>ERZ1674053.79-NODE-80-length-21958-cov-6.625713_pt1 | contig 21958 bp, 18 predicted proteins | sample MGYA00581123_ERZ1674053 | MGnify/ENA primary metagenome ERZ1674053 (study PRJEB41354, sample SAMEA4873324) | human saliva metagenome | biome: human-associated habitat [ENVO:00009003]; feature: mouth environment [ENVO:08000002]; material: saliva material... | reverse complement strand
AATTTAAGGCTAAGAGACAAAACTCTTTTCATGCAGACCTCATATCAGTTAAGTGTCGTATGATTTAAATGATAACTATTATGGATTGAAATTACGTTGAGGAGTTTGTATGTCGCTATCAAGAAATACAACACTAGAGCTTTTCAAACCCTCTGGTATCAGGCGTTTCTCGGCACTTGCTGCTGCAACACCAGGATGTATTTCTTTAACTATTGGAGAGCCGGGAGAAGACACTCCAGCTCCTATTTGCAACTTAGTAGACAGAGAACTTGCAACTGGAAACACGCATTATCCACCCAACGTTGGCACCCTTGAACTTAGGGAGGCCATTGCTGCCTGGGAGTCTGCTCGTGGTATGAAGGTAGGCCCAGACGGCATTGTAGTTACCGTGGGAGCTGCGGAAGCCATTTCTGCAACTATGCTAACCCTTATGAATCCAGGAGATGAAGTTATCATTCCTGAACCAGCGTATTTGGTATACAGAACACTCTGTCAGCTTAATCGCGGTGTGGTTGTGCCGCTTGATACCAGCACCAATCATTTCCAGATTGATCCAGAGCAGCTCAAGTCAAAAATTTCAGACAAGACAAAGCTTATTGTTTTGACTTCTCCTAACAATCCTACGGGATGTGTTTATACAAAAGAGTCACTTGATGCGGTAGCTAATCTTGCCCGTGAACACGGCTTTTATGTGATGTGTGATGACGTTTATAGAGAGCTTGCCTATGTTGAGGACGTTCCACGTTTTGTTGAGCTCTACCCAGATTTGTCTGATCGCTGCATTGTGACAAATAGTTTCTCCAAACCATGGGCAATGACGGGCTGGAGACTTGGCTGGGTTGCCACTTCTAACGAGCTTGCGACAGATATTGGAAAGGTTCACGCTCAGTTAGTGTCTTCTGTTCCTTCATTTTTGCAGCCAGCTGCTCTCTATGCACTTTCTTACGATGTCACACCTATGCGCACAAACTATCAAAAGCGCAGGCAGATTGTACTTTCTGCGCTTCAAGATATGAAACTTCCTGTTGAAGAGCCAGAAGGTGCCTTCTACGCATTTCCATCAATCAAGGAATTTGCCCTTGATTCTGAGGCGTTTTGTGAGCGAGCAATCAAGGAGTTTGGTATTGCACTGGTGCCTGGCGTTTTCTTCGGCGCCGAGGGGTACGTGCGTATTAGTTACGCTGCCTCAGACAAGAATCTGACAGAAGGCCTTTCTCGCCTTAAGACTTTTGTTAATACTTTGCGAGAAGAACAAAACTAGCCCAAATACAGAGCTTTCTGTGGTAGGGTTTTACTGTCAATAGAGGAGCGAGCACGATGGGTTCTGGGTTAGTCGGCAGGCAGTGACCCCAGAAGGAGGCGAGGTTCGCCGAACTTGGCAATCAGGCGTGGTTGTCAGGTGGGCTTGTATGAAATACATGCAAGACTGTCCGAGATTTCGGGGGTGCTACTTTGACGGTGTATTGCGCCCCTAATTTGAGGGGGAGCTTTGAGTAAGAAACCGTTTGTTTCTGCAGATGCCTTAGAGGCAATTACTAAGACGTATCCAACGCCATTTCACCTGTATAACAAGGCAGAGATTGTTCGTCGTGCAAAGCTGTTGCAAGAGGCTTTTAGCTGGAACGCTGGTTTTAAAGAGTACTTTGCGGTGAAGGCTACGCCAAATCCATACATTGTTAAGTTGCTTGCAGAACTTGGTTGCGGCTGTGACTGTGCAAATGCCACCGAGCTCACGCTTGCTAAAGCCTGCGGTGTTTCTGGCCAAAACATTATGCTCTCGTCAAACGACACTACAGTGCTTGACTTTGCTCGCGCTCATGAGCTGGGAGCCATTATTAACTTAGACGCTGGTGGCGATATGCTTACAACGCTTGAAGAAGCGGTGGGAAGCAACATGCCTCAGGTCATGTGCGCACGCCTTAATCCTGGTGGCGTTTTTGAGTCGCAAAACGGCATTATTGGAAATCCCGATGATGCTAAGTTTGGCATGACAGAAGAGCAGCTATTCCAGACGTTTGCGCATCTTAAGACCAAAGGTGTCACTGAGTTTGGCCTTCATGCCTTCCTGGCCAGTAACGCACAAGAGGAAGATTACTATCCAAACCTTGCGCGCATTCTCTTTGAGCTGGCCGTTAAGCTGCATAAAGAACTTGATATCCACATTGGATTTATTGATCTTTCTGGTGGCATTGGTGTGGCGTATGAGCCAGATCAGGTTGAGCCTGATGTTTTAGCCATTGGTCAGGGTGTAAAGCAAGCCTTTGAAGAGGTCTTAGTTCCTGCGGGTATGGGAGACGTTACCATTTACACCGAGCTTGGTCGTTGGCTTTTAGGTCCCGCTGGTGCGCTTGTTACCCGCGTTTTGCACCAAAAAGAGACCTATCGCCACTATCTTGGCGTAGATGCGTGTGCGGCAAACCTTATGCGTCCTGCAATCTATGACGCCTACCATCACATCACCGTTATGGGCAAAGAAGATGCCCCTGCAACTCATACGTATAACGTTGTAGGTGGACTTTGCGAGAATAACGATCAGTTTGCAAAGAACCGCCAGCTCCCAGAGGTTGCTGTGGGTGACCTCTTGTTCATTCATGATACGGGCGCTCATGGTTTCTCGATGGGCTATAACTACAATGGCCGTCTGCGCTCCGCTGAGCTGCTGCTTCTAGAAGATGGATCCGTGCAGCTTATTCGCCGCGCTGAGACAGAGGCCGATTACTTTGCAACACTTGCATTTGACGGCTCCGATTTTTCTGATCTTGCGCAACAAACAACTATAAACACCACACGTTAGAGGGCGAGAAAAACTATGGACATGAAGAACGTAACTGGTGCAATCACCGCTTTAGTAACCCCATTTGATGCTCAGGGAAATGTTGACTTTGAGGCACTTGAGCACTTTGTAGACTTCCAGATTGAGCAGGGAATTGACGGTATTCTCGCTCTTGGTACTACTGGCGAGTCCTCAACCATGACAGATGAGGAGGACATTGAGGTAGTTAAGGCAATCCTTGCCAGGGCTCAGGGTAGAGTTCCTGTTATCGGCGGTGCTGGCTCCAACTCTTCTGCTGAGTCTTTGCGCAAGGCAGAAGCTCTAGAGAAGGCAGGTGTTGATGGCCTGCTGCTCATTACTCCCTACTACAACAAGAGTAACGAAGAGGGCATCTACCAGCACTTCTCGTATGTACTCGACCGCGTTGATGTTCCTTGTATTTTGTATAACATTCCTGGCAGAACGGGCTGCTCTATTTCTGAGCGCAACGTTCAGAGACTTGCTGCACATCCAAATGCATGGGGCATTAAAGAGGCATCTGGAGACATTGCATATGCAACAAAGGTTGCTCGTTATCTGAGCGATGACTTTACTATGTGGTCTGGAAATGACGACATGATTGTGCCACTGCTTTCCCTTGGTGCTTCTGGTGTTATTTCTGTTTGGTCTAACCTTGATCCAAAGATGGTTCATGACCTGGTTACTGCATGGCATCGTGGTGAGGTCTCCCTTGCTCGCGAGCTGCAGCTTCAGTATCTTGACCTGGTTCACGCCCTCTTCTGCGAGGTTAACCCAATTCCAGTCAAGGCCGCTTTGGCTCGTATGGGATTTATGGAAGAAAATTATCGTCTACCTCTGTGGAAGATGACTGATGAGCACGCAGAGGTGCTTGAAAGCGCTATGAGAAAGGCTGGTCTTCTTGATGCCTAGTGCAGTAGTAATTGGTACCGGCAAGATGGGAAAGCTCATTGAGCAAACCCTAATTGCTCACGGTTTTGAGGTACTTGGTGCGTTTGGTCACGAGAATATCAATCAGCTGATCGCCGTTGAGCAGACGCCTGATGTGGTTGTGGATTTCTCTGGCGTTGCTGCCTTTGATGCTGTTGTCGGCTTTGTGCGTGAGCGCGGGTGCGCACTTGTTTCTGGCACAACGGGTTTCTCGCCAGAGCAACTTTCTGAGCTCAAGCAGCTGGGGGAGAGCGTGCCGGTGATTCATGCGGCAAACTATTCGGTGGGCGTTGCCGTGTTGAGACGCGCGGTAGCAATGGCTGCTGAGGCGCTTGACGGCTGGGATACCGAGATTGTGGAGACGCATCATAACCAGAAGGTTGACGCTCCGTCCGGCACGGCAAAGCTGCTGCTGTCTGCAATTGACCCAGAGGGTACTCGCCCTGTTGTTTCTGGTCGCGAGGGTTTCTGCGGAGCTCGTACCAAAGATGAGATTGGCGTGTTTGCCCTGAGAGGCGGCACGGTGGCTGGCACTCATGAGGTTCATTTCTTTGGACAGGATGAGGAAGTTTGCCTGACTCATCGCGCAACATCACGTCAGATTTTTGTGAACGGTGCCGTTGCGTGTGCTGAGAAATTGCTTACAAAAGCTCCAGGTTTTTATACCTTTGAAGAGTTGATTTTTGGATAACCGCATGTGCTGGCCTTTATAGATCAGCACCTGTTTGATTGGGAAAGGACGCGCATGGACGCCCAGGAAATTATTAACTACATTGCTACTTCAGAGAAGAAGACCCCCATTAAGCTCTTCGTCAAAGAGCGCGAGGGTGCTTCTGTGTCTTACGGCTCTTCTCGCGTGTATGGTGAGGGCACCTCAAAGGTAGTCTTTGGTGACTGGTCCGAGCTCAAGAGCGTTGTTGAGCAGAATGCAGACGCATTTGAGTATTTTGATATCGAGAATGACCGTCGAAACTCCGGTGTTCCTCTGCTGAACATGAAGGACGTAAACGCACGTATTGAGCCAGGTGCACTGATTCGTGAGCGCGTTGAGATTGGCAGCAATGCCGTCATTATGATGGGTGCTGTTATTAATATTGGTGCTGTTATTGGTGAGGGAACCATGATTGACATGGGTGCTGTTCTTGGCGGCCGTGCAACTGTTGGTAAGAACTGCCACATTGGTGCTGGTACTGTTCTTGCTGGTGTTGTTGAGCCCGCATCTGCTACGCCAGTTATTGTTGAAGATAACGTTCTTATCGGCGCAAATGCTGTAGTTATCGAGGGTATTCGTGTTGGAGAGGGCGCTGTTGTTGCAGCAGGTGCTGTGGTAGTTGAGGACGTTCCAGCAAACGCTGTGGTAGCGGGATGTCCTGCACGTGTGATAAAAATGAAGGACCAGAAAACAGAGGGCAAGACAGCTTTGGTTGATGCTCTCCGCACGTTGTAATCGAGGTTACATGCCAGACGGCTCCAAAAAAGCACAGGGTTTTACCACCAAAATTTCCTGCGTACATAAAGAAAATTGGGCAGAGAAAAAAGAAGATTCTTGGTTTACCTACGAACTTCTCGCCGAAGATCCTAAGACGCACGCACGTGCTGGCATCTTCCATACGCCTCATGGTGATATTCCAACGCCTATTTTCATGCCGGTTGGTACTAAGGCAACCGTTAAAGGTTTGATGACCGATACCGTTCGTGACCTTGGCGCCAAAATTATTCTGGCAAATACGTACCATCTGTCTCAGCGCCCAGGAGATGAGCTGGTTGCACAGATGGGTGGCTTGCATGACTTTATGCAGTGGTATGGACCAATTCTGACGGATTCAGGCGGATTCCAGGTCTTTAGTCACGAGGAGTTCATGAAGCTCTCTGACGAGGGCGTTAAATTCCGTGCCGTAGATTACGACGGTGCATGGTCGTACTGGACGCCAGAAACAAACATGCAGATTGCTCAGAACCTCGGCGCAGATATTGTTATGCAGCTTGATCAGTGCGTAGGTTATCCTGCCGAGCGCAAAAAAGTTGAGCGTGGTGTTGAGCTTTCAAGTGCATGGGCCGAGAGGTGCTTTAAGGCTCATACCCGTCCTGATCAGGCGCTCTTTGGCATTGTTCAGGGTGGCATGCACCTTGATTTGCGAAGGCGCTCCATTGAGCATCTTGAGTCCATTGGCGATTTCCCCGGTTATGGTATTGGTGGCTATTCTGTTGGAGAGCCTCACGAGGTTATGTTTGAGACGCTGGCGCCACTTTGCGCCGATTACATGCCTCGTAATAAGCCTCGCTACCTGATGGGCGTTGGTAATCCGTCCACGCTTATCCGCGGTGTTGCTTGTGGCATTGATATGTTTGACTGCGTACTTCCAACGCGCACCGCACGTATGGGTACCGCATTTTCTCATGAGGGTCGCATGAACCTCAAGAACGCTAAGTACTTTGCAGACGCAGGTCCTATTGATGCCAAGTGCAGCTGTCCTGTTTGCACAGGTGGTTATTCTCGCGCGTACATCAATCACCTGGTCAAACAGCACGAGATGCTGGGCGGACAACTGCTTTCTATGCATAACATTTACTTCTTGCTTGAGCTGATGCGTCAGGCGCGAGAAGCAATTCTCGCAGGTACCTACAGCGATTTTGTTGAGGAGTGGGAAAACTCTGACGGCGTGGTTGATTTCTAAGTTCGCCTGGCGAGAACCCCGTCTTCTTGATAGCGCTGTGCAAGAAATCTTGATAGCCCTGCGCAAGCAACTTTGATTTAAATTTTTTATGACTAGCTTACTAATTTGTGGGCTAGTCATTTTTTGTCCGGTGACATGGGTAGAATGAAAGAGATAAACATTCGCGGGCGCCCGAGGTGCCCCTGGCTGGCTCTGCCGCCACAGAAAAGAGGACATGATGCCCGGCATCGAGAAAAGCACTCGTTGGAGTGTTCTTACACAAGACGTATATCTAGAGTCGCTGTTTAAAAAAGAATTGCACGTTACGCCACTTGTTGCTCGTGTATTAGTAGCACGTGGATTCACTGATGTAGCCACAGCTCAAGAGTTTCTCTCGCCATCCTTGCAAAGGGATTGGCTTGATCCACAGTGTATTCCTGGAATGGCTGAGGTTGCCGCCCACGTTCATAAGGCAATTGTTGAGCATAAAAAGATTGCCGTTTTTGGTGATTTTGATGTTGATGGAATGAGCTCAACGTGTTTGCTTACCCTGGCTTTACGTCGATTGGGAGCAGATGTTTTGCCGTATATTCCGCATCGTTTTGGTGAGGGATACGGACTTTCAAAAGAGGCTCTTGCAAGAGTTTTGCAGGATAGGAAGCCAGATTTAATTATTACGGTAGACAATGGCATTGCTGCTGCTCAAGAGGTTGCTTGGCTTTTGCAGCAGGGGATTGATGTTGTTGTTACCGATCATCATGAGCCCGCAGATCTGGTGCCCCAAGGTGTTCCAGTCACTGATCCAAAGCTTGTTGAAGATTGTCCTTCTAGAGAACTTGCTGGTGCAGGCGTTGCCCTTAAGCTGGTGCAGGTTTTAGGGCAGCTTCAAGATCAGCCTCAGCTTTGGCTTGATTACATTGATGTTGCTATGTTGGGCACGCTATCTGACATGATGATGCTCAACAAAGAGAATCGTGCACTGGTTTCTGAAGGTGTTAAGCGTCTCCAGAAAGGTCTTCGTCCAGGTCTTGTGGCTCTAGCGGCTGTTGCTGGTCAAGATATTGCCCAGATATCTGCAGATAATCTGCCGTTTTCTATTATTCCTCGCCTTAATGCAGCAGGGCGCATGGGTACTACTGATATTGCGCTTGACCTTCTTCTTACAGAAGACGCTGAAGAGGCAACGATTCTTGCCGGCAAGTTAGAAGAGATTAATGCCGAGCGTCGTGCTATTGAGGCAAAGCTTACCGATGAAGCACTTGAGCAGGCAAAAGGAATTTACGACGGCGGCCACGCAATTGTGCTTGCCAAAGAGGGCTGGCATGAGGGCGTAAAGGGCATTGTTGCTTCAAGAATTGTTAATCGCTATCACGTGCCTTGCATTCTGTTTACCATCCAAGATGGAGTTGCTCGCGGTTCTGGCCGCTCTGTTGGCTCCGTTGATTTATTCCACGCCGTTGAACAGTGTGCAGACCTTACCGTCCGTTTTGGTGGCCACCAAGGAGCCGTTGGCGTAACGGTAGAAACAGCAAAGATTGACGCATTTAGAAAGCGTTTATCAAAGGTTATGGCAGAGCTTCCAGAAGAAGAGTTTGAGGCTTCAGGAGAAGTTACTGCCCTGGTAAACCTTGATGAAATTACCATCAACTCCATTGACGCCCTTGAGGCACTGCAACCTTTTGGTCAGGGTAATAAAAAGCCGCTCTTTGGCGTCAAGGGTGTAGTGATGAAGAATCGCTCACGTGTTGGCGCAGGCGGAGCTCATCTTTGCTTTATGGCTTCAAATGGCATTTCTTCAATTTCATCCATCATGTTTAGAACACCTCATGTTGAGGCAGCAGCTGAGTATGACGGAGCTGTTGATTTGATTTTTGAAGCAGTTAACGAGACCTGGCAGGGCAGAACTAAGCCAAAACTCATGGTCAGGGATATTCTCTACAGAGACTTTACCGATGAAGATGACGGCCCCATTGAAGCAGATCTTCTTGGCAGTGCTGCTGACTTGCCTCTGGTGGTTACCAAAGATGCAACAGAGGCTGATGAAGCCTCCCAAGAACAGGCGCAGCAAAAGCGCCGTGAGCTGGAGAGTCTTTCTTCTGAGGAGCTTACCCAGACCCTGGTCACGTCCATGATTGGTTCAAGAGAGCTCTTGCCTCTGCAAAAGAAAACACTAGAGGTTCTCTCTCAAGGAACGTCTTGTCTCTCTGTCATGGCAACAGGTAGAGGTAAATCGCTTATCTTCCAGGTTCATGCTGCTCGTGTTGCGCTGCTGCAACATAAAATGAGCGTGTTTGTCTATCCGCTGCGCGCCCTCATCAACGACCAGGTTCAAAGCATAAAAAACACCTTTGAGCCTCTAGGAATTTCTGTCGAGGTACTCAACGGAGAAACAGATCTTTCCAGCCGAGAAGACCTGTTTGCTCGCATGGCAGACAATGAGCTTGATATTGTGCTGACTACTCCAGAGTTCTTCTCGCTCCACGCTGATCAATTTGTCAAAGCGCAAAACATCTCATTTGTAGTGTTTGACGAGGCACATCATGTGGGCATGAATGCTTCTGAGGGCAGACTTGCTTATGCACAAATGCCACAGGTACTAAAGATGCTTGGGAGTCCGCAGGTACTTGCTACAACAGCTACGGCTACCACGAAGTCGGCTCAGAACATCTGTGAGCTTCTCTCCATTGAAGCAGAGCATGTATACAAAGATAAAACGGCTCGTACTAACCTTGGACTCAAAGACCTTCGCGGTGCTAAGGATAGGGAATGTGCGCTGCTTTCTCTTGTGTCAGACGGCACAAAAACGGTTGTCTACGTCAATTCAAGGGAGCAAGCGCAGGCTTTGACGCGTATGCTACGCCATCGTATTCCAGAACTTGGTCACAAGATTGCGTTCTATCATGCGGGCCTAACACCTCAGATACGCAAGAACGTTGAACGTGCTTTTAGGCGTGGAGACGTTTGTTGCATCATTGCTACCAGTGCATTTGGCGAAGGCGTCAATATCTCTGATATTCGCCAGGTTGTTCTGTATCACCTGCCGTTTGGTCGCGTTGCCTTCAATCAGATGAGCGGACGCGCAGGTAGAGACGGTAAGCCTTCTGTAATTCAGATGCTGTTTGATGCGCATGACATGCGCGTTAACGAGCGCATCCTTTCTTCTCATGCACCACAGCGAGAAGCCCTGGTAGCTGTCTACCGCGCGCTTACGGCACTGCAGCCAAAGCTTGGTGCTCAGACAGCTGATTCAGCACTCACTGATGAAGATATTGCGCAGATGGCGCTAGAAATTGACCCGCGATCTAAGGCTGACGAGCAAACCGTTCGTGTTGCACTTGACGTTTTTGCTGAGCTAGGGTTTATTAGCATTGAAGGATTTGATCAAACGCGAACAATCTCCGTCAATAGTCAAGCTTCGCACATGGACTTGCTGGAGTCTGCACGCTACGCTGAGGGGCTTAAAGCGCACACTGAGTTTGAATCATTTGCTCAGTGGGTACTTTCTGCTTCACCAGACGAGCTGGCAGATGCTATAACAAAACCCATCGTTCCAGAAATTGGTTCAACGTTTGATGGGGGAAGGGAGTCCTCTGATGAGTGACGAGAGGACCACAAAAGAGGCCAAGGCGCCAGGCGCAGATAATTACCGCCTGCTTGAGGGAGCCGTGCGCACATATTTACCTGAGGAAGCTCAGGCAAAGATTGCTGCTGCATATGCCTTTGCTGCTGACTATCACAAAGATCAGCGTCGTCGTTCTGGCGAGCCTTATATCAACCACCCAGTTGAAGTGGCCCTTATTCTTGCGCACGATCTTCATATGGATGAAGACACCATCTGCGCTGCCCTTATGCACGATACTGTAGAAGATACGTCTGCCTCATTAGATGAAATTTCTTCTCGCTTTGGTGAGTCAGTGGCTGAGCTTGTTGACGGCGTCACAAAACTTACGTCCATCGAAGTCAGTTCAATGGACGAGAAACAAGCGCTTAACCTGCGCAAAATGTTCCTTGCCATGTCAAAGGACATCCGCGTTGTTATCATTAAGCTTGCCGACCGCCTTCATAACATGCGTACGCTGGCAGCACTTCCACCGGATCGTCGTCTGTTTAAGGCGCGAGAAACCATGGACGTGTATGCACCACTTGCTGACCGTCTGGGTATCTCTTCGGTTAAGTGGGAGCTTGAGGATTTGTCTTTCTTCTGGCTTGAACCAGAGGAGTACCAGCGTGTTGCTCGCATGGTCTCTGACTCTCGTGCACAAAGAGAGAATGACCTCAACAACGCTAAAAAGACTCTGACAGATGAGCTTAATGCTGCTGGTCTTACCGATTTCCAGATTACGGGTCGTCCTAAGCACCTGTGGTCCATTTATCAAAAGATGGTCCGCAAGGGCAGGGAGTTCTCCAACATCTACGATCTTATCGCCTTGCGCGTCATTACTAAAAACGTAGGCGATTGCTATTCAGCACTTGGTGCTATTCATGCACTGTGGCATCCAATGCCTGGTCGTTTTAAGGACTATATTGCAACTCCAAAGGCAAATCTCTATCAGTCCTTACATACAACAGTTATTGGCCCTGATGGTCGCCCTATTGAGATTCAGATTAGAACCGCCGAGATGCACGAGGCATCTGAGTACGGTATTGCTGCTCACTGGCTGTATAAGGAGCAAGGCAATTCAAAGGGCAAGATGTCCTCTGAAGACAAGCTTATTGATTCAACTATCAACTGGATTCGCCGCAGTCTTGACTGGGCCGTTGAAGACGATATTGACGATCCCCACGAGTTCTTGGATAACTTGCGCGTTGACCTCTTTGAGCATGAGATTTTTGTTTTCACGCCAAAAGGCGAGGTCATGAGCTTGCGCGTCAATTCAACACCTCTGGACTTTGCTTACGCTGTCCACACTGAGGTTGGTAATCACTGTGTTGGCGCACGTGTTAACGGTTCCGTTGTTCCGCTTACACATACGCTTCAGATGGGTGACCGCATTGAGATTTTGACTAACAAGAACGCTCGCCCTTCTCGCGACTGGATGACGCTGGTAAAAACGCCGTCCGCACGTGCAAAGATTCGTAAGTATTTCTCGCAAGAGAACAAGTCTGACGATGCCGAACGCGGCCGTTCTGAGCTTGCAAAAGAGCTGCGCAAGCGTGGCTATGGCATCAGCGCTACGCGCACGGTAAAGGCGCTTGATCAGCTCACCGAGCAGTTTGATTATCGCAGTGTAGATGATCTGTTTGCGGGTATCGGTGCAGGTAATCAGTCTGCTAAGCAGGTTGTTAATCGCGTGAGTGAAATCTTAGAGGAGAAAAATCCCGAGGTTGTTACTGAGCAAGAGCGTAATGCGGCACGCCTTCAGGAGAAGAACAAGGCAATTGCAAACGATCAGCCTTTGGTTCGCTCCTACGTTATTTCTCGTACCGCCAAGGGAAGTCGTCCTAAAAAGTCTAACTGCGGCGTTGTGGTAAATGGCGATCCAGATCTGCTTGTTCATCTGGCGCATTGCTGCAATCCTGTTGCAGGTGACGATATCGTGGGCTTCATTACTCGCGGTCGCGGAGTTTCTGTTCACCGAGCTAATTGCCCTAACGTTAAAGACCTACTCAACGATCCAAAGCGTATCATTCCTGTTTCTTGGGATGCCAGCGGCGCTACTGAGTTTAGGGTAGAGATTGTCGTTGAGGCAACGGATCGTATGGGCCTTCTTAAGGACGTTACGGTTGCACTGTCTGATGCTGGTGCAAACATTCTTTCTGCTGCTACACAAGTAGGCGAGCAGGGCGTAGTACGTATGCGTTTCTTGGTTTCTATCTCTGATACCAGCTTGCTTGATACCTTATTTGCATTTGTAACTCGCGTGCCTTCTGTCTACGACGCTCGTCGTATTATGCCAGGTGAAGGCGCTAATCAGATGAGAAGGAGACTTTATGGCTAATCAAAACGAGGGCTGCTCCTGCGGCGGCCATCACCACGACGAAGAGCACGGACACGGCGGCTGCTGCGGTCATCATGGTGAGCACGGCCACGGTGAGCACGGTCATGGCGGTTGCTGCGGCCATCACGGTCATGGTGGTTGCCATCACGCAAAAGACCAGATTGGTGTCTTTAAGGTAGGTCCCCTTGAGACCAACTGCTACATTTACGTTTCTGGTAATGAGTGCATGATTATTGATGCCGGTGCATCGGGTGCAGAGATTGCTGCACAGCTCTTGAACCTTGAGCTTAAGTACATTGTTGCTACTCACGGCCATGCTGATCACGTTGGCGGCGTTAAGGCTTTGAAGCTTGCTGTGCCTGGCGCTCAGTACCTAATCAACGAAGCAGATAATGAGCTTGCAAAGAGGGCTCATAACTCAAACGAGATCTATGATGATGCTCCAGAGCCAGACGGTTTTCTCCACGAGGGAGATGTTCTCTCTGTTGGAACTGCACAGTTCAAGATTATGGAAACTCCTGGTCACACTCCTGGCGGTATTGTTTTGGTGGGAGAGGGAACTGCTACTGGCGCCGTTTTTGTAGGCGATACACTCTTCCAGGGCTCAGCTGGAAGAACTGACCTTCCAGGCGGCAACTTTGAAACGCTTAAGGCTTCTTTGAACCGCATCAAGACAGAGCTTGATCCAACCTCCATTATTTTGTCAGGACATGGAAATCAAACGTCTCTTGAGGCAGAGATAGCAACTAATCCTTTCTTGCAGGATTAAATTAGCTACAACTTTGATGATTTAGCAAGACAGATTTGCATAGGTGCGGTATAGTACCTATGCAAACTTTTTAGCCCGAGTGGCGGAATGGCAGACGCGGAGGTCTCAAAAACCTTTGAGGAAACTCGTGTGGGTTCAAGTCCCACCTCGGGCACCAGCTAAAAGTTTAAGCTAGATGTGAATTTCTCGTCATATCTAACTTGGTACTTGTAATGTTTTCTCGTTAGAGGTAATCTTACAAGGTACTTTTGAAGCGGGATTGAACGTGAGTCCCCACCTACACAGCGCAAAAGCAGCTGTCTGGTCAGACAATTTAACCTTCGCACGCTACCCGTGCGTATTGTCTCCCAGTTGCTTGTGCACTGGGTTTTTTATTGGCGGACAAGCAATTGTCCAAGAGGGAAGGTGTACAAGATAGCCAAGAACGATGGTCCTCGCATTAATGAGGAAATCACTGCTCGCACGTGCCGTCTTATTGACGCTGATGGTAGTCAGCTTGGTCTTTTTGGCGTCAATGATGCAATGAAGAGAGCTCGTGAGCACGGTCTTGATCTCGTAGAGATTGCTCCAAATGCCGAGCCTCCTGTATGCAAGATTCTTGATTACAGTAAGTTCAAGTATGAGCAGGCTCGCAAGGCCAAGGCAGCTCGCAAGAACCAGGTCAAGATCGAAGTCAAAGAGATGAAGTTCCGCCCAAAGATTGATGTGGGCGATTACGAGACCAAGAAGGGTCACGTACTGCGCTTCCTCAAGAAGGGAGCACGCGTCAAGATCACTATCATGTTCCGTGGACGCGAGATGGCTCACCCAGAGCAGGGCCGTATTGTACTTGATCGCCTTGCCGAAGATTTGAAGCCTTTTGCCACAATTGAGCAGAAACCGCTCATTGAAGGCCGTAACATGCACATGCTCGTTGCTCCAATCAAGGGAGCGTTTGACGAGAAGCCCGAGGGTGCTGAGGATGGCACCACACAGGAGGAGAAGTAGTATGCCTAAGATGAAGACGCACAAGGGTTCGGCTAAGCGTTTCCGCCGCACCGGTACTGGCAAGATTATGCGTGCTAAGGCTTTTAAGAGCCACATTCTTACCAAGAAGTCCCAGAAGCGTATCCGTGGCTTCCGTAAAGAAGCTGTTCTTTCTGCTGGCGATGCAGCAGTAGTTTCTCAGCGTATGGGCGCTAAGAACTAAGCGCGCCACCCACCAGATCAAATAACAAGGAGTGATTAGATATGGCAAGAGTTAAGCGCGCAGTTGCTGGTCGCAAGAAGCGTCAGACGCTCGTCGAGCGCACAAAGGGTTATTACGGAACTTCCTCTCGTACCTTCCGTGGTATGAAGGAGCAGGCACAGCATTCTGGTCAGTATGCTTACCGTGACCGTCGTAACAAGAAGCGTGATTTCCGCGCACTGTGGATTCAGCGTATCAACGCTGCAGCACGCATCAACGACCTTTCTTACAGCAAGTTCATGCACGGCCTCAAGCTCGCTGGTGTTGAGCTTGACCGCAAGGTTCTCGCAGAGATTGCATACTCTGACGAGCAGGGCTTCGCAGATCTTGCAGAGATCGCTAAGAAGGCACTTGCTGAGTAACCTCGGTTTGCACTGAGCAATTTCATTACAGCTAGATAGCTAGACCCCGCACATCCCGGATGTGCGGGGTTTTCTTTTGGCAAGAGTCCGGGAGGCACGATCGGTCGAGGTCACGGTGCGCACAGTTGAGGTCACGACGCGCCTGATTTTCTCGCCATGTCTGAGTAATTTGCCGGAAAAGTACACGAAGTCTGAGTGGTTTGCCGGTTTTTCTCGCCATGTCTGAGTAAATTTACTCAGACATGATGCAGCTTTCAGGCTCAAAAATTCAGGGCCGAGGCGCCTATCTTTCATGCGCCTAATTTCATCAAAGAATCTGTAAATTTTGCCTAAAAATGCAAAAGAAACTGTGGATTTGCCTGATTTTGTCAAAGAATCTGTACCTAAAATACAGATTCTTTGCACTTTTCAGGCGCGCGATGGCGAGAAGAGCGCTTGGCGAGAAACCCGTGCAGTCGCAGCTTACATGGCGATCGATGTGGGTGCGGGAAGAGCTCAGCTGTTTTCCCGACTTATTCGCTCTTATGGTCTCTGTGAATGAACTCTTCGATGTGCTCGTGCTCTTCTTCGTGTAGCTGCTTAATCTCTTCGTCGAAGTCTGGATCTTTAGGGGTAATGAGTTCGTCTTCACCAGTCTTTGGATCAGTATGGTGAAGCAGAACAGGCTCAAAGAGGTGCAGGTACTTTGCAAAGAAAGCAGACATGGTAAGCAGCATGACAAAAATTGCAATACGAGGAATCGTATTGACCTGCGTCATAATGAGCGAGCCAACGCACAGAAGGGCAGTCCAACCGTACATCAAAAGAACTGCTTGGCGCTGGTTATAACCGTGAGCCATTAAGCGGTGATGGATGTGTCCGCGGTCGGCAGTAGCAAAACTGACGTGCGCGCGGGTACGGCGAACAATCGCGGAGAAGGTATCGATGATTGGAATACCTGCAACGACGAGAGGAACAATGATAGTTGTGAGTCCTGCCCAACGAGTGACAGACAAAAGCGAAATTGTACCCAAGGCAAATCCCAAGGTCAGCGAACCGGAATCGCCCATGAAGATTGTTGCAGGATAGGAGTTGTGAACTAAGAATCCCAGTGTGGTGCCAGCGATGGCTGCACTTAAAAGCGCCGCATCGAACCGACCTGCCCAGATAGAAAGCACAAACATCGTGGTTGATGCGATGCAAGAAATACCTGCAGAAAGTCCGTCAAGACCATCAATGAGGTTAATGATATTGGCGTAGGCAACCAGGTAGATGACAGTTGCAGGATAGGCAAGCCAGCCAAGATTTACAAATCCGTATGCGGAAAATGGGTCAACGACATCACCGATAATGAGGCCACCCGCAGCAGCGATGCATGCAGCAATAATTTGACCAGCGAGTTTCTGGATTGGCTTGAGAGAAAAAATATCATCTAGCAGGCCGGTCAAGAAGATGACCACAAAGGCTGCGCCAACAACCCAAAAATTAACGTTCAGGTAATAGCGAGTAGCAAGGGTAATCTCTGCATGCCCAAGGATTGCTTCTACGCCATAACGTACCAGCATGGCAACGGCGAGTCCAAAGAATAGAGCTACGCCACCCATGCGGGGAATAGGTTTTTTATTGACTCGACGAGCAGAGGGTTTATCGACAACTCCAAGCTTCCAAGCCAGTTGACGAACGGCAGGGGTAATCAGAGCTGAACCAAGACCAGCTGAGAGGAAAACACAAAACATGGTTACCCAGAGGTTCAAGCCGTATACCCTCCAATAAAAAACAGTATTTAACTGCTAAAATCCATACCATTTAATTGTGCTGCTCATTAAAAAACAAGTCAAGACTTTAATCTTTTTATAATCTCTTTATAGTAAGAATTGTCCTTCTCCCGCGGTCTAAACTGGGTGAACCGACAAGTTTTTTCAGGGAGCCTAATCTCGTGTTCAGTACAGGCATCCTTCGTTGTTAAGGAAGCTGGAACGCCCGAGTGCGGCGCCCACCTTATGAAGGTGGGTTCATAGATGACTGCGGGGAAGGATATTTTTCTGCCTCGACAGTCCGCGAGCCACTTCATTCTGCCCGCATAATCATTGACATACCTGCCCCTGATTGCCACAATAAGTACCGCAACGGGGATATAGCTCAGTTGGGAGAGCGCTGCCTTCGCAAGGCAGAGGCCGAGGGTTCGAATCCCTTTATCTCCACCATGACTTTGACGCGCGCAGAGACCCTGCGCGTTTTTTATACCATCATCTGCCTGGGCAGATACGACGGGAGGCGAGAAACCCTTGGGTAGTGCACCATCACCTCATACCCTTACGTTTTCTGCCTACGACGTCTGTGAACTCTGCCCAAGGCGTTGCCATGCTCAAAGAAACGCTGGTAAAGCGGGCCTTTGTGGAGCTTCAAGCACCATTCGTGTGGCTCGTTCAGCGCTGCACTTCTGGGAGGAGCCTCCTATCTCGGGCGAGGCTGGATCGGGTGCAATTTTCTTCACAGGTTGCCCGCTCAGATGTGTGTTCTGTCAGAACCACCAAATTTCGCAAGAGGGTTTTGGCAAGCCAGTTACAACCGAGCGCCTTGCCCAGATGATGCTTGAACTGCAAGCTCAGGGTGCACTCAACATTAACCTTGTCACTCCCTTGCACTTCTCGCCACACATAATTGAAGCAGTGACGCTGGCAAAAGAGGCGGGATTGACGCTTCCGATTGTGTGTAATACCTCGGGATATGAGCTGCCAGAGGTCGTACAGAAAGTTTCGAGCGTCATTGATATCTGGCTGACAGACGTCAAGTACGCAGATCCCGCGCTGGCAAAAGAGCTCTCGTACGCAGCGGATTATCCAGAGATGTCTATGGCGGCACTTGAGGTTATGCATGACTCGGTGATGAGTCGCGGCGGTCGCAAGCTGGATGATGACGGTCGCATGTTGCAGGGCATCATTGTGCGTCACCTGGTCATGCCTACGCACGCGGACGATTCCTGCGAGGTACTCAACCGCGTCTGGAATCTTTGTCATAATGATGTAGACGTATCAATCATGAATCAGTACACGCCCAACGAGCGCATGCGTGCGGCTGGCGGTCCGCTTTCTGGGACGCTTTCTGACGAGGAGTACGAGCTGGTGCTCTGTCATGCGGATGACCTGGGCTTTGAGAACCTGTGGTGGCAGGAGGGTGGAACCGTCTCCGAGAGTTTTGTGCCTGCTTTTGACGCAACAGGCGTTGAGGGTCCCGCGCTCAAGCTCCGCTCGGCTCGCAGCAACACCGCCGACGGCCACGCCAACACAAGCATCCCCGATGCGCAAACCGAGGAGTAACCATGTCTGTCGAGAAACCCGAAGAGCTCCAAACCACCCCAGCGCCACAAGTGGCTGCGCTCACGGACGCGGAGCGCGCCGAGCTGGAAGCGCTCCGCGCAGAGAAAGAGCGCAGGGAGCTCGAGGCTCTTCGCGCAGAGAAAGAGCGCGCTGAGCTCGAGGCGCTTCGTGCCGAGAAGACCCGTGCAGCCCAAGCAGAAGCGCAAGCGCAAGTAGAGGCAGCTGCCGCTGAAGATGCTCAGCTTGTTGCAGATCAGCAGCGTGCTGCACGTCAGGCAGCTCAGCAGGAGGCCGAGCAAATTCGTCGTATTCAGGAGCAGCGCGCAAAAGGTCGCGCCCTTATGGAGCCAGATGAGGACGACGAAGACATCAAAATGCCTCTGGGGCAAAAAATTGTTATTGGAACTGTGGTAATTCTCGCAGTTATTTTTGTTGTAAGCCAATTTATTTTGTAGGACTGCTACTCTAGATATATCGTCTCACTGTCAGTTTTTGACCAATCGAAAAGAGCAACTATGTCACTCACTGATCGTACCAAACCCTCAGACGTTAGCCTTAACACAGACTTGTATGAGCTCACGATGGCTCAAGGTTATTGGGAAGCCGGTCTTGTTGATGCAGAGGCATGCTTTACCGCATTCTTCCGCGAGAACCCCTTTAATGGCGGATTTGCAATTTCTTGTGGTACTGGTCAAATTGCTGACTTAGTTGAAAACTTTATCTATGAAGACGACGATATTGACTACCTGGCAAGCATTAATTCTCCTGGTGGCGGTCGTCTCTTTAAGCCAGCATTCCTTGAGTTTTTGCGCAACCACAAGCTCAATGTAACCATTGATGCAATCCCCGAGGGAGAGCTGGTTTTCCCACGTGAGCCTATGGTCCGCGTTGAGGGTTCTATTGTTGATTGTCAGCTCATTGAGACCGCCCTGCTTAACCTGGTCAACTTCCAGACTTTGGCAGCAACTAAGTGTGCTCGCGTTATCAAGGCTGCTCAGGGCAATCCCGTCTCTGACTTTGGCCTGCGTCGTGCACAGGGTCCAGATGGTGGCTTGGCAGTTGCTCGCGCTTCCTATATTGCAGGAGCTTCAAGCACTTCAAATGTCCTTGCTGGAAAAATCTACGGCATTCCTGTTTTTGGTACCCACGCACACTCTTGGGTTATGTCGTTTGATACTGAGCTTGATGCCTTTAGGGCGTTTGCAAAATCTAGCCCAACTAACTGCTCACTTCTGCTTGATACCTATGATGTTCACGAAGGCATCAAGAACGCCATTATTGTGGCAAAGGAGATGGAAGAGCGCGGCGAGCGCTTGAGTGCTGTTCGTATTGACTCCGGAGACCTTGCGCGCCTTTCTAAGGAAGCTCGCAAGGCTTTTGACGAGGCAGGCCTTCCTTACATCAAGATTTCTGTTTCAAATGATCTTGACGAGTACACCATCCAGTCTCTCTTTGCTCAGGGAGCACCTATTGACGCCTTTGGTGTTGGCACCAAGCTTGCCACCTGCGATCCTCAGCCTTCACTTGGCGGCGTCTACAAGCTGACCGCTCGTCGTCAGTCTTCCACTGAGACTTGGACTCCTGTTATCAAGCTGTCTGAGATGGCTTACAAGCGTACCGTTCCAGCCATTCAACACATTCGCCGCTTCTACGATGCAAACGGCTGCCCTGCAGGCGACATGATTTTTGACCCGGATTACCTGGTCACCAAGAGTCCAGAGTCTAAGGCAACTGTTGTCGACATCATTGACCCGTATTCAACTCACAAGCTTGAAGGAACTTCTCGCGAGCTGATGGTAAGGCTGGTAGAAGACGGCAAGCGCGTAGGGGAGAGCGAGTCTATTGAAGTTGCTCGCGATCGCTGCCACGCTGCGCTTATGCGCCTGGATGCAGCATATACACGTTTCTTGAACCCTCAGATTTATCCTGTGGGTCTTGAGCGCGGTCTGGCCAATTTGCGTCACGAACTTGCTGCTCAACATCAGGTAAAATCTTCCGAGGAAACTGAGTAGTCCTTTAGAAGCTACACAACCAACTACGTAATTACGCTGCACACGTGCACTAAATTTAAAGGAGAACCATGCGCGAGAAGATCGAGGAACTTGTACGTCAAGCCTTGGCAGACGCCCAGGCTGCGGGTGAGTTGCCTGAATTCCAGATTGATGATGTGGGACTTGAACGCCCACAGGACTCATCAAATGGAGACTGGTCTTCTACGGTCGCTATGCGTTCTGCAAAGCTAGCACACAAGGCACCGCGCGATATTGCAGCAGCTCTTGTGGCACATATTGCCAAAGATGCTCAGATTGAGCGCGTTGAGGTTGCAGGTCCTGGCTTTGTAAACTTCTATCTGTCAACTGCTGCGGGCAATGAGATTTTTAACACCGTTCGCGAGCAGGGTGCAGATTTTGGCCGTTCTTCTTTTGGCGCCGGTCAAAAGGTCCAAGTAGAGTACGTTTCTGCAAACCCTGTTGGTCCTCTGCATATTGGTCATGGTCGCTGGGCTGCTCTTGGAGATTCTCTAAGCCGCATTCTTGCCTTCGCAGGCTATGAGGTTGAGCGCGAGTACTACGTCAACGATCATGGCTCTCAGATGGACGTCTTTGGTCACTCCATCTCTAAGCGCTACCTGCAGCTTATTGATATCATGCAGAAGCACGACATTGACGCTGATGCAGCTGCGCAGGTGCTTGCAGAAGATCGCAATGCTTACGTTGCAGATGAAGACGATGCTCATCCAGAGGAGCATCCATTTACTGACGAGTTCATTAACTCTCTTGGCGGCAATGCATACGCTGGAGATTACATTGTTGACCTGGGACTTTTCTTCCTTAAAAATGACGGAGAAGTTTGGGCAGACAAATCTGAAGATGAGCGCATGGCAGAGTTCCGCGAGCGCGGCTACAAGATGATGCTTGAGTCCATCAAGAATACCTGTCATACCGCCCGTGCTGACTTTGACGTTTGGTTCTCCGAGCGTTCTTTGTACGTTAAGGATGACCAGGGTAAAGACGCTGTTGACCGTGCACTTGATGCTCTTGATAAGCTTGGATACCTCTATCGTTCTGACGAGGGCGCACTGTTCTTCCGTTCTACTGATTTTGGTGACGATAAGGACCGTGTACTCATTAAAACAAATGGCGAGTATACCTATTTTGCTTCCGACGTAGCCTATCACTGGAATAAGTTCCAGCGCGTCGACCACGTTATTGATATTTGGGGAGCAGATCACCACGGATATATTCAGCGTGTTCGCTCTGCTGCAACAGCTCTTGGTTACCCAACTCAGTTTGAGGTTTTGCTTGGTCAGCTGGTTAACCTGCTCAGAAACGGCGTTGCTGTCAGAATGTCTAAGCGTAAGGGAACTGGTATCCACTTTGACGAGCTTCTCGCCGAGGTTGGTGTTGATGCAACGCGCTACACCCTTGTTTCAAAGTCTTCCAACCAGATGATTGACTTTGACATTGAGCAGGTAAAGCGTCAGGACAGCTCTAATCCTGTGTATTACGTTCAGTATGCTCACGCTCGTATTTGCTCTATTTTGCGCCGCGCTGCTGGCGTTGACCTTGATGAGGCAAAGGCACTTGGTATGGATGCCGTTGCAGATAAGGCTATTGGCTCTGAGGTAGATCTCGGACTGCTCTCTGATACAGCTGAGCAGGCGCTTGCTCGTAAGCTTTTTGAGTTCCCAGGTCTTGTTGAGGGTTGTGCTCGCGATAGGGCACCATTCCGCATTACGCACTATATTGAAGAGCTTGCCGGTCAGTTCCACGCATTCTATACCGTCTGCCAGGTGCTTCCTTCTGAAGGACGTCCACTGGACGCAGAGCTTTCTAAGGCTCGTCTTGCTGCGTGTGATGCAACTCGTCGCGTGCTTGCAATCGCCCTTGACCTGATTGGTGTTTCTGCTCCTGAGTCAATGTAAACGATAGCTAACTATGTTGGTTTGTCATGATACCGTGCAAGTATTGAATACCTGCACGGTATCT
>ERZ1674053.72-NODE-73-length-22885-cov-10.069514_pt1 | contig 22885 bp, 20 predicted proteins | sample MGYA00581123_ERZ1674053 | MGnify/ENA primary metagenome ERZ1674053 (study PRJEB41354, sample SAMEA4873324) | human saliva metagenome | biome: human-associated habitat [ENVO:00009003]; feature: mouth environment [ENVO:08000002]; material: saliva material... | reverse complement strand
TTTCTCGTGTCCAAGAAATGGGAGGCAGTTCAAAGCCGCGTAAAAACGCGGCTTTGTTTCTTTGTGCGATGTTGTTGTGAGCTGCAGCCATTCGAACAGTGCGACGCCCTAGTTGCGCTGCTCGTGTCTGGCTTAATATCCCTGCTTAGAGGGTGGAATTTTTGCGTCAGCGATGGTGCCCAAAAATGTCTGGGCATCGCGACAAGCCATAAGCTCCTCGGGGAAGTCAACCTCTTCAAGCAGCTTAATAACAGAACGCGCATCAGCAATGCGGGTTGCAATGTGAGCATCTGAGCCAAAAGAAATCTTGCATCCAAGCTCAGCGCAGGTCTCTGCAATCACACGACAACGCTCAATAGCAACCTCACGCTGGCCTTCGTCGTGTGTAGCCTCGTTCATCTCGATGAGCTTACCGCGATCGCGACACTCTTTGACAAGTGTAGGAACATCAAAATTTAAACCGCTGCGACCAAGGTGACCAAGAATCAAAACATGAGGATTATCCAGTGCATTTACGTACATCTGAGTAATTTGCTTCTGCGAGGCGCCAGCTGCCCACTGCTTACTATGAATGCTTGCAACCGCATAATCGCAGGTACCTAGGATGTGCTCGCCAAGAATATGAGGCTGACGGAGTTTATCGCCATTAATACCCTGGTCAAACGTAATATCGTAGGCAAACAGGTTGCCCTCAAGGTCAACAATATCAACCTCGGCGCCGTGAAGCAGCCTGACGCCGTACCAGGTTTCTGGCCAAATAGCGGTATTCATAAAGAACTGGAAATTCTTAATGGTCTGCTGGTCATACAGCATGGACGAGAAGTGGTCGGTGATTCCAAGCAGCTCATAGCCACGCTCAGATGCTGCGCGAACGTTCTCCTCAACGGTTGAATAGGCGTGCCTCGAGTACAGGCTGTGAGTATGAACGTCGCAAGTAATGCGCATGACGTGCTCCTTTGAATTCCAATCGACAACTCTAGTTAATCATGGCTGCCACCATGAGGCAACCCTGGCGAGAAGACCGGTCTTCTCGCCATCCGCGCGATCTACAGCTCAATGCTCAGCTCAACGGGACAGTGGTCGCTGCCGTAGACCTCGCTCAAGATGGATGCGCTTTTGACCTGCTCAGCAATGCGATCGGAGACCAGGAAGTAGTCGATGCGCCAGCCGGCGTTGTTCTTGCGAGCGTTGAAGCGGTAGCTCCACCAGCTGTAAGCGCCGGTCATGTCGGGGTGGCGGTACCTAAACGTATCGGTAAAGCCTGCATCCAACAGCTTGGTAAAGCTCTCGCGCTCCTCATCAGAGAAACCTGCGTTTTGCCTGTTAGACGATGGGTTCTTAAGGTCAATCTCGTTGTGGGCAACGTTAAAATCACCGCAGGTAATTACTGGTTTTTGCTCAGACAGCTCAGCCAAGAACTCGCGATAGCGCTGATCCCACTCAAGACGTTCGTCCAAGCGTGCAAGCTGGTCTTTTGAGTTTGGCGTGTATACGCACACAAACCAGAACTTCTCAAACTCCAGCGCACACACGCGACCTTCATCGTCAGCAACAGGGCATCCAATCTGACGAATTACCTGCAAAGGGGTTTCTCGCGAGAAAACCGCTGTACCCGAATAGCCTTTTCTTTCTGCGTAGTTCCAGGTTTGAACGTAGCCGGGAAGGTCCAGCTCAACCTGGCCTTCTTGCAGCTTAGTTTCTTGAAGGGCAAATACATCAGCATTTATGGTTTCAAAAATTTCCGTGAACGAAGGCTCTTTCTTGAGCACGGCACGTAGACCGTTAACGTTCCAGGAAATTAGCTTGTACTCTCGAGTATCGCTCATAACTCCTCTTTCATACTACGACCTGGTAGTTTGGGTCGCAGTGGATTCGTATCACAGTAGCCGCGAGTGACGCGCGTTCCACGCTCCAGTTACGGCGCCAAGCGGCGCGTTTGCGGCAATAAACTTTCAATAAATCCATGGTATACGACTAGTAGCTACCAATACCGCTACAATAGAAACATTCATAGCTGGCAAGGAGGATTCATGCTTCGTCAAAGCTACAACACCTGGCAATGTGGAACTCACACTATCTCGTTGGCGCGTCCTAGAATCATGGGCGTTCTCAACGTCACTCCAGACTCGTTCTCTGATGGTGGAAAGAACTTTGATCCAGAGGCTGCAATTGCTCGTGGATTGCAGATGTTGGATGAGGGCGCTGACATCATTGACGTTGGGGGAGAGTCTACTCGCCCAGGTCACACGCCTGTTCTGCCTACAGAAGAGGCTGAGCGCGTAGTACCTGTGGTGCGTGCGTTGGTAGCTGCTGGAGCAATTGTCTCCATCGACACGCGCCACGCCGAGGTAGCAAAGATGTGCGTCCGTCTTGGTGCATCCATCATCAACGACGTTTCCGGCTTCACCGATCCAGAGATGGTTGCCGTAGCTGCGGAGTCTGACTGCGGCTGCATTGTGATGCACTGGAATAAGGACGGCCTTGGAGCTCGTGTTGAGCGCAAGCAGGTGCAGCTGGACGACATGCGCCCTTCTCGCCCTACTGGTAGCGCAGCTGCTCGAGCCGCAGCTACAGGAGCCGAGACGCGCACGCTGAGCTCGCAGCGCCGTTTTACCTTGCCAGAAGAGGCGCCTATTATGCGCCAGATTATGGGATTTTTGGGCGACCAGGCTCGCGGCCTGATGCGCGCTGGCGTTTCAAAGGATCGCATCTGCATTGACCCAGGTCCAGGCTTTGACAAGTTTGCCGACGAGGACGTTGTTATTCAGCGTGCTACTCGCTCGATGGTTTCTATGGGATATCCGCTGCTTTGCGCCGTGTCCAGAAAGCGCTTTGTCGGCGCTGTTTCTGGCGTAACTGAGGCTACGCAGCGCGACGCAGCTACGCATGCAATTTGCATTGCCGCTATTACTAACGGTGCCCGTATCCTGCGCGTTCACGATGTTGCGGGAACCGCTCAGGCTATCAACGCTTACTGGGCTATGACCGAGCGCGATCCTCGTCAGGGATTTGTGGCGCTTGGCTCCAACGTAGGCGACCGTGTGGGCTATCTGGCTCGCGCAACGCAGCTCATCGATGAGATCCCGCTGACCTGCGTTGTTTCTCTCAGCCACGCCTACGAAACTGAGCCTGCATACGGTATTGCTACACCCGTGGTAAACGCCGTTGCCGAGATTAGAACTGAGCTCCATCCTCTGGTGCTGATGGATAAGCTGCTTGAGGTTGAGAACGCTCTCAACCGCACACGCAAGAAAGGCGAGGAGGGCCATGGACCTCGCACTATTGACTGTGACCTTCTGTGGGTTGAGGGCGAACAACATGCAGGTAAACACCTTACTTTACCTCATCCATGTATGGGAGAGCGCGATTACGTGCTTGTTCCTATGGAGGATCTGATGCACGACCCTGTGCGCTTCTTCTCGCACGGTGGCGTAGAGATTGCCCCTCCTGACCAGCGTGTTGGTCACGTAACCGAGGACTTGGGAGCTATTACGTGGGAGTAGCACAAGAAGCTTTAGAACTAGCACGTGGCGGCGCACAAACGGGCGAGTTTGTATTCCGCGTCTCTGACGTGCAGGAATGTGCTGACCAGAGCCAAGACGAGCGCTCTGAACTGACCTTCGATCCAGCGCCGGCATCAGCGCGTCCATCATCTGGCGAGAAACCCTTTGAGGTTGCAACCGTTGTACGTCTTGGCGTCTCGATGCCGTATGTACCTGCAGTTCCATACGTTATAGCGCTGGGGCTTTGTCAGTATTTACGTGTAGCAGATAAGGGCTTTGGTATCCGTTGGCCTTACGATATTTGCTATAAAGACCAGGTAGTGGCCTCAATTAAGGCTACTGCTGGCTATCAAGAGGGTATGTTTGCCGTGGTAAGCATCGCAGCAGACTCCAAGGCGCTCTGTTCAGCGCTTGACGTTGCAGACAACATGGAACTTCTCGCAAAAAAGGTCTCTGAGCTGGTAATCCAGGGTGCAAGCGCGTGGGAGCAGCAGGTTAAACGCGCAAGGAGTTTTGCGGGACCCATCGCACTGATCTTGAGCGACTACTTTGATATGGTTCCTCTGCTTGGACAGCAGGTCAATAAGGTATACCCCAGTGGTAACGTTGCGCTGACCGCTCGATTTGGCGGCATTGACGTGTGGGGTCATGCCATCCTTGTTGACAAGGACGGTAAAGAAATCCTTGTAAGTGAGGAAGAAGCTTCCGTGGTGCCAGCGGTTTAACTGCTGCTCTAGCTGTCAATCTAACCGCTGCAATGCAGCTGCGGAGTCAGTTACTCGGCGGCTTGAGCAGACTGCTTCCAAATCAGATAAATGCCACGCATAGTAAGCTGCGGATCAACCACGTCAAAGACATCTGTTGCTTCGCTAACGGTGTTTGCCAGGCCACCCGTTGCAATAACAGTCGCGCCCTCAATACCAGGCTCTTTGAGCGTTCTGGCAACCAGACCCTCTGCCTGAGCGGCTGCGCCCACTACAATACCTGCCTGAACAGCGCTTTCTGTGGTGTTACCCAAGACGGTCTCGGGCGCTTTAATAGGAATGCTAGAGAGCTTAGCTGCGCGCGCAAATAGAGCGTTTGCAGAGATCATAATACCTGGCGAAATAGCGCCTCCGCGGAATACGCCGTCCTTATCAACAACGTCCAAATTGGTTGCGGTGCCAAAATCAACCACAATAACTGGATAGCCATAGCGCTCAGTTGCAGCAACAGAGTTTGCTACGCGGTCGGCACCCACAAGCTCGGGGTGGGGGATATTGAAGCGAATCTTATCTGTGGAAAGCGCGTTAATGCGGGTTAGGGGCTTGTTAAGCAGCAGCTCAAAGCAGCGCTGCCAAGCACGTGTGATAACAGGAACCACGCACGAAAGTCCACCCGCCTCAACGTCGTCTAGACTCAGTCCATCTTTCTGGAAGAACGTGAAGAGACGACCGTGCAGAATGTCGGAGGTGTCGCTTTGATCGGTAGGCATTCTCCAGCCGCGCACCATAGTGCCTTCGCTGTCAAATAAACCAATGGCAGTTTGCGTGTTACCCACATCAATCGATAAAAACATTATGCCTCCGAGGGCTGTAGACCAGCTTTTTATGACGTATTGGATTTTAGCCCATTAGGCACATCTCTAAAGTTGTCGTGTGCAAGAAAAAAGTTGTTTCGCAGTTGTTTTGCAGTTGTTGCGCAGCTGTCACGCACAAGAATTATCTGCACAAAATGTGAATTTCTCGCCAAGTACTTCTAGCAACATAAGGGTTGTTCTGCTATACTTTTTCAGCTTATTGTCTTGATTGAGCACGTGCTCATAAAGACACCCCTGCTCTGGTCGGAAACCAGAGCCGATGTAAGGAGTCCTGCATGAAGCAAGGTATTCATCCAGAGTACGTAGAGTGCACCGTTCGCTGCACCTGCGGAAACACCTGGACCACACACGCAACTGTTCCAGAGATGCGTCTTGACCTCTGCGACAAGTGCCACCCATTCTATACGGGTCAGCAGAAGCTTGTCGATACTGGTGGACGTGTCCAGCGCTTCGCCGACAAGTTCGGTGGCGCAGCAAACGCTGCTCTCGAGGCTGCTAAGGCTGCCAAGGAGGCAAAGGCTGCTAAGGCTGCTGAGCAGGAGGCTGCTCGTAAGGCTGCTGCTGAGGCTAAGGCTGCTGAGAAGGCAAAGCGTGCTGCTGAGTTCGCAAAGAACGCACCAGCTGCAGAGCCAGAGGCTGAGGCTGAGGCCGAGGCACCTGCAACCGAAGAGGCAGCAGAGTAGCAGGTATTTGCTCGCGCAAAGACCGCAGAGTACAGAATCGGGGTGGCTTCGGCTGCCCCGTTTTTGTTTGGCGAGAAACCCTCTCAACTCAGAGGGTATACTTGAAAGTGAAAAATCTGCCGTCGGAGGACGAATGGAATCACTGTATACAAAGTATCGCCCGCAAACGTTTGAGCAGGTAGTTGGCCAGAAGCATGTGGTCGGCACTCTTGAGCGAGCGGTCTTGGAGCAAAAGCTTAGCCACGCATACCTGTTCTGCGGACCTCGCGGCACAGGTAAGACCACCATGGCTCGTTTGCTGGCAAAGGCCATCCTCTGTCACGAGGCTCCTGGTCATCTGCCCGACGGCACTTGTGAGGACTGTCAGTTGATTGCTGCTGGTCAGCATCCAGACGTCTTTGAGATTGACGCTGCCTCTAACACCGGTGTTGACAACGTGCGAGAAGAGATTATTTCTCGCGCTAGTTACGCTCCCGTGCGTGGCAAGGGCAAGGTTTATATTATCGACGAGGTGCATATGCTTACCTCGGCGGCGTTTAATGCCCTGCTTAAGACGCTGGAGGAGCCTCCTTCACACGTAACATTTATCATGTGTACCACCGATCCTCAGAAAATTCTTGCAACCATTCTGTCTCGCGTGCAGCGCTTTGACTTCCGCTCCATTGCCGCTGACGAGATGGCAGAACATCTGGTCAACGTCTGCAAAAACGAGGGCTTTACCTACGAAGACGCAGCTATTGATCTTATTGTTCGTCATGCGCGCGGTGGCATGCGTGATGCTCTTTCTTCTCTTGAGCAGCTCTCCGTTTATGGCGGCGGCGTCATTTCTGAGCAGACAGTTCGCGACGTTTTGGGTCAGTCATCCGGCTCTCTTATTAACAATGCCGCGATGGCTCTGGCTCAGCGAGACATTTCTTCGCTCTTTACCACGGTAAATACGCTGTTTGAAGGCGGTAAAGATCTGCTGCAGTTTACGCGTGAGCTTGCCGTTCACGTAAGAGATCTCTACATTGCCGCAGCTGTAGGCGTTGATTCTCCTGCGCTGGCAAATTCCACCGCATCAACTGAGCAGCTTACTAAAGAAGCTCAGGCCTTTGGCTCAGTTGACCGACTTTCCAGAGTTCTGACCGTTCTGGGTGACGCCGCAAATCAGATGCGTACCGCCGTGAATCAGCGACTTGTCCTGGAGGTTGCTTTTACCAAGCTAGCGCGCCCTAACACAGAGCTTTCATTGGAAGCGCTGGCAGATAGGGTGGCAGTTCTTGAGCAGCAGCTTGTAAACGGTGTTGTTGCGGCTCCTGCTGGCGAGAAACCCGCAGCTCCCGCACCTGTCTCGGTTCCGGCGCCGCAGCCAGCTCCGGTTGCCACGCCGACTCCCGTCCCTGCATCCGCACCAGTTCCAGCTCCGGCACCCGCACCACAGGCGGCTCCAGCTCCAGTTGCAACCCCAGCGCCAGCTTCCGCGCCAGAGCCTGTACTAGTCGCTGTGCCCGCACCTGCGCCAGCTCCAACACCGCAGCCTGCACCAGCACCCGCAGCCGCGCCAGCTCCGCAACCTGCGCCTGCGCCACAACCTGCGCCCGTGCCTGCTCCAAAGGAAGTTGACCAGGCAGACGCACTTCTCGTCAGACAGTGGAAAGAAGTCGGCAAGGTTTGTGCCTCCAAAAATGCTGCTCATGCAGCCCTGCTGGTCAGCTCAACACTTGAGTCCGATGACGGCTCTGAGCTGGTAGTTACGCTTCCCAAAGGCTCCTCGTTTGCTATGAGGATGCTCAGCGCGCCGGCAGTTTCCGAGTTTGTAAAAGAGTGCGTTGCCCAGGTCATGGGCCCGCGCCGCATCAAATATGTTGAGTCTAGCCTCGCTGCAACGGCAATCTCGCGAGAAAAACGTGCAGCTCAGATGCCGGCTCCAGCTCCTGCACCTGCAATTCCAGTGGCTCCTGCTGCGCCCGTCGCAACAGCTCCTGAGCCAGTTGCGCAGCCCGCTCCTGCCGCTGTTCCCGCTCAGGTACCTGCGCCTGCTCCAGTACCTGCAGCTCCCGTTGCACCAGCGCCAGAGGCGTCATATCCGATGCCTTGGGATGAACCTGCGTCAGGCGGAGCTCCTGTTGAGGCTCTCGACTACGATCAGGTACCTTACAGCGATGACGATGTAGCTGCAGTTTTGGACAACTCCGTTGAAGATGCCGCTCCAGCTTCAGTTGCACCTGCGGCTACACCTGCACCTACGCCTACACCTGTTGCAGCATCCGCGCCGCAACCGGCACCTGAACCCGAACCAGTTCCGGCCCCAAAGCCTGCTCCAGTACCAGCTTCACCAGAGGATATTGCTGCTCGTTCAGCGCTTCCACCAGAGCTCAACAGCGTGGCGGACATGCTTGAAAAGGTGTTCGGACCAGCGGTTTCTTTGTCGGTAGAGAAGAAGCTGGATGCCGAAACTCCCGTAGACCCTGCAAACAACTAGAACTTCTCGCGATATGACGCTTTGGTGCATGGATCCTCATGCGCCAGCGCAAAAAGCGCAACTTGTCTAAAATAGATACGACGATAGGAGAACATATGGCACGTGGTGGATTTAACATGGGCGGCATGAACCGCAATCAGATGATGGCTCAGGCTCGCAAAATGCAGGAGCAACTGCTGGAGGCCCAGCAGAAGGCTTCTCTTATGCAGGCAACTGCAAGCGCTGGTGGCGGCGCAGTTAAGGTAACCGCATCCGGCGACCTGCGCCTGACTAACATCACCATTGATCCTGAGGCAATTGATCCTGAGGATATCGAGATGCTCCAGGACATGATTCTGGCTGCTGTAAATGATGCTCTTGAGTCCGCTGAGTCTCAGGCATCTGCCCAGATGAGCGCAGTAACTGGTGGACTGAATATCCCAGGACTGTTCTAATTCATGGCGTTTGATACCACAAATGATGGTCGCGCGCTGCAGCGTTTGCTTGACGAGTTAGGCCGACTACCAGGCATTGGTCCAAAGTCTGCTCAGCGCATAGCCTACCATCTTCTAGAGGTTGATTCCGAGGAGGCTCGCCGTTTGGCGCAGGCTATCTTGGAGCTTAAGCAGCAGGTGCATTTTTGCCCTATCTGCTTCAACTATGCAACGCGTGACGAATGCGACATCTGCCTGGACTCTTCCAGGGATCGCAGTAAAATCTGCGTGGTCTCCGAGCCTAAGGATGTCTCGGCAATCGAGCGTACTGGTGCGTTTCACGGCCTCTACCACGTTCTGGGCGGCGTAATCTCGCCTATGGACAAGATTGGTCCCGAGCAGCTCCACGTACGCGAGCTGCTGTCCCGCTTGGCCGATGGTACCGTTACCGAGGTGGTTCTGGCAACTAATCCGGACGTTGAGGGAGAAACAACTGCAACGTACCTCTCCAGAACTATCAATCCGCTTGGCGTGACGGTTACCCGACTGGCAAGTGGACTTCCCGTAGGCGGAGACCTTGAGTACGCAGATGAGGTAACATTGGGACGTGCAATTGAAGCACGTCGGGAGGTTTAGGCATGGCAAACCACATGAGAACAAGTTCATCTGGCGAGAAGACCCCTGAGGCTTCATCGGTTGACTTGAAGAATATTTCAACGCTTCGTGCTGGTCAGGGCGCACAAATTCCTCAGAGCCCACGACAGGCCGATAACACGCCAGAACCTCCAAATAGAAAATCGGTCATCATCTTGGTGGTCGCAGCTATTGTTGCGCTTACTGCTCTGTTCTTTATTGTGCGCTGCGCTACAAGCACTAAAAGTGAATCTGCAAGCCAGCAACCAAAGCAGACCCAGTCCGCCTACGCTGACGAGAAACAGCAGGATGAGCAGGCAGTTGACGGCTCAGTTACCTTCCACGGCATGAAGTACTCTCTGGAGAAGCAAAGCGACGGCAAAACTGCTGTTGTTCGCACCAGTGACTCGGGAACTAAGAGTGTTCTGTTTGAGGTTGAGGGAACTCCTACCAGCCTGATTCTTTTTAACGACACCATTTTGGTTCCAGAGAATCGCGATTCTGGCTGGGATGTTGTGGCATGTGCCCTGGTAGACGGATCGCTTCCAACCCTTATTGCCGATAAGGACGGCAAGGCTGTTGGCGGAAACGGTACTATCACAGCAGCTACGCTTGACGGAACTACACTTAAGGTAACCGATTCCACAGGAAACACCACTAGCGTTGCTCTTCAGTAAAAGCAACGCGAAGAAATTGTGGATTTCCAGTGGGCGTTCATGTTTCTGAGCTGCGGATATTCTCGCCAAGTGGTTATTTTCAAGAAAATTTTTAAATTCGTTGGAAATAACGCTAGACAAGAATAAAAGTTCCCTGTATTATTTCAATTCGCAACAAGGCGTCCGGGGTATTAGCTCAGCTGGTTAGAGCGCCGGCCTGTCACGTCGGAGGTCGCGGGTTCGAGCCCCGCATATCCCGCCATTGCATGTTCAAGCCCTCTTCGGAGGGCTTTTTCATTACCAAAAAAGTCCAGCATAAAAGATTTAAATTACATCTTTAATTTATTGAAACCAAGTCAGAAAATAGAGCATTGTGTGCTATCTTTACATCAGAATGTGTCTAAGTGCTTCTGCTACAGAAACATTTAAAAGCAGAGGTAAAGTGAGGTGGATTGTGCGGGATCAGAATACTTTGGATGCGCTGTCGCAACGCGATAGTGTAAGTTCCATATCCGCAGAATCTTCCAATACGGAACACACTTCAGATTTGATCAAGAAAATTGCTGTTTTTGATTTTGACGGAACCGTCATTTCTGGACAGTCAGGACTCTTGTTCTCTGCGTATTTGCTTCGCCGTCATCTGTCCTCAATTGCACGCACGCTCAAGCTTGTGTGGTGGGGAGCTCGCTACAAGCTGCACCTTCCTCAAAGGCAGGAAGAGGCGCGTGAGCTGGTTGTTGGCGCACTTACGCAGTATAGCGTTGAGTTTGCAAATGCCGTCATGCACGATTTTCATCGCGAGGTAATTGAGGGCATGTATCGCCCTCAGGCGCTGGAAGAGGTGCGTCGTCGGCAGGCAGAAGGTTGCTGCGTGCTGTTGGTTTCAGCAACGTTTGAACCTATCGCGGAATTGGCCGCAGAGAAGCTGGGAGTGGACGCGTTTCTCGCCACAAAGATGCAGGTGGGAGCCGACGGGCACTATACCAGCAAGGTTGACGGTCCTGTGATTGAGGGCGCTCAGAAGCTGGTCTCGGCAACTGAGTGGTGTAACCAGCGCTTTGGCGAGGGCAACTGGGAGATTGCGTACGCGTACGGTGATCACTACTCGGACGCAACGCTTTTGTCGGCAGCTCAAACGCCGTGCGCTGTTTGCCCTGGTCCAACGCTTGCCAGACTTGCAAACAAGCGCGGCTGGAAAATTTTGAACTGGTAGCAATGACTGAACTAAAAGCAACATCTGAACTAAGAGCAGCACCTGAACTAAGAGCGACATCTGAACCGATAGCAAGAATCAATCTGTAACAATGACTGGCCTGGTCACAAGCCAGATACGTAAGTAAAGCAGTCCCTCGCGTGGACAACAAGAGGGGGTACTTGGAGAACCAATGGAAATTTCGCGCAAAACTGACTATGCAATCCGCATGCTTTCTTCGCTGGTAAGAAGCCCAAAGAAGCTTCTTTCTGTTCGCGACGCCGCAGAAGAAAACGATATTCCATACTCCTTTGCTCGCTCAATCCAGCATGACCTGGTCATCGCGGGCGTGATTGTTAGCACGCGCGGCGCTCACGGTGGCATGATGCTGGCCATTAATCCAACTGAGGTGAGCGTTCTTGATATTGTCGAGGCAGTTCAGGGACCTGTTTTCATTTCTAGCTGTGAGTGGGCGGGTCCTAATAATGAGCCATGCCCTCGTCATAATTCGTGCTATTTTGGACCCCTTTGGTGCAGTGCCGAGAAAACATTGCGTAATTTCTTTGCGTCCGTGACTCTGCATCAAGTTGTTATAGAGGGCCTAATGCCAGAGATGGTGGGAGAATTCCAGCTGGTAAAGAACGAGAATGCCCAGCGTAACGAGCAGATTATCCAGAATGCCGCTGCCGCTATTGAGGCTGAGATTACTGCCGGCACATTTGATAACCTGCTTGATGGTGAGGTTATTTCTGCTGAGAAAAAGCCTTACGAGTTCAATATTGGTCGATAAGAAATCTCACATTTAAAAATGAGTGGCGAAGTGGAACCTGCATCAGAACTCACTCCGGAGCTGCGCGCATTTGTTGAGTTTGTAGCCAAGAAGGGTCGTGAGTTGTATCGCGATTTACCTTGGCGTCGTACGTATGACCCGTATGCTATCTGGATTTCTGAGGTTATGCTTCAGCAGACGCAGGTCAGTCGTGTAGACGGTCGTTGGCAAAGGTGGTTGGAACGCTTCCCAACGGTCGATGCGCTGGCTGCCGCCGCGCCTTCGGACGTGCTTGAAGAATGGCAGGGCCTGGGCTACAACCGTCGTGCTTTGTCCGTGCATCGAGCAGCTCAGGCAATTTCTGAGGCCGGCGGAGTCTTTCCACAAGATCCAAAGGAGCTGGTAAAGCTTCCAGGTATTGGCCCCGCAACTGCTGCGGGTATTTGTGCGTTCGCGTTCAACCTGCACGGTGTTTACCTGGAGACTAACGTGCGCACGGTCTTCCTGCACGAGCTGTATCCGCAGGCAGAGGGCGTGCCAGACTCCGAGCTTGTCCCGCTGGTAGAGCTAACGTGCCCTGCGAGTGTTGAGGACGCCGGGAACGCCGACGGCACAGCGGGCGCTGATACCGCTGTGGACACCGCCGCGAATGCCGCGGACGCTGATAGTACTGAGAATGATGCCACAGCGGAGCTCACACCACGTAGCTGGTACTACGCCCTTCTCGACTATGGTGCGTACCTGAAGAAAACCATTCCCAACCCTTCGCGAAGGTCAAAAAGTCACGTCAAGCAGTCACGCTTTGAGGGATCTCATCGGCAGAAGCGAGCTGAGCTCTTGCGCGTTCTTCTCGCCCATAAAGACGAGGGAGGAGCGGTGTTTGAGACGCTTCACCAGGAGCTCTGCCAGATTGAGGTCAATGCGGGGCGAGAAACCCTTGATGAGCAGGTTACCCTTGGCTTACTTGAAGAACTTGCGAAGGAAGGCTTTTGTCAGAAAAATGATGAATACTGGTTGCCGTAAATGGTTATAATTCTTAATGCTGACGAAGGGGTCAGTATATGAGCATAAGTGCTAATGATTATCATTTGTATTTGTTTGCTAAAGGTAACACAGCGCTACCCAGGCGCTTAACATCGCGCTCACAAGCGCTTTGACATGCGTTAACGTGCCACTCGTTAGCGCGGGAGAGGAGAAAAAATGGCAGTAGATTTTGAGAATTCTCAGACAAAGAAGAACCTCGAGGCAGCTTTTGCTGGTGAGTCCCAGGCTACCAACAAGTACAGCTACTATGCTTCCCAGGCTGCAAAAGATGGTTATCAGCAGATTTCCAATATTTTCACCGAGACTTCTGGCAACGAGAAAGTTCACGCTAAGCTTTGGTTCAAGTATCTCCACGGTGGCAAGATTCCAGAGACTGCAGAGAACCTCAAGGACGCAGCTGCTGGCGAGAACTACGAGTGGACCACTATGTACGCTGATTTCGCTAAGGTAGCTGAGGAGGAGGGCTTCGCAGAGATCGCTGCTAAGTTCCGTCTTGTCGGCAACATCGAGAAGACTCACGAGGAGCGCTATCAGAAGCTTCTTGAGCGCGTTGAGTCCGGTGAGGTCTTTGAGCGCGAGGGTGTCAAGGTTTGGAAGTGCCTCAAGTGCGGTCACCTGCACGTTGGCGCATCTGCACCAAAGGTCTGCCCAGTCTGCGGTCACCCACAGGCATACTTCGAGGAGCAGTCCCTCAACTACTAAGTTGTAGGTGCTCTGAGCTGTGACGACACGGTCGCGCAAAGGCGCGTAACTGCACAAAAGCTGCAGCTCAAACTTCTAGTGCGTTAAAAATGTACCCGCCAGCAGGTCATCGGCTTGCTGGCGGGTATTTTTGTGTGTGGACGTTGCGGGGAGATTGGGTTTCTCGCCATATGTCTAACGCATCTAGTGGGCCGTCCGGCACGCGCCTGATTTCCTCAAAGAATCGGTAACTTTTGCCTAAAAGCAGCAAAGAATCTGTGGATTTGCCTGATTTTGTCAAAGAATCGGTGGCTCAAATACAGATTCTTTGCACTTTTCAGGCTCACGTAACGTTCCTGACGAGAAACCCACGTGCTTGCACCCCCCCCGTCTGGCGAGAAACCCCGTGCGCTCGCAGCTCGGCGCTTTGCGCGTCCGACCTGCAAGTTTGTCCGCACACGACGCTGTCGCCGTACAAAAAACCGGTGTCCACCTGCGTGAACACCGGTCTGACCTGCATGTTATGTGGAACTTCCAGCTCGCACCCGTGCTACCCCTTGAACCAGCGATTGGGCTGCTCGTAGGAGGGGCAGATGTCGCTCATGGGACAGCCGACGCACTTGGGGTTGCGAGCGGTGCAGGTTTCTCGCCCAAAGTGAATCCACTCTTCGTTGACGTCTTTCCAGAGTTCGTGGGGGAGAAGCGCGAGCAGGTCCTTCTCGGCAGCCAGCGGCGTGGAAGCCGAACTCAGGCGCATGCGCTTGGAGATCCTGTACACGTGCGTGTCCACCGCGATGCCGTCGACCACGTCAAACATCTTGTTGAGGACGATGTTTGCGGTCTTTCGACCAACGCCCGGGAGCGTGACCAGGTCTTCCATGGTGCCTGGAACTTCTCCGCCGTACTCCGTCAGCAGAATCTGTGCCGTCTCCACGCAGTGCTTAGCCTTTGCGCGCCAGAATCCGATGGTCTGGATGACCTCTCCGACCTCGACGGCATTGGCGGCCGCCATGGATGGCGCGTCGGGCCAGCGGCGAAACAACTCGGGCGTGACCTTATTTACGGCGGCGTCAGTAGTCTGCGCCGAAAGCATAACGCTGATGAGCAGGGTAAACGCGTCGTGGTAATCCAGCGCGCTCTGGACGCTTGGATAGAGCTCGTGCATGCGTCGGCACAGCTCAATGCCGCGTTCTACCTTGACTTTCTTTGATTCTCTGGGCATAACCTCTCCTCAATTCCTTTTATGTGTACCCAGTATGTAGTTACGTTATCACGTGAGGCGAGAATAGCAAAATAGCTGCATAACAGCTACAATAACAGCCCAATTGAAAAGTTATCAAACCTTTTCGTAGGACGTCGCGGGCAAGCGTGCCGGACGTCGCTGGTTGATGTCTGTGCGGTCAGCCGTTACGGCATACGCGCCTTCGCGCCAGACGCGTCTCGTCCAGTAAGGTTTGGTGTAACCCGCATGCGTTTGCATGTGGGTTTAGCGGCATGGCGGGAGACTGTGTGTTTATCAATAGAGTTGCAGCTCAACTACTGAGCGCGCCTGAGCTAGAGAAGCTGAAACGAGAGCTTTCGCGTGGATCAGACGCCACACTGTCCCTCTCACAAAGCGCTCGTCCGCTGATGTTAGCTGCACTTTGGGCGCAAAATCCCCGCCCGTGCCTGCTAGTCGTTGCAGGAGAGGACGCCGCGGACCGCACGGCGCGCTCACTTGCAGCGTGGCTGGGAAACGACACCGTGCTGCGCTATCCCAATCGCAAGGATCGTCCCTGGTCGGATACCACGCCAGACGACGCTCTTATTGGAGCAAGGTGCCGTGCCATCGCCAAGCTTTCCGCTGGCGAGAAGGTCATTGTAGTTGCAAGTGCTCACGCGCTGATGCGCAGAGTTCCCCCTGTTGGTTCCGGCTATTTTCTTCCTGCAACGTTTACCGTTGGCGACGACGTCCCCTTTGAGGACGTGGCCTCGCTACTCGTCGGCATGGGATACGCCGACACAGGCGAGGTAGATGCTCCTGGCACCTTCCACATTCACGGCGATACGGTTGATATCTTCCCAGCTCAAGCCACAAGTCCTGTGCGCATTGAGTTCTTCGGAGACGAGATTGACCGCATCAGGCGCTTGGTGGCAGCAACCGGACAGACCATCGGCGCCATTGATGAGGTTACCGTTGCCCCAGCTAGAGAGCTTGCGTTTACCAAAGAGACCATTCGCCGCGCAGAAGAAGCGCTCTACACGCGCGCGCAAGAAAACTCTGCACTCGCTGCTGACCTGGAACTTATTCAGCGTGGAGCTCAGGCACCTGCGCTTGAGCGCTATCTGCCTGTGCTGTACGGAGGTACTGCCAGCCCGCTTGAGCATATCTCTTCAGAGACGCTGGTAGTTCTTGCAGAGCCACGCTCGCTGTTTGATGATTGCCAGCGTGCCTTTGACGAAATCTCTGCATCCGCAACAGCATCAAAAGTGAAACTAGATGGTCTGTATACAAATCCCAAGGCCATGGACTTTGGCTCGCAGCAGCGCTTGTCCTTCTCGTCACTTCTACGTACGGGAGCTGCGGTAACGTCGGAGCTCTCTGTGGTACAGCCGTCCATTGCAGGCTCGGATACAAAGCTTTTGGGTCGCGTGAGGCAGCTGGTGCAAGATCGCGATGCCGTGGTATTTGCGGTGCCCGATCGTGCCGCGCGAGAGCACCTCAAGTTGCTTTTCTCGGATGAGTCCATTCCGTTTGAGGAGTCGCTGGGTACGGCGCTTGAAAACGAGCCTGATCAAAACGGTGCTTACGCGCCACTCAAGCGTGGCCGCGTCACGTTTACTGACGCACCTGTTCCCGCTGGAATCATTATCCCTACAGCTAATCTAGCAGTACTTTCTGTCTCGGACTTGACGGCCAGAAGCGCGCGCAACAAGAAGCGCTCCAAACGTATTGACCCCACAACGGTGACGTTCCCGTTTAAGCCGGGTGACTACGTTGTCCACGCAACGCACGGTATTGCGCACTTTACAGCTATTGTGCGTCAAGAAGTCGCAGGTAGAGAGCGTGATTACTTCCTGCTTGAGTATGCCAATGACGATAAACTCTATGTGCCCCTGGAGCAGGTTGACCGCATCACGCGCTATGTGGGACCCGACGGCAATAATCCACGCCTGACTAGGCTTAACACGGCGGATTGGTCGCGCGCTACTAACAAGGCAAGAAAGTCCGCCAAGAAACTGGCGTTTGACCTGGTAGATCTCTATACACGTCGCGCTTCGGTGCCGGGCTATGCGTTTTCGCTGGACACTCCCGCTCAGGAGGAGATGGAGTCCAGCTTCCCGTATCAGCTAACGCCAGACCAAGAAAGCGCAGTTGCAGACATTAAGCTGGACATGGAAGCACGCAAGCCAATGGACCGTCTGCTTTGCGGTGACGTGGGCTTTGGCAAGACAGAGGTGGCGCTGAGAGCTGCATTTAAGGCATGCCAGGATGCTCGTCAGGTTATGATTTTGTGCCCAACTACCATCTTGGCTCAGCAGCACTACGAGACGTTTTTCTCGCGATTTGCTCCGTTTGATTTGAAGGTAAGCGTGCTTTCGCGTTTTGTTACGCCTGCTCAGCAGAAAAAAGCGCTTGAGGAATTTGCAGACGGAACCGTAGATGTGCTGGTAGGAACCCATAGGTTACTCTCAGCTGACGTCAATCCGCACGACTTAGGCTTGGTTATCATCGATGAGGAACAGCGCTTTGGCGTGCAGCATAAAGAGCAGCTCAAAAACATGCGCGAGCAGGTAGACGTGCTGACGCTCTCGGCAACGCCAATTCCACGCACCATGCAGATGGCCATGAGTGGCGTTCGTGACATGAGCCTGATTTTGACGCCGCCGCCTGGCAGAAAGCCTGTTCAGGTAATGGTGGGCGAGTACAACCCGGATCTTGTTTCCGCAGCTATTAGAAGTGAGCTGGAGCGAGAAGGACAGGTGTACTACGTGTCCAACCGCGTGACCACTATTGATGAGGCGGTGGCTCGCGTGGAGGAAGCTGCGCCGGAGGCTCGCGTGGGTGTGGCTCACGGTCAGATGAGCGCTCGTGAGGTAGAAAACGTCATGCTTGCCTTCCAGGAGCACGAGATTGACGTGTTGGTGGCCACCACCATCATTGAGTCCGGTATTGATAACTCGCACACTAACACGCTGATTATCGAGGACTCACAGCGCTTGGGACTGGCTCAGCTGTACCAGCTCAAGGGCCGTGTTGGTCGCGGTAGGCAGCAGGCGTACGCGTACTTTATGTTCCCGGCGGAGTTGCCGCTGACGGAAGAGGCAACCGAACGTCTGACCGCAATCAACGAGTTCCAGGACCTGGGCAGTGGCATGCGTATTGCCATGCGTGACCTGGAGATTAGAGGCGCGGGCTCCCTTATGGGCGCTGAGCAACACGGAAACCTTTCCAGCGTTGGCTTTGACCTCTTTACACAGATGCTGGGCGAGGCAGTTGCTGAGGCTCGTGGTGAGTCCGCTGAGTTGGAGCAGGCTGAAGTTACCATCAATCTACCTGCAGATTTCTATCTTGATGAGGACTATCTGCCAGAGGTTGACCGACGCGTTCTGGTGTACCGTCGTCTTGCCGCAGCTACAGAGCTTTCCGATGTGGATGCCCTGCAGCAAGATACCGAGAATAGCTTTGGCGCCCTGCCGCTTGCAGGTAAGAACTTGTTTGATCGTGCTCGCGTGCGTATCCGCGCGCAGCGTCTGGGTGCAACGTCAGTAAGCCTGACAAATGGGCGTCTGGTATATCTGGGCGTAGAAATTCCTCGCGAACAAGCCCTCAAGTTGAAGGGTCGCGGTGCTATCGTGTATCCAAAGACGCATAAACTGGCGTATCCGTTCCATAGAAATGAAGAGCAGCTGATGCCCGCCGCCCTGGGAGTTCTTGAAGAGCTTGGTGGCGACGACGAGGTTGAGGAGTAAATATGAGTCAAACAGCAGGTCAGACGTTACAGAACGCCGCGAGCGCCGCACAGAACGTCGCGTGCGCCGCGCAGGATGCCGCAAGCGCCGTGGACACGATCTTTACCGCACCACACCTCAGGTGGGGTGTTATTGGCTGCGGAGTCATTGCAAATCAGATGGCAGAGGCGTTGGCTTCGGTTGGCAGAACCATTGACGGCGTAGCCAACAGAACGCAAGAAAAGGCCGTCGCGTTTGCACAAAAACACCACGTCAAGCGTGTGTATGACAGCATCGACGATCTTCTCGCCAGCGACGAGATTGACGCGGTGTACCTGACCACACCTCATAACACGCACATCATCTATCTGCGCAAAGCGCTTCAGGCAGGCAAGCATGTGCTGTGCGAGAAGTCCATTACGCTCAACTCGGCTGAGCTGCTTGAGGCCGAAGAACTTGCTCGTCAAAACGGCGTTCAGCTCATGGACGCCTGCACCATTTTGCACATGCCACTCTACAAAGAGCTGGTTAGCCGCGTGGAGGCTGGCGAGTTTGGTCCAGTCAACCTGATTCAGGAGAATTTTGGTAGCTACAAAGAGTTTGACATGGAGAATCGCTTCTTCAATCCCAAACTTGCGGGCGGCGCTCTGCTGGACATTGGCGTCTATTCGCTGACGCTGGCCCGTCTTTTCTTGAAGAGTCAGCCTCATGACGTGCTCTCCATGATGAATCCGGCCCCTACCGGCGTTGATCAGACGGACGGCATTTTGCTCAGAAACGCCGAGGGTCAGATGGTTGTTCTGGCGTTGACACTTCATTCCAAGCAGCCAAAACGCGCTATGATTTCCGCTGATAAAGCCTTCATCGAGATTATGGAGTACCCACGCGCAGACGTTGCCACAATTACGTGGACTGACGACGGCAAACAGGAGAAAGTCCAGGTAGGACGCACGGCTGACGCTCTGGCGTACGTACTGGCAGATCTGGAGTCCGCTGTTGCAGGAGACGCTTCTGCTCAGGCGCAGCTTGAGGTCTCAAAGGACGTTATGGAGCTCATGACCGGCCTGCGTAACGACTGGAATTTCCTGTACCCTGAGGAGCAGTAAGTTCTATGACATCTGCCGAGAAGATCGCCCAGCTAGCTGCCGCAGTTGATGAAGAAACAAAGGCTCGTCCCGGAGCACCGCAGACACACCCGGAGTTTGACCGTCTGGTTAGAACTATCTGGCGACTTCGTCAGGAGGACGGCTGTCCTTGGGATAAGGAACAGACGCATCAGTCCATCTCAAAGAATATGATTGAGGAGGCCTACGAGGCGGTTGAGGCTATTGCTGAGGACTCTCCCGAGCACCTTGAGGAAGAGCTTGGTGACATACTTGAACAGGTAGTTCTCCACTCGCAGATTGAGGCTGACAGCGGTGCAGTGAGCGACGCCGAGCGCGCAGCGGGTACGGCTGACATGCGCGATCGCGCAGCGGGCTTCGGCATCGATGACGTGTGCCGAGCGCTCAACCAGAAGCTGGTACGCAGGCATCCGCACGTGTTTGGGCCAGAAGCTGGCTCAACGTCGTCGGCTGCGGCTGTCTTGGACGTGTGGGAGAGCGTCAAAGCTGAGGAGCGCGCCAGTGCGGAAGATACCGTGCACACCGAGGGTCTTCTCGACTCGGTTCCACAGTCTCTACCTGCGCTCATGCAAGCACAGAAGATCTCAAAGCGCGCCGCAAAGATGGGCTTTGAGTGGGCGTCTGTCGCTGACGTGTGGGACAAGGTTGCCGAGGAACGCGCGGAGTTTGAAGCTGAAGCCCCAGGTACGCAGCAGAAAACGGACGAGTTTGGTGACATCTTGTTTGCGCTGATAAACGTCGCTCGCTGGGAAGGCGTTGATGCGGAAGAGGCGCTGATGAGCGCCTGCAGAAAGTTCCGCGCTCGCTGGTCGTACATGGAGAAAGCTACTGCTGAGAGAGGCTTCTCGCTTGACGAGAAGCCCGAGCTTCAAGAAGATTTGTGGCAAGAAGCAAAACGTCATCTTGATTCGTAAATAGTCTGCGTAGATTGCTGCGAAGACATGCGACGTGCCGCAAAGCTTGCGACTTGCCGTTGGAGCGACGACTTCTATTCGGTGAAACGATGAAATTCCAAACTGAGGCAGGGCTATCGGCGCTGCCTCTGCCATAATAAAGATGTTGCAATTTGTTGCGACGCATCACCAAACAAACCAGAAATGAGATCCGTGATGAGTCAAGACACCACTAAAAAGAGTGGTACAAAAAGAAAAACAACGCCCACCAAGCGTTCCGTTGAGCCTCTTAAAGAGACTACCGCGGAGCACGCCGCTGGTGCTCTCAAGATATTTCCAACTAAAAAGGCCGAGAAACCCCAGGTAACTGAGAAATCTCAATCTGATCAGAAGTCTGCTGTGGCAAAGAAAGCTGTGGCGGCTCCAAAAGATACAGCGTCGTCAGAGGGCACGGTGCCATCAAAACAAGCATCTTCCCAGGAGAGTTCCAAGGACATTAAGTCTAAAAGAACTGTTCAAGTTAAGAGGATTGATAGGACTCAGAGGTCCGAAAGAGGTCAAAAGTCCGAGCGCGGACAGAAGACTGAAAGAACCAATAAACCGCAGTTCAGCGTAGCGTCTCTGGTAGAGCTTAAAGACAATGCACTTGACTTCGCGCGCAATCATACCAGGCTTGTCGTTTTTCTCGGCGTTGTAATCTTCCTGCTTGTTGGCCTGTATCCACCAATTCGCGGCTACTACCATGCTGTTCGCGAGCATGACGAGTTGCTGCTAAATCAGCAGAAGCTCGAGGAAGATCAAAAACGCCTTGAGTCCGAGGTTCAGGGTCTGCAGACAAAAGAGGGCATCATAGATGAGGCTCATAAGCAGGGCTTGGTTTCTGGCGACGAGGAATCTGCACGGGTAGAGGGTCTTGATAAAAAGAAGGACGAGAATACCGTTCAGCACCCTGATTATCCTTGGTACATCAAGGTGGGAGACTTTGTTTTTGGATTTACACCAGGCGATTCCGGCAATACTGAGGCTCCTAAGAGCGCAAACTCTGACGATTCTACCTCTGCGCCAGCTCCTGAAGAGTCTCACGAGCAGAAGAACTCCGGAGAAGGCGGATCTTCTGAGGGGTCCGGCGCCGACAATTCAAAGTCTGATAGTGGGAACTCACACTAATGCTTCTAGCTGCAATTGATATAGGAACCGTAACCGCTCGACTTGCACTTGCGCAGGTTGAGGACGGTCGTGTCATTCGCATGGCAAAATACACCGAGATTGTCAATTTGGGCGAGGGTGTTGATAAGACAAAGCGCCTGCTACCTGAGGCAATTCATCGTTGTGTTGGTTGCGTTTCTTCTTATGTTGATCATGCGAGAAAAGAGGGCGCTGAGGCGGTTGTTTGCACGCTCACAAGCGCTGCTCGCGATGCAGAAAATGCTCCTGACCTGGGAATGGGTCTAGCCTCGCTGGGACTTGAGCCCATGATTATTCCAGGTGAAATTGAAGGCGCGCTCACGTTTTTGGGTGTCTCTCACGATTTTGAGAATCATCGCATTCTTGTTGCCGACAGCGGCGGCGGCTCAACTGAGCTGGTCGTTGGCACGCTGGCGGGCCAGTCTGCAGCCCAAGGCGCAGGCCAGCAGCTTGAGGGTCAGCAGCTTGAGGGGCAGCAGCTCGAGGGGCAGCAGCTCGACATCAACTTTGTCGAGTCCGTTGACCTTGGCTGCAGACGTCTGACTGAGCGCTTTAATCTGTCTTCGGATCACCCATCAGCTGAGGACATTGATGGAGCACACAAAATGGCAGCTCAAATGATGTCTGAGGCTATTGGGCGAGCTCAGCAGCAGTGTGCAGCGCCTGAGCTTTTAGTGGGTGTTGGTGGAACCGCAACCAGCCTCATTGCCATCAGGGATCATCTTGACCCGTATGACCCGTCAAAGGTGCATCTCAGCCACATCTCGCTTGACGAGGTGTTGCAGATAGAAGGGCTTCTCGCCAGCAAAACGCTAAAGGAGCGAGAAGACATAACGGGATTGCAGGCAAAACGTGCACCCGTTATGCTTGCGGGAACTATTTTGCTTGCAGAATTGATGAAGAACTCGGGCTTTAAACACCTGGTAGTAAGCGAGAGTGACCTGCTCTTTGGCCTGGTGGTAACTGCAGCTGCCGTTCACCAGGGAAAGCAGTCGCCTGTGATTTGGAAGCCAATTTTGCGCCCGCTGAATTAAAAGTAGTGGCATAATAGCTAGACATATCCGGGGGCGTGGCGGAATTGGCAGACGCAGGGGACTTAAAATCCCTCGACTTCGGTCTTGCGGGTTCGAGTCC
>ERZ1674053.57-NODE-58-length-27050-cov-8.922356_pt1 | contig 27050 bp, 20 predicted proteins | sample MGYA00581123_ERZ1674053 | MGnify/ENA primary metagenome ERZ1674053 (study PRJEB41354, sample SAMEA4873324) | human saliva metagenome | biome: human-associated habitat [ENVO:00009003]; feature: mouth environment [ENVO:08000002]; material: saliva material... | reverse complement strand
ATAGATGTCACTATAGAAGTTAAAAATGATAGAGAAGAGACTGACCCCATAGGTGGAATAGATTTTCTCGGCACGATTTTAATTCCACAAGCTAACAACACCTATTACATTTGCGATTTAGGAAATGAAAACTCCCTTTGGCCGCTTGTCCAGCCAAATATAACCACTTCGCTAATTGCCATCAAACCGCACACTTCATATGTTCTTCATGTGCCTTATGTAGTAAATCTTACAGGAGATGAAATCTATAGAAATCCGATTACTGACACAACGTTTGATTTGCTTGTTTCTCGTCTACCTGTAGAAAAACGAATTCGAGTGTCTTTGTAGCAACTCTTAGCGCTCCAGCTACAGGTTTCACCACTCCCACTACAGATCGTGCCGCCCCTCCCACTACGAATGAATGGATTGTTAGCCGCCTCTCAAGTTGCGCTAAAATAATACCTTACGTTTTTGAAGCGCAATGGGAGGCATCATGGGTCTTAAGTATGAAACCGCACGATATGAGGCATCATACGGAGCAATTTCACAACTTCCTTCTCCAGAGACTCCAGAGGTGGCCTTTGTGGGCCGCTCAAACGTGGGTAAGTCTTCCCTCTTAAATAAACTTATTGGCCGAAAGCAACTCGCACGAGTTTCAAGCGTCCCAGGAAAAACTGCAAATATCAACTTTTTTGACGTTGATGGCGTCAAATTTGTAGACTTGCCAGGATATGGATTTGCACGAGTTTCTCGCCAAGAAAAACAGCGCTGGGCAGACCTCATTGGCGGCTACTTTGAGCAAGAACGCAGCTTTAACCTGGTCATTAGCCTTGTTGACATCAGACACGAAGCTCAAAAGCTTGACCTGCAGATGATCAACTTTCTCCAAGAGGCTGAGTTGCCCTTTGTAGTTGCGTTTACCAAGGCAGACAAAATTGCTCGCGGCAAACAAAATCAAGCCGCGGCCGCCCTGCGCAAAGCATTCCACATTACCCCTGAACAGACCATCATTACTTCATCCGAGACTGGCCTGGGCATTGACGAGTTGCGTCGCCGCATCGAAGACGCAACTATCTAGGAGCATCATGGATCCAATCCACCAGCAAGAGCAAGAGCACCTCTCCCACGTATATCAAAAGCTTGTTGAGATTCGTGAAGACTTGGACACAACGCTCAACACCACGCAAAAAGATGCAGCTAGAGACCTACGTCAGATGAGTGAAGAAATCCGTCCAGACTTTGGCGGCGCGGATGAAACCATCGAGACCCTTGCGGCCATTGAGACGCTCAACAGCGTTATTGATACGTACAACCAGTACCACGATTTTACTGTCGAGAAACTCGGTCGAGTCGAAATTCTCTTGAGGCAACCTTACTTTGCCAAGGTCACGCTCAAGATGCGACCCGGACGTCCTTCTCGCGATGTGTACATTGGCGCGGCAGGCATCACCGACAAAGACCGCACGCCGCTCATTGTTGACTGGCGTAGCCCCGTTGCCGAGACGTATTACAACCAAGAGATGGGTACTACGTCGTACCAGGTAGATGGCAAGAAAAGAACGGTTGAGCTAGAGCTTCGCCGACAGTTTGACATTACTCGCGACAAGCTGAACCTCTACTTTGACACAGCGGTTGCCATCGAAGATTCTCTGCTGCTTGCAGCCCTAAAGCGTCAGCACACCGAGAAGCTGCAGGCCATCACCGCAACTATCCAGCGCGAACAGAACGTTGTGGTCAGGCACGAGGACGTGCCAGTTCTGCTGGTCAACGGCATTGCGGGCTCGGGCAAGACGTCCGTTTTACTGCAGCGCATCGCGTACCTTCTGTACCAGCAGCGCACTACACTTACCGCAGATCAGGTGTACCTGTTCACTCCTAACGAGATGTTTGGTCGCTACATCAACACCGTTTTGCCTAGCATGGGCGAGCACAATCCGCAGGTATTTACTTGGGATTCTTTCCTCAAGGCGTTGGGCCTGGCCGACCACGCGTCGGGTGCCCACAACAACCCCGATTCTCTGAAGAAGCTTGAGAAGCAACTTGCCTCGCTTGAGCTCTACGAAGACGACTTCAAGGCCATTTCTGTTGAAGGCACTACGCTTATCAAGCCAGCTCAGGTGGCTAGTTCTGTGGCAAAGTTCTCGCAATTTCCTGTGGGTCCGCGCCTCATCGCGCTTGCCAAAGACGAGCTCCACACCCGCCTGGAGCGCAGGCTTGGTCAGATGGCACACAACGACGAAATCCAAGAAGAGATGCTCTCCCTTGACGTTGAGCAGCAGCTTGAGGTCTTTGGTCGCACCATCAGCCCTTCCGACGAGGAAGAAGTTCTGGCGCGCACCCGCGAGTTCCTCAACTGGCGCTTTGCCTCTGCGCACGAGGTCATCGAGTCCGCTTCCTGGCTCCGCATCGACCGCATTGGCATGCGCATGCTCAACACCTCCGCGCTGAGCGGCGCCGAGTGCATTTACCTGCGACTTCTTATCACAGGAGCTGGCGAGAAAAACGTCAAGTTTGTCATGATTGACGAGGTTCAAGACTACACCGAAACGCAGCTTATGGTGCTAGGAAAGTACTTCTCGCGCGCGCACTTTTTGCTTTTGGGCGACTCTAACCAGGCAATTTGGGAAGACACCGCGACGTTTGAACAGATTGAGAAGATCTTTAGCGCAACACACGACGAGGGCGCTGTTTCTACCTGCAAGCTTTTGACCAGCTACCGCTCGTCTCCCGAGATTACCGCACTGTTTACCTCGCTTTTGAGCGAAGAAGAGCGTGGCCAGACAAGCTCCGTTCAGCGCGGCGGCAAAAAACCTGAGTTCTTTGAAGTGGTAGCCGACGACAAAGACGCTGAGCGCACCAAGTACCTGCAGACTATGAAGTCCCTTATTGAGCAGGCACAAGAGTTTGACGGGCTGACCGCCATTGTGTGTACCGAGAAGTCTCGTGTTCGCTGGCTTGCCAAACAGCTGGAAGAGTCTACGGCCAAGGTGCTCACCGGCCACGATTCCCTCCCCGCGAAGGGCGTTGTTCTTCTCGACCTTGCGCTGGCAAAGGGCCTTGAGTTTGATCAGGTCATTGTTGCCGACGCACAAGAGGAAGTGTATAAAGCAGACGGAATTTCTCGCCGTAGGCTCTATACCGCCCTGTCGCGCGCGATGCATCATGTGATGGTGGTCTCTCAGGGAAAGATGACTCCGCTGCTCAGCAAATTGCTTTAAAAAAAGCAATTTCTACCTGCGATTTTTTGGAAATTTACTGATTGAAGACTGCTGAATCGGGTAAATGCTAGTCATCGATAACATTTACCGTTGGAGGTTAGTATGTCCGAAGAATTGATTCCTGGTGTCATGAAGAACATCGACGCAAAGACTGTGGTAACCCTTAAAGACCAGGTTGCATGCCTTTCTGGCCAGGTCATCAGCAAGACCCTTGCGCAAAACGATGCCGTCAGCGTTACCCTCTTTGGTTTTGGCGCAGGTGAAGAGATTGCAAGCCATCGCGCAGGCGGCGATGCATTTGTCACCATTCTTGAGGGACGCGCAAGCATTACCATCGATGACGACGTCTACACCCTTGAAGCTGGTCAGTCTATTGTGATGCCACTTGGTCACCCACATGCACTTCAGGCTCCAGAAGAGTTTAAGATGCTACTGGTTGTTGTGTATCCGCAGAAATAATTTATATATTTACCTAACAATTCCGCAGAATTCTGGATAATTCTGCAGGTATTTTCTATTTGGCCAGGTGGACAGTGCGTCTGCCTGGTCAAATGCTATCTCTGCACTGACGAATAGTATCTCTGCCTGGTCAAATACTAGCTTCTTCTAGCCTAATACTCTGTGTAATTACAATACACACCTCATAACAGAATGGGTATACTAGTTATGCCTGTGCAATCAGCAAAATGTTAAACCTAAAGAAAGGTGAGCTATGAGCCAGATTTTTGATGTTCACGCACGTGAGGTCCTCGATTCCCGTGGCAATCCAACCGTTGAGGTTGAGGTTGTTCTTGACGACGGTTCCTTTGGTCGTGCAATCGTTCCTTCCGGCGCTTCTACCGGTGAGTTCGAGGCTGTAGAGCTTCGCGACGGCGACAAGAGCCGTTACCTGGGCAAGGGCGTTCTGAAGGCAGTCGAGCACGTCAACACTGAGATCCGCGACCTTGTTATTGGTTGGGACGCAGAGGATCAGCGCGGCCTTGACCTCGCTATGATCAAGCTTGACGGCACTCCAAACAAGGGTCGCCTCGGCGCAAACGCTATTCTCGGCGTTTCTCTTGCTGTTGCTCACGCTGCAGCTGCTTCTGCTGAGCTTCCACTTTACGCTTACCTCGGTGGCGCAAATGCTCACACTCTTCCTGTTCCTATGATGAACGTCCTCAACGGTGGCGTCCACGCTGACAACAACGTTGACTTCCAGGAGTTCATGATTATGCCTGTTGGTGCTCCTGACTTCACCACCGCTCTTCGTTGGTGCGCACAGGTTTACCACACCCTCAAGGACACTCTGAAGTCCCAGGGTCTCAACACCGGTGTTGGCGACGAGGGCGGCTTTGCTCCAGACCTTAAGTCCAACGAGGAGCCACTTGAGCTTCTTTCCGAGGCTGTTCAGGCTGCTGGCTTTGAGCTTGGCAAGGACTTCCGCTTTGCTATGGACCCAGCTTCTTCTGAGTTCTACAACAAGGAGACCGGCAAGTATGACCTCAAGGGCGAGGGTCGCTCCCTTACCTCCGAGGAAATGGTTGCTTACTACGAGGAAATGGTCGAGAAGTTCCCAATCGTCTCCATCGAGGACGGCCTTGCAGAGGAGGACTGGGACGGTTGGAAGATTCTTACCCAGCGTCTGGGCAAGAAGATCCAGCTCGTCGGCGACGACCTCTTTGTTACCAACACTCAGCGCCTGAAGAAGGGCATTGAGGTTCACGCTGGTAACTCCATCCTCATCAAGGTCAACCAGATTGGTACCCTGACCGAGTCCCTCGAGGCTATTGAGATGGCTAAGCGCGCAGGTTACACCGCAGTTGTCTCCCACCGTTCCGGTGAGACCGAGGACACCACCATTGCTGACCTTGTTGTTGCAACCAACGCTGGTCAGATCAAGACTGGTGCACCTGCTCGTACCGAGCGTGTTGCTAAGTACAACCAGCTTCTCCGCATCGAGGATGACCTCGCTGAGGGTGCTGAGTACCTGGGCATGGACGCTTTCTACAACCTTCGCTAAACCCGCAGGTTGTGGACTAGACGGCGCGCGTCCGGCCCGACCGAGCTGCAACGCCGTTTAGGCTGCTAGAAGCTACGAAGCCGCATCTCATTTGAGGTGCGGCTTTTTGTGCGCGCGGACGGCGGGCGTCGGGTGTAAGCGCGGCGCGGGTCCGGGTGCGGATGTGGGTCTGGGAACGGATGCGTGACCTGCGGGTTTCTCGCCGCACGCGATAACTTAGCAGGCGCATGGGTTCCGTAGACGCGTCCGCGCCTAGTTTGAAACGCCCGAACACACCTATGTCAGATAATCTGCTGAAAATGCGTATACATTTCGTGCAAAACGCTTATCTCATGCAGAATATCGTTATTAGATGTGTTTTCTGTCCTTGATTTTGCAGATTATCTGACATAGATGTGTTTGCTTAACTCTGAAATTTAGGGTAATTAAATCTTTGATATATCTTCATTCATAATTATGTATATCAGATAGAAATTATGCATAATAGTGAATTGAGTGTACGTGATTAAATTCAAATCCTATAACCAAAGCTGCTTCACAATGTATTTAGGCTATTGAGCCTGGTTTTATCTGCAGTTTTTTGAGGATTTTTCGTCAGTCGATATAACAGCACCGCAGCTGCCTGCCGCGGTTATACTTGATGTGTCAACTCTCAAGAATCCGAGGCGCCCATGCACAACACAACAGAGCACGTACTTCGCACAATCCTGGTTGGACAGTCGGGCGGGCCGACTGCAGCCATCAATGCATCGCTTGCGGGTGTTGTTCGCGCAGCTCACGCCCAGGACCTCCGAGTGCTCGGGATGCGCAACGGAATCCAGGGATTTCTTGAGGGCAGCGTCGTTGATTTGGTGGAAGCACTTGAATTTACAGCATCTGAATCCGGATCGTCCAACCACGCATCCACAAACCCTGGCGAGAAGAACCTCCAGCTCCTAAGAAAAACGCCATCGAGCTGGCTGGGTAGCTGCCGCTTTAAACTGCCGGAGTTTGCTGACAACTCAGAATCCGCAGCCATCTCCCCTATCTACCAGCAGATTGATGCGCAGCTCAAGAAATACCAGGTGGACGCCGTACTTTACATCGGCGGAAACGATTCCATGGACACCACGGACAAGCTGTCTCGATACTTTGCCCAGATAGAAAGCCATGTTCGCGTTGTAGGCGTGCCAAAAACCATCGACAACGACCTCGAGGGCACCGATCACACCCCTGGCTTTGGCAGCGCGGCGCGATTCGTTGTGTCCGTAACCGCCGAGCTCACCCGTGACGGCGGCGTCTACAACAGCAAAAACGTCACGTTTATCGAAGCTATGGGTCGCGACGCAGGCTGGCTCACGGCGGCTAGTGCACTGGCGCAAGATATTTGCGGAACCGCCCCAGATTTTGTCCTTCTGCCCGAGATTCCGCTTGATGAACACGCACTACTTTCCGCCATTGAACAGCGACTTCGCGAGAAAAACAACGTGGTTGTAGTTGTCAGCGAGGGCGTCCATCACGCAGACGGTAGTTTCCTTTTTGATGCAAATTCTGTTGCAATTGATACGTTTGGACACCTTGCAGCTCAATCCGGAACAGCACAATACTTGTCGCAGCTAGCCAAGGATCAGCTGGGCGTAAAGTCTCGCGGTATTGAACTCAATACGCTGCAGCGTTGCGCATCACATGCTGCTAGCAAAGTTGACTTGGACGAGGCAGAAACGCTCGGTGCCGCAGGAGTTGAAGCTGTTCTCCAAGGTAAAACGGGTGTTATGGTTGGCATTCACCGAACTTCTGACACGCCTTATACAACGGAAGTTCGCACGACCCCTGTCGCCGACGTTGCTAACAAGGTAAAGCTTGTACCTCGAGAAATGATCTCCGAAGATGGTTTCAACGTTACCGACGCCGCCCTAACCTACCTGCGTCCTCTTGTCGCGGGCATGGAAGAGCCAATTTCTACCGACGAACTTCCCCGTTTTCTTGCGGAGTTATCGTAGGGATTCGTTGCGGGCGCGACAGTACCGTGTGGACGCAACAGCGCCGCGCGGACGCGTGCGACCCGTTGCGGGCGCGACAGCACCGTGCGGACGCGACAGCTCCACACGAACGCGACAGCGCCGTGCGTATGGGTGTGAGCCGCGACTCACTACTCTCCGAGGAACCTTACCTCGGGGTGAAGCTCGACATCAAACTGACGCTTTACCTCGGCCTGGACATGCTCGATAACCGCATGAACCTCAGCAGCAGTAGCGTTGTCGTAGTTGACCACAAAACCAGCATGCTTATCGGAAACACCGGCGCCGCCAAAACGATAGCCTTTAAGACCAGCGTCGGTAACAAGCTTGCCTACAAAGTGACCCTCAGGACGCTTGAAAGTTGAACCGGCGGAAGGCAGCTCAAGTGGCTGCTTCTCCTCGCGAGCGTGTGTGAACTCTTCCATCTTTTCACGGATTTTCTCGCCATCTGCGCGATGAAGATTGAACGTGGCAGAAAGCACAATCATGCCCTCATCAGCGATTCTGCTGTGGCGATATCCCAGGTCAAGCTCGGATACGTCCAGCGTAGCAAAGGTGCCGTCGGCGAGAAGAACGCGGACGGATTTGAGCACGTCAGCAATGCAGCCGTCGTAAGCGCCTGCGTTCATGAAGCATGCGCCGCCCACAGAACCTGGGATGCCACACGCAAACTCGAGTCCAGAAAGGTCCAGCTCACAGGCCATCTCGGAGGCCTCTTTAAGGCCAACGCCGGCCTGACAGGTCATCTCGGTATCGTCGATGCTTACGCCGGTGAGACCATCGGCAATAGCAATGATGACGCCACGATATCCCGCATCAGAAACAAGCAGGTCAGAGCCGTAGCCAAGAATAAAATAAGGAGCTTCTGCATCTTTAACTGCAAGGAGAATCTCTTTAACCTCATCGGGGTCATCAGGGATGACATAGAGATCCGCAGGTCCACCCACTTTAAAAGTGGTGTGCTCGCTCATTGGCTCGTCTACCAGGACGTTCTCTTCTCCAACAATCGAGCAAAGCTTTCCGGCCAGGCTTTGTAAGTCATAGCCACTTTCAGACATGTAACACGCTCCTTAGTAAGTTACTTTTTATAGTTTATCGCAAGCGAGAAAAACGTGGAGTCGAGGAAGATAAACGCCTAATGACGCAAAATGTTTTCATGTTTCTATCGGGTTATTTTGGGCTTCTCTCTCATCTCTATCGTATAAATGTCCATCCCGTTTTACGTGTTATCAGCTGTTAACTCTGCTATAGTACGTATCGATATGTTTCAGAAATGGTTGCAATTACCTACTGGTGGTAAGGTGGCCGAACTTCAAGGTTTGTAACAACCTAGTTCAAAGAGCCATCAAGTCCGCGACCCGCAAAAAGGCGGTTAACCTGGTTAAAGTCCAGGACCAACGGTACAGTCCGGATGTCAGAAACGGAGACTTTTATGGCTTCATCCCACTCAACCCATGCAACAACCGCATCTTCTAACGGCTGGTCTACCAAGAGAATCGCTATTCTCGCCATGCTTTGTGCAGCTGCTGCAATCAGCACCATGGTGCTTCAGTTCCCCCTAATCCCAGGCGTGACGTTTTTGAAGTACGATCCATCGGGCGTCTTTGCCCTGCTCGCAGGCGTAGCTTTTGGCCCTGCTGCGGGCGCGATTGTCTCGGTGCTTCCCTACCTTCTGCACCTCACTACGGAGTCCGGAATTTACGGCACTATCATGGCAATCCTGGCAACGCTTACCTACGTTTTGCCTGTTTCGCTGATTGTGTATAACCGCTCTGAGAAGATCAAGCAGCTGGTACTTGCCCTCATTGTGGGTAGCGTTGTCAGTGTTGTTGCTTGCATTCTGGGCAACCTTGTAGTTACTCCAATCTACACCGGCATGAGCGTCGAGGCAGTAAGCGGACTGATTGTCCCCGCGCTTCTCCCCTTCAACGTGGTGAAGGTTGCTATTAACAGCATCATCTTTGTAGTTATTATGCGCTCGGCTACCTCACTCTTTGAGAGCATCAAAGACGGTGAGTAACCTGGGCAACAATTTCCCTGATTTATACACGTCTGAAAGCACCGCACAAACTAAGGACCTGCCTGTAGCTGCGACGCTTTCGGACGTGACCTTTGTGCACGCAAAAGGCGTAATTGCCTTAGACCACGTCTCATTCTCTATTCCCGCAGGTAAACGTACCTGTATTGTTGGCGCAAACGGTTCGGGCAAGTCTACCGTTGCCTCAATTCTCTCTGGCCTTACCGCCCCTGACGAGGGAACCGTTACCTTTCTGGGAACCACCGTTGTCAATGACGGCCAGGTTGACTTTGAGGCATACAAGACCGTTCGTCCGCAGCTCGGCCTGGTTTTCCAAAATCCCGAAGATCAAATTATCTGCAGCGTGGTAGCAGACGATATTGCCTTTGGTCTGGAAAATCTTCAGGTGCCTAGCGATCAGATAACTCCGCTGGTAGAACAGCAGATTACCCTTGGAACTCTCACCGAGTTTGCTTCCGAAAATCCGCAGATGCTCTCGGGCGGCCAGCAGCAGCGCGTGGCCATCTCGGGCGCACTGGTCATGAAACCCCAGATCCTCATTCTTGACGAACCTTCCGCAGCTCTTGACGTTGTTCATAGAAATAACGTTATGGGACTTGTCGAGAAACTCCGTGCAGCTGGAAAGACTATCGTCCATGTTACGCATTTCATGGACGAAGTGGTTTCCGCTGACCACGTGATTGCCTTGGACGACGGCTGCGTTGCGTTTGAAGGAACACCCGAAGCCCTCTTTGAGCAGCATGAGCTGGTTGAATGCCTGCATCTCGAAGAGCCGTTTGCCTATCAGGTGGCGCAGGCGCTCAACAACCGCGGAGTTGTCGTGTGCAAATCCCCTTCGGCTCAGCGCATGCTTGACGAGCTGACGGGGCTTCTCGCCACGGGGTCACGAGGCGAGAAGGGCGGCGTGGCTGGAAACTGCGACGCGATGGCCGCGAGTTGTGACGGCGTGGCTACAGCCGACAGCGTGTCCGAGCAAGCAGCGGTTTCTGTACGCGCCGTTACGTTCTCGTACCAGAAGCCCGTGCTCAAAAACATTTCGGTTGACGTGCAAAAAGGCTCGCATGTTGCCGTAATTGGCTCAACCGGTTCCGGCAAGTCTACCCTGGCGCGCTTGATTTGCGCACTTGATACGCCTGACGCCGGCAGCCTCTGTGTAACTGGATTGGATACTCGACAGAAGCAAAATCGCAGAAAACTTCACGGCATTGTTGGCTACGCCATGCAGCAACCGGAGCGCCAACTTTTTGCACAAACGGTTGCAGAAGACGTGGCATTTGGCCCCACTAACCTGGGACTTTCTGCCTGCGATGTAGCAAGTGCTGTGAATGCTGCTCTGGAGCTTGTGGGGCTTTCCCACAAGGCAGATGCATCCCCTTTTGAGCTTTCTGGTGGTCAGCAGAGACTTTGCGCACTTGCAGGCGTTATTGCTATGCATCCAAAGGTGCTTGTGCTCGATGAGCCTACCAGCGGACTTGATCCCTACTATTGCTCTGAACTTAGAAAAATTATCAACGCTGTTATTGAAGATGGTTGTACCGTCATTGAGCTCACACACTCGATGGAGGATGCGGCGGAAGCTGACCAGATTATCGTGCTTCATGAGGGTGACCTAGTTTTCTCTGGCTCGCCACAACAAACATTTACTCATTTCTCAGAGGCAGAATTCCAGGAACTTGGTCTGGGTATTCCTCATGCACTTGCTTGGGCGCAACGTCTGTCCCACACTACGGGAATCAACCTGGGAGAACCTTTGACTCTGTCTGATCTGGTAGATGCGCTGGTTGCTGCGTTGTCGACCAACTCTGGCGATGCGCGAGCCAGCGCCACAAAGACTGATGGCGTCACGCAGGCCGACAACCTCTCACAAGGAGGTTACTATGGCGCTTAAGATTTCTGTGGGCCAGTACTATCACGGGAATTCACCCCTCCATAGGCTTAATCCCAACGTTAAATGCCTGGCCGCACTCCTTTTGATGCTCGCAACATTTTTTATCCGCAACGCGCCACAGCTTGCACTGCTGGTAGTAGGCGCGCTTTGCCTGCTGGCACTTGCAAAAATCCCCGTCAAACAAGTACTTGTGTCTATCATCCCACTTGCCTGGCTGCTTATCTTCCTCTCGCTCTTCAACCTGTTGCTTACGCGAGAAGGAACTGTGCTTGTTTCCTGGTCAATCTTTATCATCACTGATGTGGGAGCATGGAGCGCTTTTCTCTACCCCGTGCGCATTTTAGCTGCAATTTTGATTGGTGCGTTGCTCCTGCTTACTACGACTCAAACGGATCTGGGTAATGCCTTTGAGGCAGCATGCTCGCCACTTTCTAAGATTGGTCTTCCTGGCAAAGAAATTGCCATGATTTTCTCGCTTATGCTGCGCTTTATTCCAACACTTGCGGGCGACGCCGTGTCTATTTCCGAGGCTCAAACTGCTCGCGCAGGAGACGTTGCTTCAGGTTCGCTGCCCAAAAGACTCCGTGCTACTTTCTCCATTGTGGTGGCGCTTCTGGCCAGCTCGCTCAGGCATGCCAACAACCTTTCTAAGGCACTTGACGCTCGGCACTATGTAGCAGGGGCTTCTCGTACACGTTGGCATCAACCAACCTTTGGCGCTCGCGAGACAATTGCCTTAGGCGTAACCGTTTGTTTTATCGCCCTTATCTTTGTGCTAGCGTAAAACTTTTAACTAAATAATCTGTATTTTTAACGCTCTGTTACAACCCGTTTTTCTTTTCTCGACAAGCTCCAATTTGGCCACCTAAGTAACGTACAATAAAGCCAGTAAAAGCGTTCAAGGCTTGCATTGAAAGGTGGCCCCATGGTCCTGCGCGTCTACGTCCAAAGAAAATCTGGTTTCGAGGGCGAGGCAAAAGCCCTGCTCAAAGAAGTGAAAGACCTTCTTGGTATTACCGAGTTACAACGCATTGACCTGCTTAACCGCTATGATGTTGAGGGAATTTCAGAGGAACTCTTTGAGTCCTGCATCCCCACCGTTTTTTCAGAGCCACAGTCCGATCTTGCCAGCCGTACCATGCCAGAGTTTTCTTCTGAAGGTGCGGCTGTTCATACGTTTGCTGTTGAGTTTTTGCCTGGCCAGTTTGACCAGCGCGCAGACTCTGCAGCTGAGTGTGTGCAGCTCATCAGCCAGGGAGAGCGTCCACTTGTGCGCTCTGCTCGCCTCTACGTGCTAACCGGAAACCTCACAGAGGCAGACGTTGCCGCCATCAAGAACTACCTCATCAACCCCGTTGAGGCTCGCGAGGCTTCCCTTGAGCTGCCCGAGACTCTCAAGATCTCCATTCCAGAGCCTGCAGACGTAGAGATTCTTGAGGGCTTTAACGCTCTTGACCAGGACGGCCTCAAGGAGTTCATTGTTTCTCATGGCCTTGCCATGGATCTGGCTGACCTCACCTTCTGCCAGCAGTACTTCACCGATGAGCAGCGCGATCCTACCATCACCGAGATTCGCGTCATTGACACCTACTGGTCTGACCACTGCCGCCACACCACCTTTAACACCGGAATTACCGGCGTGCAGATTGATGATGACCTGGTAAAGGCCGCGTTTGAGAAGTATCTCTCAATGCGCAAAGAGCTTGGTCGAGAAGACCGAGCCGTGTCTCTCTGGGATATGGCAACTATTGGTGCAAAGTACCTTCGCGAGAAGGGCGTCCTCACCAATCTTGATGAGTCAGAAGAAATCAACGCCTGTACCGTAAAAGTCAAGGTAGACGTTGACGGCAAAGACGAAGACTGGCTCTTCCTCTTCAAGAACGAGACTCATAACCACCCAACCGAGATTGAGCCTTTTGGTGGCGCAGCTACCTGTATCGGCGGCGCAATCCGCGATCCCCTTTCTGGCCGCAGCTACGTCTACCAGGCAATGCGCGTCACCGGCGCTGCAGACCCAACCGTTCCTGTTTCTCAGACACTTCCTGGAAAGCTTCCCCAGCGCACCATTGTTCGCACAGCAGCTGCAGGTTATTCCAGCTATGGTAACCAGATTGGCCTTGCTACCGGTCAGGTTTCTGAGCTCTATCACCCAGGATACGTTGCAAAGCGCATGGAGATTGGTGCCGTTGTAGGCGCAACTCCTCAAAGCCACGTTCGCCGCGAGCGTCCAGAAGATGGCGATATCATCGTTCTTCTCGGCGGCCGCACTGGACGTGACGGTATTGGCGGCGCAACTGGTTCTTCCAAGGCTCACGACGCTGGCTCCATTGAGCGCGACGGAGCCGAGGTCCAGAAGGGCAACGCCCCTGTTGAGCGCAAGCTTCAGCGCCTCTTCCGCCGAGAAGACGCTTGCAAGCTGATTAAGCGTTGCAACGACTTTGGTGCAGGCGGTGTCTCTGTTGCTATTGGCGAGCTTGCCGACGGCCTTGACGTCAACCTGGATGCTGTTCCTAAGAAGTACGACGGCCTTGATGGCACTGAGCTGGCAATCTCCGAGTCTCAGGAGCGCATGGCCGTTGCGCTTGAGGCAAAAGACGTTGAGCAGTTCTGCGCATATGCTCGCGAAGAAAACCTCGAGGCAACCATTGTGGCAACAGTCACCGAGGACCCTCGCCTGGTTATGCGCTGGCGCGGTCAGAAAATTGTCAACATCAGCCGCGCATTTCTCGCCTCAAACGGCGCACCTAAATCAATCACCGTGCGCCTGGCCAAGCCTCTTGCCTACCAGCGTACCTGGGCAGGCACAACTCTTGGCGAGAAACTCCACTCGCTGGTACGCGATCTAAACGTTGCATCTAACAAGGGTCTCTCCGAGCGTTTTGACTCTACCATTGGCGCAGGTACCGTCCTCATGCCATTCGGTGGCGCTCGCCAGCTAACCCCTGCCCTTTCTATGGTGGCTAAGCTTCCTGTTATGGGCCAGACCAATACGGTCTCGGGCATGGCTTGGGGCTTTAACCCCTACCTCATGGAAGCCGACCAGTTCCGCGGCGCCTACCTCTCTGTTGTTGAGTCCGTTTCCAAGCTGGTTGCTACCGGCTTTAAGTACCAGGACCTCTACCTCACCTTCCAGGAGTACTTCGAGAAACTTGGCCAGAATCCAAACCGTTGGGGCAAGCCAGCCGCGGCCCTTCTCGGCGCACTGATGGCACAGGTCAACCTTGGTCTTGCAGCTGTCGGCGGCAAGGACTCCATGTCCGGTACCTTTGAGGACCTGGACGTTCCACCAACGCTGGTTTCGTTTGCTACCGGCCTTACCAAGGTGGACAAGATTGTCTCCAACGAGTTCAAGGGTGCAGGTCACAGGCTTATCTCTATTGTCCCATCCTACGACGAGAGTGGTCTTCTTCCCGACAACGACTCCCTGATCGCCGCATACAAGCTGGTCAACACCCTGGTCCAGTCCAAGAGTGCGCTCGCCATTACCACGCCAGGTTACGGCGGCGTGGCCGAGGCTCTCTTCAAGAGCTGCCTGGGCAACAAGCTGGGCGTTGAGCTGGTCCCAGAGATTTCTGCCGACGCGCTCTTCTCGCCAACCTACGGTGCCTTCATCGTTGAGCTGGCAGACGGCGTTTCCGTTGACGACGTCGCTGGCGTGTGCGTGGCTCCTCTGGGCGTCACCACGTCCGAGTACACCTTTAGCGCATGTGGCGAGAAGATCGACCTCTCCGAGCTCCAGGAAGCATGGGAGCGCCCACTTGAGGAGGTCTTCCCCTACCGCGGAGGCTCCGACGAGGTTGTGGAGAAAATCAGCTTCGACGGTGCATCCACACGACACTCCTATGCTGGTCCAGCCCTTATCGCACCTGCTCGCCCACGCGTCATCATCCCCGTATTCCCAGGTAATAACTGCGAGTACGACGTTGCGCGTGCTTTTGAGCGTGCGGGCGCTGATCCAACCACGCTGGTCATCAACAACCTGACACCTCAGGACATTGTTGAGTCCGCAAATGCGCTGGCAGAGTCCATCAAGAAGAGTCAAATTGTCATGATTCCAGGCGGCTTCTCAGGCGGAGACGAGCCAGACGGATCAGCTAAGTTCATCTGCGCCCTCTTCCGCGCACCTCAGGTTACCGAGGCTGTCCGCGAGCTCCTGCAGCAACGCGATGGCCTTATGTTGGGCATCTGCAACGGCTTCCAGGCACTCATCAAGCTGGGCCTTGTTCCTTACGGCGATATCCGACCCATGGACGACACCTGCCCAACGCTGACGTTCAACACCATCGGCCGTCACCAGAGCCAGCTTGTCCGTACCAGCGTTGCATCCACAATGTCCCCATGGCTCTCCAAGTGCGCGCTTGGCGACATCCACACCATTGCAATCAGCCACGGAGAAGGTCGCTTTGTTGCCTCCGACGAGCTTCTTGAGACGCTCAAGGCAAGCGGCCAGATAGCAACACAGTACGTTGACGCAACGGGTGCTCCAAGCATGGACTTCTCCGTTAACCCTAACGGCTCTGTCCTGGCTATCGAGGGCATTACCAGCCCCGATGGTCGCGTCCTGGGCAAGATGGGTCACACGGAGCGCTCCGGTGCGGGCCTCTACAAGAACATCCCCGAGCTCACTGCTGGCGACCAGTTCCAGCCTCTGATTGAGGGCGGCGTAGAGTACTTCAAGTAAGGTGCGAGTGCGGCGACGGCAACGCTGCAGGTCAGCGCCGCGTGCGCACACAGGTTGCAAGTGATTTCTACCCGGTATCCATTTCGTGTGGATGCCGGGTTTCTTGTGTGGATGCGCTGCTAGTGGACGGGGTTTCTCGCCAGGCGGGTAGTGTGCTCGAAGCGCACATCCGCTACATGCTCGGTCGCGCCTGGGCGCGCCTGATTTCTGCAAAGAATCTGTAACTTCTGCCTAAATAAGTAAAAGAATCGGTGGATTTGCCTGATTTTGTCAAAGAATCGGTACCTCAAATACAGATTCTTTGCACTTTTTAGGCGGACTTTTCTAGACGTAACTCTGATTTCAAGGTTGGTTCTATGGACGCTCTTATGGAGCCTGATTTTCTCGCCAAGTCTGAACGATTTGCCTGAAAAACACGCCTAGTCTGAGCTATTTGCCGGTTTTTCTCGCCAAGTCTGAGCTGTTTTACTCAGACATGGTGGGGGTTTCAGGCTCGCAAAATTTGGAGACAGCACCCTAGTTAGAACGTGCCTGATTTCTGCAAAGAATCTGTAACTTCTGCCTAAATAAGTAAAAGAATCGGTGGATTTGCCTGATTTTGTCAAAGAATCGGTGTCGCAAATACAGATTCTTTGCACTTTTCAGGCGCGCATAATGAAGAGTTAGGCTCGCAATAGCAGAAGGACTTGTGCGACGAGAAACCCGTGCGGGCGCACGCGCACCTGGCGAGAAACCCGTGTGCTCGCAACGCCCAACGTTTCGCAGAAAAGCCGTATACTTATGACGATATAAGTCCACGAAAGGATTGATATGTCTGACGCTCTGATTCCACAAAATTCCTGCGTACTTGTCACCGGTGGCGCGGGCTTTATTGGCAGCCACACCGTTGTTGAACTGCTCAATTCCGGCTACGAGGCCGTAATTGTTGATGACCTTTCCAATGCTTCGGCAGAGGTTATCGATCGCATCAAAACCATAGTGGGAGAAGAAAACGCTAAGCGCCTTTCGTTCTACGAGGCAGACGTCAACGATGCAGATGCTCTCAACCACATCTTTGATGAGCACGCCATTAACTTTGTCATTCACTTCGCAGGCTTCAAGGCTGTTGGCGAGTCCGTCACCAAGCCTATTGAGTACTACACAAACAACCTGGGCAATACCCTCACCCTTCTTGATGTCATGAGAAACCACGGTTGTAAGTCAATTATTTTCTCGAGCTCTGCAACCGTTTATGGAGATCCAGATAGCCTTCCTCTAACCGAGCAAAGCCCCAAGAAGAACGCAACCAACCCTTATGGCTGGACTAAGTGGATGATTGAGCAGATCCTCACCGATGTTCACACCGCAGATCCAGAGTGGAACGTTGTCCTGCTTAGATACTTCAATCCTATTGGCGCTCACCAGTCGGGCCTTATCGGAGAAGATCCTGCAGGTATTCCAAACAACCTAGTACCTTATGTGGCTCAAGTTGCTGTGGGTAAGCGCGAAGCTGTTCACGTCTTTGGCGACGACTACAACACCCCAGATGGCACGGGTGTTCGCGACTACATCCACGTCTGCGATCTTGGCTCCGGCCACGTAGCTGCACTTAAATGGATGGCTGGCCGCACGGGAGTTGAAATCTTCAACCTGGGCACTGGCACTGGTAGCTCGGTACTTGACGTTATTAAGGCGTTCTCAAAGGCCTGCGGCAAAGAGATTCCTTACGTTATTGAGCCTCGCCGCGCAGGCGACGTTGCAACTAACTACGCAGACTGCCAGAAAGCTGCTGACATGCTTGGCTGGAAGGCTCAGTACGACCTTGCTGACATGTGCCGCGATTCCTGGAAGTGGCAGTCGATGAACCCAGACGGCTATCGCGGCTAGGGCTTCCGTGAACTTCGCCGACTACCTCACACAAAAGCTCCCTGCCGTTGAGGCAGAGATCATGCGCGGACTCCCCGCGGCACCCACGGTACCCGCGGCGCCCGCGGCAGCGGCGTCCACGGCGGCGCCCTCGGAGCGTACCCGCGCGGACCTGAACACCTACCTCTACCAGCCACTCGCTCACTTCAGCGCGGGCGGCGGCAAGCGCGTGCGACCGGTCCTCTGTTGCCTGGGCGCCGAAGCAGTTGGCGGCTCAGCAGAAGCCGCTCTGCCTGTGGCCTGCGCCATTGAGGACTTCCAGTCGGCAGCCCTTATCCACGATGACATTGCAGACAAATCAGAGCTGCGCCGTGGCGAGAAGTGCCTCTACAAGACACTCGGTACCGGACTTGCCATCAACGTTGGTGATTCTGCGCTGGTCAATGTTGTCAGACGCGTTACCGTAGCCGACCACCTCTCTGACCAGCTTAAAGTTCGCGTTATCGACGCCCTTCTCGCCATGCAAGAGCACACCCTTGAGGGTCAGGCGCTTGACCTTGGCTGGGCTCAAAACGAGCGCTGGGATGTTACCTCTGACCAGTATCTTTTTATGGCGCTCTCCAAAACCGCCTATTACTCTGCTGCATATCCCCTGGTGCTGGGTGCGCTCATCGGTGGTGCTGACCAGAAAACGCTTGACGCACTCAAAGAGTTTGGCCTCAAGGTAGGTCTTGCCTTCCAGCTGCAAGACGACCTTCTTAACCTGGTTGGAAACGCCCAGGTACAGGGCAAAGATTTTAGGTCAGACATCACTGAAGGCAAGCGCACGCTCGCCGTGGTCTACGCACTTGAGCATCTTGGCCCAGCAGAAAAGACAGAGCTTGTCTCCATACTTTCTGCGCATACAGGCGATACTTTGAAGCTTCAGCGCGCTGTGGAGCTTATGGAAAGCGCTAATGCGATAAAATTTGTCCGCACGCACGCTCTTGCCTTAGTTGATGAGGCAAAGCACGTGCTTGAAAACGTGATACTTACTGAAGACGCTCGCGACACACTTTTGTCTATGGCAGACTTCTTTGTGAACCGAGAAAGGTAATTATGGATCCTATTACTCCTGGTAGCACTGGTGCTGCCGTTGAAGACATTCAGGAACGCCTCGTAAAGCTTGGCTACACCATCGAAGATGATGAGCGCCAGAGCCACACGTTTGGCAAGTCAACTGCTCGTGCTGTTGCGCGCTTTAGGCTTGACCATGACCTTTCTCTTGGAGAAGAAGTAGATGCCTCTACCTGGGCAATCATGGTCGATGAGGGCTATGAGCTAGGAGACAGAACTCTCTATCTGCGTCTTCCTAACTTCCACGGCAATGACGTGCGTCAACTGCAAGAGCGTCTCAACATCTTGGGTTTCTCGTGCGGAAAAGTTGATGGCCATTACGGTGTTCACACCGAGGCTGCCGTTAAGCTCTTCCAGGAAAGCGTCGGCGAGCTTGCTGACGGTATGGCATTCCAGGATACCCTCGACGCTATTGAGCGTCTGCGTCACGTTTGGTCTGGTAAGCAGGCAAAAGGCCCTCACCCACAGGGTCCTATGGGCTTTGCTCGTGCAGCAAACGTTCTTGAGACCACCTGCATTGCTATTACGGGAGAAGATCCTATCTCTAGAAACGTGGCCGCCCGCGTGTATAACCTTTCTAAGGCAACTACCGAGGCAAGCGGTATGACCATGATTGATCGCGCTGATTCCCCTACTGATGCAGCTACCATTTTGGTTCTGACCACGGCTTATGCCCCAAGTATGCCCGCTCGCGGACAGGTAGGTATTGGCTCTGTTTCTATGGAGGAGAACGAGACGCTGCCAGCAAGACTGCGCACTGCTATTGAGTCTGCTGATGCAACGGGCTCCCCTATCAAGATTGTGTTGCCAGAAGGAACAAACGTTGACGGTTCATTTACTACCGCAGATGCGCAGACTTTGGCAGTTCTTGTTCTTGATGCAATTTGTGGAGCATTTGCCTCGCTAAGCTGATACACTTATTAGAGTTGCGGACAAAACCAACGTAGTGATTACATTGGGGTATCGTCCAACGGTTAGGACACGGGTTTTTGGTGCCTGGAATGTGGGTTCGAATCCTACTACCCCAGCCATTTTTTACGCAACTTTTGTGTAGGGACGCACTCGTATCGAGTAATACGAAGTACTTTGGAGGCTTACGTATGCCACTTACTGCGATTGTCCTCGCTGCAGGTGAGGGAACGCGCATGAAGTCCCGCCACCCTAAGATTGTGCACAAATTACTAGATAAACCACTTGTTTGGTGGAGTGTCAACGCTGCAATTACTGCTGGCGCTGACCGCGTCATTGTGGTTGTTGGTAACCACGCTGACGAGGTTAAATCTGCACTTTCTTGCTTCCCTAACCTTGAGTATGTTGCCCAGACCGAGCGTCTTGGCACCGGCCACGCCGTCAAGGTTGTAAAGGATGCTCTCGGTGGCTTCAAGGGACCCGTTGTTGTTATCAACGGTGACGCATCTCTGTTGCGCGCACAATCTATTCTCGACCTTGTCGCAGAAACTAAAGCTCACCACAACGCATGTACGGTACTCACAATGACGCCCCCAGATCCAACCGGATATGGTCGCGTCATTTCTTCTAACGGCCAGGTAACTGCCATTGTTGAGCACAAGGACGCTACGCCAGAGCAGCGCGAGCAAGAGCGTGAATGCAACGTTGGCGTGTACTGCTTCTGTGGCGGAAGACTGACCGCAAACATCGATCTTCTCGGCAATGACAACGTTCAGGGCGAGTACTACCTCACCGACATGGTGGGCCTTTACGTCAGCCAGGGCGAGCCTGTTGCTGCCGTCCACGTTGACGACTACAAAGAGGCGCTGGGCGTCAATTCCCGCTCCGAGCTTGCCGTTGCTACCCGCATCATGCAGGAGCGCATTAACGAGCACTGGATGAGCCAGGGCGTCACCATGCTGGACCCAACTTCCGTCTGGATTGGTCCCGAGGTCACACTTGGTATGGACACCGAGGTTCTCCCGCAGACTATGCTCTACGGCAAGACCTCAATTGGCGAGAATTGCGTGGTAGGCCCTAATACTCGCCTAACCGATACGCTTGTTGGCAACGACGCTGTTGTCGATGAAACTGTAGCTATCAACGCACAGGTAGACGACTTTGCTACCTGCGGTCCTCGCGCTTACTTGCGTCCAGGCACTCACCTTATGCCTCATGCCAAAGCAGGCACCCACGTTGAAATCAAAAATTCAACTATCGGCGAAGGCTCTAAGGTACCTCACCTCTCCTACATTGGTGACACTACCATGGGCTCCGGCGTCAATATTGGCGCAGGTTCAATTACGTGCAATTACGACGGCTACCACAAGTTCAAGACTAACATTGGCAACAACGTCTTTGTTGGATCCGATACCATGATGGTGGCACCTGTCTCAATTGGTGATGGCGCACTTGTGGGGGCAAGTTCGTGCATCACAAAGGATGTACCAGCAGACGCGCTTGCACTCGAGCGCTCTGAGCAGAAAATTGTTGAGGGATACGCCGCCCAGAGGCGTCACAAGCTTGAGAAAGAGGACTAGATGTTCGAGAACCTGAGTGATCCGCTATTAGTTGCTAGAAACATCAAGCTCTACACCGGTACAGGCAACCCTGAACTGGCTCGTAAAGTTGCAGACATTCTTCACCTAGAGCTACAAGGTCTTCTCCTCGAGAAGTTTGCTAACGGAGAAATCTACGCTCGCTTTGACGAGTCTGTCCGCGGCGACGAGGTCTTCTTCATTCAGTCTTTGGCAGGTGTCAACGTCAACGACCTGGTTATGGAAACGCTGATTGTTGCTGACGCTGCAAAGCGCGCATCTGCTAACAGCTTTACCGTAGTTATCCCTCACTACGCATATGCTCGTCAGGACCGCAAAGCTGCTGCTCGCGAGCCTATTACCGCTCGTCTGATGGCAAACTTGCTTGAGAACGCTGGCGTTGACCGCGTTATCACCCTTGACCTGCACCAAGGTCAGATCCAGGGCTTCTTTGACATTCCTGTTTCTCACCTGACCGCTCTCTACCTTCTGGGCGATTACTTTAAGAGCAAGCCATTTGACTGGGAGAATACCGTTGTTGTCTCCCCTGATATGGGTCGCGCAAAGGCAGCTAAGAAGCTTTCCGACTACCTTGATTGTGGCCTTGCTATTGCTCACAAGAGCCGTCCTCGCCACAACGAGAGTGCTGTTATGGGCATCATCGGCGATATCAAGGGTAAGACCTGCATTGTTAACGACGACATGATTGATACCGCAGGTACCCTCTGCGCTTCTGTTGTCAAGCTGAAGGAAATGGGTGCAGGCGATATTTACGTCTGCGCAACCCACGGTATCTTCTCTGGTCCTGCAATCGAGCGCCTCAACAACGCTCCTATCGAGGAGTGCGTGGTCACCGACGCAATTCCTTGCCCAGCAGCAAACCAGGAAGGCTCCAAGATCAAGACGATTACCATTGCAAACGAGATTGCCGAGGCAATCTACGCCGTCTACACCGACCGTCCTGTCTCCGACATCTTCGGCGGCGACTTCAACCTGTAACCCCGCAGGTCAGTTGCGCGTACAGCGACGACAACCCCGCAGGTCAAACGTGCGTGCGATCGCGAGCGCGGGTCGCAAGTGATTTCAACCCGGTATCCATTTCGTGTGGATACCGGGTTTCTTGTGCGGAAACACTGGATGTAGACGGGGTTTCTCGCCAGGTTGGCGGTGCGAGCTGGCGCGCGATCAGCGCACGCCCACCGCGCGCCTGATTTTCTCGCCATGTCTGAACGATTTGCCGGAAAAGTACACGAAGTCTGAGTGGTTTTGCCGGTTTTTCTCACCATGTCTGAGCTGTTTTACTCAGACATGGCGAGGTTTTCAGGCTCAAAAATTCAGGGCCAGACAGTCTATCTTTCACGCGCCTGATTTCTGCAAAGAATCTGTAAATTTTGCCTAAAAATGTAAAAGAATCGGTGGATTTGCCTGATTTCTGCAAAGAATCGGTGCTGCAATTACAGATTCTTTGCACTTTTTAGGCGCGCGATGGCGAGAAGCACGCCTGGCGAGAAACCCTTGCGCTCGCAGCCGCACTGTAAGCGGCACGCAATCTAGCAGGTCGTTCCGCTTTCGGAATCCGCGAGGTCAACGTCGTTTGCAAGCGCCGCTTCCAGCGCAACCTGCAGTCCGCGAGTCATCATTTCCAGCGACATGCTTGGAACCTGGCGCTTCTTCTCGCCCGCAGTGTCCTTCTCACCTGCAGCGCCTTTCTCGGCAGCTGCAGCATTTTTCTCGACAACCTGCTCCGTTGCGAACGGTACGTGCAGAAAGGTACCGCGAGTCTCCGGGAATCTCGTAGCCAGCGCACGAAGAACCTGATACATGACGTCGTTGCAGACGTACGTTCCCGCAGTGTACGAGACTGCCGCGGGGATCTCCGCCTGGTTCATGGAGGCCACCATGGCGTTTACCGGCAGCGACGCAAAATACGCGTCGGGAGCGTCGTCGATGATGCGCTGCGAGAGCGGCTGCTTGCCCGCGTTGTCGGGAATGCGCGCGTGAGCCCAGTTGATGCCCACAAACTCTGGCGTAATCTTGCTTCTTCCACCCGCTTGGCCCACGCAAAGCACAATCTCGGGACGCTCCGCTTCAAGCGCGTCGATAACCTTCTGAGCACCAGCGTCAAACTCAACAGGTACGTGCAGTTTTATCACCTGAGCACCGCCAATAGTCTCGGGCAGCGCCTTCACGGCCTCCCAAGCTGGATTGATTTTCTCGCCACCGAAAGGCTCAAATCCGGTAACCAGAATCTTCTTCATTTTGCCTCCGCACCTCAGTTGAACGCCGCATGTCCCGCACGACGCTCACCGCACGCCGCTCACCGCGCGCCGATTGCTGCTCACCGCGCGCCGCCGCTACCGTCCTGCCAACCGCGAGCTCAGTTCACGCTGGTCGAACCTGTCGTTTTCCCTTACCATCATAAACGTACACATCTCAAACGGAAGGAAATTCGATGCACGGTAACAAAATTGTGCTTGTAGCGGGCCTGGGAAATCCTGGCGAGAAATACGCGCGCACCAGGCACAATGCTGGTTTTGCCGTCGTTGATGCCCTTGCCGAGCGCCACGGCGTTTCGTACTGGAAAAGCGAGGCAGGCTGCCAGGTCGCGGAGATCACCCTTCCCGCAGCTCAAGCCGCAGCTCCCGGAGCCGCATCTAGCGAGAAACGCCATGTACTCCTGGCCAAACCTCAGGACTTCATGAACACCAGCGGCGGTCCCCTCTCCAAACTTGCTCGTGCACACCACCTTCAACCTGCGCAAATCTTGGTTATTCACGACGAGGTTGACCTCGCAGAGGGCCAACTCAACTTCAAGGAAGGCGGCGGACTCAACTCGCATAACGGTCTGCGTTCCATCGCCGACAAACTCCAGACCAGGGATTTTATGCGCCTGCAGTTTGGCATCGGTCGCCCTCCTGGAAAGATGCCGGTGGCAGACTATGTTCTGCGCGAGCTCAAGGGAAACAACCTAGAAGACTTTCTGATCGCCGCCCAGACAGCAGCAGATCAGGTGGAGCAGCTCCTCTGCAGCTAGCCATCCTCGCGCGTCACAACTCCTTCGCAGCTAACGATCACCGCGCTCCTCCGCGCGCTGTCACGTCGCAAGCTCACCGAACTTCTCGCCCTCCGCAGCTAGCAGGCAAAACAAGCTGCGAAATATTTATGCTCATTCATGAATTACTCATGTCTTGAATCATGCGCAAATAGTACAATAGATATGTTGTTTGCGAATACGGGGTTACCCAGACCTCGTATGCGTGAGATACATGCGTCACCTGCTACTGTCTTCTCGCCAGAAGGCACGCTGTAGTGCGGCGCGTCAACTCACTCGCAGTTTTGTTGTGTTAGGAGAGGAGTACCGCTGAATGTATAAGATCCTCGAAAAGACTCAGTTCTCCGAGAAGGTCTTCAAGTTCCGCATCGAGGCACCACAGATGGCCAAGCATGCACATGCTGGTCAGTTCCTGATGGTCCGCGCAAATGAGTGTGGCGAGCGCGTTCCATTTACCTTTGCGGATTGGAATCCTGAGGAGGGTTGGGTCGAGTTTATCTTCATGGTAATCGGCAAGACCACCAGGTTGCTTTCTACCTACGAGGTTGGTGATTTCCTGCAGGACGTCACTGGTCCTCTGGGTGAGCCTACCGAGATGGGCGAGGGCAAATGGGCAGTTATCGGTGGCGGCGTTGGCCTGGCTATCGCCTTCCCTGTTGCTCGTCAGCTCGTAGCAGCTGGCCGCGAGGTCCACGCAATCATGGGTGCTCGTACCAAAGAGCTGCTGCTGCTTGAGGATCAGTTCCGTTCCATTCTGGACGACGATCACATCCACATCACCACAGACGACGGTTCTCTTGGCGAGAAGGGCGTTGTAACCGCACCTCTCGAGCGTCTTCTGCAGGACAAACAGGTCGACCGCGTATTCTGCGTTGGCCCAGTTCCAATGATGAAGTTCTCCACTCTCACTGCCGAGAAGTACGACACACCTATCATCGCTTCCCTGAACCCAATCATGGTTGACGGCACTGGTATGTGCGGTTGCTGCCGTGTTGAGGTTGGCGGCGAGACCAAGTTTGCTTGTGTTGACGGTCCTGACTTTGACGCAACCAAGGTTGACTGGAACGACCTTCGCGCACGTCAGGCAGCCTACCTCACCGAGGAAGGCCAATCCATCAAGGCTTACGAGGAGACGAGGTGCGCATGCCACAAGTAAATGGTCGCTACATTCCAAACGTCAAGGCACCTCGTACAGCTGACAACGAAGAGCCAGCTGCAGAGCGCGCACAAGACTTCCGCCCTGTCGACAAGGGTTTCACTAAAGAGATGGCAATTGCAGAGGCAAACCGCTGCCTGGATTGTAAGAATCCGCTGTGTGTTCAGGGCTGCCCTGTAAACATCAACATTCCTCGCTTCATCGAGGCTATCCGTGCAGAGGAGTTTGGTCGCGGTCTTGACATCATCCGCGAGTCCTCTATGCTTCCTGCAGTTTGTGGTCGTGTTTGCCCACAGGAGAACCAGTGCGAGGGCGTCTGCATCATGGGTAAGCGCAGCGAACCAGTTGCTATTGGTCAGCTTGAGCGCTTCCTTGGCGACCAGCCTGAGCTTGCTTCCAAGCCAGCTATCGCTCCAAAGAACGGCAAGAAGGTTGCAGTTGTAGGCTCCGGTCCTTCCGGTATTGCTTGCGCTGGCGAGCTTGCTCGTAACGGCTTTGACGTAACCGTCTTTGAGGCATTCTTCACCGGCGGCGGCGTTCTGGTTTACGGTATTCCTGAGTTCCGTCTTCCAAAGGCTGTTGTTAAGCGCGAGATTGACGGCCTTCAGGAGCTGGGCGTTAAGTTTGAGTTCAACTCTGTTGTTGGTCGTATCACCGATGCAGAAGAGCTCTTTGAGCAGGGCTTTGACGCAATCTATATTGCTACAGGCGCAGGCCTTCCAAAGCTTCTCAACATCCCTGGCGAGAACCTGCCTAACGTCTTCTTTGCAAATGAGTACCTCACCCGCGTTAACCTCATGAAGGCTAACAACTTCCCTGAGTACGACACCCCAACCAAGCACGGTAAGAACGTCGTTGTCTTTGGTGGTGGCAACGTTGCTATGGATGCTGTTCGTACTGCTAAGCGCCTTGGTGCTGAGCGTGCAATCATCGCTTACCGTCGTACCGAGGACGAGATGCCTGCTCGTCGTGCAGAGCTGCACCACGCAAAGGCAGAGGGCGTTGAGGTTCTTCCTCTCGTCTCCCCTCTCGAGTTTGTCGCTGGCGAGGACGGCGCAGTTTGCGCAGTTCGCGTTCAGAAGATGGAGCTCGGCGAGCCTGACGCAGATGGACGTCGTCGTCCAGTTGCTATCGAGGGTGCTATCGAGGACATTCCTTGCGACGTTGCAATTTCTGCAATCGGCACTAACGCTAACCCATTCGCAAAGATGATTGGCGATATCAAGCTCAACAAGTGGGGCTACATTGAGGCCGACGAAGAGGGCCGTACATCCGATCCTCGCATCTGGGCTGGTGGCGACATCGTAACCGGTGCTGCAACCGTCATTCTTGCAATGGGCGCTGGTAAGGTAGCAGCTGCTTCCATCACCAAGCACCTCGGCTAGTCCGCCGGTTTAGGCTGGCGTAGCCGCAGCTCACAGTTCAGTTACAGCTGACACAGCAAGCTAACATGCAATCACAAAAGACCTGGTACCACACGGTACCAGGCCTTTTTCATGTCTAGAAGCCCCGCAACCCCACGTGCGAGCGCACGGGGTTTCTCGCCAAGCGCTCTTCTCGCCATCGCGCGCCTGAAAAGTGCAAAGAAT
>ERZ1674053.56-NODE-57-length-27200-cov-14.618567_pt1 | contig 27200 bp, 25 predicted proteins | sample MGYA00581123_ERZ1674053 | MGnify/ENA primary metagenome ERZ1674053 (study PRJEB41354, sample SAMEA4873324) | human saliva metagenome | biome: human-associated habitat [ENVO:00009003]; feature: mouth environment [ENVO:08000002]; material: saliva material... | reverse complement strand
TTTAGAAACACCACAAATTCATTTTAGAAACACCACAAATTCATTTTAGAAACACTGCAAATTTATTTTAGAAGCACCCCAAATTAATTTTGGAAATACGTAAGAATGGTTTTAGAACACCTGATAACAGCCTCCTGATCGGTTGCTTTTTATTTATCATAAATCCCTTATTTGCATACCCAAAAAGCACCTATCGACTTGTAATACATCAATGTTTTATAATAGGAATTATGATAAATAAGAATCTTAAAGAGGGTGTTTTGAAGTTGAAACGGATGTGAGTTGAAGTATATAAGGATGTCTTCAGAAATAGAAAAGGATTCTGCTTAAACTGGATAAGGATGTTTTTTGAAGTATATAAGATTGTAGTTTGAAAAGGAAATGGATATGGTCTGAAGTAAAAAAAGATATGGTCTGAAATAAAAAAGGACGTGAATTGAGGTGGAAAAGAATTCTGTTTAAGATGGATAAGGAGATGTTTTGAAGTGTATAAGAGCAATGAAAAAGAAAAAGGTGGAGCTTAAAGCTTCACCTTTTTCTTCTTTCCTGTACTCTCATTGCTCATTCTGTCCAATGCAGTAACAACAAAAACGTACTTTGTTTCACCGTCTTTGTAATCGAGTTTCAGTCTGTTGTCATACGGAATACCAATGATTTTGGCTGGATTATCCGTATCTATATCTTCACCTTTTTCGAACTTATAGACTACATAACGGTGTGCTTCGTCATCCCAATGTTTTGCTTTTGGGGCTTTCCATGTGAGATAATAACCATCAGGTTCCCACTTTGCTTTAACCTTTTTAGGCTTTGATGGTGCCTTATCATCAATGAATGGCATCAAAGGTTGCAGTGCTGGATAACGCCAATAGTCTGTTCTGAGTAGCGTTCCATAGTTTCCTGGATTGTCAACTACAGCCTTTACGTACCAAAGAACAGTGCCACTGATGTTCGGAGACTGCTGATGTAGTTTGCGTTTGGCAGGAAGTTGATGTGAATTAGGGTTCTGTGGATCAGCGTATTTCACTGTTCTCAATACGTCTTCTCCTATGTAAAGCGGTCTGTTTGATGCACTTTTGTTCCACCAACCAATAAGTTCTTTATAGTCAGCTGCCCTGTTTCCAATCTCCCAATATAGCTGAGGTACACAGTAATCTACCCATCCGTTGTTCACCCACTTCAGTACATCAGCATAGAGATCATCGTAGTTCTGCAAGCCATTAGTCCTACTTCCGTTCCTTGGGTCACTCTTTTGGTTGCGATAAATGCCGAAAGGTGAAACGCCAAACTTCACCCATGGCTTCACTTTATGTATGGATTCGCCCAGCTGTTTGATGAAAACATCAACGTTATCACGGCGCCAATCTCTTATATTTGTAAACCCTCTGCCATACTGTTGGAACTCTTTTTGATCGGGAATGGCAAGTCCTGCGACGGGATAAGGATAGAAATAATCGTCTATATGCAGCCCATCTATGTCGTAACGGCTCACGATATCGTTCACAACCTGGCATATATAATCACGATTTTCGGGCAAACCGGGATTTAATATGTACTGTCCGTCATAAGAAAAGACACGCTCTGGATGTGTAACAGCAATATGATTAGATGCTAACTGAGTGGTATTCTTCGTCTTAGCACGGTACGGATTGATCCATGCATGCAGCTCCATTCCACGTTTATGGCACTCATCTACCATCCATTGCAGTGGGTCCCAATAAGGTGAAGGGGCTACTCCTTGCCTACCAGTAAGGAACTTACTCCATGGTTCCAGCTTACTTTGATAGAGTGCATCACACTCTGGTCGCACCTGAAAGATGATGGCATTGACCCCATCTTTCTGTAGTTCATCCAGCTGATAAGCCAGTGTGCGTTGCATTTCACGTGTTCCCATTCCTTGGAACTGTCCGTTTACGCACTGAATCCACGCTCCTCTGAACTCACGTTTCCTTGGTTTGCTTTTGCCATTTGCCACATTGCTGACTCCTGTAAATAGTAATGTTACAAGCAAAAGTCTCAAGATGAAATGATAATGTCTCATGTACTTGGTCTGTATAACTTATTGTTTTTTCTCGTAATAATGTTCTTTTATTGGTCTTTCCCTGCCATTCGGCGGAACGTAAGACGATGAAAAAGGCGTTCAGCCTTCAATACTTGGCTCAGTTTGATGGCTGATATGACGCGAAGCATGCGTGCATGATAGGCTTTTTCAGTCTCTTTCAGTTGTATTTCTAATTGGTCTGCCTTTGTAATCAGCCCACGTGCCTGTGCTTCATTCGCTGGTTTCGTGTGATGAATAGCACGCAACTGGTCAAAGCTTGTGCGTTGTTTCTCAAGCATTTCATCATAGATAGGGAACAGACGGGCTGCTTCCTGTGTAGAAAGTCCGGCTTCTCTCATGACATATTGATGCAGTTCGGTTATAAATCTCTTTGGGTCGAACTTCCCTTGTGACATTGCTGACGTTGTGCAAAGCACTGCTATCAGCATCAAGATGATCTTTTTATATTTCATATCTTTGGTAATCAAGTGTTCTGAAGGGTGTTATTGGTCGGCAACATAGGCATACATATCGTCTTCATCCATCATTATATAATCTGCAGCTTCATCGAAACTGTCGGATGATGTGGCTTTACTGAGCGACTCCCCTACTCCTTTTTCCGGTGCGTCAGCTGCACTTTTCTGATTCGATGTATAATCAGCAAACGACCAGAAAGCAATCATGACAATACCGATCATGGCTGCTGCGATTGCCAACGGACGAACCCGACGAATGAGAACAAAGTGCGATTTCTTTGTTTTTACCGTATTATCTGGAGTCTTGACAGGCTCTTCCACAGGGATATTAGCCATGATCTGCGATGACAAATCAGAGAAATAATGATCCGGAACAGTGAAAGGTCGCTTGTTTCCGTAGGTTGAATATAATTGATGTTCTACTTCCATAAGAGCTATTCTTTGATATCTATTAGACCGAAAAGGTGCTTAAAGGTTTAAACAAGACGAAGGATTTTATTACTCATGTTGCTTAACATAGTCGGTAATCTTCTGTACTGCAATGTGATAAGAGGCTTTCAGTGCTCCTTCACTTGTTCCTAACACCTCACTCAGCTCGGAATATTTCATCTCATCATAGTACCGAAGCGTGAAAACTGTACGCTGGACTTCGGGCAGAGTAGCTATCGCTTCCTGCAGAATAGCCTGACTCCTGTCGCCGTCAAAGTACTCATCTGCAAGCAAACGATTGGCAACAGACAAGTCGGCATCAGCACTTGCGAGTGCCAATGTCTTCTTATGACGGAGGAAATCAAGTGCTTCGTTGATGGCAATACGGTAAAGCCACGTGGAGAATTTCGACTTTCCTTGGAAGGAATCCAAGCTTTTCCAAGCCTTGAGGAATGTGTTTTGCAAGACATCATCACTGTCATCATGTGACAGAACGATACTACGAATCTTCCAATACAGCGCTTTACTGTATTGGTCAACAATCATTGGAAATATCTTTTGTCGTCCTTCAGGACTCGCTGATAAGCGAATCACTTCCGACTCATCGAAGTGAGGCACGATAATGGATAACTGTTTTTAGTGGTCAAGAGGCTGTACTCCTAACAAATAGAAATCTTACGAACAAGCTTGCCCACCTTAATAATATAGCATCCTCGTGGCATGCTGAGTGTGTAACGTTTGTCACTGCCATCCACTTTGACTGCCAATACGCGGACACCAGTCACGTTATAGACGAATAACATTTCGTTCTCTGCACCTGTAACATGCAGCACATTGCCCGTAACGGAGATGTTTATCGACTGGAAATCCTGGTCGATTAAGTCGACAGATGTGCTCGCCTGGATAGTAGTTGCACTGCCCAGCAGGAGGATTAACGTAAAAATAATATGCGTGAGTATCTTTTTCATCATAGACAATACTTTTAGATTGTTGCTACAAAGATAGTAATTTTTGGAGTACCTATGGTTGATATGATACCTTTCCCTGCCCTATTTTAGCATTAATTAACCCGTTTCGCACAATTTAAAATAGTTTTTTCAAATAAAGGAATACATTATTATAATGTGTATACAAAAACATTTAGGAACGAAGACAGTACATGGGAGTGCAAGATAAGTGCACATTGGGGATGTGAAAGGGCGTCACCGGCATACTATACTCTGGAACGATTACGAGTGAAAGGAAGATGGGCTGAAGGGTATTAGTTGGTTACTCTATTACCGATAGAAAATAATCTTCTGTAAAGTTTATTCACTATTACAAAACAGAAGACGCCCTTTTGCGTTGTAAAAGGGCATGTTTTGCACTTCAAAAGGGCATCTTTTACCATGTAAAAGGGCGTCTTTTACAACACAAAAGGGCACCTTTTACAACGTGTTTTGTAATCATCAGATACTCTGTTAGTTACAAACCCACTAACAGGACGTTTTCATTCAAAAAACAAAAGAATAGAGAAAGAAATATGTAAGACTATTTCATATATAGTAATAGCCCCTACTTGGAACGCTAATAAAAAACATCATACACTGCAATGGTTTCTACTTGTGGTTCTAATAGATTACACTGTTCGTTGCAATAGTCTGTATTGGGAATTCTAATAAAGTACAGAAAACAAAAAAGACCTTAGCACTTTGCTAAGGTCTTCTGCGGTGTGTACGAGACTCGAACTCGTGACCTCCTGCGTGACAGGCAGGCATTCTAACCAACTGAACTAACGCACCATGCAATGCATGAAATGAAGCCTTCAGCGGTGCGTACGAGACTCGAACTCGTGACCTCCTGCGTGACAGGCAGGCATTCTAACCAACTGAACTAACGCACCAAAGACTATGAATTTAGTACCTCATTCCCGTTTTGCGAGTGCAAAGATAGCAATAAAAAACTATTCCACCAAAATATATTTACTGTTTTTCAATAAAAAATTGCAAAACGATAGCATCATGATAGGAACCGTCACAGTATAGCCAATCGCGCAAAATGTTATCTCCTGCGAAGCCAAGGGATGTCAAACACTGATAACATACCTTGTTTTCTACGTCTACAATGGCGTATATCTGACTCAGTTGCAGCATGTTGTGTGCATACGATATGAGCTTCGTGATCGCTGCATGGGCATATCCCCGTCTGCGAAACTTATCCATAATGATGATTCCAAGCTCTGCCCGATGATGTTTAGGGTCGAAGTTTACGAGGTCGATAACGCCTACCACTACCCCATTCTCATTCTCTATCATCAGTCGAACCTGCCCATCTACATAGATATCGTTCTTTGCATCAGCTATGTAATTATGCAAAGCGTAACGGCTGTAAGGTACGTTTGACGTACTGATATTCCACATGCTATTATCATTTTCCACGTGGTAGAGCACGTCAAGGTCCTCGGGTTCCATTGCCCTTAATGTCACTTCCGGCCTTTTGTCTTTATCCATTACCTTCTATTATTTCGTTTGTTGTGATGATAACATTCGGTTTTTTATGGTAGAATCCTATGTGAACATTCGCCATAGGATGCGCTGAGAACCTGTCGAATATCTCTTGATAGGTGAACATTTCGGTATCAAAAATAATGCATATCTGCTTGTTTGCATCATCATTTTGCCCCACGATGTCAGCTTCTTTATGCCAAAGACGCTCCTTATCTCCTGTGTAATACTCAGCAGAAAGGCCTTTCTCCATTGCAATATGCCTGCATTGAGCCGTCATTTCCTGCCCACCAAGGAACACATAGTGGGGAAATGATGTCGTATAGAAGCTATTAAAGCCAAGATATTTGCGTATAGAATAACATAATGTACGCACTAATGAGCAAGAAGCTTTGATGAAAATGGCTGTTTTAATGGGTAATCTGAGTAGTAAACTCATCCCTCCGTAGTGTTTACGGAAGAAGATAAACATTGCATCATAGAACACATGAACATATCGGAAGCTTGATTTCTGTGTGCTTTCTCCTTTGTAATGCAGGATTCGAGTGGGTAGATACCAGTTCTCATAGTTACCTTTTAACAATCGATAGCTTAGGTCTATGTCCTCACCATACATGAAAAAGTCCTCATCAAGTAGTCCTATACGGTCTAATGCAGCCTTGCGAAGGAAGCAATATGCACCACTTATGACTTCAATCTGTCCCGGTTTATCCCATGATAGCCCCCCCATATAATAATGTGCAAGCCTCTTATTGGTTGGGAAACGCTTGCAAAGTCCCGTCATTTTATAGAAAGCTGTCAATGGAGAGGGCAATCCTCGTCGGCTTTCTAAGGCTTTTTCACCACAGTCATTGAGCATCTGAACACCGTGACCACCCGCCTTTGGATGGCTATCCATGAAGGAAATGGAAGTCATGATGACGTCTTCTCCCACCACAGTGTCGGGGTTTAGCAGAAGGACATACTCCCCTTTACACTGTTGAATGGCTAAGTTGTTGGCGCGTGCAAAGCCCAAATTGTGTGAACTGGCTATGAAATGTGTATTTGGGAAACGCTCCTTCAGGTAGCTGACGGAGCCATCATGCGAGTGATTATCTACAACAAAAACCTCTGCATCAATGTCTTTTAAAGCTTTATACAGACTCTCAAGACATTGCTCAAGGTAGTATTTTACGTTATAACTGACAATGATAACACTTAATTTCATTCGCTTTGCTTCACTGATTTATTTCCTTTGGTCTTCTGATTCATCCACTTTTGCCCACAGATGTATAATCTTTTGCCTATAGATTCATCTTCTTAGGGTCATTGATTTATAACCTTTTGTCCACTGATGTATAATCTTTGGTTTACAGGTTTATCTTCTTAGGACCACTAATTCATAACCTTTGGTCTCCAGAAATATCCTTTTAAGACTTCTGATTTATAACCTTTGCTCTGCAGATATATCCACTTTTGCCAACAGATTTATAATCATCAGCCCACAGATTTATCCTCTTTGGTCTACTGATTTATTCCTTTTTGTCTTCTGGTATATCCACAGAGTCATTTGCTTCATTGGTCAAATGGCATTCATGTTCACAACGTTTCTTTGTCGGAAAGACGAAGAATAAACTCAAAGCGAGTATGATTGCAAGGTAATAAAACCCCGCAACGTCGCCGAAAGCATAATAAAAGAACACGTTAAGTACCATTGGTAGGCACAACATCATCATCCTTACGCTGCCCCAAAAGCATAACTGACGGTCTACATGGCTCTCATCAGCCTGCAGAGAGTCGGCTACATAGCGAATCTTAAAGAGGAAAAGTGCCAGCGGAATGGCGATAAGTGTTGTTAATTGCATGCAGAATTGCAACAGAACTAACAACTGACTGTTATCTTCAGTAGCCCAGAAGCCGGGTAATAACAGCCCTGTTTCATAACTTCCAACAAGCAATAACGCCAGACAACAGGACGCTATGAGTTCCGTAAGGAGTATCTTTCTTGTTTTATCCATGAGTATTAAGCATCAAAAGGGGTACGGTTCAGAATACTTCTGCCCAACGTTACCTCGTCTGTATATTCCAATTCGTCGCCAACAGATATACCTCTTGCTATCACAGAGAGCTTCACTTGCTTGTCTTTTAGCTTACGTGAGATATAGAAATTGGTGGTATCTCCTTCCATAGTACTGGCAAGTGCCAGGATAATCTCTTTCACTTTACCCTCCTCAACACGCTTAACAAGCGACTCAATCTCAAGATCATTCGGTCCAATTCCGTCCATTGGCGAGATGATTCCACCCAAAACGTGGTACAAACCATGGAACTGTTGTGTGTTTTCTATCGCCATTACGTCTTGAATATTCTCCACTACACACACCACAGAGGCGTCTCTGCGCGGATCAGAGCAGATGGAACAAACGTCAGTATCAGAGATATTGTGGCATACCTTACAGTATTTTACGTCATGTTTCACCCTCGTTATGGCATCGGCAAAGCTGTCTACATCCTCCGTTGATTGGCGAAGAAGATGCAGAACCAGGCGTAAAGCGGTCTTACGCCCTACGCCTGGCAACTGTGAAAACGACTCAACAGCTCGCTCTAAGAGCTGAGATGGATATTGTTGCATCTATGTTTTACTTGGTTACAAGTGAAGAAAGAGCTATCCTTTCTTTATCAATCATCAAAGAGATAAACACCAACACCAAGCTTAAAGCCTACTGTTGAATATCTAGAACTCTTGAAAGATTGATCGTAATAGATAGCTGGTTCAATCGTAACGGAGCGGTTTAGGAAGAAAGCATAGCCCACTTCAAGACCCGGCATCATGTCATTGTAACTGTGATTGGCATGCAAAAACTTCACACCAGCACCAAGATACAAGCCATTCTGTGTGATGTAATATCTTCCACCAGCACCAACAGAGATGTGATCGGCTACAGCCTCTGAACCATTATGTACTGCGCTGACATTGCCAAGTACCATAAAATTATCCCAAGGGAAGAAACCTGCCTTTGCTTCCAAGCCGACATTAAAGCCGTCTTGAGCATTGTAATGCAGGTCAAGTCCTGTCAGAGAGGCGCCAATATAGCCTTTACCTTCTTGAAACTGAGCTGATGCACAAATGCTTACCATCATTGTTGCAACGAGCAACAGACACTTCTTAATCATAAATACTTTTCGTTAAGTGAATACTTTGATTGACAAATCATACCATTTAGGTTATGTCAATAAATCTTAGACAAAGGTAAACAGAATATTTGGATTAAAGAAATAAATGACTATCTTTGTAACTTATTTCAACGGATAATAGGATATTAAAAGATATGAAGAAATCGTTTTTCTTGGCACTTTGCAGTGTTTTCGTCTGTACAATACAAGCACAAACAATACTTAGCGACTACTTAACGCAGCCAATCCCTAAGCGTGAGACACGTGCTGTATGGCTTACTACATTGGCAAACTTGGACTGGCCGAAGACATATGCAACCTCTCCGGAAACCATTGAACAGCAGAAGAAGGAGCTGACGGATATCCTTGACAGTTATCAAAAGGCAAATATAAACACTGTTTTGCTACAGGCACGTGTGCGAGCTGCCACTATTTACCCTTCAGACATCGAACCTTGGGATCGTTGTATTACTGGTGTGGAAGGTAAAGCACCAGGTTTTGGCTATGACCCATTGGCTTTTGCCATTGCTGAATGCCATAAAAGGGGAATGGAACTACATGCATGGATTGCCACAATACCTGTCGGCGCAAAGAGTTCATTGGGTTGTCAGACTCTGACCAGGAAGGGTTTCCGTATCAGAAACTTCTCTACTGGTTCTTATCTCGACCCTTCTGACCCACGTGTTCCGGACTATCTGGCAAATATCTGTGCGGAAATTGTAAGGAAGTATGACGTTGATGGTATCAACTTAGACTATATCCGATATCCTGATGGATGGCCTCGTCCAACGTATCAGGACGGTGACACACCTGATGACAGACGCTATAATATCACACAGATTGTACGTGCCATACACGACCAAGTGAAGGCTTTGAAACCCTGGGTGAAGATGTCTTGTTCTCCAATCGGTAAGTATTCTGACCTCAGCAGGTACAGTTCGAAGAACTTCAATGCGCGTGACCGTGTTGCACAGGAGGCACAGGAGTGGTTGCGTACAGGACTGATGGACCAGCTTTATCCTATGCAGTACTTCCGTGGAGAGAACTATTACCCGTTCATTGCAGACTGGATGGAGAATAATTATGACCGGGAAATCGTCACGGGACTGGGTACTTACTTCCTTGATCCACGTGAGGGAAACTGGCGATTAGACGATATTACCCGACAGATGTATGTCAGTAGGGCTATCGGAATGGGGCATGCTCACTTCCGTTCATGGTTCCTTACGTCCAACAAACAGGGTGTTTACGATTTTGAAAAGCAGTTTAATGCCACGCTTGCTCTGCCACAAGTGACGAAAGGAAGCCAACCTGTAGCTGCTCCGATGCCTGCTTCTGCTGCTTCATTCGTACAGCATCGGGATGACAACAGTGTGACAATTAGTTGGAAAGGGGTCTCACCTTATTATAATATATATGCGAGCAGGACGTATCCTGTAGACATCAAGAACCCTCACAACCTGCTTTTTGCTCGTTACAGTGGTACTTTCCTGCAGTTCAGAAATGCCAATCCTTCTCTTCATTACGCTGTTACGGCAATGAACAGATATGGTATGGAGAGTGCAGCTCTGCAAGAACAGAACGTACAAGCTGCTTCTTTGCCTTCTTCACTGTTGCAGAATGACGGTAATACACTGCTCTTGCCTGCCAAAGCAAAGCTGGCTGACTTTGATCATTACGAACTGCTCGACGTGCAGGGAAGAACCATACGCAATGTTAATAGCCGACTTGTAAGACAGAATCAGCTTAATATTGCAGCACTTCCAGACGGTATGTATCAACTCAAAGGGTATACAAAGAAGAAGGCACATCACGCTTTGGGCTACTTCCTTATCCGTAGATAGAGACTGTGTTGACGGTATTTCGGACGTAACGAAATAACCTTACAAAAAAGAAAAGGCTATGAACGCTGATTTAGAAGAAAACCGTTCAAAACCAGCTTTGTAACCCATAGAGAATCAAACAGTTACAAACAGGCTTTTAAAAGACGCCCTTTTGCATTGCAAAAGGGCGTCTTTTACATGGCAAAAGGGCATGTTTTACATTGCAAAAGGGCACCTTTTACACCTCAAAAGGGCGTCTTTTAAAAATCAATAGGGAAATGTTTTTACATTGAAGGAACTTTGACCGTTATGTGAAGGGTCAAGCATTGACTTTGTTATCCATAAAGAAAACAGTATTCCCCCACTCCTTTTATTTGTTCTTCTTATAGCTGATGACAGCCCATACACCCATTGTCAGACCTATTACAGACAGTGCTAGGAGCTGATGACCAATACTGTTCAAACCGCCACCACGGATGAATACGGTTCGCATTGCATCTATAAAGTAACTCATCGGGTTGACGTATGTAGACAGATAAGCCACTGGTGGCATGGAACGTGTAGGCGTGAAGAGTCCTGAAAGCAGCATGAGTATCATCACGAAGAACCACATCACGAAGATAGCTTGCTGCATAGTGTCAGAGTAATTGGACACTATTAATCCAAAAGAAGAGAAGAACAGTGCCAACAACATGGCTAACAGATAGATAAAAGCTACGTTACCAACGGGCGTTATACCGTAAATGAGCCACGAAAGGAGTAGACATACCGTGATAATAAAGAAGGCTATGAGCCAATAAGGGATGAGTTTAGCCAGGATAAAAGTCCATTTGCTCACGGGAGTAACGTTGATTTGCTCAATAGTCCCAGCCTCTTTCTCCCCCACAATGTTCAGTGTTGGCAGGTAACCGGTCAGCAACATCATCACAATAGCAAAGAGTGCAGGTATCATGAAGAGCTTGAAATTCAAGTAACGGTTGTACAGATAGAGTGTTGAAGCTTGCTTCTGCAGGGCTGCAACAGCAGGTTGAGCATGGGCAGTAACCACCTGTGAGAGATAGATGGAGCCCAAAGAACCTTTCGTTCCATTGACAGCATTGGCTGCAATCAACACCTGTGGCATCCGTCCAAGCGTACGGTCACGACTGTAATTCTGTGGGATGACCAGAATGATATCAGCCTTTGAGTGTTCAATATCCTCAAGTGCTGCCTGATAAGTGGGCTGCTGTCCGTGGAAAATAAAGTATCTGTTGGCTTCTATCTCATGTACCAATCGCTGTGACTCCGTTGACCTATCGTTGTCTACAACATCCACAACAATGTTCTTCACCTCCATGTTCATCACCCAAGGCATTACACACATCACCATGATTGGGAACATGATGATGAGGCGAGGGATGAACGAATTATGACGAATCTGTATGAATTCCTTCTGTAAAAGATATTTTAGTGTCATGCGTTTCTATTCTAATCGTTTCTTAAACATTGCCAGTGAGAGGGACAGCAGGACGATGAGCATGCCTGCAAGAATGAGTGTTTCGTTGAGTACCTGTTCAATGCCTACACCCATAATCATGAGCTTTCGCATGGCTATGATGTAGTAACGGGTGGGGATAACGGCTGACACATACTGCAGAATCTGTGGCATTGACTCCACCGGAAAGACCATTCCTGAGAGCATAATGATGGGCATGAGCAACACCATTGCCGACATCAGGAGTGCCACGAGTTGTGTCTTTGCAATATTGGAGATAAGCAATCCCAACGAGAGTGCAAGGAGAATATAGAGTGTTGAGATACCGAATATCCAGAACAAGGAGCCTTGCACGGGGACACCGAGTAGGAAAACGGACATCAGAAGGATGGTTATCAGGATGAGAAATGCCAGCACTAAGTAAGGAATCACCTTGGCAATGATGATCATCAGGGGCTGGGTTGGTGAGACAAGGAGCACCTCCATCGTTCCTTTTTCCTTCTCTCTGACAATGGAAATAGAGGTCATCATGGCGCAGACAAGCATCAACAGCATGCCCATGATGGCTGGAACGAAGTTGTAAGTTGACTTCATCTGTGGGTTATAGAGCAGTTTCGTGTTGGTAACTCCGCCCTTTGGGTTCGTAATCACCGCATTGGCGTAGGTCGACCACTGCTGTGCCATGTTCGGATCAGCACCATCTACGATGAATTGTAGGCCCTTCCTGCGACTCGCAAAGTCGTGTGGAAAGACGATAGCCATGTCTGCTTGCTGGTTCTGGATAGCCTTTTCAGCCTCTGAAGGATTGGCTACCATCTTACTGATGGTGAAGTATTCCGATGCACCCAGACGGTCGACAACCTCTTGTGTGGCGTAGTCGGCATTGCTCATGACGATGATGGTCCGCACATTTCGTACATCATTCGTGATGGCAAAGCCGAAGAGTAACATCATGGCGGTGGGCATACCGAAGAGCATTAGCATGGTACGCTTGTCGCGAATGATGTGCTTTGCTTCCTTAATGACAAATGAAAAAAACTGCTTCATTGTATGTTTGGCGTTATGAACAGATGTCTGCAAGGGACTGTCTGTTCATCTTTTTTGTTACATTATCTATACTTTTCAGTCGGAACTGCGCACTGCCTGGCGTGCCAGATAGGTGAAGACGTGGTCCATATCGGGCTGCTTCAGCTTGCGTTTCAGCTCATCAGGCGTTCCCAAAGCTTTTATTTTACCATCCACCATGATGGATATTCGGTCGCAATACTCCGCTTCGTCCATGTAATGAGTGGTGACAAAAACCGTTATTCCACGTTCTGCAGCATCGTAAATCAGTTCCCAAAACTGTCGGCGAGTGGCTGGATCAACACCTCCAGTAGGCTCATCGAGGAACACAATGCCTGGGTTATGGAAGATACTTACAGAGAAAGCCAGCTTCTGTTTCCATCCTAATGGCAGCTCAGATACCAAGCTGTTGCGGTGTTCAGAGAACTTCAGACGCTGCAGAAGGTCGTCGGTCTTGTGCCGAATGTCATCATCCTGCATGCCATAAATGCCTGCAAAGAGGCGTATATTCTCTGCTACTGTGAGGTCATCGTACAATGAAAACTTCTGACTCATGTATCCAATGTGCTGCTTTATCTGCTCATATTGGGTGCGAATGTCGAACCCTACCACCCTTCCCGTCCCACTTGTGGGTTGGTTAAGACCCGTAAGCATGTGCATGGCAGTGGTCTTTCCGGCTCCATTAGCACCGAGAAAGCCGAATATTTCACCCTTCTTTACCGTGAAAGAGATGTCGTCTACAGCATGAAAACTGCCGAAAGCTTTGACCAGATGTTCCACTTCGATGACGTTTTCAGTCTCTTTTTCCGTGTCATCTCTCTGCTTATGCTCTATAGGAGGTGGATTAAAGATATCCTTAAAGGTGCCAAGAATAGCGTCGGGAGTACCTACTCCTTTCAAGATACCATCTGAAAGGAAGCCCACACGTTCGCATTTCTGCACCTCATCGATATAGGGTGTTGAGGCTATAATGGTGATGTTACGCTCCTTCAAGTGGGCTAATATCTCCCAAAACTCCTTACGACTGACGGGGTCGACACCTGTTGTTGGTTCGTCAAGGAACAACACTTGAGGCTTATGAACAAGTGCACAACAGAGTGCGAGCTTCTGTTTCATTCCGCCAGAGAGTGCTCCTGCCCTCCTGTTTTTGAACCTTTCAATCTGTGAATAGATGGCTTTTATGGAGTCATAGTTCTCTTCTACGGTCGTATTAAACAGTGTTGCGAAGAACTTAAGGTTCTCTTCTACCGTCAGATCTTGGTAGAGTGAGAACCTACCAGGCATGTATCCAACACGCTTACGCACCTCTTTCATACCGTTCACCACGTCATATCCGCACACGGAAGCACTACCTTCATTGGGCAGAAGCAGCGAACAGAGGATGCGATACATTGACGTTTTCCCTGCACCATCAGGTCCGATGAGTCCGAAAATCTCACCTTCCTCAACAGAGAAGCTGACATTCTGCAAGGCTTTTACCTTGCCATAGTGTTTCGATATGTTGTTTACCTCTATTGCATTCATCGTCATGTGCAACGTTTAGAACTTTACTTCACCATACATTCCAATCTTGATATAACCGTCATTGATGAACTTTACCTTGATAGCATAGACCAGATCGGCGCGTTCATCATCGGTGACAATGGTCTTAGGAGTGAACTCTGACTGGCTTGATATCCATGTGATGACACCCGAATAACGCTTCTTCTCACCCTTACCATAGTCTGCCATGACCGTAACATGCTGTCCTATCCTGACGTTTTTCAGCTGTTCGGAGGTGACATATGCCCTTATGAACATCGTTTTTGTGTCTGCAATCTTGAACAAAGGCTTGCCAACGGGCACGAATTCTCCCTGCTCTGCATACTTCTCCAACACAGTTCCGGTGATCGGACTCTTCACAAACGTGTGCGAAATCTGGTCATCTATCTGTGCTTGTTGGCTCCGAACGCCAGCCTGCTGGGCGTTTATTCCAGCCTGTTGGGAGCTGATTCCCTCTATCTGAGCAGCTATTCCTTTGTTCTGATCAGCCAATGCTGCGTTCTGACTGGCTATCTGTTCTTCTGTAGCAGTAAGTTGTTTGCGTAGCACTTCTATCTGATATTCAATGTCATCTACCTGCTTTCGGGGTACGGCACCATCACTTAACAGCTCTGAAAAACGCTGATGTTCACGCTGAAGGTTGGCTATTTGCTGGCGAAGGGCAGCCACTTGCTTCCGTAAGTCAAGCTGTTTGCTTGTCGTTGCCTGCTTGTTTGCGTTTAATTGACGCTTATTTGCATCCAACTGACCGTGCGTTGCTGCCAGTTGTTCATTACTTGTAGAGAGCTGTTCACGCTTGAGTACCAACTGACGGGAGTCTATCTGTCCCACGGAAAGCCCACCTTTGAGCACTTGTCCTTCACTGACATTAAAGTGAAGGAGCTGCCCTGACGACTCTGCCGACACTGTTACCTCCGTTGCTTCGAACGTTCCTGTAGCGTCATAGTCCTTCTTATCGCCCCCACAGGATGCCATTATAAGGGCAAAACCAGCCAATAAAACTATCTTTTTCATATCTGTTGCTTGTTGTTTTTATTCGTTATTGGTGTATTTAAGATTGTACATCTCCTTGAGCATGTCTATCTCATGGATGGCTTGTTGCGCCTTTGCAGCATTCTCGTTATTGATTTCTCGGAGCAAACTGTTGACGTCAATGATGCCATGTGCCAACTTTGACTCTGCAGCCTTGCGTACATTGGTGCGTAAAGTGATGATTTCTTCATCTGCTTGTACCATCTTCTGATACCGATCAACGTCCTCTGTGTGTTGTATCTCGTCTAATCTGCTGTTGAAAAGGAATACTTCACGGGCATTTTCTGCCATCTTTCGTTCCATATTCAGCCGTTCTCTGTCATTCTTATGCGTATAGAATGCTGACAAATCCCATGACATTTTGACGCCTACAATGCCGTTAAGAGTCCACTTACGGTCCATCATGTCTTCGAAAATATTGTATCCCGGATAACCGTAATAACCCTGTGCAAAGAGTCCTAACTTCGGCATTAACCGTGCGTTTAATGCTTTTTCCTTTGCTTCAACAAGCTTTATCTGACTGTCGAACATGCTTAGTTCGGGACGATTGTTGGTCGTTGTGCTTACTTCAACAGGCTTTGGCTTCTGCAAATGATTCACTTCCAGACCACAGAACACACTCAACAGACGTTGTAACATCTGTTGTTGGGCTTTCAAACTACTGTTCTGCTGCTCTACACCAAGGCGTTCTGCCATGACATTTTCATAGTCGCTTGTGGCTGCCGTGCCCCCTTTCACCATGGCAGCAAGCTTCTTTTCGCTTGAGAGCAACAGTGCTTTGACATCGTCATTGAGCCGAATCTGCTCGTTGAGGAGCAACAATGAGAAGTACATCTCATTGACACGCTGCCGCAGTTGATACTGATTTACGTCATTCTGAGCCTCCTGCAGCTTACCTTCTTGACGTGCGATACGTTTCTGACTACTGATAACTCCACCGTCATAGAGCGTCTGTTGAACGTCAATGCCCACTTTGTACTGATCTTTCTTCAGTCCTTTCATGTCCAATCCCATGCGTTGGTAAACGCTTTTTATGCTCTCTGGCCATGCAGCAACGGCATTCTGATAGGTGGCTTGTGCTGAAGCCGTTATCCGAGGCAGCCATTCTTTCTGCAAATTGCTAACCGTCAGCTCCGTAGTTCGCCCTATAAGGTCGTACCGCTTGATGACTGGATAGTTCTTTTCTGCAGCCTGTTGACACTCCTCCAGCGTTTGTGCATGGGCTGAAACAGCAAGGATTATAATGATAAATGTCAGGATTCTTTTTCCCATCTTTTATATATTAATGTCTGATATGTATCTGTTTCTTTTGTGCAAAGATAATGTTATAATTATGTTATGTGCTTATCCAATACACAGAACGAATTGTCTTATTGTACGATTCTCGTAAAAATGAACTTGAAATATAAGAGAATAATGTTATATTTGCAATCAAATCATACAAAAAGGAAAGCCAATGGACAAGGTAAAGACAATCAATCTGCTGTCATTAGACCGTCTGAATCTGGAGGACCAAGCATCAAAGCAGGATTATTTCCGCATGAGTGATGACGCAATAGTCATCATTAATGGCGATATTCATAAGGCTCAGCTCTTCAATAAAGAGGAGATTTATCAGTTAATGGAGCCTCGTTTCCTTCTGGCGATGCAGGGTTGGGGTGATGTTTGCATCAATCTGCAGAACTATCACATAGAGAAAGGAAACATAATCATCACTGGTCCCGACACAATCATTGAAGTAAATGAAATTTCTGACGATGCTCGGATAGCTGGAATAGTATTCCGTGAGAGCATTAAAGTACCAGAAGAGATTGTACTGAAGACTTCTCCAACAGAGAGTGCATGGGTACTTCGACTGATATACCTGCTCTGGGATGTCATCCAACTTAAGCCTTATCGCCGTAAAACAGCGCAGGACCTTCTGCAGACTGTGGTCTCTGGCGTTCAGGAGATAAAGGGTGCGGAGGACGATACCATCCAAAGTGGAGGACTGACACGTGCCGAAGAGCTTTTTATTCGGTTCAAACGACTCGTTCATCAGCACTGTAAGGCGCAACGGTCTATACCTTTCTATGCTGGCGAACTCCATGTCACGCCACATCATCTGTCGGCATTGATTAAGAAAATAAGCAACCAGAGTGTGATGTATTGGATCAATCGGGCTACGATTCAGGAAGCAAAAATCCTGCTGAAGACCAACGAACTGATGGCGTATGAGGTGGCTGACCGACTCAATTTCCCCACTGCTTCTGCCTTCTCTAAGTTCTTTAAGCGTGAGACGGGTATTACTCCGCGCATGTATCAAGAGCATTTAAGAAATAATTAAGATATAGTTCGTTAAACAACTGATATACAGTAATTAATCTATTTACATGAAAGTATTAGATATATAAGCTAATAATACTAAATAAAGCATCACGAAGTGGCTATTAATACATTCTTTTTTTGAATCCACAATGGTCTTCTGCTGTTTGATAATGGCAGTGAAACGATAGACGATTTGCTCCTCCCTTTTGCTAAGAAAGACTATTCTTTCAGCAACACATCTTGCTTGTTACCGTTTTATTTTTTCCTCTTTTTACCTTCCAAACTTCGTTTTTTAGCGTTATACTCTTTTGTCTTTTTACCTTTCAAACTTCGTTTTTAGCATTTTATTCTTTTATCTTTTTATCTTTTAAATTGCGTTCTTAGCATTTTATTTTTTGAGCTTTTCGTCTTTTCAAAGTGCGTTCTTAGCATTTAAGCCTCTGAGCTTTTTACCTTTCAAATCATTGAACTTTGAAGATTAAATTCTATCCTTTCATTCTCTTATTTTTTTAATATTAAACCGTTGGCTCGACTCCTTTAGCTCTCTAATTACTATAACTCCTAATAAGCAATGCCGTGTTCCTTCATACGCATTCGTCCCATTACCTGCTTCATCCATCGCTTTTCATTGGTCTTTATACTTATATAATAACTTTCCCACACGCTATTCCGTCATGCACATTCGCCCCGTTATCTGTGTCATCCATCGTTTTTCATTAATCCGTATACTTATAAAATAACTTTCCCCACACGCTATCCCGTCATGCACATTCACCCCGTTGGCGGTACTTGGGAGGGCCTTTTAACAAACCATTACCCCACTTTTATCTGCACATCCCCTCCTTCGGAGGGGCTTGGGGAGGCCGCTCCTTTTTGGTGCTTGCTCCTCTCTTTTGTCAATTTATTTCCCTTCTGCCTTTTAATCTACACCCTTTTGGATAGTAAAAGATGCCCTTTTGCAATGTAAAAGGGCATCTTTTGACGTGTAAAAGGGCATGTTTTACAACGCAAAAGGGCACCTTTTACAAGCCTCTTTATAATCATTTGTTTATCAATAGGTTACAGAGTGCAAAAAACTTAGCTTCCCTTTACTACAGACTTCATTATAATCTTCTTTTCGTAAGATATTTTCTTAATACAGAGAATACCATCTTTTTTCTTCCTCAATCTCTCCATTTGCATGTCAGTCACAATCCTTATACAAATCAACACACGCCATAGTGCACGAAAAAAGGGATTACCCATTAGGATAATCCCTTCTTATTTGAATGCTAATCCCCAACAAATGAGGACCAAAGCAATATGCTTTTTTACTTCAATTTCTTGTAACCATAGCGAGCACAAGCACCAAGTTCTTCCTCAATACGGATGAGCTGGTTGTACTTAGCCATACGGTCTGTACGAGACATAGAACCAGTCTTGATCTGACCAGAGTTCGTTGCAACTGCGATATCAGCGATAGTTGTATCCTCAGTCTCGCCTGAACGGTGAGAAGTAACGGTTGTATAACCATGACGATGAGCCATCTCGATAGCCTCAAGAGTCTCTGTAAGAGAACCAATCTGGTTAACCTTGATAAGAATAGAGTTAGCTGCACCCATCTTAATACCCTTCTCGAGGAACTTAACGTTGGTTACGAACAAGTCATCACCTACAAGCTGGCAACGGTCACCGATAGCCTCTGTAAGCTTAACCCAGTTCTCCCAGTCGTTCTCATCAAGACCATCCTCGATAGAATCGATAGGATATTTGGTGATAAGATGCTCAAGATAAGCAATCTGCTCATCAGCTGTCAGCTTCTTACCGTTAGGATCCTTAGGCATACCATTCTTCAGTTGACGATAGTCATAGAACCACTTGCCATTCTCACATACAGCAAACTCAGAAGCAGCACAGTCCATAGCAATCTTCACATCCTTGCCTGGCTCATAGCCAGCGTCCTTGATTGCCTGGATAATAGAGTCGAGTGCATCCTCAATACCATCAAACTTAGGAGCGAAACCACCCTCATCACCTACTGCAGTAGAGAGGCCGCGCTTCTTCAAAAGCTTAGCAAGATTGTGGAAAACCTCAGCTCCCATGCGGATACCTTCCTTCTCTGAAGGTGCACCAACAGGGCGAATCATGAACTCCTGGAATGCGATTGGAGCGTCAGAGTGTGCTCCACCGTTGATGATATTCATCATTGGAACAGGCAATACATAGGTATTAGCGCCACCAATGTAACGATACAAAGGAATGTTAAGAGCCTTAGCTGCAGTCTGAGCAACAGCCAAAGAAACACCAAGGATTGCATTAGCACCAAGCTTACTCTTAGTTGGAGTACCATCGAGCTCAAGCATCTTGTAGTCGATAGCACGCTGATTCAATACGCAGTCACCCTTCAATGCTGGAGCGATGAGGTTGTTTACGTTCTCAACTGCCTTGAGAACACCCTTGCCCAAGAAGCGTTTCTTGTCGCCATCACGAAGCTCGAGTGCCTCGTTTTCGCCTGTAGACGCACCAGATGGTACGCTTGCACGACCCATTACACCATTTTCAAGAGTTACTTCTACCTCAACTGTAGGATTGCCACGTGAGTCAAGAATCTCGCGAGCATGTACTTTTTCAATCTTCATAACTTATAGTTTGTTTAAAAATAGTTGTTTTTTAAATATTCCTTTATACCCTGCAAAGGTAATAAAAAATATGGAAAAGGGATTGTGTGAGTATCTTATATTTCTCTTTTTGCCAAAATTAACGTTTAACCGATCAGTATAATCGTTACACCACGGGCTGCCTGTGCACCCATAACAAGTGCCTGTTCAATGTCAGCAGTCTTACTTGGACCTGATATAAAACACCCATAGCCATATTCAGGCATGGTGATACGTTCGTAAGCTTCGTGCATATTGTTGACTATTTTGTCACGATGTACGAGGATTACCAGCTCTTCTGAAATAAAGCAGATGGCCTTTTCCTTCATGGTTTGTGGTATCCAGACACATCCATTCTCTGCAACTGCGACGTCACCTTCGATGATTCCAACGTCAGTACCATTGAGTTCCTGTGCGGATTCGACCGTATCCGGGTTTCGATCAGCCTTGATTCCTTTTACATTCGATGCAAACACCTTCGCATTAGGGTAAGCTTTACGGATGATAGCATTGAGATCGTCATTCTTTTTGGCTTCTATTACCTTGCAACCGACGGTCTCACACATATTTATATATTGCTTAACAACGTCTGGATAGGTTATCCCTTTGACGGTTGTCTTGGGCATATCGAACTGCAGAGTAGTGTTTTTACGCAGTTTCTTTAGTAAATCTTCTTTATACATTGCCGTGTTATAATGCGTTTATAAGTAATTATAAATGATTACTTCTTACCCTTTTTGAGTTCATCCATAGCTTGTTTGAAGATGGCATGGAATGATTTCTGTGCGAAATGAGGCATGGTGTGCCCGATACTCCATGGGTTCAGCTTGATGTCAGCCAATGATTCTGGGATGTGATTGGCTATTGGTGAGTTCCGAAGGAGGGCATCATAGACATGATAATTCTCATAAACGGCTTTCATTCCTTCTGCCATTACCTTCTTTTCCTTGTTCTCTGTGCCGTATTTCTCAAGACTTTGACGCCACCGATATATCTGACTGCCTGGTTCAACCTTAGCAGGACAGACGCAATCACAACTCAAACAGAGTGAACATGCAGACACATTGCCACTGTATTTCTTAGGATCATGTATCATTCCGAGGTCGACTCCGATAGGACCTGGGATGAAATAGCTATATGAATAACCACCAGAACGCCGATAAACGGGACACGTATTCATGCAAGCACCACAACGAATACACTTCAATGTCTGCCAATGTTCTGGGTTAGCAATCATGTTACTTCTTCCGTTATCAACCAAAATGACATGCATTTCACCACCTGGACGAGGCTTACGGAAGTGAGATGTGAAGGCAGTAGAGGGTTGTCCGGTACCACTTCGGCTGAGAAGACGGTGGAAAACGGCTAAGGATGCATAGTCAGGGATGACCTTTTCTATGCCCATAGCTACTATATGCAGCTTAGGAAGTGATGTTGACATATCTGCGTTGCCCTCATTGGTGCATACAACACAGTCACCTGTGGCTGCAATACCAAAGTTACAACCTGTCATTCCAGCATCAGCATCCATAAAATCATTCCTTAAATTCTCACGTCCACAGCGTGTAAGATAAGTCGGATCATAGTTACCAATCTCCTTTGAGATACCCTTTTCTTCAAACATCTTACCTATTTCTTCACGTGTAAGATGGATGGCTGGCATGACAATGTGGGCTGGTCTCAAGTGCATTAACTGTAGAATACGCTCACCGAGATCGGTCTCCACGACATTAATACCTCTTTTAATAAGGTATGGATTGAGCTGACATTCCTCCGTAAGCATGGACTTCGACTTTACAAGTTTCCTCACATTGTGGTCCTCAAGTATGCCATAAGCAATCTCATTGAACTCCTGTGCGTCCTTAGCAAAGTGCACTATAACTCCGTTTTTCTTAAGATTTTCAGTAAACTGGTCAATATAATCAGCTAAATGTGTGGCTGTATGCGCTTTAATCTGGCTGGAATGTTCGCGTAAGTCCTCCCATTCTGGCAGTTCATGTGCCCTGTCATCACGTTTCTGACGCAATGACCAGAACGTCTGATCATGTCGTGTTACCTTCTCAGGGTCCTTTAAGAACTCCGCAGCTCGCTTTGAATGATATGTTGACATATTATCTTTTTTCTTCTTCCTTATTATATATCACCTTTTAATATATTACAGTCCAGCAGCCAAGATCTCTGCTACATGCATGAATTTAATAGGATATTTCTTTTTATTAGCTATCCCTTGCATGTGCATAAGACATGAACTGTCAGAGCCAGTGATGACCTCTGCGCCTGTAGCCATGTGTCTTTGAACCTTGTCAGTACCCATTCTGGTGCTTACTTGTGGCTCTTCTACAGCGAACATACCGCCGAAACCACAGCATTCATCCTTGCGTTCGGGCTCCTTAACGGTTATTCCTTCCTTAAGATTCAGTAGGTCTAAAATCTTATTATAAGGTGGAATATTCTCTTCTGAAGGTGCACTAAGGAGTAATTCTCGTACTCCATGGCAGGAATTATGTACTGATACGACATGTGGGAAACTACCTGGTAGTTCCTTAACCTTTAAGACATCATGCAAGAATTCAACCAATTCTATCGCTTTCTTAGGCGTCTTGCATTCGTGATCGAGTATCTGTGGGTAGTTAACACGTACAAAAGCAGCACATGATACACTTGGTATTACCACATAATCAAATTCTTTAAAGTTCTTCTCAAAGCGTTCTGCTAAATGTCCTGACATACGTTGGAAACCGCCGTTTGCCATTGGTTGCCCGCAACAAGTCTGGTGTTCGGGATATACAACATCTACCTTTAGTTTCTTTAGAAGCCTATAAGTTGCTACGCCAACCTGTGGAAACAGGGCGTCGACGTAGCAAGGAATAAAGAGTCCAACTCTCATAATGATATATTTTCTTGTTCGTTTGCGTGCTACAAATTTACGAAATAAAACCATTATATGAAAGGAATTACAGAAAAAATAGCCCCTAAAATTTTCCATGTAACGCACCTGTGAAATATTTTTCTTATCTTTGCACGGGTGAAAAGAGGACTGAATAAGAAGAAACAATGAAAGTTTGTATAGCAGAGAAACCAAGTGTTGCCAGAGATATTGCCCGTATTCTCGGTGCTAATAAGTCTTGTGACGGATATATGGAAGGCAATGGTTACCAGGTAACCTGGACCTTTGGCCACCTTTGTGAGCTGAAGGAACCCAATGATTATTCCGAGAATTGGAAGCATTGGAGTCTTGCTGCCCTCCCGATGATTCCTCCTCGGTTTGGCATAAAGCTAATAGAAGATGAGGGAATCAAGAAACAATTCGCTGTAATAGAGAAGCTTTACCATGCCGCAGATGAGATTATTAACTGCGGAGATGCCGGACAAGAGGGTGAACTTATCCAACGTTGGGTGATGCAAAAGGCTGGAGTGAAGTGCCCAGTGAAGCGATTGTGGATCTCATCTATGACAGATGAGGCTATACGTGAGGGCTTTGCAAGTCTGAAAGAGCAGGATGTGTATCAGCCTCTGTACCTTGCCGGACTCTCACGTGCCATTGGTGACTGGCTGTTAGGTATGAATGCCACACGCCTTTATACGCTTAAATATGGCAATAATAACTATGGTAAGGGACAGGTTCTGTCCATCGGACGTGTGCAAACACCAACGCTTGCGCTTATTGTACAGCGACAAAAGGAGATAAATAACTTCAAACCCGAACCTTATTGGGTGCTTGCTACAGTGTATAGGGATACACAGTTCACGGCAACAAAGGGTAAATTCACTTCTAAAGAGGAGGGAGAGAAGGCTTTCTCCACCATTGAAGGGAAGCCTTTTACTATCACTAATGTTACAAAGAAGAAGGGAACGGAACAGCCTAAGCAGCTTTACGACCTTACTTCATTGCAGGTTGACTGCAACCGAAAGTATGGTTACTCTGCCGAAATGACGCTGAACACGATTCAAAGTCTCTATGAGAAGAAGCTTACTACCTATCCACGTGTGGATACACAGTACCTTCCTGATGATGTTTATCCCAAGTGTCCACAGACAATGAACGGACTTTTCCAGACTGCTTTTGCTGGGAAACGCCCTTATGCAGAGCTTGTGAAGGCGCTGGGAGGTAAGCCTTTACCGAAGTCGAAGCGTGTTTTTGATGGCTCAAAGGTGACCGATCACCATGCAATCATCCCTACAGGCATACCGCCACAGGGGCTTACTGATGCAGAAAAGAACGTCTATGACCTCATAGCACGGCGTTTCATAGCAGCCTTCTATCCTGATTGTAAGTTCTCAACGACCACTGTCATCGGCGAAGTGGACGGGATTGAGTTTAAGGTTACGGGCAAAGAGATCCTTGATCAGGGCTGGCGTGTGGTGTTTGCTACTCCAAACGCTGCAAAGGAAAAGGGTATAACGGAGGAACAAGCAGCAGGAAACGGTGATGCATCTGCCAAGGATTCCTCTGCAGTAGAGCCTGTGAGCGAAGTCACCCTACCCTCTTTCACCAAGGGAGAGACGGGTCCTCACACCCCAACACTCACTGAAAAGCAAACCACACCACCCAAACATTACACTGAAGCATCCTTGTTGCGTGCCATGGAGACGGCTGGTAAGCTGGTAGATGATGACACTTTGCGTGCAGCACTGAAGGAAAACGGTATCGGTCGACCTTCTTCCCGTGCGGGAATTATTGAGACTTTGTTCAAGAGACATTATATATGTAGGAAGAGAAAGAACCTTGAAGCAACTGAAACAGGCATCGCTCTCATTGATACCATACGTGAGAAACTCCTCATTTCGGCTGAGTTGACAGGTATATGGGAGAAGAAACTACGTGATATAGAGCATAAGAAATATGATGCCGGACAGTTTATCAACGAGTTAAAAGAGCAGATTAACAATATTGTCAATGATGTCCTCGCTGATAACTCCAACCGAAAGATAGGTCAGGGGGACGTAAATAAGAAATAGAAAGCATATGGATGAAAAAAATCATCCATATGCTTTTTTTATGTAAAATATTACCTATCTTTGTCGCATCATCAATATATTATGTAACTATGAAATCTGATATTGAAATTGCACGCTCATGTAAAATGAAGCGGATCGAGGACGTTGCTAAGTCAGTTGGCATAGCATCGGATGAGTTAGAACACTATGGTAAATACATGGCAAAGGTCCCTCTCTCTTTGATTGACGAAGACCAGGTATCCCGTAACAAGCTTATTCTTGTTACTTCTATTTCCCCTACTCGTGCCGGTATTGGTAAAACAACAGTTAGTATAGGCCTTTCTATGGCACTGAACCGTATCGGTAAGCGTTCAGTGTTGGCTCTTCGTGAGCCAAGTCTTGGTCCTTGCTTCGGAATGAAGGGTGGTGCAGCTGGTGGAGGATATGCCCAGGTGGTGCCAATGGAGAAGATCAACCTGCATTTCACGGGTGATTTCCATGCCATTACCAGTGCTCACGACATGATAGCAGCGCTGCTTGACAATTACATCTACCAGCATCGGAGCGAAGGATTCACACTGAAAGAAGTGCTTTGGAGGCGTGTTCTGGATGTCAATGACCGTAGTTTGCGTAATATTGTTACTGGTTTAGGGGCTGCAACGGATGGTTTACCAAGTCAATCGGGCTTTGATATCACACCAGCAAGTGAGATTATGGCTGCATTATGCCTTGCTGACAGTGAAGCCGACCTACGTCGTCGTATCGAAAACATGGTGTTGGGCATCAAGTTCAATGATGAACCGTTTACCGTTAAGGACCTTGGTGTGGCTGGGGCTATCACCGTTCTGTTGATGGATGCACTGAAACCAAACCTTGTACAGACGCTTGAAGGGACGGCAGCATTCGTACATGGCGGTCCGTTTGCTAACATTGCGCATGGCTGTAACAGTCTTGTTGCAACGAAGATGGCAATGTCTTTGAGCGATTATGCCGTCACTGAAGCTGGCTTCGGAGCCGATTTAGGTGCAGAGAAGTTCCTTGATATCAAGTGTCGTAAGGCTGAGATATATCCTCGTGTGACTGTTCTTGTCACCACATTGCGTGGTTTGAAGATGCACGGAGGGCTCACTGAAGGCAACACACGTGAGCAGGAACGTGAAGCATTGGTGCAAGGTTTCGCCAATCTTGACCGTCATGTAGAGAACATGCAACGCTTTGGTCAGCCTGTAGTAGTGACCCTTAACCGCTATGGAGACGATACTGACGAGGAAATCTCTCTCCTTGCAGAGCATTGTAAGCTGTTAGGTGTTGGCTTTGCAGAGAACAATGTCTTCATGAAAGGTGGTGAAGGAGCTGAGGACCTGGCACGTCTTGTTGTTGAAACGATTGACAAGCGCGGTGCAAAGGGTATCAACATGAGTTATGCTGATGATGATACAATTGAGGAGAAGGTGACAAAGATTGCCCAGAATGTCTATGGTGCACGTTCGGTTATCCTGAAAAAAGCAGCACAGAAGAAGCTCGCTCGTATTCGTGCCTGGGGCATGGAGCGTTTCCCAGTATGCATTGCTAAGACGCAATTCTCCTTCAGTGAGGACCCAACACAGATTGGTGTAGCTAAGAATTTCGACATTACTATTCGTGACTTTGTCATCAATGGCGGTTCAGAGATGATTGTTGCCATTGCTGGAGACATGATGCGTATGCCTGGATTGCCTAAGGTTCCGCAGGCAGAAAAGATTGATATTGTGCGTGGACAGATAGAAGGTCTGGCATAATAGACGGTTGTAAATGATTTAAAACT
>ERZ1674053.43-NODE-43-length-31009-cov-16.867545_pt1 | contig 31009 bp, 40 predicted proteins | sample MGYA00581123_ERZ1674053 | MGnify/ENA primary metagenome ERZ1674053 (study PRJEB41354, sample SAMEA4873324) | human saliva metagenome | biome: human-associated habitat [ENVO:00009003]; feature: mouth environment [ENVO:08000002]; material: saliva material... | reverse complement strand
CAGATGGGTTTGGTGTGGTCTCTGCTGGGGCCGCGGGTGCCCGCCCCCGGCGCCGCCGGCACCGGCGGCGGCCTGCACCCCCCGACCTGTGCAACGGGGGGTAGGGGGGTGTTTATTCTCTTAGATAAGGTTTGTGTGCAACTCTCGCACCCCCCCCTTGTGCAACTCTCGCACCCCCACCCGCCCCTCTAGATCGTTACGGACGTCACAGCGACACGGGTTGACTGGCGGGGCGACACGCCATAGATTGATCTCGACAAGTCAACCAGCCCCCAACCAAGGAGGAACCAAATGAACACCGCCCAGCTCCCCAGCCGCGCAGCCACCACCCTGATCACCTGGGTTGCCACCATCGCGATCGTCGCCGTGCTCGCCGCGGTTGCCGGCCTGGTCGCCGGCAGTGTCGGCCCAGCCACCATCCCGGCCCTGGTCATCGGCCTGCCCGTCGCCATCAAGGCCACCCGGTCCAGCAACCACAGGAAGGCCATTCTCCGCCACGCAGACGGCCTCGCAGCCCGGCCCCAGTACCAGGCACCGGCCGGCCGGTGAACGGCCCTCAGAAGCGCTCACACGACCCCAGGAAGGAACACCACATGTACCTGTCAACCACCGCCCAGAACGACACGGCAACCCTCATCGCGAAGTGGGTCCGCGAGAACGCAATCGGCTACGGCGCTGTCGCCACCAATGTCGGCCAGGCCGGATACCCCGAGGCCGCAGTCGTCGCCATCGCCAGGAACGGCAAGACCACCTGCACTGCGAAGGTCGCCGTCCACCCCAACCGCATCGTGTACGTGTCGCAGCTCGGCGCCCACGTCGCCTACCCGATCGCATTCGAGGACGCCGGCCGAATCGTCGGAGGCTTCCTCTCCCTGGAGGAGGACTAATGTTCGGCAGAAACAAGAAGAAGGACCCGTGGTCAATGGCCAACAATGTCGCCAAAGAAGTTGGTCGCCGCGGCTTCCCGGCCGAAGCGAAACCCGTCACCATAATGTCCGCGATGGGTAACGTCCGGAGGTATGCGGTCGTAATTCCAGGGCGCGGTGTCGCGGTCATAAACAACGACCTCAATATCACTGTCGCCTCGTCCAATAAGCCACTCCCGCAAGCCCCGGTATTCGAATACAAGAATGCTGAAGCTGCCGCGGAAAACATTCTGAGAAACCTGCCACTGCCGTGAGAATTCCGCAGAACGCAGCAATGAGGTGCCGGCCCGAGCCCACGAAAGCGGCCGCCGTCCGCGCCCAGACAACCAACATCCGCCACGACAGAAAGGAACCACCAATGTCACCTCTCTCCCAGACCCGCCTCCTCATGCCGCTCCTCGAAACGATCCGTAACCTCCTCGCCGCCGGCGAGTACGCCGCCTTCCAGCGCACCACCCACGGGTCCCCGTACATTGAGGCCCACACCGAACGCGGCAACGTAGTCGCCGGGGTGGACGAGGGCGGGCTGTACACCCTCGACGCGGCCGGCAGCCGCTACGTCTGCGATCCGAACGCCCCCAAGGAATCCATCCACAACGCGATCCGTCGCGCCCTCAACGACGCCCGCGAGGAGTGGTCATGATCGGCCGTCACGCCGGCGTCGCAGACCGGATCGCCATGGCCAAGGTCATCGCCGGCGTCTGCCTCCGCGACCATCCCGGCCCCGACCACCTCCTCGAAGAGCCGATGGTCAGCAGCGAAGCCGCAACCCTGTACATCTACTGGGACGACCAAGACCTCATGACCGTCCACGTCGGCCGCGCCGGAGTCACCATGCACGCCGGCCGCTCAACCGTGGACATGCCATACCAATGCGACGCCCACCCCGCGGACGTAGCCAGCCAGCTCCTCGGCACAATGATGAAAGGAACACTCCGATGACAGACCGCATTGAGCACGCGAAGATCGTCGCTCAGTCCTCGCTGATCCCCGTCGAATACCGGGGCAAGCCCGCCGACATTGTGTGGGCCATGGACATAGGTGACGCCCTGGGCGTCCCGTACACGCAGGTGATGCAGTCAATGGTCGTAGCCCGCGGCAAGATGACCATGTCCGCAGATCTGATGGGCGCCGTCGTGCGCAGGGCCGGCCACAAGCTGCGCCTCCGCGAGGACGGCGACTCCGTGACCGCCGACCTGATCCGCGCCGACGACCCCGACTACGTGTTCACCGTCACCTGGGACAAAGGGAAGGCGCAGGCCGCCGGCCTGTGGGGCAGCCGCGGCCCGTGGCAGCAGTACCCGAGGCAGATGCTCCGCGCCCGCGCCATCACCGAGGTGTGCCGTCAGGGGGCGTCAGACGCCCTCGCCGGCACCGTGTACACGCCAGAGGAACTCGAGCCCGCGCCCACGCCAAACACCCCGCAGAAGCCCGCACACGCCCCCCAGGAGGAGCGACCGCAGCGGGACATGACTCGCACCATCCTCATGGACTACTGCCACGAGACCGGCCGGGACGCCGGCGAGGTATGGCAGCAGGCGCAGGCCGCCGGCGCAACCATGGACGACCCGGACTCCCTAGCAGCCGTCATCGACAAGTGGGAGTCCGGCACCAACCCGGAGCCGCAGGAGGAGCAGTGAAACTCCGTAATGTCACACCAATCGGAGTGCAGCGTCGGATCCTGTCGCTCATGTGGATCGGCCACTCCGAACAGCGGATCGCCGACATGGCCGGCGTGAAGGTCGAGTCGGTCCGGAAGGGCCGGGCAGGCGAGTACGTACCCGAAGAGGACAGACTCCTCATCGCGTGCGCCTGGTCCCGCAACCAATGCGAGCTCGCCCCCGTCAACTGGGCGTCGCGGGTCGCACACAAAACCGCGGTCGACTCGGGCGCCCACTCCCCCCTCGCGTGGAATGAAGACGACATCGACGAATACCACGCCGAGCCGCACGATTTGACCAAAGGCCGAGACCGCTCCCCGTGGAGCAGGAGGTAACACACATGGGCAACAACAAGGCCTTGATGGCCAGCGCACTGATCAGGGACCTCGCACGGCTCGTCGACCAGCACGGAGACCTGCCGGTACTGATGGGGTCAGGCCACACTCTGATAACGCCGCTCCGCCCGGTAGTCCGGAGAGCAGTCAGGGAGGAGGCTGTGAAGACGGCGTTCGTCTGCCATCGCCAACTCCTACGCGACCGCGATACGATCCCCGTCATCCACCTCGGTTGACATCCGCGGCGATCCTGAGGCATACTAGGGTCGTCAACCAGCCGAAAGGAACACAAGCCATGGCAACCGTCGCCTCCTTCTCTTCCTCCAGGATTACCGCCAAGCTCGACGCTGATACCGCCCCCGACTACGCTGGCACCCGCCTCGTCCGGTGGACCCTCACCGTAGACGGCGAGAGCGCTTTCCAGGACGTCGACCAGTGGGGCCTCCCCTACGACGGGTCACCCAACGGCGACCTCCACGACGACCTCTGCGAGGTTCTGGAAGGAATGGGCCACCTCGACACGGCGGCTCCCAACACACTCTGACCACACAAGAGCCGGGCCGGGCGTCCCCCGCGGCCGCCCGGCCCGGCTAGAAAGGAACACTCATGAAAGTCACCGTTCAGAGGACCATGAACGTGCCGCTCCCAGCTCGGGCGCACGACACGGACGCCGGCCTGGACCTGCACGTCCCCGAAGGGCAGTCCTGCCTGGTCCGCCCCGGCGCCGTGTACACAATCGACCTTGGCGTCCGCGTAGCTATCCCCGACGGCCACTACGGGCAGCTGACCCTCCGGTCCTCCGCCGGCAAGAAGGGACTGTCGATCCCCCACGGCGTCGGCGTCATCGACTCCGGCTACCGCGGCAACATCAAGCTTGCCGTGACTGCCCTCGCCGACCCGGTGCAGGTCACCTCCGGAGAGCGCATCTGCCAGCTGGTCATCCTGCCCGTGCTGGCCGTCGACGTAGAGGCCGGCGTCGTGGATACCGACACTGACCGCGGTGAGGGCGGGTTCGGATCCACCGGCAGCGGCGCCATAATCCGCGACTACGCCACCCAGGAAGCCGGCACTCTCACCATCGGCCGTCTCATGGGGCAGCTGCAGGACGCCGCTTTCCGGTACGGCAACAACACCCCCATCGCCGTGACCGCCGGCGGCGGCATCGGCTACGAACAGGCGGACGGCCTGCTCATGGTCAACGCGGTCAAGACCGGGCGTGCCGGCGGCTGGGACCAGTACCGCGCCGACACCGGCGGCACCCCAATGGCAGTGATCTCATGAACGACAACGTCAACCATCCCGCCCACTACACGCGGTGGCCTATCGAAGTCATAAACCTGACCGAGCGGGAAGACTTCCTGTACGGCAATATCCTCAAGTACGCCCTCCGTGCCGGCGCCAAGGCCGGCAGCACATACGAGGAAGACATGGCCAAGGCGGCCTGGTATGCCGCCAGGTTCGTCTCCGGCATCGCCAAGGACACGTCCGTCGAGGACGGGCTGTGCGCCTTCCGGGCGCGCGGGGAGGACGCGGATGACTACCTGGCCTCCTGCCGTGAGGACGCCGCCGAGATGCGCTCCTACCTGCGGGGCCAGCTGGCCGCCATCTGCAGCCAGGTCGAGAAAGAGATGAGCGAGGCATGGGACGCAACCTGAGATCCGCTAAGGCTGCGGGCAGCCGCTTCGAGCGGCTTATCGCCGACCACCTCAACGACCGGCTGTACAACCTCAGCGTCGACCGGCAAGTCAGAACCGGCACACACGACTCCGGAGACATCGCCGGCGTCCACCTCGGCGGCAGACGCGTCGCCATTGAGTGCAAGAACGTTACCCGGATGGACTTGCCGAAGTGGACGCGGGAAGCGCATACTGAAGCCGGCAACATCGGGGCAGCTGCCGGCCTGGTCATCCACAAGAGACACGGCAACGGCAAACCCGAAGACCAGTGGGTGACCATGACAGTCACCGACCTTGTCACCATCATCAACCTCTTCAACGAAAGGAACACCAATGGCCGCTGAGATCACCGTCACGGGGACGCTCACCAGGGACCCGGAGATCAAGTACGCGCAGTCCGGCACGCCCATGCTGAAGCTCGCCGTAGCCGCCACCCGCCGACAGCAGAACCGAGACACGAAGCAGTGGGAGGACGACGGCGACCCGCTGTACATCGACGTCACGTTCTTCGGCGACCGGGAGAACTACCTCGGCGACATCCTCCACAAGGGTGACCGGGTGTCAGTCGCCGGGGCGCTCGTCCGGCGCAACTGGGAGTCTGGCAGCAAGTCCGGCGTTTCCCTCGAGATCCGGTTCCCGAAGCTCCTCGGCTACATCAAGAAGTCCGACCAGGCCGGCGGAGTGCAGGCGCTCGCCCCGACCACCTCCAACACATTCAGCGCCCCGTTCTGACCGGCGCCCGGGTGGGGGGAAACCGCCAGGGAGTACCCCCACCCGCCCCACTACACGTAAACCCTCATAAAACGGAAGGTACAAGCCGATGGCTTCATTCGAGATCATGATCGCGTCCCAGCCGTCCTGCCAGCAGTGCCGCTCCTCGAAGCGGTACCTCACGAAGAACAACACCCCGTACTTGGAAACGAAATACAAGGACGACAGCGTCGCGCAGGCCCTCGCCGCTGCCAACAACTACACGGCCGCCCCCATCTGCTACGTAGTCGACAAGCACACCGGCGACACGATCGCCCACTGGGGCGGGTTCAACATGTTCAAGCTCCGCCAGTGGGTGAACAACTACAAGGAAGAGGTGGCCAAGTGACCCCCCTGGACGAGGCGATCATCGCGAATGACGCCCTGCCGCAGCACCAGCGGCGAACCAACCAGGCTATCGCCGACGAGTATGGCACTTCCGAGGCGGCCGTCAGGCGCCACAGGAAGGCGCTTCGGCGCCGCAGCGAGATGAGCGAAGGCGGTGTCGACGCCTACTTCGGCGTGCCCGTGGAGTCCATCACGGCCCGCGGTAAGACGGTGCGGCTGGCCGATGGGTCCTACGAGAAGATCACGTACAAGCCTGGCATTGCTGAGCGCGCCGAGGTGCAGGCGAAGCGGTTCGAGGATCTCGCGCCGATCTTCGCCACGCCCGTCAAGGCTGCCGCCGAGGTGTCGTCCCTGTCGACGCTCGTGGTCGTCGTGTCTGACCTGCAGGTCGGGAAGACGGACCGTTCCGGAGGCACTGAGGGGACCGTCCGCCGCGTTCGAGCCGCGGTCGCCCACATCGCCGACTGGGCAGCAGGGCGCTACCGGCGGATCATTCTCGTGGACTGCGGCGACTCCACCGAGGGGTTTTGCAACACGGTCAGCCAGGCGCAGACCAACGACCTTCCGCTCACCTATCAGATCAGGACGGCGCAGGCGTTGCTCGCTGACACGCTCAGGGCGCTGGCGCCGGCCGCACCAGAAGTCACCTACGTGGCGGTCCCGTCGAACCACTGTCAGGTCCGCACGGGGGTCGGCCGGTCCAATCGGGCCTCGTTCCCCGGGGACGACTACGGGCTGCTCATCGCCGACAACATCCGGCAGATTATGGCCGGCCGGCCCGGCTACGGCCACGTCCAGTTCGAGGCGCCAGAGAAGCGGCTGGAGTCCTTGACTGTGCGCGCCGCGGACGGGACGGTCATGGGCGTCACTCACGGGCATGCGGCAGGCTCGAAGAGCCGAGTCGCCGAGTGGTTCCGCGGGCAGGCGTTCGGATGCGTGGCAGGGATGCAGCACGCCAGAGTGCTGCTGCACGGACACTGGCACTCTTTCTCCGTGCAGACAGTCGGTGACAGCAGGCAGATCATCTGCGCGCCGACGATGGACCCGGGCAGCTCGTGGTTCCAGAACGCTTCCGGGGAATCGTCCCTGCCTCGCCTGCTGACGTTTGAGCTGGGGCGGGGGGCGTCGTCCGGCTGGCGCCTCTGGTCATGACATCCGCAACGGCCGCGTGCCGTTAATCGTTCGGCAGGGCGCCTCATTCCCGACACGTGACACCGCTCCTTCCCACAGTCCGGCCCTCTCCGCCATCCCGGCGCCCGAGAGGGTCGGACTTTTCCCCGGGATACCGCCCACCCGCCGCCGCTGTGGCTGAAACCACAGGCCGGCCCGTTGACAGCCCCCCCCACACGGCAGAAGCATTGCTTACGTCCGATCAGTCAACCAACCAGAAAGGAAACGGACATGAACACCAACACCACCTCCCCCTTGCGGGCCGCCGCCACCGCCCGCATCGCCGCCTGGAACGTCATCGCCGACCAGGGCATGCCCGCCGGCACCAAGGTCATCGTCGAGGACGGACAGGTCACCATCCTCCCCCGCAACGGCCGCCCGGCCCGCACCCCCTACGGGCCCACGGACACCCTCAGCAGCCTCTCTGACGCCCTCAAGGCCGCCGCCCAGGCAACCACCCAAGGCGACAACTGAACGGCCGCCAGAAGCGCTCACACGACCCCAGAAGGAAAGCTCAAATGATGTACCCAAAGCAGCCCACCAAGCCGACCCCCATCGAAGACGTCTCCGCCGGCGCCCTCATCATCCGCGAAGGAGCCACCTGGCGGGTCGAATCCAACACCCCAACCCCCGGCCGGCCCGCCTACCGGACCCTCACCCTCCGCGGCGGGCAGGCGGGCACCCAGAAAGGGTCCTACGCGACCGCCCCCGCCGGCACCATCGTCATCGTCAGCACCAACTGAAAGGAACCACCATGCGTCACGCAGCCCCCCGCAACAACAACCTCGACCGCCGCCTCAACCGGGCCGGCGAGCTCATCTTCGCCGGCATCGCCTACGCCATCGCCAGCCTCGCCACCAGCCTCATCGCCCTCGGCTCCGCCCTCACCGTCTGGGCCCTGTGGCAGCAGCTGGGGGTGAACTGAATGACGCCCGCAGGAGTCATCAGCGAAGCCCTCACCATCATCGACGCGTGCGGCCTAGACCGCACCCAGGTCAAAGTAGTGGCCGGCCCCCAGGAAGCCATTGTCCGCAGGGGCCGGCGCCCATCAGGAACACGAGTCACCCTCACCAGACGCGGCGTCACCTGGTACGTGACCGGAGCCGGCGTCCGCTGGAAAGGCACCAGCCGACACTCCGCCGCCACCCAAATCGCCCACATCCTCGAAACCGGCTGGCGGTGAGGGCGGCGCCGGCGGCTGACACTCAGGGGCGAGCATCCGAATCAGAGACAAGCCCCACCGGATAAGACCAGCCGCGTACTCTTCCAGCCGGAACACCTGCACCCTGAGGCGGTGCGCCTCCTCCTCCGCGAGGTCGCGCTCCGCCTCAGCGGCATCCCTAGACTGTTCCAGGGACAGAACCCTGCGATTCAAGGAGTCGGCGAGCCGCTCTAAAGCCTCGACACGCCTATCCGAAGTCCGCTCCGCCCTCGCGAACAGCCAGCCAACCCACGACGCTACCGCCGCGGCGGCGGCGCCGAACAACTCAGCCGGAAACGGAGGCAGATCAAGATCATGCATAAGGCCATTATGCGCAGGCCACGCCGCGACGACACTCACGCCAGCGGGGCATACATCATAGGCATGATCCGCTTCCCGCCGCCGCCCGCGGGAATGTTCGCGACCACCGTCTTGTTCGGCCACACCTCGACGGTCGCCCCGTCCGAGGAGCCGTCCGTCTTCAACAGGGGGTAGCAGGTGCGCTGCGGCTTCGCGTCGCCCAGCACCGCGGACGGGACCGTCGCGACGCGCTTCTGCCCAACGTTCGGCAACGTCACCGTCCCCCATTCCGTCCGGGGCCCTACGCACAGGGCATGCCCAACAAGAGACGCCATAAACGTGTCAGCCGGGGTCATGTCACCCGGGAACGTCACCCACGCGTCCGCCGGCGCAGGCGCAGAGGAGACCCCAGCTGGACGACGCCCGTTCACTGCGTCCACGACCTGCAGCCACGCCTCCGCGGACTTCGGGCCCGTGTCGGGGCGCACGTCAAAGTCGCCGTATTGGCCGATGTTCCACAAACCGACGCCGTTCAGCCCGGACATGAACGCCACCTGCGCGAAAGCCGCCAACTTCGCCGCCTTCGCGTCATCCGCCTTGTCGTTGAAGCCGACCTCCTCCAGGATGAACGGCTTCCCGGCCTGCGTCGCAATCCGGGCGAGATTGCGGAACGCGTCCGCCGACGGGGAGTCGTACCCGTGGACGGTGAACACGTCCACCTCGGGCATGCGCGCCACCCGGTCGAACAAGTCTCCGTGCGCTTCCCTGCCGCGACCATCACCCCCAATGTGAATGAACCCGCCCGCGGCGATAGGGCCGTCATAGCCGAGCCGACGCACCGCCTCCACCTGCTGCAGAAGCGACCACACATACTGCTCTGCTGAGGTCGCTTGCTGTGCCGGATTGTCGGCTCCCCACAGGACCATCGGCTCCCCGGCCAGGGCGACACAGTCCAGCGTGGGGTAGTCCTGGTAGACGATGTCGCTGTCAGGGAAGGGGCGCCGCATGACCTCACGGAAGTAAGGCAGCCAGTCCTGCCATCCCAGATAGTAAGGGTTCGCTTTCTCCTTCACGAACAGGTTTCGCACGTAGGACATGTCCAACCACAGGCGGATGTTCGCGTCCCTGGCCCATCGCACCTTCGCGTCCAGCTCGCCGAGCTTGTCGCCGCCGTTGTGCAGCGCCTGCGACGTGGAGTCGCCGAACAGATCAGTGATCCGCATGTGAGTCACGCCGAGCTGCCGGGCCCGCTGGGCCCACAGCTTCCCATCTGGCGCGCCGTTCGCGGACGCAATCACACAGCCGCGCAGCGCTTCAGCGCGCCGCTTCCTGTCTTCCGTAGGCCCCATGGTAGCCATACAAATCCTCCTGTCCGGTGGTAGCCGCCCGCAGCCCCATGATCTCACAGCAGCGGCAGGTGGCACATAGCGTTAGCGGGCGGCGCCTAGGCTGATCACCCGGAACCGAGTGCCGGGGTACACGCCGCCGTCGTAATGCCAGAACGGGTCCGTGCCATACGAACCGCACGTCGAGTACGCCGCGCTGTGCGTCCCGGCCGGCACCTCCTGCTTCCATGACAGGTGGTGGGTCATGAACGTCCGGTTGTACTGGATCTCCGTCTGCCACAGGCCGGCGTTGTCCAGAATGAAACCGAAGTAGTAGCTTCCGTTCGCCTTGTCTTTAGCTTCCTCTGTCTGGAAGTCGCTGTGGACAATGCTGACGCACACATCCAGGCTGAACTCCAGCAGCGAGCGGATAGGCAGGTTGAAACTGGTCTCCGCCCACCTGCGCGTCGTGTGGTCACTGGTGGGGCGCCCACGGCCGTTGCTAGCGTCGGTCTTGTCGACCAGCACGTCACAAAACCCAGCCACAGGCTGCAGCACGAACTGGTTGCCGGACCTGGTCCCGTCCGCCGAATACAGCACTCCGGCGATCAGAAACATAGCCGGGTGCGCGGCCGACACGACGCCCGCGGGCGCCTGCGACAGGCGGGCCTGCGCCTCCGCCTGCGACGTGCACCGGATGAACGTGCCCACACTGTCCGCGTAGTCCCCCCACGCTGACAGGATCGGATCGGACGCGGTCGGGACCTTCGCCCCATCCCAACGGGTAGTACTCATAGTCTCATCCTACTCAGTTCGAAATGTACATCGCCGACAAGCGCATGTTATTGAGCTCGAGCCAACCGTTCTCGGACCCCATGTCGGGCGTCCGGATCGCGAAGTGCCAGTACAGGCGGGCGTTCGTGCGCAACTGCATGAGCCCCGCAGCCGAGACTTTCACGCCCTTCGCCCCCGGCTCCAACGCGACAGAGTTCCCAACAGCCAAGTCCCAGTTGCCCGCAGGGTTCAACTCCACAAGCAGCGTCGTCCACAGTGACGAGTAGTGGCTCGCCGCCGTCACCTGGATGGTGACCCAGTACAGGCCGCTGTACACCGCCTGCGGGATGTTGTTCTTCCCGATACGGAAATCCTGGGCGTCGCACTCGAACCACTCAGTGTCGTTCTGGAGCTTCCCCGGCCACCATTCCCAGTAGTTCCGCTGCAGGACGCGCTGCTGGTTTGTTGTCCCGATGAAGTGAGGAGGCATGACCAACGACTTCAAGGGACGCTGATACTCCAACTGGTTGGTGCCGGCCGCATACATCTGCCCGTTAGTGAAGCGGAACCACGAGTTAGTCCCCTTGTCGTCGGGCGCTGACTGGCGGAACAGCAGGGAGTTGCCCTTCAGGCGGATCGACGAAGTGTCATACACCGTCCGATACCAGAGCTTCAGGTCCTTAAACGAAACGTTCGTCGGCGAGTACAGCGGGAAGACACGCAAGTAGTAGCGCCGCGTCCCCTGGTCGCCTTTCTTCCAGTTCGCGATACTGATAGTCTGCCAGCCGTCCAAGGTGCGGTTGCGGGACAGCTCGATGCCGTCGCGCAGCAAGACTATCTCTATCTCGGACGCCCCATTCGTGTCACCAACCCAGAAATCCATAGACGCATCGAACACGTCCCCGTCCGGAAGGTCCACGTACGTCTCCCAGCAGGCGTTGTATGTGAAGTCCAGCCGCGACGTGTACTTACCGGTCATCTCCGCGTCCGACGCGGACGTGATCGTGCACAGTCCGTCACTGTCGGAGTTGCCGTACCGGTTCGCCCACGCTCGCGTCATGGGGATCGCCTGGGATTTCCAATCGCCCCCATCCGCGTCGACCGCCTTGTACGGCAGGCCCTTCTTGTTGAGCGACTCGGCAGACTCAGAGTACGCGTACATGGACGACCCAACAATTTTGGAGCCGAAGATGTTGTTGCCCTTCAGGTTACCGACCACCGCGTCGCCGGTGATCGTCGCCTTGCCGGCGGTCAGCATGTCCGTAGTGACGCTGGCGAACGCCGCCAGCTTCGCCCACAATTCCTTAGAAGCGTAGATCGCATCCGACGTCACACTGCCCGGCGCCAGTTTCGTGGCCCCCACAGCCTCCGTCAGTGACACGAACGCCACCTCCGCGCGGCAGCCTGCCGTAGCAGACAGCTGAAACATGGTCGACGTGACACCAACGTCCGGCGTCCACGACCACTCCTCAGTCCGCCAGCCGTAATCGTTAGCCTTGTACACGGGCCGGCAGATTTCCTTCGCCGCGGCGGTCGCCACGAGCGTGCCGGAGTTGCCGGAGTTGTACCGGTACGTCATCCGCAACACCCAGCGCTTACCCGCGGGGAACGTAATCTTCTGCGTCGCCTGCGCCCATGTCTGCGCGCCGGCGGGGTTCACGAAACGCACCCCCGTCACAAGGGCGCCCGGCGCACCCGACACGGTAGCTGCCAGCGTGACCGATCGCGCATCCGACACCGTCCACGCATCCGACGGCGAAGACGCGAACAGTGGCTCCCGCACCATGTTCTCCGGGTCCACAGACACGGAATGGGCCGCCACCGCCCCCAGGAACGCCGAGTCGGACGTGATCACGTCGATCACAGCCCGCGGCATCTTCGCGCCGCCAGTCACCATGAGCTTCGACACTGACAGGCCGCCGATCTTCGCGTCGGTGATGGACGCGTCAGCAATCTGCGCCGACCCAATCGCAGCGTCGCCGATCTGCGCGGAACCGATCGCCTTGTCGCCGATGAAGTTCGCGCCAGCCTGAGACAGGCGCCACACGGTGCCATTCCATACGAACGCCTGCCCAAGCTTCCCGTCGGCGCCCTGCACCCACCACAACGAACCGGCAGACTTACCCTGCCCATCGGCCGGCAGCGGCGTGCGGGCCGCGACCGTCACCTTCCCGTCCAGAGAGGACATCTTCGCAGACGCCTGGTCGGCGGCGTTACGGGCGCCGAGCGCGTCAGCCGCGGCTTTGTCGGCCTTCTCAGCAGCACCCTGGGCGGCGGCGGCAGCACCGTCAGCCTTCTGCTTCGCAGCGAGAATGTCAGCCGCAGAGGCGGCCTGCTCCGCTTTCAGCGCCGAGTAGTCGGCCTGTGCTTTCTGCGCATCGGCCTGCGCGGCCTTCGCGGCGGCCTGCGCCCCATCCGCCGTAGCCTTCACCGCCGCGGCATTCGCGTCGGCTTTCTTCGCCGCCGTGTCAGCATCAACGGCCTTCTGGGTCGCGGTCTGTGCGGCGGCGGCAGCGTCCTGCGCCTTCGTGTTCGCCTGCCCAGCGAGAGTCTGCGCGGCCTGCGCCAGCGACTTCGCCTCCTCAGCCAAAGCCACAGCCTTCGCGTTATCGCCAGAGTTTTTGATAGCGTCCTCGGCGCGCTTCGCCGTTTCGGCGGCCTGCTGGGCGGTGGTCTTGGCGGCGTCCGCCACGGAAGCGGCATCCTTCGCCGCCTTGTCCGCGGCGGTGATGCGCCCATCCAGGCCCTTCACACTGTCCTGCACGGTACCGACAGAGGCGGCGGCAGCTTCAGCTTTCGCCCTGGCTGTCTGCGCGTCACGGGCCGCGGCGGCGGCGTCCTTCGCGGCATTGTCCGCACGGCCCTTCACCTCTGCGGCAGCCTTCTTCGCGTCGACCGCGTCGTTCATCGCGTCGGCGATTTCCTTGCCGGCAGGGCCGAGGCGCTCAATCTGCGTGCGCTCATCCCCAGGCTCGTCCTGGCCGTCAGTGATCGCCAGGAGCGTCCCGTCCGGGTGAAGGCGGACGGTCACCATCGCACCCTGCCACGTGTACAGGCCCGGAGTCTCCCCAGCCACATAAGTTTCAGGCTTGTCATAGGGCATGCCGACACGCACCCACCCAGCCGGCAGTGTCGGGTCAGTCTTCGCCGTGTCAACGACGCGGCCTTTCACCCAGCGGATCGTCGTGTCACGACGCTGGGACGCCTGGCTGCCCTCGCGGAGTGCCAGGTACAGGCTGCCATCACTCATGCGGTCTCCTCCCCTACAGGTGGCGGCGAGCCTCCCGTCCGATCACTGTCATCGTGCGCGACACGTCAGACAGTGAGCAGGAGTAGCTCGTGACAATGATAGCAATCCACTCGCCTTCCTTGATTTCGAAGGCGAGGAGGTCGCCGATCTCGACGCGCGGGTCGAACGCCATCTCGACCTTCCACGAGGGAAGCCGGTCCCGGGCATGGAAAGCGTCGGCGTTCGCCTGCTCCACCATCTTCGACCATGACTTGTCCGACGACAGGTCAGTAACCTTCGTCACCCGTCCGTAGTGCTTCGGGTCGTACGGGGCGCCGTAGTACTGCATGCCGATATGGAAGTCATAGGTGTAGTTCGACTTCCACCCGGTTGTCTTCCCCTTGTCATCAACCTCACGCTCCCAACCAGGCCACAGGTTACGCCTCCACTGCCAGGCCGTGTTCTTCGCGTTCTGATACAGCTCGTCCTTCTGCCCCCACGCCGACGTCGTGGGCTTACTCTCCCACAAAAGGTTCAAAGCCTCATCGACTTCGGTGTCATGCTCCGACCGCTTGATCGCGTCCGCCCAAGACTTGTTCCCAGACAGGGAGTACGACTTCGTGCCATCACCTTTCGCGTTGATTTCGATCATATTCGGCAGCCGGCCAGACGGGTCCTCTGTCCGCTGAGCGTCAACGAGCAGCCCAGACGACAGGGGGTACGTTTCGTCTGGCGTCTGCCAATCCGCACGCCGCGCGTACGCCTCAATCTTCCCCCCATACCCCATACGCACGTCAGCGCCACACGAGTCAGCGAGCATAATCACTGACGCCAGCCGGTTCGGCGGCATCTGCAAGGACGCCATCGGGACAGCGCCGCGCACCTTCGGGTCCACCCAAATGTAGGTGTGCTCGGGCACCGGGTTCAGGCGACGCATCTCCGACAGCAGCGTGCCACCAAGCCACGGCGAGTGAGGGAAAGGGAGCGGGTTCTCCTCCAGGTCCAGGAGCATGTCCTTCGCAGACACGGTCGCCTCCTCCGGGTTCGCCGGCGACTCCACGATCCGGAAATGCCCGAACGGGACGTCCCACCCTTCGCCTTCGCGGGGGCGGATCTCCAGGACCGGGCACAGCTCCTGCCCGTAGTTCGCTAGCGGGTCCGTCGGATCCTTCGCTGCCAGCTGGCGGGGCGCGTTCAGCGTCAGGCGCGCCGGCGCGGACGGGTTCGAGTCGGCCTTCGTGCCGAGCTTCCCCCAGTCCAGCTGCACGTTATACACGGGCAAGTCCCGCCACTCGATCTTCCCGCCATAGCGGACGTCAACGCGGACGCGCCACCGGGCCGGCCGGGCCATGTCGAACAAGCTGGGGCCGGGCCTCATGACGGCATCCCCGCCACGTACCGGCACACGTCGTTGTACGTGCGTGCGGTGATGTCTGGAATGTCGGACACTGACAGGTCTGCGACACCGACCTCAGCGAACTCAACGGTCGGCAACGGATCCCCGTCGAGCAGTATGCACGGGGCGATCCAGTCCGCCCCGGCCTGGATCGTGGCTGTTGCTTTCATGAGCACCCACCTGTTCGCGTCGGGTTTGCTGCGCGTCTGCCGGTCCGGGTGGTCGAACGAACGTTTCGTAGAGTTGGAGCCCCGGCCGTTCGACAGCCACAGGCCAGTCAAAACGTTCGACAGGTCAGGGTCGCTGCCGAGGCGCCGCACGTAGGCGGACACTTCCACCGTGTGGCCGACTGGCACCTGCCGGAAGCTGTCCGTGCCCGCCGTCGGGGTAACTGTCCGCGCGTCGCCCCGACGGGTGGGTCTGCCGTGCGGGGACCAATTCTCCGACATGTCACCACCGAGCAGCTTGTCATCCTCCGGATGCGTGGTGCCGCCCCACAGGTATGCGACGTCCCTTTTCACGTCACCAGCCTGGAGCTTCGCTTCCCAGTCCAACCATTCACCCCAGGTGACACACGACGACCACGAACCCATCCTGGTGCCGTACATGCCGAGCCACTGCTCGGTGTGACGGACCATTTCTGCCGGCCGTTCCGTGACGGACAGTTCCCACTGGACGGTCCCAGCCAGGCGAGACTCGGTCTGCTGGGCAGTCGCTTTCTGAACGGCGACCACCCGGATGGGGCGGATCGTACACGACGGGATCCTGCACGCGTCGCCGTCATGGGCGACGATCAGGTAGCCGGGGCGTTGCGTCAGCGCGCGAAGTGTCTCGTAGTCGGCTTTGCCTTTCGTCCGGTACGTGATCGTGTACGAAAGCGGCTCCGCGGACTGGCCCCACCGGTCGAGAGCGCCCGCCGACGTAGACAAGGTTGTCAGACCAGCGGAGAACGATTCTTCGTTCGCCTCGACGATGTGCCCTTTGACGGCGACATGGCCGGTCTCGTCGGAGATGATGTCAGCCCCGATGGACGTGCGCACCGCCGTCGTGTCCGACGCGCCGGCCTGCGTGTACGTAGTTTCCTCACCAATCGGCGCCAGCGGGTCGCTGATGCACTCAGCGTCGGTCGGATGCCAGATGAGCACCCGACCGTCGTCTGACTTAACGTAGACGGGGATCGCAGCCGCCCCTTCGGGCGACGGGTTCGGCTGCAAGGACAGCATCCCTGTGTGCTGCGCCGTGAAAGCCTTCATCGTTGCCATGCGCTCATCTTCCCATCATCCGGTTGGCGGTGACGATACGCCCGTCTGCGACGGACTTCATTCTGGTGGTCAGGGTAGTCTGCCCATCCACGGTGAGCTCTAGGTTTATCCCGTCCATGGCCTTGCGGAGCTGCTTCACCGACACGCCTCCGGTGCTGCCGATAGACGGCGAAGACGCGGACAGTGCACCGCCGTCCGCGAAGCGCCGCGCCTCCATGTAGTTGCGGATGTCGCCGTCGCGGATCAGTTTCCGCAGCCGGTACACGGCGTCCTGGCCGCCGGCGGCGGCGACTTCAGCGGCAGTGAGGACGTGCTCCCCGTTCGACAGCCAAGCGGGGATCCAGTCGTCCCTGCCGCCGCCCGGGCCGTACACGGCGCCCGCGTTCGCGTACCCCTTGATCGGGGTGATCGGGCCGCCGTCCGCGCGCAGCCAGGAGCCTTTCGGCACGTGATCGCCGATCCAATGGCCGACGGACGTGAAGATCTGCTTAATCCGCGTGGTGATCGAAATCTCTTTGTCGTGGAGCTGATCGACGTTGTACTTAACGGTGCGGACTTTGCCGCTGGCCTGATCGTTACCCGAGATCGTCACCGTCCCGGTAGTGTTGTCAATCTCGGTGTGAATCGAGTCTTTCTCCCAGCGGGCGCCGGTGGCGTCACCGAGAATGGACACGGTGCCGTCACTGTTGTCGATTGTCTGCACGGTCTCCTGCAAGCCAGCCAACCCCTGGTCGTTGTCCGCGTCAATCTCGACCACACCTGTCGTGCCATTGATTGAGTCGGCGGTCACGGTCAGGGTGTAGTCTGCCTTTGCTGCGTCACCGGAAATGCTGATAGTGCCCGTCATGCCGTCAATTTCGGCCGTGGCGCCATTGGCAGCCTCGGTCGCCTGACTGGTGTCGGCGGTGACCTCAGTGTTGATCTTGTCGGGGATGAGCCCGTACTTGTCGGCCAGCTCGACAGCTTCATCCTCGGTAAGCCCCATAGACTCTGCGGCTTCGATAAACGCGTCTCGACCGGTCTGCATCTTAGATTGCAACTCGTCCTGCCCGGCGCCGGCGGCCTGCGCGGCCTGGACCTGCGCGAACGTAGCGCTCGCCAGGTCGTTCAGAGCGGACTGGTTTTTCCTGCCCTTCTCCGTGGTGATGTCCAGGGTAGCGCCGTTCTCCTTGACAGCATCGTTCACATTCTTCAGCGCCTCCTGGAACTTAATGTCGGCGTTGCTGTTAGCGATCACCGTGTCACCGTAGGTCTTGATGCCCTTGATGACCTCTTCGATAGACGGGACAATCTGGTCGGTGCCTTCCTTCGCCTTGCGGATCGCAGCGTCCAGCTGGGACGTGCCGCCGGCGGCAGCTTGGGCGTTCGGGTCGATCTGACCGAGCGCAATCGCAAGCCGCGTGTTGTCGTCAGCGGTCAGCCCCATCTGCTTTGCAACCTCGTTCAGGTGGGACTTGAAATCGGGCATGGAGTTAATCAAGTCGATCATCGACTTGTTCGTTCCGTTCGTCATCTCCGATGACAGTTTCTTGAACTGGGCAACAGCGTCATCCGTGCTCATGCCGGACAAAGCTTTACCTGTCGTTTCGAGGGCATCTTTCGTGCGCTGCAGGTCCGAGCGAGTGTCCGCACCGAAAGCGCCGGAGATGCCGTCCGCGAACGACGCCAGATGCTGCTGCACGGAAGACCACACGGAAGGCCGGCTGATGTCAGCCAAGGCCTGCGAGTACTCCTGCAGAGAATACCTGCCCTTGTCGAAGTCCAAATTATTCATGACGGAACCGCCGTGGGCAAGCGCCGACGACATCTCATCTACGGACACGCCGGTGCGGCGCACCTCATCGCCGTAGTGCTTCACGCCCTCGATCAGCGCGGCGGTGATCATCATCCGGCCAGCCCGGCCGAACCCAGTCATTCCGGTAGCTACCTCACCCAATTTACCCTTCAGGCCGGCCGCCGTCCAGTTCAGGGTGTTCATCGCATCCTTGATTTCGACAATTTTCGGGGCCATAACCATCAGCCCGCCGACCGCGGTGAGGGCGGCGCCGCCGAACGCAGCGAAATTCATGATCATGGACTGGGTGCCGCTGCCGAGCTCGCCGAGCTTGTCAACAAGCGAAGTGATGTGCTGGACGACGGACCTGACCGGCGCCTGAGAGGACGAGCCGATCTTGATCATGGCGGTTTCCCAGGAGCCGCCGAGCTTTTCGATGTCGCCCTTCAGGTTGTCCTGCTTCAGACGGGCGGTCTCGGCCGCGTACCCGGCGTCATTGACCTTATCGATCCATCCCTGGATGCCCTCACCGCCTTCGTTGTAGAGCACGTTCGCGGCGCGGATAGCATCCGACCCGAAGATGGTGCTCATCGCGGTGTTGCGTTCCTCTTCGCCGAGGTCCTTCATCCCGTTGCGCAGCTGCTCCGCGACGGCGGTGATGCCGATGAAATGCCCCTGCGCGTCGTAAATGTGGATGCCAAGGTCATCCATCGCGTTCTTCGCACCCTTGGACGGGTTTTCCAGGCGCTGAAGCATCGTCTTGAAAGACGTGCCCGCGTCTTGGCCGATCAGGCCGGCGGACGCGAAAGCGGCGATCGAACCGGTCGTTTCCTCGATGCTCAGACCCGCCTGAGAGGCGACCAAACCGGATTGCTTCAGGGCGTACGCCATGTCGTGCACGCCACCCTGCGCCTTGCCAGCTCCGGCGGCGAGCAGGTCGGCGACGTGCGTCACCTTGTCGCCGCTAAGGTTGAACTGAACCATTGCTGTAGCAGCGGTTTCCGCCGCCTCGGACACGCTGATCTCACCCGCAGCGGCAAGGTCAAGGGCGCCGCTCAGGCCGCCGGCAAGAATATCTTTCGTGGAGACGCCAGCCTTGGCCAGCTCCTCAATGCCGGAGGCCGCCTCGGTCGCAGAGAACGCGGTGTCCGCGCCCGCCTGGATCGCCGCCTCGCGTAGCTGGGACATCTCATCCGCAGACGAGTGAGTGGCAGCCTGCACCGACGACATGGACGCGTCGAAGTCCGCGGACATCTTCCCGGCCATGCCGGCGAAACCGAGCAGGCCCGCCCCGACACCCGCGACCGCCGTGCCGACCGTAGTCCAAGCCGCCCCATTCTGGCGGGCTGAGTCAGCAAGCCCAGCAAGGCCGGTCTTGCCGCGCTCGCCGGCGTTGCCCATCTGATCGCCGGCACCCTGCGCAGCCTGACCGGCCTGCGACATCGCATCTGCGGCACCCTTGGTCGCAGACGACGCCTCCTGCATGCCGGCCTTCACCCCGGACGCGTCGGCGGTCAGCTTGACAACTACTGTCCTGTCAGCCACAAGGCCCTCCTCACTCCTGTTCGGATTCTACCTTGGCGTCCGCGACGTACAGGAGTGACCCTTCCTTCGGTGGGGAAACCAAGTCGCCGTGCTTGTTTCGTTCAGAATGGTCTTTCTCCCAGCGTTCACGGGCAGCTTTCGCATAGCAGACCACCTCCCGCGCCTCGAACCAACCGTCCATGAACTCATCCCAAGCGACATCGCGCGGATAGCCGCACCCGCACGGGCACAGGGACGACTCGTACAAGGAGTACGCGCTCGCCAGGTCATAGTCCTGCGGGACCCACTCCCCGGACCGGCGCAGAATCCCTGTCGGAGGGCGCCCCCAGCCCATGGCGGCTTTCACCATGGACCGCAGCCAGGCCCCGTTCGGGGCGGTCAGGACCTGGACGAGAAAGGGGCTGTTATGGTCGGGCTTTCCGTGTCGACGGCGCGGATGCAGCGGGACAACTTCTCAACCTGCTGCGGAGACGCCTGATACAGGCCGGCGATGTCTTCGCCGGTCACGCCGGTCGGTTCCACAATGTGCGCGGCGATGAACGCGCACTCCATTTCATGGGTGACGGGGTCGTCTTTCGTGTGGTGGCCGAGCGACTCCATGAGTTCCTTCTGCGCGTACACGGACATTGTCTGCACGACGAACTCTACCGCCGACCCCTTCAGCTCGGCGAGTGTTGTGTTGGCCTTGTCGAGGAGCTCTTTCTTCCGGTCGTCGGACAGGCCGGGCAGGCGAGCCTCCTCGTCCAGGCGATCAATCACGGCGAGCAGGTCGGTGCGCCCGTACAGCATGCACGACTTCCTGGTCGGCTGGAACCCGGCCAGCCATGACGCGAAATCAAAGTTCTCAGGCTGGTCGCCGCCGTCGGTACGGTCCTCGAAGTTGTCGGCGGCAATGTCAACACGGTCGCTCATCAGCGTCCCCTGCCTGCGGTCTCAAGCGGTCTATGTGTGGTGTTGCCCCCGCCGCCAGAGACCGCACATGGCAGCGGGGGCAACATGCCCAGTGTACAGGGCGGCGACTGGTCAGGCGCCGGCCGTGTAGGACTTGCCGGCGGACGGGCCCTTCGCGTTCGTGACGATGAAGTTGCCAGTCTGGACGCCAGCCGGGAGGACCGCGCCGATGGCCGTCGGAGACAGCACCCGGTAGGAGGCGACGGGGGTCGTCTTCCCACCGGCGGTGCAGGTGACAGAGGTGACACCGATGAAGTTCGTGCCGGAGATCAGGACGGTGTCGCCGGCCTTCTTCCCGGACGGGTCGATCGACGCGATCGTGGGGGCCGCCTGGACCTTACCGCCGCCGACGGTGATCTCGTTCTCCAGCGCGTCAGAGATGAACAGTGACACGGTGCGCTTCGTGTACGTAGTCCTGTCGTCAGGCTTCTGCGGCTGGCCGGGCGCGACGTGATACCAGTCGACGTCGTCACCATTGGCGAACGGCTCCTCGGGCTTCTTGCCTTCGCGCTCGTACAGTTCGAACTCGTGGCCTGTCTGCTTCAGCAGCTCCCAGACGGCGTTGTCGCCGCCCTGCACCTTCTGGCCGTCTTCGTCGAAGAACCAGTACACAGAGACCTGGCCCTCATACTCGGCGGGGCCGGGCACCGTTCCCTTGCCGGCGGCGCCGAGGACGGGCTCCTCAACGCTGGTGCTACCCTTGGAGCCGAGCTTGTAGTCCGACTTCATGACGGACATCTCGAAGTGGAGGCCCTTGTTCAGTTCGTCCGCAGTCGGCGCCTTCCTGTTCGCGACCGGGGCGGAGTCGGTACCCAGCGCGACGAGCGTGATGCGGCCGTCGCCGAGCGTCCGGATTGACGAAGGCATATCGGCTTTCTCCTCTCTCCGACGCCGCGTCAGCGCCGGACAACGTACGTTTCTAGGTCAGTTTAACTCAGGCGAATCTTTTGAACGCCGTTACCTGCCACATGTCTACCGAGTAGAACAGGTGCCCGTAGGCGGGAATGTCTACCTGGTCGTCACGGAGCAGCCCGGAGGAGTATGACAGGCGCAGCGGCTCCACGTGGCAGCCGCTGACTTTCAGTTCGTAGCCGTCGAGCGCCCCGCGGACGTCATCTGTCACAGCTAGGAGCCGGTCCGCGGTGGAAGCGACCACGGTGAGCGGCTGCAGGAAGCTGATCTCGTCCGCGGTGTTGCCGAGCGTGCCCGCCTTGCCTGCCCCGGCGGCAGGAAGCTTCACGAGCACGTACGGGACGTTCGGTCTGGCTTTCGTGACCTCGCCTAGGTAGACGTCGTACTTGCAGCGGAGGCGGCATGCCGCCTCTACGGCCTTCACAAACGGGCTGATCCTGATCATGACAGCTTGTCCAGTATCTCGTCGAGGGTGGAGGCGATCTCGTCGGTCACCTTATCGTCCATGTAGTCAGCCGGGTGGGGTAGTCCGCCGCCGCCCTTCGGCGTGCCCCAGATCGCGATGTTAGCGAGCGCACCGCGAGGCTTAGAAGGGCCGAACTCGGCCTGAACGACAGCGCCCGAAGGTTTCGTATCGTAGGAGAACGTGTCCCCGACCTTGGCGATCCCCTTGTTCGGGAACGCCCGGTAGTCCTGTCGCGCCCGCTCCTTCGCGGAGTCCAGGGCGTTACGCACGCCGACCTGCACTGCAGAGCCGGCCTCCTGGGCGGAAGCGAAGTCTGCGGCGAGGGCGCGTAGCTGTGTCACGTCGGCAGGCATCAGTCGGTCTCCGCGTCAACGAGCATCCGTGTCGCGGTCCGGTGCGTTTGGTTGATCAGGCCCCGCACGCGGAACGGATACGCGTACCCGGTCACGGTGGCGACGTCGCCGACATGCGGCTCATACGACGCGCCGCGGGGGATGTGCAGCTCGGTCTGCTGCAGCTCGTACGTGTGCCCGCCGGAGGTTGGCGCGGTGCCGTACGAGGTTTGCTGCCGCAGCCGGCACCTCCCTTCGTACACGCGGGACATGGTCGGCTCGTCACGGCCGGTCTGCGGGTCCCAGTTCATGGACCTTTCGGGCCGGTCGATCACGCACGAGTCAACCATCAGCCATTCTGCCCGCCGGCGCCGGGCGTGCGGGTGACTCATGGCTTGTTCCTGATCGCGTTGATCCACCCGGAGTCGCCGTACCGGTTCGTGGCCGGCGGCCACACCTCACGGTATGTGCCCATGACGCCCACGCCGCGGGTGGGGGAGTCCTCAATGTACAGGAGCAGTGATTTCTTCTCGGTGGGCGTCAGGTACAAGCCGTCTTCGGGGACGGGCTTCCCTCCGCCCATCCAGTCATCGACGCGTTCGTAATTCCAGGATTCGGGGTTGACGTAGGCTCGCGCCGCGCAGGACAAGATGATTTCCTGCACTCCGCCAGGCACGTCAGCCGGCGTCCACGGGCGGGTGACACGCCCGCAGGTCTCCAGGACGAGGGATGTGGCCCGCCGTAGCAGCCACTTAGCGCGGCGGACGTCGCCGTCCTCGGTGATGCTCTCTCCGAGCCAGTCTCCGAGGTCGGTGACGTCCGCCAGCGCTGTGGTGGGCATTGCGATCAGGCCAGTCCGAAAGCGGTGGCGCGCTGGGCGTCCATGACCGCAGCGCCGAAGAACGCGTCGACAACAGCACGGTCCTCGGCCTGGTCGGGGTCGTAGTCGCAGATCAGGCGGAGAGCGAAGCCGTCCTCGGCGTGGTTCGCGCCGTAGGAGGCGCCGAGCGGCACGGCTGCGGCGCGCAGAGCCATTGTGAACGCGTCGCGCTGGTAGGCGACACCGAACTTCTCGGGGAGGCGCGGGTCCTCAATGATGGTGAAGCCCTTCAGGCGGCTGATGACGGCCTCGTGGAGGCTGTCGCCGTCGTCGGCCTGGTAGGCGGCGCTCGCCAGGTCGCGGTTCTTCTGGATCACCTCGGCGATGCCGGGGCCGACAGCGATCGTGCGGTCCGCGGTGGGGACCTCACGGCTGTTGAGGACGCGGGCGAGGCGGGCAACGACCTCGAGGACGTTCGAGGAGTCGGCCTTCAGCTTCAGGGCCTTGGTGTCGGCGTAGTCGACTCCGGCGGCGTTCGCGTCGGCGGCCTGCGAAGCCTTGATCGTGGTCATGATCGCGGCGAGCTTCCGGGGGAGCTCGTCAACGACGGCCTCGGCGGTAGGCTTCGCGACCTCGTCCTCGAAGGACTGGAGGGTCCAGGTGTACCAATCGGAGGGCAGGCGGACCGCGGAGTAGATCTGGTCGGCGAGCTCGACGGGCACGTACTGGCGGGTCAGGTCGGTGTAGTTGATGGCGGTCCGGGCGGTGCGCTGAGCCTTGGTGCGGGTCGCGGCGGTCGCCTTGACGGGCATGGGCACGTTGACGGTGCTGCCGTAGCCGGCCTCGTAACCAGACTCGGCGTCCCGGTTGATGGTGCGCGGCAGGGCGGACAGGTAGCGGAGAGCGGCGACGGAGCTCTTGGTGACCTTCATCGCCGGGGTTGCAAAGTTAGCCATGGGGCTTCCTTCCTATCAGCGGCGACCGAAGATCCGGTTGCCAATGGTGGTGATGTTCTCGTCGTTGTCGTCGTCTCCGACCGGGGCGAACGGGGCCTGTGTCGGCTGGGGGGCGATGATCGCGGCGAGCTTCTGGGCGTCCTCAGGTGAGCTGAGGGTGACGAAGTCGGCGAGCTCGGGGGCGAGGCCGGCTGACTTGAGGGACTCCTGGGTGGCGAGCTTCGCTTTCAGGTTGTCGAGCTCGGCGCGGGCCGCCTCGGCGAGCGCCTTGTAGTCGACGGCGGGCTGTTCCGGGGCGGGCTCTTCGGCGGGGACCTGCGGGGCCGGCTCGGCGTCACCGGTGTCGGCTGGGGCGGCCTCGGGGTCGGCGGCAGGCTTCGCAGAGGCGTCACCCTCGGCGGCGTCCTTGGCGGGCTTGCCGGCGTCATCCTCGGTGGGCTGTTCCGGGGCGGGCTCTTCGGGCTCGCTGACGGGCTTCTCGACGCCCGTCACCGACTTCGGGTCGGCCTTGGCGTCGCTGTCGGTGGACGCCGCAGACGCGGACGCGTCCGGGCGGGGCTTCGAATTGGCCATTAGCTCCTCCTTTTGGTGTGCTGCGTGCAGTATATATCAGCGGGTCTTCCACCCGTCGGAGAACAACTCCGGGGCGACGCGCCGCATTTCCGTAGCGACGTTGTGGCGTCCGGCCCGGCCCGACAGAGCCTCGCCGGACGCGTGGATGTTTGCGGCGGCTTCCCGGTAGGCGGCGTTGACGCGCAGTTCGTGAGATGTGGCGGACCGCTTCAGCCATTCGTTGGGGGTTTCCTTGCAGATCTCCCAGGTGCAGTCGCAGCAGCGGTGCGCTCGGAACGTGACGGTGTCTTCCGTGTAGACGGGGCCGCGGGCGGCGAGCATGGAGCAAAACGCGCAGGTCTTCCCGACTACGACGCGCCGGCATTTCAGCCTGGTCCGTCTCGCGGATTGGATGACGTAGTCGCGGGACGCGGACTCTACTCGGGTGCGCCCCCATTGGGCGGCCCAGTCACGCATTTCGGCGACGGCCTGCTCGCCGCTGATGCCGCGGCGGATGAGGGTTTTCGCGCGGACGGGACCGGAGTAGAACGCGGTGCGGACGGCGTCTTGGCGTCCGACAGGGCGGACGGCGGGCAGTGATGGCAGGTCAATGTCTTCGGCCCGGGCGTACCGGTTGAGGTATTGGGCTGTGAGGGCGCGGCCTTGTCGCGTGCCGGCTTGGATGGCGTCGGCGGCTTTCTTCACCGCGTACTGGTGGGCGCCGCCGATGTCGTCCGGGTCGATGCTGTCCATAGCGTCAGCCACGGCAACGCCGGTGGCGGCGGCCATCGCGGAGATGTGCCGCTGGTATCCGGCGGTGAGGGCGGCGCCGACGGCGGTGAGCGCCACAGGTCAGGCCTCCTCGCCGGGTGGCGGGGTGCCTTCGCCGTCAGCGGTGAGGGCCCGGGCGTATGCCTCCAGCTCGGATGGGTGGGCGTCCGCGTACTCCTGCCATTCCTGCGCCTCCGCGGGTGACACGCCGGGGATCCGCTGCCACAGAAGCTGGGCGGGCACGCCGAGCGACTGGGACAGTTTCCCGAGGGCGTCTGCAGCCTGCGACAGGGACCGTGCCTCGGTGTCGCGCCAGTCGACGCGGAGTGTGTAGTCGTTCGCGTCGGCGAGGCGGCGCTCCAGTTGAGCAGCCGCGCGGAGAGTGTTCAGGAGGGGCCGGCCGAGGGCTCGTTGGATCGCGGTGATGTGCGCCCGCTCCGCGGACTTCGCCTCGGCGAGCGCGTCGGCGGACAGGTTCACGAGCTGCGAGCCGGACAACGACCATGACGGGACTGACGCGAGGGCGGCGAGAGTGCCGAGGTCGGCGCGCTCGGCGTCGAGGACGGACTGCATGCTGGTTTCGGGCAGTGACCCGAACTGAACGCCGTCGCCGCCGGTGAGGATCGACGAGTTCGACAGGTGCGCTTTCATCCGCTCGGCGTCTTCGATGCTGCCGGGGTCATCCAGTCCGGTGACGGTCTTCACTCTCCACGAGTTGGAGTGTTGGATGAGGAGCCGGTCATGGACGGTCTTTATGTACCGGCGCGCGGGGATGCGCAGCCGGTCCACGAGCGATTCGGCGTCTCCGTCGATGGACAGGTACGGGGCGAATCGGGCGACCGGGGCGTAGCCGAGGCCGTGGTGAACGACCTCGTAGGGGGCGCCGTTCCGGTCGATGCGGATCAGGTCCCGGTCTGTGACGTACAGGGTGGGCCGGCCGCCTTTCGTGAGGAATACGGCGCGGACAGGCCAGTCGGCGGTCGGGTCGTCCCCCCAGTCCACGCCGACGCGGGCCACGGACGCGGCCTCCAGCTTCGCCGTGAGGCCGTTAGGGGCGACGAGCACGAACGCTTCCCCGTCGGCCAGCGCGGCCTTCCACAGGCCGGTCTGACGGGTGGGCATGCCGGCCCGCTCCCACGGCGCCCACAGGGCGGCGAGATCGCCTTGCTGTTCGGCGGTGCGGGTGACGCCGTCAGCGATGATCTGACGGCCGAGCGTGTCCACGAGCAGGGCGAGGGTCGGGCCGAGCGCGAGCGCGCGGAGCCGCCGTTGGTCGGCGGTCTTTCCGCCGCCGTCAACGGTCGCGAGTGGTGCGCCGATGCCGGGCGTGGTCGACCCGGGCACGAGGTCTTCTTGGCGCTGCTGAGCCTCCCACCGCTTCTCGGCGGTGTCCTCGGCGAGTTTCTCCCAGGGGCGGTCACTCATGGGCGGTCACCATACCTTTCCGCGCCCTCTGCGGCGACTATTCCTGTACTCCTCCCGCATTATACGGGCCCCGACCATGGCGACGGCAAGGTCGATCTTTTTTCTGGACTCGCGGTGGTTCTTCGCGATGCTGGGCCCCCACTTGGACGGGACGCGGCGGGCGTGGAGCACGTGGGCGCGGAGTCTGGCGTCGCCGTCGTGGAGGAGGGCGCCGGCCTCAATGTCCGCGTAGACGCGGTTGACGCCGCGGACGAATCGGGCCACGTGGGACGGGTCGGACATGTCCCATCGGGTGGCGTGCTGCCTACTGGCCGGCATGCGGAGCTTCCTGCGGTAGTCGCGGTGCCAGCCGTCGATGATGCCGTCCCAGAACGCGACCATGGTCTCGTCGTCTTTGGCGTGAGACGGGTCGCACCACAGGGCGACAACGTTGTTGTGGTCGAGGACCTCGCGGACGCGTTGGTCGATCTCTTCGCGGGGGGCGACCCACCCGTGGGCGCGTGCGTCGGGCGGCCGCTGCCACACGCCGAGCGGGAACGTGGCGCCGTCGGAGATCCGGCACCCCACGAAGGCGGTCGCGTCATCGGACTTGCCGCCATCGAAAAACAAAACAAGCTCGTCCTCCGGGTCGAGGGCGGGCAGGTCCGGGTCGCGGCAGGCGTCCCACTCCTCGCGGGTGACCCAGGCGTCCTCGGCGGCGGTGACTTGGTTGTACCACTTCCTCCTGGACTCGGAGGGCGGGGTTTCCGGGTCGAGGACGTCTTGCACGATCCGGTCGGGGGAAAGCCAAGTCGCGTCACCGCGGACACCTTTTACGACCTCGGGGGCGTCGTCCGCGGTCAGCGGAGCCTGCGGCGGGGCTTCGAGCGTGTCATACATGAGCCCGTATGACCGAATCTTTCCCGCCTGAGACTGTTCCCATGCCTCCCGGGTGGCGAGGCCAACGGATTCCACGCCGACGCGGGCCGCGTTGCAGATGTGAAGCACGCGCGCCTGCCTGTCCGGAGGTGATTTCGCGGCGTCACCGCGGACGACCCCCATCATTGCGACGCCAGCATTGGACTGAGTCCAGTTCTGCGTCTCGTTGCAGATCGTCAGTGTGGCGCGGGACCCTTCTGCCGCGTCGGGATTCGATGTGATTGCAGTGATGAATCCGGGGGAGCCGTCTGTGGGGCGCACGTACGTGGAAATGACGCGGATACCGAGCTCGGACTGTACCTGGGCGGGGGCGATAGCCCGGATTGCGCCCATCGTGTTCTCGGTCTGTTGCTGCGACACGGCGAGCAGGCGGATCCATGGCGTCTGCTCACGGCGCCCGCGGACGCCGTGCGGCGTGGATTCCGGTAGGGACGGGCCGAGGAGGGCGTTCAGGGCGATCACCCCGGCCAGCGGGTCCTTCCCCCAGCCTTTGCATCTCTGCAGGACGACTGTGGGAGCCAGGAACATGCCGTCGTCGCCCACCGCGTAGTACCACAGGATGAACCGGGCCTGCTCGGGGGTGAACGTCCATGCCCCACCGCCTGGGCCGACTAGCGACGAGGAAGCCCAGGCGAGCACGTCCCAGCCGACCGTGCTATCGGGCAGCAGCCAGCGGCCGTCCTCGATGGTCCACACGGGGCCGTGCGCGACGGGCCTCCACGCGCAGTCCGGCATGGCCGCCGGACCGGCCAGCCGCTCCTTGTACCACGCTTTGATTGCCGGCCACTCGGTCTCGTCCCATTCGCTGACCTCAGCCGGCGTGCTGTTACGCCGACGTGCCATGCGTCAGCCCCCACCGGCCGGCGGCGGCCGTCGCGGCATGCTCGGAGCGGGCCAGGCGGGCCTCGTCGGTGTCGTCCTGCAGCCGGAGCGCCTTCGCCAGCGACGCCATCACGGCCCGGTGCTGCCGGATCTCAGCGAGCAGCGGGTTCGGACGCATCTGACCGGCCGAACCGACCGTCAGAAGGTCGCCGCCGTCCAGTTCCTTCGCCATCCGGGAGATCAGCTCCGCCTCGTGGCACATGTCATCTAGGATCCGCACCTCGACGGGCGACAGATCCCACTCGTCCATCACTTCCTTGCGCAGGCGCCTAGCGGATGTCAGACGTGCCACGAGAAAACTCCTAACAGTTGCGGTCAGGACATAAGGATACCCCGCCAGCCGGCCGGAACTGGCGGGGTATCCGCTGGGGAGGGGACGATCAGGCCTTGTGCTTACCCTCGCCGCCGTCACGCAAGGTGACGCCGCCAGGGGTGACAATGCCCGCCCAGTCCAGGATTGAGATGCCGTTGATCTTCACGCTCTTCAGGATGTTGAAGGCCCCGAGGATGAGGCCGGCAACAGACAGGAGCTGGGTAACAGCAGCCTCCGCGGTCGCCGGGTAGGCGCCCACGAACCACGTGCCCGCAGCGATCAGAACAACCGCAGCCAGGGTCAGGGTGCGACGCTTACCCGCAGTCCAGTACGGCTTGTCCAGGGCCGCCTGAACGAAAGGCCACGCCACGGCAGCCACAGCGGTCAGGGTCGCGCTCTGCTCAGCAGTCAGGTTCATCTTTCTCCTCTGTTGTTTCTTGACGGCCTTCCAGCCGCCCGACCCAGTACGCGCCCAGGATCGCCGCTGCGGCGAACCAATGGGCGGCGCACGGGACGATGTGGGGGGTCACTTCGCCGCGTCAGGGCGCTCAACGTCGGCGGCCTTCACGGCGGTGCGAATGTCGTTGACAGCACCGTAGATCGCCCCCGCGGTTTTGGCGCCCTCCTGGCCCGGGGTCAACGCGTCGAGGATCTTGTCGACCGAGGCGTGGATCGCCCGAGCTTCCTCGTAGGTCGCCTTCGCATACCAGTTCATGTCGCCGGCGAAATGATCGCCGGCCTGCCCGGACCTGAACAGATCCCGGATCTCCCTGAGAAGGTCAACTCCCTCAGCCATTTCCCATGCCTCCTGTCCTGCGCCGTTAGGGCGCCCGTAGTTGTACCACGACCTGCACCGGTCGCTGAAGGGCTCGCCGTACGCCTCGTAGGCGCCGTAAGCGCTACCCGAATTGTATCTGGACCCGACGCGCTTCAGGTCCTCGTAAGAGTCACCTTCGGCGGAGATGAGGTCCCGGATGATGCCACAGCCGATCTCGGCGGACTTCTCCGGGTCCCACCAGGCGCGGTCGGGGTCGTTGAAGAAGTAGCCGGGGTACGTGATCTGCAGCGGGCCGACCCCGTTGGATGTCGCGCCGGCGCTGATCTGCGCGTAGAAGTCCCTGAACTTGCTTTCGGTGACTTCGCCGCCGCCGCAGTAGGCGCCGCCGGCGTCATGACCGAAGATGTTCGCCCCGTACTCGCCGGTCTCCATCCACAGGGCCGCGAGCGCCGCCCACCAGGGGCATCCGACATTGTCTGCCGCGCGGAGAACGGCCTGCTGCACGTAGGACAGCTCGTACCCGTCATGGCTGGCGCGGGACTGCTCCTGCGCCGGGGGTACGGCAGCCGCGGTGCCCCCGAGATAGCGAAGGCAGTGCGTCCAGCGGGCCGTCTGCGTGTACAGGTGACCCTCGTAGGACACGCACCGGCATTCGGAGCCGGTCTGATCGCCGATGTACCCGTCGATCGACCCGTCTTCAGCGATCCAGGCCTCAGACAGACCGTTCTTGGTGACCATGGCAACATGGCCGGCACCTCCCGAGGCGGCTTCGGAGAGGATCAGATCACCGAGCTGGAGGCCCCCGTCGGGGTAGAGGCTGCTGTCGTCCCAGCGGACGTCCTCGAAGCCGCGAGAGACGGCGTAGCCGCGGATGTTGCCGGTGTAGGTGTCCCTGGGGAACATGACGCTGGAGTCCCAGGGCTCCCCGTCGGCGTGGAATGCGAAGTTCCAGGCGGCGGCGACACCTGCGGAGCAGTCCATGTTGGCGTCTGCGGTGAGCCAGCCGACGTCCGTGGACCGCTCGTACGCCATCCACCGGTCGGGCTGGGAATATCCGACGCTGTAGTCACCTCCTTGGGGTTTTCCGGGGCCGCAGGTCGCCCAGTACTCCATCTGGGCTGCGGCGGTTTCGGGTGATGCTGACATCTGCCCTCCTGTCTGTCGCGCCCCGTCGGGTCGGGGCGGTTGGTTCCAGGGTAACGTCCCGGTTCTGTGGCGGCGCTCACCCGGAATCTTGGCGAATCGGGCATCGCGTCGGGTG
>ERZ1674053.35-NODE-35-length-33169-cov-8.603672_pt1 | contig 33169 bp, 17 predicted proteins | sample MGYA00581123_ERZ1674053 | MGnify/ENA primary metagenome ERZ1674053 (study PRJEB41354, sample SAMEA4873324) | human saliva metagenome | biome: human-associated habitat [ENVO:00009003]; feature: mouth environment [ENVO:08000002]; material: saliva material... | reverse complement strand
CCCGGTTCTCACGCATCTCTCACGCTATGAGAATCACTCATTCTCACGACGTTCGAACACGCGCGCAATAGCTCGATCGAAAGCACCTCCGCCGAGATCCTCCCACGACTCCAGGCTGTTCAAGAACTTGTAGAACGCGTCATGGACTCGCCACGAACCCAGATCCTCGATCTCAGAGATCGAGTCATCATCGGCATACACACCGCTCGTCTGATCAGACGATGCATCCCGAAGAGTACGCAACTCATCACTCGACACACCCTGGCTGATGTAAACCTTTCCATCCAGCGAGCACAGCGAACCGTTCTCGTCTGTTCGGAAGAACCGAGCATCATCCACCATTGCGTGCTTCGCTTCACGATACGCAGCAACGATGTCACCATCGAGATGGTGCAACACATGCCCGCTCTCGCTCATCAGATGCTCACGACTAATCTGACCTTCCGCATAGCGCATCTTGGCTCGATCAGCCAACATCTCCTGACGAGCAGCGAGATCCTCTCGGACATCTTCGTTGATCTCGTCAGCCTCGTTGAACATGTCGTATCCCGATCCCAACTGAGCACGCAGAGCCTCGTCACTGTCCATGTCGTACTCTTCGTTCTCCATGTCGTGGCCCCTGCGCTCTTCTTCGATCGAGGCAATGAGATCCATGACCTCAGCCGAGTACACATCGGGATCCAAGATCGAGATGCCATAATCATCCAGATCGTATGCCTCCTGGTACAACTCCATCGCCTCAGCCGCATTCGCAGCTTGCTCGATACGCTTATCGAGCATCTTCATGAAGTTCGGCTGGTTAAGACGCACATCGAAATCAAGCGCCGACGAGAGAGTCGGAATCGTCTGAAGCGAATACTCACGACCCGGATGCTTAATCGTGTTGCTGAACAAGCGCCACGACATCGGAAGAATCTCAGCGTTGCGGTTCCAGATAGGCGAGATGCCTGCCGAGAAGATGATCGAGTTACGTTCCGGCAAGAATGCCAGATCGTTGTACCCGATGACACTTTCTTCCTTCGCGCTGATCGTGTACGAGACCTTGCCCTCAACGTTCAAGCCTTCGATGAGGCGCTCAGTATCCTGAGTCACCGTCTTCGAGTCTCGCACCGCACGGTGGCGAGTACCGGACATCTTGGCCAGCGTCTCAATCATCGTGTCATCCGTCGACTTCAGGAACACGATATTAGCCACGTTACCCTGGATGATCTTGTCTACACTGTCGCCATACACGTCTCTGGCCTGCTGCAACGTCTGAAGAATCAGCGTGAATTGCTGCTCCTGACCCAGACCGATCGACAGCATGGTCTCAAAGCCCGAGATACCGTGACCCTCAGACTGGAGGTTGCCGAGCTCGTCCAACATGAAACGAGTCTTGTAGAGCGGCTTCTGATTCGCCTTCGTCATGTACGACTTATCGAAGTTCAGATCCACCAACTGCTTCACAAGAATCAGTACGAGCTTCGCGTACTTCATCAAGTGAGGTGGCGTCACCAAGAACACAGCCTTCGGCTGCTCCGAGTAACGAACCGACGACAAGATGATCGCAGGAACATTTTCTCGTACAGTCTTGAGGCCCCCTGCCTTATCCAACAGACGTGTTGCCGGATAACTCAGGTGACCAGAAACAAGAACCCCGTTCTTACCCTTCACCATCTCCACGAGAACACCATTACGGATGATTTTGTTACCCGTGATCGGATCCTTGACGAACTTACGACCATTCAACGAAAGCTGGTAACCCTTCGTGAACTGGAAGTAGAACGTTTTGAGCAACACACCCGTCTGGGGGTTGAACAAACGCAGTCGCAAGTAGGCAACGTCATGTGGGAACTTACCGTCGAAGTAATAACGAGCCCATCCTTCTCGCACCACTGTGTCTTCGTGCTCGAAATCCTTACCGAGGTTGTGCTTCAACTCGGGATCATCAAACGCATCCCACTTCGCCTGAGCACCGATGAGACCATCACGCTTGGTGAAGTTCTGGGCGAAACGCACACCGAAGCGACGAGGGAACGACAGACCACCCAGGTCCGTGTTCTGCGACGGAGTACCAGAGGTCAACGTCGAGATCGTCGGATCAGTGAAGAACGACATTGCCGTAATGGCGATACCGTACACAGACGCGAGCATCTTCTCGGCACCCGCCATTGCACGCAGCGCGTTGTTCGCGTTAGCAATCAACGTACGCATTGTCGACTGAGGCAATGCCTCAGTGGCGTTGAAGAACAGCGTGAGCAAGTCAGATTCCGGCTTGCCTTCCCACAGGAACTCGATGCGCTCAGCCTGCATCTTATCGTGCTCGATCAGAGCATCGACTTCATCAGGATCAGACGACTGCTGATCGTAGTAGCCGCTCTTAATACGCTCGTTCACCTGAGTCATCGGAGATTTGCGCTTCTTACTCGTGAGCTGCACGAACAGCTGGTAGCAGTTGTACAGTGTCACCTTGCCCCACATGGCATCAAGCTTCTGCTCCAGAACCTTCTGATCCATGCCGTGTCGCATCGCGTATTGACGCAGCTGGTGCTCTTCTTCCAGGTAGTAGTCGATCAAGCCGTATGCTGCACGCTTGAACGCGTTGTTTGCAGCATTCGGCCACACAGGGTCTTCTGCGCCGTCCACAGGGAAGAACACGTCTGCGATGTTTTCAACGTAGAGCGCGCACTTGGTTTGATCGCCTTCACGAGCAGCCTCAGCCGCCATTCCAAGAGGGTTGTAAATGTCAGTCTTCATCGCGTTGATGAGGTTGAACTGCACAACCTGGAATCCACGCATGGTCGCACGGACGTAGTTCTTCACCAAGAGCTCACCCTTAGGATCATTGATGATCATGTTGTCTGGACGCTTCTGACGCATCCAGATGTCAAGCATCGGCTCAATGTACGTCTGACCCTTACCAGCACGAGTCATAGCAAGAATCATAGTGTTCGCAGGAGCCGTATCCACGTAGTAAACGCCAGCAGGACGCTGCGGCTCATACGTTGGAAGTTCCCACTCACCGTTCACCAGATCAGCCAAGGTGTTAAAACCCTTGAGCTTGTCTCGGTTGGCATTGCCTGGGTTGTACGGCACGTTTCGGGGATCGAGACGACGACGGAGTTGCTTGTTATCCGGCAGTCCTGATGCGTTCCACAGAGCCGTACCGAACTCTTCGTCAAACATCGGCAACATCTTGGTCACAACATCGCCATTGTCGTCCGTGAGGGCTTCCCCCTCAAACAGAGCCACATCGCCATCCTCGTCGAGAATGTCCTTCTCAGCACGCTGTGCAAACGCAACCTTCTCGATGCCCTTATTCGAGACCATCGAGTGAGAAATCAGCGTCGTTGCACTCACACCTGTGTGCGCACCAACATCAGGAACCACATCGAAACGCTCACGCACTTCTTCAGGGAGTGCCACGTGCTGGTCGTTCTTGTACTGATTGATGTCAGTGGTATCGCGCATGAGGTTCTGCGCCTTGAGGTTGCGCAGCAAACGCATACGCAGCAAGCCCCATACGACAAGACCAGCGATCGACGATACGACGAACTTCAGCCAATCGAACGACAGCATCCAACCGATCGCACTGTTCGGACGCTGAGCCAACTCACCATCGCGATCAGCCTTTTCTGCCGCCACAGCATCCACGTGCCACTGTGGCTCAGGAACATCCTCAGCAGACTCATAGCACGTCCCATCGGACGTATCGATCTCACCTGTTTCCAGAGCTGGGGAGAAACACCCTTCGCTCCACACAGGCTTACCTAGCTCCTTCGTCAGAGCCTTGTTCTGCACTGCGTAGCTCGGAACAGACGAACGCCACAGGGCGTCACGACCCATAGCAACACCCATCGTGCCGAACGAGAACAACATCCACACAAGGATGAAGACGAGCACACCGGCAACAGCCGATGCGACTTCGCGCGACACCGGAGAGATCTTTGCCTCGATGTCACTACGTTCTAGCTGCTGATCCCCATGAACATCCTGGTAAGCCAGTGAGTCAAGCTCATCCTGCTTACCCAACTGGTTCCATGCCTGGCTACCGTGTTCACGAGGCGCGGCTCCACCGGATTTCTTTCGTCCGAAAGCCATATGCACCACCTTCCTACCTTTCTCTTCTGTCTCTTGCGTCTTTTCGATTCGGTTGATTCACCAACCTAAATATATCAGAGAAAGCGACGATACAAAGACGTAGAAATGCACAGAGACACAGAAAAGAGGTGCGGCAAGGATAACCCTCACCGCACCTCTTGTTCTATGCGATCACATCATCGGTGTTACACACCGATCGACGTTGCGCTGTTAGTCACCGCCTGCACAGAAACATCAGCGATCGCCGCTGCTGCATGTGCATCACCCAGCGTGCTGTGCAGCATAATGCCCGCGATGACACCCAGTGCGAGGAACGCCAAAGCAACCAGCACTGCCAGAGCAATGTACAGACCATTGGCGCGCTTGGCGACAACGCTCTCTCGATCCATCTGATCCATCATCATCTGCTTATCGAGCTGGAGCGAAGAAACCTGACTCTCGAACTGACGCGAGATCTCGTCGCGAACAACGTTCACACGAGCCGCTTCTTCCTTCGTGCGCTCATTCGCACGCTCAATCTTAGCCTTGGCCTGAGCCAAAGCAGCCTCGTGATCAAGACGCATACGCTCAATGAGCTTGTTCGTCTCTTCCTGAGCAGCCAGAGCACGCTTCTGAGCTTCCTCGCGCTCACGCTTAATCTGTTCACGCAGTTCCTTCTCACGAGCAGCAAACTCAGCCGTCTTCTGCTCGACGATATTCTGACGAGACAGCTGCTCTCGCAGGGCCTCGGCGCGGGCGATGTCTTCCTTGCGATTCTCATCCAAGAACTGACCCATCTCATCGCGGAACTGCTCCATGAGTTCTGCCTCACGAGCGACCTGCTCAGAGCGCTTCTGGATCAAGTGATCCATCACGCGAGTGAGAGCTGCATCGAACGACGCCTGAGCGGACTGCTTACGGGCATCCAGAATCCGACGACGACGAAGAGTATGATCCTCGTCGATAGTCGTTTGAAGGTTCGGCTCAATCTCCGACAACTGTCGATCGAGGCCAGGCTTGTGCTTCACATCGTAGAGAGACCTTTCCTCCACAGCGCGAGCCTGCGCGTGATCCTCTCGTTCCTTCTCGTACTTGGCGATGATAGCAGCACGCTGTGCGCCAATGATGTCCACGAGATTCGCACGAGACTTATCAGCATTAGCATCAGCCTCAGCCAGCGTCTGAGCCCACACGTTGTCAGCACCAGATCTGGTGCTCATCTTCGCGGCGATCTCGTCGCCGGTATTCGAGACAAGCGAGAAGTAAAGATCACGCAGCTCATTGATGTCACGACGACGCTGCTGAGCCAGTGCATCATTCGCCTGCTGAGACAGCAGCTTGATCTGACCATCCAACCAGTTATCGTCGTCAAGGTGATCCAAGGAGAAACGACTGGCCTCGTCCGCTTCGCGACCGAACAGGGTCTCGAAGGGAGTCATGTCGACAGTGAAGCCCAGATCCTCATCGAGGAACCGACGCGCCATCGTGTTACGCACTGCATCACGATCGAAGACACGGTTGTCGACGACAGGGGCAGGGATGGAGTTCTCTGCGACCTCAGGAACATCCTCCACCGACTCAGATTCGGTGTCAGCATCCGATGCAACATCGAGATTCTTGAACGGATCGTCAATGTCGGCATCATCCTCGCCATACGAGCCCTCATCGGACGGAAGCTCGTCTTCCAGAGGCTCGTCTAGAACCTCATCAGGGTCGAAATCCGGCAGATTGTCGACGTTTTCCAAAGACTCATCTGCGTTGTTGACAGGGGCTGCTGGATTGGGGGCGGGCACAGGAATATCCTCAACGAGATCCTCGGGCTCCGACTCAGTGTCAACCTCCCCACCCAGACGACGCCACAGCGACGGAATCAGAGATGACAGAGCCACAGCACCAGAACCGATAGCCTGAGCCTGGGCAAGAGTGATCGTATCGACATCTCCAACAGGGACATCAATAGTCTTCGTGGACTCATCATAGTGAACGGGGTTCACAACAAGAGAACCATCGCGCATGTCGACAGACGTGAGCATGAAAATAGCCTTGTCGAAGAGGGTGTACTCACCCATGCCTTCGGGGCTCAGAGACTGCTCCGTGGGGATAATGCCCAAGATGTTGTGACGAAGCATATCCTGGGTCATCAGGACTTGGATCTTATCGTCAGCAATTCGCTGAAGAATCGATCCCTTGTTCTCGTCACCCTTGGACGAGACCTTCCCCAGGCCGCCGATGCCGCCTTCTTCGATGGGTGCATCAACGGGGAGAGACAGGATGACACCAGCCCCATTGGGGAGTGTCCAACGCTCATTGTTACGGATGAGATCGAGAGCCGCACCGGGCTCCGTCTCATCGATGACAAGTGCCAGAGAGTCCTTGGCCTTCTTGGCCTCAGCCTTTTGAGCCTTCTTGTCAGGGACAGGAGCAACAGCAACCTGCTCATCGACGACCTTGGTGTCGTCCTTCTTACCAAACAGCATAGACAAATCCTTTCGATCGATTCGGTTGTATGTAAGCCGGTACCTGCATCAGTGGGGATGTTTGCAGGTACCGGCAAGCACACTGTGTTTACACTCGTATACGAGTGTATCACACGTTGTGCCAAATGTGCTCGCATACGAGCAGATTCGATATGACTAAGCCCGTGGCTTGTCGTATGGCAAGACCACCACACGAGCGTCAGACTTCAAGATCGTCACATCTTCGCTACGCAACGTGCCGTCAACCTTGGCTGCGATCACACGTTCCTCGGGGTGTTCATTGATGAACGCTGCGACTTCCGTCGCAAGGTATCGCTGCATACGGCGCACCATGTCACGTGCACCACCCGCATCGGAGTCACTACGCGATTCATCTTCCACCAGAAAGTCGACAACACGCTTATCGATCGTCAGATCGATACCGTGCTTACGCTTCACATCAGCCTTGAGAGCGCTCAGCTTCTTCATCATGATCTTGCGCAACGTAGGCCGTGACAACGGCTGGAACGGCACGATCGCATCGATACGTCCCAAGAGCTCAGGTGGGAACTTGCCACCATCGGTGCTCTTGATGGACTCTTCGATGACCTTCTCGTACTCACGCATGCTGGCTTCACTACCGTGATCATCAGCGTTGTACTCACCAATGGTGCGGTAGATCTCCGAACCAGCGTTGGTGGTCAGCACGATGTAGGTGTTCAGGAACGACACCTGTCGACCATCTTTGTCCGAGAGTCGACCGTCATCGAGCACCTGGAGCAGCAAGCGCACAACAAGTGGGGATGCCTTCTCGATCTCGTCAAAGAGCAGCACACAGTGGCTGGTTGCCCACACCTGACGCGACAACTCTTCGCGGAATAGATCCACACTGTCGTCACGACCCCATTCCGACATGTCGAAACGGATGAGGTGACGCTGATCATCACCAAACAGGATCTTTGCGAGCTGCTTGGTGATCTCAGTGTTGTGTGTGACGATGAAATCACCGGCTTGGTACAGGTGCTCATCGTTATCGACGTAGATACAGGTCATGCTCTCTTTCGCATCGAGCTTTTCGATAGAACGGATACCGACATAATCGAATTGCTTTCCATGTTGTTTCGACACAGACTGAGCCTCGATAGCGAGGTTCATCTTCTTTTGACTCAGACGGAAAAAGAGGTGCTTATCCACATGAGAAACCTTCACATAAATCTCATGCCCAATAATAGAACATCCAATACCAAGAGAGAACAAAAGGGTACGAATATCCTCAGCAAGCAACTGTGAACCCGTCTCGTACACAACGTCGTAATAGCCATCACCACGCGCTTCGATAGAACCATCACAATCGAACAAACCCTGGACCAGAGCCCATCGTTGCTCGATTGACGAACACAGGTACCGCTTCGGAATAAACCGCTCAGATACCATTGTGCCAATCAACGGACGAAGTTCATTGACAAACACAGACTCGGTACGAATCCTTCGCGTAGTATTGTCACGCCACGCCACATCCTCATTAAATTGCCACGTGTACGAGCGACTACTACTCCGATCCCACGAAACAGCACCGATAGCCTGACCGATACCTTCAGCGATGTCCTCATCACCTGAGAGGAAGGTCAAAGTCTTGTTTGCCAATGACCCATTAGCAATCAAAGCACCAAGCGCATAAGGATCCAAAGGAAGATCAATCACAGGCCACTGAACCGGCTGATTCATCGGGACAACATAATTCACATACTCCCGACCATCACTCAGGCGAGTAACAAGACCTTGATCCATCAACGTTTGGGTTGAGTAAATTGTCGGCCCTTGATCAAGCGATTCGCCTCTGGGGTAAACCGCCCACAGGTGGTTGTCAGACACATCAAGGATACGTCCGTCTACCAACGTCACTCGGTACACATCACGTTCCCCCTGAGGGAACACACCGAGAACCTTCGTCGGAGAGCCATCGCGAGCAAACACGTAGTCACCGACAACAAGGTCACCAGCAAGTTTCCATGCCACAGAACCATCCTCAGAAAAGACTGGTACACGAGTAGAATCTGTAGTCGATTTGCCAACACCAGTCGCCCCAGTGAAGAGCAGCGATGACATGGGCTTACTCTGGTCGTTCAGACCCGCAACACACAACTGGAGTCGACGAGCAATCGACGTGGTAGCAAAGTCCTGACTAAACACGCGACGATCCAGTTCGGCTTTAATTTTAGCAGCGTTGACATCGATCTCCACCTCAACACCGAACTCAATTTTGAGCACGGTTGCCAACAGCGTCTTGTCCATACGCTCACCGAGGTAACGATGGCGACCAACCATTGCATCGAGCACACGGATCGACTTACGCGGCTGCACAGAGGCAGGAACGTAACGATTCGTGTACTCAAAGATCTGCTCATACAAAGAGTCGTCAAAGATCCCCTCATCGACACCGTACTTCTTCGCCATACCCTTCAGAATAGCGATCGTCACCTCACGATCCGTCTGAGGGATGTTGATGCGTGCAAGACGCTCAACAAGCGGCAGATTCGATGCGATATGAGCGTTGAACTCGTCATACGTCGTGGCAGCAATAACCTTGATACCACGAGATCCCGAGGCCGCAAGCAACGGCTTCAACGCTTCCACGGCAGCAGCGGAGAGCTGCACCACCTGGTGGAACTCGTCGATGAACAGCACGATCTCTCGACCTTCGGACCTAGAGAAACTCTCAGCCTCATCAAACAGAGCCTTCAAGCGCGCTGCCATCTCTTCTGGGTTCGACAAGTCTGCGATCATCTTCGCCATGTCGACTTCCAGGTAGATACGCTCTGGATCATCCTGCATACAGGACTGCACGAGCACCGTATTATGCGTGACAACATGGCCTCGACCTACCTGATACAGGTGCGTCTCAGAGTCGACCATGATGCACGTCATCTCAACGTCACGATCGGTGTCGATCACCTCAGTGATCATATCGCCACGCGTCTCTAGGGATCGCTCCAACTCATGCATATCTGCGTCCACAGCCCATGCATTATCGCCAAGACGATGAGACACGCTTTCTTGCAACGCTCGAACAAGTTCCTGACGATCGTGAATCGAGCTGGTAAGACACACCTGCGGAACGCGACGCTTCTCTTCAGGCTTCACAAACGCACCCGTCAGCACAGGATGGCTCATCAGTTGCTCAGCCTCCACATGCTTACCTGTCGCGGGGTTCATAAACACCGATCGAGCACTATCATCGCGCACGCGGACCCAACCGGTCTGCACCTCGATGGCCTCGAACACAGCATCCGGTGCGTCATTCGGCATACTCACGTAGCCAGCCGATTCGATGCGCACACCCCATCCGAGCAACGCGCCGAACACGTAAGGATCCAATGGCAGAATACGACTCTGTCGCACAAGTGCTCCAGATGCAGGAAGTTCCCATGCCGAGAAACCATCAGAACTATGCAGGCCCTCGGTCATAATCTCTCGAAGAGACATCGTCTCCCACGTGGAATTCTTCTTAGTGAGAGAACGCACGTTCCACAAGTGCTCATCGTTGCAACGCACACGGTCGCCAGCGTTCGTCACCACGACGTACTCACGCTTCATCCCCTGAGGGAAGACACCCGTCACGGTCACAGGCTCACCGTGCTCATCAAAGACACGATCGCCCACCTTGAGCAGACCCACACGGACATATCCACGCTCATCGGCAACAGGAATCAGCTCATCATTCGGATGAGCCTTACCGGTACCAGGTGGTGCTAGAAGAATCACGTTACACATTTCGGGGCGAGCCAGAGAGCTCATCAGAGAGATCTTCTCATTCTCTCGGCCCACAATGTCACGAGCAGGCGGCGCAAGCTTAGCCGCAAAGTCTCGCAGCATCGGGTATGCATTGTTCAAACGCTGATCATCAAACAAATCTTTCCTCCATCTTTCAATCGATTAGGCTGGTGTACCAGTCATTCTAGCATAGTTGGTAACCACAAGAACAACAGGACAGAAACAGAGCAGAAACAGGAAACCGCCCCCACTGGATTTCTCCAGCAGGGGCGGCACTGTGAAAGATCGGATTCGATCAGAACTCCGGCTCGTCGATCTCAGCGACCTCTTCGACCTCAGGCTCAGGAGCCTGGGCCTCAGCAGCAGCCTCGGTCTGCGCCTCCTTCTCAGCAGCCTTGCGGGCCTTGTCGGCCTCAGCAGCAGCCTTGGAAGAGGCGTAGATCGTATCGAGAATGTTCTCGTCGATCGGCTCCAACTCAGACGGCTTCACCGTCTTAGAGTTGATAACCAAACCCCTCTGCTTGCCAGAGGCAGGCACGACATCCGCCTGAATGGCGTAAACAGTCGGACCAGGTCGACCGTTGCGCTCCGGCATCTGGACGATGTTATCGCCCGCAGCCGCAACGAACGCATCTCGCTGAGAAGCGCTGTAACCAGCCTGGTGATCGAAAACGGTCTTACCGTCGAGCTCCTTCTTGGTCGAAACCAGGTGAGGAACTCGCTGAGGGGCAACACCCTCAACAGGTCGAACCATCGCATCCAGGAAGACACACTTGCCATCCTTGGAATGAGCGTTGGGGTACTCCACAACGACCAGTTCCACGGACTTCATCGAACCCTTACCACGTAGAGTAGCCATAATGACCACCCTCCTTTCCCATCTCATCCCGCAGGATGTCGGTCGAGGGTTAATCAGCCCTCTCACATGCATGGACTTGTTCCATGCAGCGCTCTCTCATCATAGATGAAAGAAATCCTGAATGTCAAGACGAATCTCATCCCAATTCCATCGAATCCACGGAATCCATCGATGGAGTCTCGCTCTCTTCCAACACCTGTTCCAGCTGAGGCACCAAACGCTCAGTCTCGCTCCACGTGCTTGTCCGCACGATACCGGCAAGACCCTCATCGAACGTCACCGTTGCGCTACGGCGAACCCGCTTTGCCACCGGCAATACATCACTGAGAGCACTCGTGAGAATAAGATCCCCAGTCTTCTTCGCTGACATCTGGCGTTCCAGATCATCAGCAACGCGATTCATACGACGGACATCATCGAGGGGAAGAACCATCTCGATGATGTCTTCCTGACCAGACTCATGCAGATACATTTGCGCATCGTCGATGAGACGTTGACGCCTACGCGCCCAGGTCACAAACCGATCGGCAACATGGCGACCAAGCGCCATGTCGACAACAGTATCGGAACACACGTCGTGCAGATCCATACCCTTTGTCTGAGACAGCGCCCATCGCTCCCCTGGCACCACGCTCATGGCACCGCGATCATTCTCATCATCACTGCGCGCATCATCTTGTATCGCTTGCAATACAAGTCCTTTCCCGGACAGCATCGACACAAGATCTGCTGTTCGAGATGCCAACGATGCACGAGCTCGCTCCAAGCGTTGCTTCAACGTCTGTCGACCAGCTTTCCCACCAGCCACGAACAAACGTCCACCGCTCACGCCGTGAGCAGCGACACCGAGCTTCTCAGCTTCATCAGCGTCCTTCATCTTCGGAATCGAGCGATCAGCCAACAGAGCTTCGAGACCAACGACGGCTTCACGTCGCTTATCCACCGACTCCAGCATATCTTTCCACGAGTCATCGTCACGGTGCTGACCGTCGACACCCACTGCCAATGGCCCGAGCAACGATCGGTACTTACTCACACAACGAGCGTGGTATTCCTCTTCTTCCAGATACAGCTTGTGCATCACCTCAGACTGTGGAGATACTGCGCCTGCCTGAAAACCGGCTTCCCAGTCAGCAGCGCGCATACGCCAATACTCGCGCTGCGTATCGTGCTCTCGCAGCCGAGATCCATACGATCGAAGGCGCAGTGAGAATCCCACTAGATCATCATCAGCGCTCATACCCTGAGCCTGAGTCTTCATGCGCTGAGATTGCGTTGCCATGAGCGTCTCCACATCCTGGCTCATCACGTTGAGCATCGGTGTACGCACGGAGAGAGCCTCGGGTGGAAGAGATTGCAGTACTTGATACAGACCGTTAACACTTCGCTCCATGATCGTTTCATGACCCCGATGGATCAGCGCTCGCTTCTCCTGATCGCTCAGACCTTCACGATGAGCACGACGGTTCGCGTAGGTCTCGACTGCGATCATGGCTGATCCCATGGGTGAACCAGGGCGATCGAGCAGCTCAGTGACGAGCTCTGTCGCAACGCTGTTCGCGCGTCGCATCTCCGGTCGATGAGACCCGTAACGCCACAGTGTCTTGTCAGCAGGCAAGCACGCCAACAACAGCTGGGGTAGCGACTCATCGAGCACTTTCTCGTGCGCCCAACGCTTCACGAACGCAGCAACGTTCAGACGCTCATACCCCACAGCGCTAGACATGTGTGCCACATGCTGGTTTTCATCAAGCCACGAGTCAACACCGCGTCGCAAGAGCGATATGTCCGTGCTGGTGAGCTTGCCCTTTTGCTGCATGCCCTTCTCTGTACGCACACGTCGACCGAGCCCGGCATCAACCATGGCCAAATGGCAGTGTACATGCAGGGTATCAACCTGAATAACGCCCACGTAGCGCAGATCATCGAAACGATGGCCCATACGCTCAAGGCCATGCATGATCGCCATGCGCAGACGCATCTGGTCGATATGACCTCGATAATCACCCTTGTTCTGTGCGACGAAACCCTTGGGGACAACACCCATCTCCTGAAGATACTCAGGACTGAAAGACAGCACGGTTTTCATCACCGTATGCCCCTCGTCGAACAAACGCTGGATGTCAGCACTGGCACGGCGCACGCCTTCATCGGACAGTGACGGCTGACCATAACCGAATGCAACGCCGCCTTGACCGGACACGTGCAACACGTTGTCTTTGAGCTGATGCCTCGACACGGCTTTCTCAGTAGCGCTTTCTCGTGCCATGTAACGCAGAATGAAGTCTTCCGTATCGCGTCGACGAATGGGCGTCACAGGCTCTGTCGCGCCTTTACGAGCCATGTAGCGCATCACGTAAGCACCGGGCGTGCCACCACGAGAGCCACCGTGCTTACCCCCGCCTGGGGTTGGCACACTGAACTCGTTGACAACAACAATGCTGCTCTTCAGACTCATCGGTACCAGCACACCTTTCCATCAAATTACTTCAAATCAATTCTCTTTTTTAAATAAACACAACTGAATACACACAGTGTCGACAGGGGCGGCAGGTATGACCCACCGCCCCTGTCATTGCATCATCAGCTCATGATGTCAGAATCCAGGCTCATCGTCACCAAGATCAACAGCGTCAATCTCGTCCGCCGTTGCGACCGGTGCCGCCGCCTCCACAGCCTCACGAGCCGACAGACGCTTTCGCTCCGTGTCTCGCTCAGCATCGGCAACAGCCTCGTGCGGATCCTCGATCGAATCAACCTCGGGCTGAGCCAGAATCTCGGGCGCGTTCTGAGCCACAGAGGTGTTGATGACATCGGCCACGACTTCGCGGAAGATCGACGCCAGAGCATCCGTCGTCAGGGTTGCACGATGGTTCTCAGCGTCGTCAACAACCTCAGACTGGGCCTGGGCGACAGGCTCAGCCTGGATCTCAGCCTCAGACTGGGCCTCACGCTCAGACTCAGCTTCAGCCTCATCTGCACGCTGAGCAGCCTGAGCGTTGCGCATGAGCGCATCGAAGAGAGGCGAATCCATGACGGGTAGCCCGGTCGGCTCACCACTAAGAGCCCGGGCGATCGATGCGCCCTCAGCCTCGTTGGTACGACCATCGGTACCCTCGTCATCAAACTGAGATTCCATCCCGGCGAAGATGTCATCCACCTGGTTCGTACGATCCAGCGCATGGTCAACAGACTTCTCGTTCTCATGATCACGAGCACGAATCTGAGCGAGGTAATCCGGGAAGTAGTCGGACAGATCCAGACCCGATGTCACAGCGTCGACAACCAGACCATCCCGATCGACGACATCGAGGAATGCCAGTGGCGCTTCATTCTCGTTACGAGGTGCGATAACAACACCTTCATAGTGAGCCGGGAGCATCCACACCTGGTTGAGCAGATCGCTGGGGGGCTCGAAGCCCTCGTTGAAAAAGCCCTTTTCGACCAGCGACACCAACTGTTCGTCGGTGAACTCGTAGAATGCATCGACGGTTGTTGCACCACCGTCCATCTGATCGAAATCAACCTCGGTAATCCCGTAGGCGATCTCAGGCGATCCGTAGGGAACAAGTCCCACGAGACGACCTCGGACATGGAGGACAGGTCGGTAGTTCGACCTGGCCCCGTGATTGGTGAAGTACAGGGTGTCAACGAGCACCTTGATGTCAGCTTCACCCTTGACCTCGCGAGACTCAACGCCTCGCATCGATAGCGCATGTCGCGCCCAACGGTTGGAGCGCTTCATGCCGGTTACTGTACTCATGTCACTTCTTTCTTTGTTGATTGGTGGATACGTCAACGCGATCAGCGTTGGCGAGACTTCTTCTCGTCCGTCTCAGTCTTTTCGACCTTTTTCTCCTTCTTCGCCTTCTTCTTGGTCACCTTGTCCGCCTTGTTAATGGCCTTGGCACTCGTGTCGAATTCAGCGCGATCAACCCAACGGCGCATCGCTGCAAACACCTTGTTCATACCGCGATGACCAAGCACGCACAGCCAGATCACACCGGCTGCGATCACGATCGTGATGAGCAGCATGGGAGCCACCCAGTACGCGATGAAAGCTTCCGTGCTCGGAGCATTCGCGCTCGTCACGCCGAGACTGTCCTGGACAAGACGACCCATGTTCGGGACGACCTTCAAAGCGCCCCACAGCATGATCCACAGGCTCACGAGAACCCACGAAACAAAGCCGATAACGCGCGCCACAACATAGACACCCATGCGAGCACTGCGCTTGATAGAGCCCTTCTCATCGAGAGTCATAGGCGTGCGAGCAGTGTTGATCAAAGAAGACAGATTCATAACAGATTCCTTTCGGGTAATTACTTAAAGAGTGAAAGAACGAGTGGGACCGCACCCATCATCGCTCAGTAGGTTCGATCACGTCCCGGAGCACCGGCCCAACCGGTGATGTCCGAGATCGAACCATCGCTATCAAGCGTGTAGCTCATCGTGGAATACGACGTGCTCGTCGCCTTGCCGTCAGAGCTCTTGGTTGTGACGCCAACGACAGCAAAGTAGCTGTACTTCGTGCCGTCGACGTTCGTCACAGAGGTTGTGAAACTCTCCAGAGACGAGTTTGCACCCTCGTAGGCGAAGTAGGTCTTACCGGACGAGTCCGTACGCCATGCGCCAGCTTCCTCCCCCGGCATGAACACCGTGAGGAACTGAGAGTTCTCATCCAGGTGCCACCGATCGATGAGTGCCTGTCGCGCAGAGATGTACTCATTGCCGTTCGACCACGTGAGCGCCTGCTTCATGATCGCCTTGACCGTCTCATCGTCGCTGTGCTTACGTGCCGGGGACATGCCGGTTGCTTCGGCTGAGACAGTCTCCTGGTGATCGACAGTCGACGTTTCCAGCGACGCGAGCTGCGATTGCAGCTGCTGCACCTGAGCCTCGTTGCGAGCATTCTCATCGGCAACATGATCGCTATGCGTTGCCGCAACACCGACACCACCCAGGAGGATCGCACTTCCTGCGATCAGCGCACCGAACCGTGCGATAACAGGTGTCTTCTTATTCCCTTGCGTCATCTCAACCAACTCCATTCTCATGAGCCGTATCGTCACTAACAAGCAAACGCGCACCAGCGCTCGTCACGCCAGTCTGCACACCGGAGAACGTTCCCGAGGCGGCATCGTATGTGGCCGTCGTCCACGCCAGCAGCGTGCCGTCAGAACCCTTGCACAGCCACGCGATCGGCAGTGCCGACGTGTCTGTCACGCCATAGGTAACAACCGATTCCCACTGATACTGATCAGCGGGCAAGGCACTCGTCTGACCCGAGGCGTCCTTTGCGAGAGGCGCATACCAACGCACGGCAGCACCGTCAGGCACAAACTCGGCAAGCCGAGTATGCAGATCAGCCACACGCTGCGCATCCGCATCCGAGGTGCTCGTCGACCATCCACGGTATTCGTTCTGGAGGTCGGCCACCTGCTGACTCTTCTCCTGGAGAGAATTCACAGCAGCCTTCGCACCCTCAACGTCAGGAACAACCTGAGATGCTTGCTGCGCCTGAGCGACCTGCGCAGTCAAGGTCTGAATCTCAGCGCTTCGATCGATCGGAGCACTCTGGGTACCCACAATCGCAATACCGATTCCCATTGCAGCCAGGCCCAGACCCGCTGCGATCTTCAGATCGATACGGCGCTTTGTATCATCGCCATCGTTGTCGTGAGCCTTCTTTTCGGCGCGCTGAGCCCTCTTACGTTCGAGCTCATCGGCCAATTCCTGGCCACTCTTCCAATGCGTTTTCGGCGTTGGTGTCTTCGCCCATTCACTGAGCTTGCTCATTCGATCTGCCATGGTCATCACTCCCTTTCTCTATCTCTTTTCCACGGACGTGATTTCACTCGTGTATCAACATAATCAATCATACCACAGCACCCCGTACCAGATGCAATGATCCAGTACGGGGTGCCATGAGTGATGCTACATGATCACGGACCAGGGGTCAGACGAGAGTTCTTATCACCCTGACCCTTTTGCATGGTGGACGGAACTGTCACCGATGCGAACTTCGAGGAAGACTCCTTCGTAGTGTTTCGATACGCCACGTAGTCCGTATCGAGACCGGTCGAACCAGTGTAGAACTGGCCCACCGTGGGGGAACGATCGTTGAGCGAACCCGAGACAATCTCGCCCTGAGGCTCGTAGTTACCCTCGCCCCACACTTCCTTCACAGAATCCTCACCAACGTACATGACCGTGTGCGAGACGCCACCAGTCGTACGCAGGAGGATGTCACCGGGCTGAAGCTTGGACTTATCGCCGTTGTAGTCGATCTTGGTCCACTTCGAACCGCCCTGACCCTGAAGATACTCTAGCTGGTTAGACACGCCACCAGCCGGGTACGTATCGTCAGTACCAGACCAACGCACAGCCGTGGCAACAGTGCGGTCACACGAAGCAAAGAAGTTATCCGACTCACCGAGCACCTCCTTGTGGAGGTACTTGTAGATGTCGGTGCCATCGTTACCCTTACCATCGTCGTTGTACGGCCATGCGTAAGAGATCGCAGCCTTGACCATCGTAGAATTGTCCACCTTGCCGCCGTGCGACTTGCACTTGCTGGCAGCAGCGGCAACGGAGCTACTGTTCGCACCGGTCACAGCGCTACCGGACTGAGCCAGGATCGAATCAGCCAGAGACTTGTTCTTCTCCCAACCACCCATCTTGGCAAACCAGGTACCAGCAGCGCTCTCACGAGAGCCCAGAGTGCCGTCGTTAATACCCTCCCACTTCGTGAGGAAGTACGAGGTCGACGCAGAGACGCTACCGCCCTCAGAGTTGTCGATCAGAGCCTTCACCTGAGCGACGCGAGTCGGATCATCCTTGGAGATCATGAAGCCGAGCTGAGTTTCCAGCGTCGACCACGGCTTACCGATCGACTGCGCATACTCGGTGAGCAGCGCGTTACGACCGTTCGTCCACTGACCCAGACCGATACCCATGAGATCGATCGCAGGGAACCTGGCAGAGTATGCCGGATCCACCTGTGCAATCTTGAAGCCCTTGGCTTCAGCATCTTGCTTACGAGGACCAATCGTGAACTTCTCGTCAAAGATCGTTTCAACACTCGTAGGATCAATACCCGACTCATGCGACCAGTTGCCTAGAACACCAGCAATGTTCTCATCCGACATACCCCAGGCAGAGAGCACAGAGTAGACAGTCTTCGCGTTCTCTTCAGTCTTAGCCGAGACATCACCAACCGCGCCATCTGCTGCCTTTGCTGCGTTGTCGACAGCCACGGTGCACGATTCCAACAAACCATCGTTACGACCAGTCGTATTGCCGTCACGCAGAGCAACCGCGCCACCAGCAATAACAGCAGCCGCGCCAACAGCCGTTGCGACAGCCGTTGCAACAGTCGCGGTCGCCGCCGACACAGCTCCACCCAGTGCGCTGGCAACAGCCGCACCGACTCCTGTGAAGAAACCAACCACAGCCTTTGCTGCCGCAACAACAGCCCCAATAGCCACTGAGGCTAACGACTGAACTGCTGCCATAATCGACAGCAAGAGCATCTTGAGCCAATTGAGAAACGCAGTCAGCGCAGCAGCTTGCGCTGCCGCAGGGGCAGCTACACCGGCAGCAACTCCGGTGGCGGCTTTGCGCACACCACCTTGGCTACCGCCCTGGATGCCTCCACCCAGCAAACCACCGTCACCAGGCTGCGCGCCGCCAGAACCCATCACATCGGTGCCGTTCGCTCCTGTGTCAGTTCCCGTGTTCACAGGTTCATCAGGCTGCGCCTGAGCAGATGGTTCAATACCAGCATCAACGTCCGGGTTCTTCTGAGGGAGCTTGTCAATCCCGTCTGGTTTCATACCTATCCCCTTTTCGTTCTTTCGAGCTCTTATCCGTTCTTTCGTCCCGTCCCACACTCAGTACAACGTCAACACGTTGGCGTTTGTATTCTGCACTGTGTTCGTTCGCACATTACGCAGCTCGATCTCCAGATTAAGCAGATCGTTGTAGGACGTGACCTGGTACGCCTTCTTGTGGTCGTAATAGGTCTGCCAGGACGTAATGAGGTTGCTACGCAGATCCAGCAGCGGCTTCACGAACGTGTCACGGTTCGTGTACGAGGTCAACGGCGTGCCGTTGTTGAGCGTGAACTCAACCTTCTGCCAATCGGGCGAATCAGTCGACAAAGCCGCCTGAGACTTCATAAAGTCCACGTAGCTCATGCCCTTGGGAACAACCTGATCGAGGTAGCCCTCGTTCACGGTGCCGTGTCGCCAATCGAAATCGTAACCACCGGGCACAACAGTCTTGGACGACAGGAACAGCGTCGACTCACCAGTCTTGCTGCTCTTCGCATCCTGACCGGTCACCTGATCGCCTGCAATGACATCGGGAACCACCGGCTCATTAAGCTGGAGCATCGTGCCACGATCGTTCACAGAGGTCGTAGAGATCTGCGACGTGTACTGGTTGATCTTCGCCAGATCGGCCTGCATCTGGAGCAACTGACCATCCATCTCACCACGCAGCTTCTGCTCGGCATCACGAGTCACAGCCTCATGGTAGACATCACCTGCGTTGAACTCAGTACCAGCCGTGCCAAGGTTCATGCTGATGGACCCCGATGCCACAGGGTTGAATGCAATACGCATCTGGTCGTATTGCTGGAAAGACTTATCGCCTGCGTTGGGATCAGTCTTCGACGAAGACGATCCACCAGACTGAGGCGCACTGGCAGCACCTTCCCCATCCTTATAGGAGATCTCTCGGTTGATGCGAATCGTCATATCAAGGATCTGGAGATCAAAACCGTTCGGATTATCCAAGACAACCGCCATGTACTTAGCATTGTTACCGAACGTCACGTAACGAGCCGTGATCGGCTTACCCTTCAGCGAGTGCTGATGCAGCTCGGTATCCGTGCCCGTCAGGAACACCTGGTAATCATCTGCGTTCGAGGGAAGACGAGCCTCATCACGGGTGTTGAGAAGCACCATCGTGCGAGTCTTAGAGGGGTCGGTGTAGACACCCATCACGCGACCGGTCGCCTGCGTACGCGAGGTTGTAAACGACTGCGTGTACATCGCGGTTGCGCTCAGCTTCTCCTGAGAGTTCGTGTACGACGACACGCCTGCACCAGTGAGCAGTGCTGCGCCTGTCAGGCTAAAAACAGCCACAGCGACACCAAATCGCTCCATCGCATGGTGCGAATCAAACTTGAAGCGAGTCTGAAATGCCTTGAACTTCGCAGCGAAACCAGACGAGGTGTCGTCAACCTCTACAGTAGCGTCCTCATGAACATCATCCACAGATTCATTCTGAGATGCATGCTTGCTGTTCTTTTTACCTTTACCCCATGCCATATTGTGATCCTTTCGATTCGTGTTCTACGTTTTCTTTTTAATCCGGGAGTAGACGTGGATAGCAACAGCCGGAGCCGGATAAACCGGCCCCGGCTGTCACAGTGACCTTTTGACCATCGTTGCGCTGTTAACCTATCACGGCCACATGGTCAGAAGATACGGCAGAATCATGCCTCCACCGAGATCCTCGATGGTCTTCTTACCACCTTCGGCAATGCTGAAGGCCAGAGAACCACCACCGACCATGGCCGCGCCACCGATGATGATGAGCAGCGCAACAGTGACCCAAGAAGTCTGTTGCGCAGACTGGCCACCGAACAGCTTGTTGAAGAACTTGTAGACACCCCACACAACAGCGGCGGTGCCAAGCAGCGCAACGAACAGACCACCAAGAACCTTGACGTTAGTTGTCGCATTGACGAGGAAGCTCTTCAGATCCCAGTCTGCAACAAGCGGGTGATCCGCGATCGCGAACAATGCGCGATTCGCCTGGGTATTGAGGACATCGATCATCTGAGTAGCAAGAATATCGAGAGACATAAGATCTCTCCTTTCATAGAAGTAGTTGTACATGGGCATCTGGCCAGAGCCCGGCTGGTTTTGTCAGATGCCTACACTCATGACCTAGATACATACTACACAATCCACGTGCATCGAGCAAATGAAACGCCCTCGATCACACTGGAGAACCAGCATAATCGAGGGCGTCATGAGTGCCACATGAACACTCTCACACAGTCACTGCGCGCTGTGCTCTCACTTTCATGAGGGCATCGATGGCATCGAAGAACCACCCGAGGGCTTCATGCCTTTCAGGCCCTTGCCCGCCTTACCCGACGCGCTCTTAACTCCACCGTTCGCAGACTTCCCGGACGAAGGCATCTGCGATGCACCCTGGCGAGGCGCACTCAGCGAACGCGAGCTAACACCGCGAGACGGTGCCGGTCGCGACGGAGCAGGAGTCTGCGCAGGAGATGCAGCCTGATGCGGTGCCTGTGCTGGAACCTGCTGCGACTGAGTCTGAGCCTGCGAATGACGAGGCTGCTGAGTCTGAGCCTGTGTTGGGGCCTGACGATGGGCACCCACCACACCGCGCTGAGGCTGGGACTGCTGTGGCTGGTTCATCTGACGTGGCTGCTGAACAGAGCGCACAGGACGCGGTGCCTCAGCCGACTGGCGATGAGCCTTCGCTTCCTGACCCTTGGTCTGAGCACTCTGGACATCGCTGAGAGTCTTCTGGCCGTCCTGAGCAGCACCCGCAACATCCCCGGAATACGCCTTAGCAGCAGCCTTACCGCCGTGCCACGCAGCCTTCACACCGGACGTTGCCTGATCGACACGAGCCTTATCGGCCTTGTCGTGAGCCTCCATCGTCGACTGAATCGAGCTGGTCGTCTCGCTCATAGCATCGTCCGAGTTGTTCACAACAGTGCTCGAAGAGGTCACATCATCACCACTGTAAGAATCGGACGACGCAGACGGCTCAGACAGACCACCGCGAGCATCGACTTCACTAGCGATCTGACGATCTGTCTCGGAAGTCGTCAACGAGTTAAAACTCTCACCGTTGTTCGCGATGTCATTGTTGACGTTGGTGTTCACGCCGCCCGATCCGTCGCTGAGCAGCAAACCACCGCCACCGCCACTACCAGTAGGACCATTCGGATCACTACCAGGTGCACCAGGACCACTCTCATCGGAGCCAGGGCCATCGGTACCGTTGATGGACAGCGTTCCACCGCCCATACCAGAGACACCGCCGTTTCCATCCTGGATACCGCCAGAGCCAGCCATGAGACCACTCGATGCCCCGCCGCGACCCGAGCCAGAGCCCATACCGCCACGACCGCTCATCAGACGGTTAGCAGCAGCAGAACCAACACCTGCGCCAGCACCACCGGCGAGAGCAGGCATGAGCTTACCGCCGCCAGCAGGGGGTGCCACATTCGTGTCAAGGAACTTGTCGACGATCTTCGTGACAGCCTCGTTGAGACCCTTCACGAACGCACCACGGAAGTGCATCATCTTCCACGTCAGAAGAATCAGCAGCACAATGGACACCAGCGACGTAAAGAGAGTGATGTTACCGCTATTCTTCAGGTAGGTACCGAAGCCACCCATCGAGTTGAACATGTGCTCCAAGCCGCCTTCGAAAATGCTCGGAACAGACAGAATAATCTCCTGCACGAGACGGTAGATGAACATCGTGCCAATGATCTCGGTGATCATCGTAAACGTGTAGATAACGACCTTCGCGATACCCGCCATGGAACCCAGCGTTGCAAACGGAACTGCCGTGATGATGTGCAGCGAATTCTTGATTGCACCAGTGAACATGCCGAACGCATAACCCAGACCAAGCACGATAAAGCAGAGCAGAGTCACAGCGCCGTTCACCCAGTACAACCAGCTCACGCCAGCAGAACCGACCAAATTCACAGAGCTGTGATACTCACGAGTAGCAGCCGAAATCACATTACTCGATGAATAAATCGTGACAAAATCCTTACTAAACGACGTATTCAAATAGTTGTACATGGACAAAGCAGACATGTTCGCACCGTTGAAGTCATCACCGAGCATCACCCAGTCCCCGGCGTACTTATCACCGTTCGTCTTGAACGTGATAGTACCGCTCTCACCGGACGCCTCAAGACCAGACCCTTCACGAACCTTCAAAACAGGGTTGTTCAATGCCTTAGGCTCAGCACAATCCGAACCACCGGCCTTTTTTGTCGAACCATCGGACTGGACATTGAACCACGTCGTTGCACAACCTTTAATCGCCTTTTCGCCATTCGCTGCCTGTTGACTAATACGACCTTTGATCCCCGTTTCAAAGTCAGATGCCTGATACGTCTGGGCAGTCGTATAACGCAGGAGCATTTGCATAGATGCTACATAAGCATCCGCAGGCAGACCCCCACTCGATGTCGTATCTGTCTTCGCAGCCTCCGTAGAGATGGAGCCAAGGCCAGACACGTCAATATCCGCCACATCCTCAAAAGCTCTCTTATTAGCAAGCTTATTAATCGCCACAGTGGTCTGACGCAACTTGTTCACAGATGCGCCGGTCGGAGCCTGCTTAGACGAATCCCACTGAAGCGTGGCATTGTCCGGCACAGCAAGACGATCCTTCTTTGCCCAGTTCTCGAAGTCCACAAACGTGGAAATAACAACGCGCGTCGCACCCATACCGGCACCAGCTGTCGCATCTTTCATGACACCCAGCGATGCCGTGTACATCGATCCAATAAGAGGTAGACCTACACCGAGGAACAACATACGGATCACCAGCTTCTTCAAGCCGCCAAGCGCATTGCCCTTCTTCCACATGAGCGACGAGATGATGAAAGTGAAGATAAAGAGCGGGATGAGCACAGTCCACGACAGGTTCACAAGTGCCTGGTACCAGCCACTGAACCACGTATCAAGGCTCTGCATCCACACGGGCACACCCTGTCCACCGGTCATACCATTGGCCATCGCAGCGCTCGATGCAGAGATCGCAGAGAAGAAGAACTTGAACGGGTTAAGCGTCTCCAAGAGCCAAATCACAGCTGAGAAAATCGTGTCGATGCCACCGGCAAGCAAGTACAGCACCCCCATGACGAAACCAAACGCAATGTTCTGAAAGTGGGGTTCCAGACCCATCGACGTAGAGTCAAGACCCAACGAATCCAACAAAGAGCCGTACTGCGCATAAGCGAGAACACCGCTGTACGCAGAGTTTGTATTTGCACTCGTTGAATCCTTATCACGCACCATCAACGAATCATAGCCAACGATATTTGACACACCAGTGGTTTGGGAAATAAACCAACCGGATAGATTCGACACATCGTTGTCTCCATAACCGAGCAGATCGCCACCCTCGCTGGCCTTCTGAGCAATCGTCGTCCAGCCCTCATCCGCCGAGAGACCAGTGCGGTCACCAGGCTTGGCCGCCTCGGAGAAATAGGCAGTGATATTCGACGACAAGGTGTAGAAGTCGTACTTCTCAGCATTGTCTTTGCCAGGTGGAGTAGCGTACGCACTTCCGTCGATCATCGTGAGACCAAAGACGGCAATAAGCACAGCTGCCACAAACGACATCGCACGGGTGAATCCCCGAACTGCTCGAACACGGCTCGGGAACATCAAACTCTCTCCTTTCTTTTCATGGTTCTTGTTCACTTGTTCTTCCTTTCAGCGTTTTTGCGATCTTTCTGCCGGGCCATCACAGATCCTCTGTGTCGACCGGGAGCAACGCTTCCATCGTAGGTAATATCGCGCACATGAGCATTGAGACCGAGTGCAAGGTCACGCTTGAAGACAACGTTAACCGTCCCTCGTCGCAAGAATGTCAGCCCCTCACCTCGCCGGGTGATGACCTTCGTCATGTCGACAGGAATCTGCTTGGCCAGCTTCTTCTCGTACACAGGCACGAGAGCATCGCTCATCGCACCGAGCGCCGTCCAATCCGCCTCATCGAAATGGTTGAACTCAGAGTCATCCAGCATCGCCTTCACGCCGTTGTAGCACAGGGCGACACGGCCATTACGACGAAAGAGGCGCTGGAACTGCTCAGTCATGTAGGGCTTCACACCCTTATCGATCAGCTCAGCACCATGAATGATGAGAGTGTCACCTTCGCCCAAGGCCGAAGCCGCGAATGCCAGCACGTTGACGAGCTGTGCCATCGCAACACCCTTTCCACGATCCACCAGAGCTGAGAAATCATAGATGACGCGACGAGCCTTCTGGGTTCCGTCAATAACATCGTTCGTGATGACGTTGAACAAGTCACCGTTTGCACTCAGCATGGACTTGAAAACAGAAGATAGTACAGAGTACGCGTGAACCATCTCATCATCGCGATTCGTCCTGCTGGTCAGCGCCTTATAGCGCTGATCCAGGTAGGTCACAAACAGCTTCAGCTGCGGTACCTGATCGTGAGGCACACCCACAAGACGCAAACGATCCTGGTTGTCCTTCGCATTACGCGCCCACATGTTCTGATCCACATAGAACTGCTCCAGAGTATCCCTCAACTGCGACTGGATGATCGTCCGATCGTCATCAGTAGGTTGATACACCTGCTCGGTCAGGAGCACCATCTTTTCCAGATGGGTCGAGAACAGCGAGAGCTGATCCTTGCGATCACCAAAGACCTCAAAGGGGTTGACATCACCCTGCGACATATCAATACGCGCAGTGATCGTGTCCATACGAGGACCGAGCACACCCGTCAGATCAGCACCGTCGAGAATAATGTGCACAACACGCTTGTTGTTGATCAGTGCCGCCTGTGAGATCTTCGAAGCCCACATATCGGCCACCTGAGCCTTGTTCATAATCTCAGCGCGAGACTTCTCATCATCGGCAACCACCACGTGATGACTGTACTGATCCACGTCCATGAGGACGCCGGAATTGTTCACGTCGCCCACCATATAGCCGACGAACTCACCACCACGGTCATTGAGACCGTTGGTAACAAGGTTGAACGCACCCGCCAGCTCAGTGGAGGTGAAGTGGAAGCCCTTGCCTTTCTTCGACGCATTGGGGGCGAACAGCGTCGTCAACTCTTGACGCTGAAGACCAGGGTGCGCAGCGATCGACAGGTTGCCGACGCTATCGATGTATCGACGACGCAGGTCATCGATGACATCATCGAGGATCTCCAGCGAGGGGGCCTTCAGAAGAATGCGGTAGTGCACAGACAAATAGGCTGCGCCGTCCTGGATCTCAGCGATCGCCTGCTCCACCTCAGCAGAGACCTTCGATGCCTTACGACGAGACGACTTCGTGCCGTTCTCACTCTGCTCCTGCTCGTCGAGACGATCGAGGCGTTCAGACGCCTTGATCTTGTCCTTGAGCCAGGACTCAGTCACGCGCGAAACCTGCTGAAGCAGAACAGCCGTCACGTTCTGAGGCAGATAGGGAATGAGGTTCACACCCCAGAACGGAGGGAGCTCATCACGGGCGCTCTCATCGTGGAAGTAGCCCAGGATGCACCCGACGTTACCGTCGATCTCGAAGTAGTCGCTGTGAAACACATAGCCCTGGCGAGGCTTCACCGCAAGCAGATGGGCATACTCCTTAAACGTTGCCCCATTGGTCTTTGAGAACAGCGCCTTGCGCTCCTTACGAGACATACCCTTCAGGCTTCGCTGCTCAGACGCAGCACGATCGCGCGCCTCATCAGCAGCCATCGAGGCACTCGCTTCACGAACACGCGAGGTCGCCATGCCCCACGGCGATGACTCATCCGATGCAATCACATTCGTGACACTATTCTTTTTCGCCATAGATGCCACTCCTTTCCATCATTCTTTCTCACTTACTGTCGTGGTTGATCGAAGACCGATTATGGTCGTTCCCCAGGCTATTCTACACGAAAACCAGGCAAAAGCCCATCGCACAGTACCTGTTTGTGGGCATTAGATACACAACAACCTCGGACGCGAACGTCCGAGGTTGCGGTAGCCCTTACAGCTCTGACGGTGCACCGTCTCACCGTCTGTTACTTAGTGGTGACGGGTCCGTAATGAGTCCGTAGGAGCTCGATCGTCTCATCATACGTGAGCATCGCGACCTGCTTGAACATCAGCGACGAATCAGCCGCTTCAGCATCAAGCAAGTTATGAGCCTTACGCAGATCCTCTTCGTTGCTGGCAATGAGGATCAGGTACTGGTGGATGCTGAAGAAGCTGGAACCCACGTAGCTCTTCAAGGACTTGTACTGTTCGTCCATGAGGGCAATCAGTTCAGGATCACGAGCCTCAGGATCCAACGCACGATTACGCCTCTCTAGCGTTGCAATCTGTGTATGAACGCGCTGAGGTTCCTTCATGGTGACGAACTCTAGCTCGACACCCGGCTCCAACTTGCGATAGAAACGATCGTTGCGGTTCAGGATTGCATGTCGATCCTGATCGAACAACAGCCGCGACGCAGATCCCACGACAGCATACGCCTGACCCACCATGCCATCCGCGTAGGTGATGAAAGCGGTCTTCTCGTCGACATCCTTGATACCGACGATCGAGTGGAATTGACCAGGGCTCGAATCAGATCGAGTCAGCACCTTACGTGCCGTCTTCGGAAGATAATCGAACAAAGCCATGATCATCTCACCACGCATCTCTTTCGTCTTCGAGTACGCAGCGAAGTACGCTGTGACAGCAATCCACCAAATCGAGATGAACACCAGGTAGCCGAAACTTGCGCCCTTCAGTGGTGTGCCCATGAGCAGCCACATGAGGATCACAATGCTACCAATATAAGCAAAGATCACCTTCATCGGGAGCGGCTTCAGCTTGACGGACTTATTCGACAAGCTCAGCTCATGATCGAGGATCGTACGATCCAGCGAGACGGGAATGGAATACCGTTCTTTGACAGCCATTCACAACCCTCCTTTCTTTCTCGTGATCGCACTTCAATCACTTGTCGAACGAGAACGCGATGCCGCGCGTCCCATCCGGCTTGTCTTCCAGAGACAGGTAGGCATCGAAAGTCTTGCCGGTCTTCTTGGACTTCATGCCCTTGACCTTAACCTTTTCCCCAGCCTCGATCTTCTCACGCTGTTCATCGGTCAGCTTCACACCGAGCATCGACTTGGGGGCAACACCCCTCTTTGCAGCCGAGGTCGGCTTGGAGAAATCAGGAATAAAGCCAATGCACGTACGACCCTGGAATTCATATTCTCCGAACGAGCCAATCACAGTGAATTCTCCGCCTGTGCGCGCCGATGTCGCAGTGATCTCGATATCCTTACCAGCCAGAAGATCCATACACTCCTGATCGGTGAAACGGTACCCGCTCCAGGTACGGTTGAACCTCACGTGCCTATTCTCAGGTACCCACGTGCCCTCGAAATACTCCTTTTCGGCATAATCTCCCATGTTCAATTCCTTTCTCATTGTTTGTGCATTCGCCGTCATCACGGCAATGTCATCTGTCACGAGCCTGGCAACCTCAGCCAGAACATCGTCTGCTTGCTTTTCACTCTTCGCAACGGCCTTCATGTCTGCAAAGACACGCTCCGTAATCGACAGGTCTCCAATATGCGTTCCCGGCAGCATTCGATAACTCATCTCGCCGGTCTCAGTCAGGGTGATCCTGCCCTTCGTCTCATCCATCAAAGGGTACCGAGCCTTCGAGCTTGACACCTCTGCAAAGGTGCTGGTGCGCGTTGCACCAGTGCCCACGTCTCGCCTCTCCAGTTGCTTCATCAGCCACTTAACAGTGGGTGCAACAGGACAAGGTGGAACGCCTTCATGAACGAACGGCTGTGCCTGGGTACCCAGACCCGTCACATTGTTCTCGTCATCGTCATCGTCTGCCATCGATGCACCACCGAGAACAGCCTTCCAACCCGGCTTCTTCGGCACCGAGCACGAACCCGTGTAGGAGGGGAAGTCAGTGACGTGACCCTTCTGAGCCTCGTACTCGTAGTCCTCCGCGAGAACGGCCAGAGCCGACCTGGCAAGCAGCTCATAGATCATGGTACCGACCTTGCCGTAGGTCTTTGCCACCTCATCGAGTGAGGCTGGAACATTCGGACCAGGGCGGTTTGCACCGTGTGCGCCCGAGTCCTTGACGTGCGTCGAACGAGCCGCAGTGTGCGTCAGCAGAGCTGGATCGATACCAACCGCACGCGCGATAGCAGGAGCGTTGCTGACAAGCTCCGCGAATTGCTCCTTGGTGACGTGCTTGTCTTCGGTACGGGGGTACGAAACGACTTGGGCTTCGTACATTTTTTGGTAGATTTTCAGCACGTCCGCCGCCTTCACACCCTTGGCGCTCAAGAGTGCTGACAAACCGGCCAGATCCAGCATCCGAGGCGGGCCAGATCGCTTCATGGTCTTAGAGTCCACCGTCACGCTCGATGCGTGAAGACCGCTCAGATCCACATCTGCTTCACGAGCACATCGCTGCGCATCAGGATCGGAGTACATCACACCGTTCTCATCGCGGAATCGAGGCTCGTAGAACGGCACCTTCTTCCACGACTTGTGCGCCTTCAGCTGATCACCCACGAGCACCGTCATAGCTGACTTCAATCGACCCTGACGAACAATTGCACGCTTATCGACCAACTCAGAAGCAATACGTGTCCATTGCATGGAGAGGAAGTCCCACCGAGAGCGAAGCCACGCCATACGGTACTCGTCGTGATCTTCCATCGAGGCCAAACGCTTGCGAGAGACAAACGCCTTTTTAATCGACGCTGGGGACTCATCGGTGAAATACATGCGCGAGACAGGTTTTGTGTTCAGTCCGAGGGCAGCGAGGATTTCCCAAGCTAGTAGCCCGCCTTCACCCGATGGATCAACGTCTGTGGCAATACAAATCTCACTGCACGAACCAAGCGTTTTCTTAATATCAGCCAAACGCTCAGTGATGCTTTTATCCTCTTTCTCGACCCTCTTACCCTTCTTGATCTCCACCATCTTCTTCTGCTCACGCTCAAACGCGAGATCGTTCAGATCCCACGGGAGATCACTCAGTGCCCAAGAGGCGTACTTTGCGCGTTTCGACGGATCAACCTGATCCACCGGCTGCTTCAGCTCGAAGAGGTGGCCGTGAGCAAACGCGATCACGTAGTTCTCGCCATTGTACGTCCCCTTTTGTCCACCGAACGCCTTCGCAAAGTTGCGCGCGGCACTGGGCTTCTCAGTGAGAATTCCAACCGTCATACATGTCCTCCAAATCTATGATCGAAAAATTATCGAAAACGTTCGTATACGAGTATATCAGAGTCGTTCAAAGACCACCATCGTTTCACCACGATGCTTCTGACGTGACTGTGCTCGCTGGAAATGATTGCGCGATGCCGACGCATCGATCTCATCTACCAGGTGCCACTGCTCACCCAATACGCTCTGAACCACTGCCGACATACGCTTGCGCCATTTCTCACTGATCTGGAAGGCGAAAACGCGCGTCGACGGAGCAACGCTCATGGAAACAACCTGCTTCCACCATTCCAAGAACGCCTCATCATCCAGATTCTCAGCACCTTGAGACGTGTAGATCTCCGTATCTCCATACGGAGGGCACGTTAGAACCATCTCATGCGAACCACCTCGCATATCACGAGTAGCGCTATCGCCAAGCGACACACTGACATTCATCAAACCCAGACGGTCGATAAGACCCTGATGAGCCGCCACCACGGCTTCAGAAATGTCTGTGCCGGTGTACGTCACACCGCGCTGAGCACAGGTGAGCATGCGCTCACCCCACCCGCTGCACGGGTCATACATGTGCGTCGGCTCATACCGATCGAGAACAGCCACCATAGCAGTGTTGACGAACGTCGAGTACGAACGGATCTCGCCACTGATAGACAGACCTCGCACGATCTCTAGGGCTGACTCGGGGAGTCTGCCAAGATACTGCAATCGGTTAGCGAGCAGGCGTGCACGCAGACGGCCCCACTTGCGGTGATGAACCTCGTCGGCCTCCCACATCTGCAACTCACGGGCATAGAACGTCTCCCACGTACCACTACGGGCCAGCCAGGAGATCTGCCTCGAACCAGCATTCGTGACATCAATATCCGCCCACTGCTGCACCTGCTTGCCCAGACCTTCCCTGAGATCAGTCAGAGATTCAGGTAGATCAAGCCAGGAGTACTCACGATCCCAGTCGTGGCCATCAGGGGCCCCGAGAGCAAACCACAGATGAGCATCCGTCAAAGCCTCAGAGCCATCCCACAGCGTCACATAATTCAACTGTGCTGCACGAGCCGCTTCACGCTTACGCACGTCTCGCTCAGTCCACACTCCCAATGCATTGCGATAATACTGCGACTTCTCACCCTTCTTACACCAGGTCTGCACTGTCTTCTGATCCATCTCGCGATCAGCCTCATACCAGTGCCTACCATGTGACCACGAGCCATTGAGCTCGATAAACAGATCACGCTCAGGGATATAGAAATCAACAGCAAAGGGATAACGTTCCTCGTCACAATACTGCCGCACCACAGTCATACCGTGGTGATCCACATACTCAACGAGCAGCTCATAAAGAGCGTCCTCTGACAAGGAACTATTAAACGTACCTTTCTTTCGTTTTGTATCCATGGCACGAGCCCGAATTTCAGCAGATTCCATCCCATAATCAACACCATAGCGTTCTTGCATTGTTTGGCGAATCTGTTCCTTCACAGTCTCAGATGCAAACGGGTTGTCAACACCATAACGCTCTTGCATTGTCTGACGACGACGCTCCTGAATAACAGGAGAGAGCGACGGGTTATCCACACCGTAATGTTCTTGAATCGTCTGGCGAATTTGATCTTTCACATCATCGCGTGCAAACGGGTTCTCAACTCCGTGACGAGCCAAATGAGTCGCCTTCGCAGCAGCCTGCACCGATGGTGCATTGAAAGGACCTCGCGCATCTGCCGGGAGATCAGGACGATTACGACAAAGAGTCTCCAACTGACGACGGCGCACATCTGGATCAAGAGCGGTACTCGGTACACCGTAACAACGCATAGACGACTCTCGTTTGCGATCCTTAATCACCTCAGATTGCGAGACGTTATCGACTCCGTACACCTCCCGAATCGTCTGTCGCGCACGTTCACGCGTAGCAGGATCCGACAGCACACTATCCACACCGTAACGTTCCTGAACTGTGCGTCGACGACGCTCCTTCACCTCTGGCAACGACGATGCATTAGCCACACCATACCTACTGAGCGTCGTAGTCTTGATACGCTCCCTCACCTCACTACTCGCCATAGGCGACACACCACCATAGCGAGCCATGTTTGTCTGAGCGGTCTTGTCCTTGAGGCACTGCGCATACTCGTCCTTCAAGCCAAGACCCTCAAAAAGAGCAGCAAGGGACATCACATTAGCTGAAAGCGTTTCACTAATACCAAGTATGGCCAACACCTCACGGCGCGTCACACCGTTACGCACGCCCTCCAAAGCTCGATTGATGTCATCATCCGAACACCGGGTCTTCACATGGCTCACAAGATAACGCTCACGATCCACGGAAGAGCCGTCAGACCATTGAGGTAGACGCTTCCCCCTTCCGCCAAAGCCGCGCAGACGCAGATCCTCATCACTCCCCTCTGGGAACAAACCGGACTGCTTCTCCTGAGCTTTACGACGAGCCTCATCAGCAAACACCGAGCCCTCGGCCAACGTATACCGAGCACCATAGCGCTCTTCACGTGTCTGAGCCGCCTTCTCCTGGTATTCATCAAGCTTGAACGGGTTGTCCGTGCCATGCTGAGCAATCATGCCCGTCTGCATACTGCCACGACGAGACCGACGATTGGCATCACGGAACTCTTCACCCAGATCCAGAGCTGCATACAGCTCAGAGAGCTTGATGAGATTCACCGCGTCGTGCAGTCCAAGGTGCTCCAGGAGACCTGCCTTGTCCAGATCGCATGCAGCGTATCGCTCCAGCACGTCACGCACAGTCTCCTGTGCGACACGCTGCCGCACATGCTCGATCTTGTATGCTGTCCGATCAACGCCCTTCAACTCAGTCTTCATCGAAGAGTTGTGATAGCCAGGATCAATGCCGGTGGCATCAATGACACGCTCACGCGACCAACCCCGGCACACCAGGTCAGTCGCGCTACCCTCGGAAAATAGTTTTGCTTCATTCATGAGGCAATTCTATCATCGGTACAAGGGTAGTGCAACCCTATC
>ERZ1674053.30-NODE-30-length-36421-cov-11.511687_pt1 | contig 36421 bp, 27 predicted proteins | sample MGYA00581123_ERZ1674053 | MGnify/ENA primary metagenome ERZ1674053 (study PRJEB41354, sample SAMEA4873324) | human saliva metagenome | biome: human-associated habitat [ENVO:00009003]; feature: mouth environment [ENVO:08000002]; material: saliva material... | reverse complement strand
ACAAGAAAAGAGAAGATAAGTTCTGCACCAATCCACAGCCCATCATACTAAATCATTCTTTATCTTTCAATAAAAGAAATAAAGAATATATATAATATGAATTGAACTTTTAAACTGGTTAAGATGAAACACTTTAAGATTTATATAGTTTGTCTCTTGGCTGTTCTTAGCCTGCGCGTCTCGGCTCAATGCACGTTTCGTAACACAGCATTTAGCAGTGGAGAATATCTAACTTACAATCTCTATTATAATTGGAAGTTTATTTGGGTAAAGGCAGGAACAGCTTCCTGGTACACAGTCTCGTCTAATTATAAAGGTACACCGGCTTATCGTGCATCGTTGACAACGCGTGGCAATGGTAAGCTCGATAATTACTTTGTATTACGTGATACGCTCCTTGCTTATAATTCAAAGCAGATGGCACCATTGTACTATCGCAAGGGAGCAAGAGAAGGAAAGCGTTATACGGTGGATGAAATATTCTATTCTTATCCTAATGGTAAGTGTCATCTTCGCCAGCATCGTATCAATAGTGAAGGGAAACATAAGTGGATAGAACGCACTTATGATGATTGTTGCTTTGATATGATGAGTATCTTCCTTCGTGCTAGGAGTTTTAATCCTGAGAGTTGGAAGAAAGGTGAGGTTGTAAACTTCCCTATCGTAGATGGAAACAGCCGTGATCCTGCACGTATTATATATAATGGTAAGGAAGATGTAAAGGCGGATAATGGTCATAAGTATCGTTGTTTGAAACTTACTTATTGGGAATACGATGATGGAAAGTGGCGTGACATAGCAAGTTTCTACGTTACAGACGATAAGAATCACATTCCTGTTCGTCTCGATATGCGCTTAAAGTTTGGTTCAGCCAAGGCTTTCCTTACCTCCATGAAGGGAATCAATAGTCCTGTAACAGCTGAAGTGAAATAAAGAAAGGAATCTTTTCCTTACGATATATAAAGAACTTATCTTGTTATTATTGATTTAGGCGAGAGTATCTCAAAAGGATTTTACCTTTGATAGGAGATATTCTCGCTTTTTATATACTATCATCCTTTCTCTGATGTTCGAAACACTTATGTTGATTGTAAGAGAGCCTCTCTTCTAATGCAAGAAGTGCTCTCTTATAATGAAGGAGAGCCTCTCTTGTTATGGAAGAAAGCGTTATATGGAATGGAGAAGAGTCTTATGTGGATAATAAAACCTAAAGTGAGGGAAAACAAAAAGGAGCTTGTCTCCCGACAAACTCCATTTTGCTTAATTAAAAAGTGATGTGAGTTTAATTAAAATTTCATTATTTAAAATTACCCAAATAACAAATACATATATACCAAATATCACAACGAAGTGTTTCAAATAACACAAAACCTAACTTTTACTTACAATTCTTTCGACCTATTCTTACGATAAACTTAAACCTATGAAATTATGAAAACCTTATTTATGAGTAAATTAGTCTAATCGTTTCTGTAGGCAAAATTACAATAAAAAGCGCAAGCTCAAAGCCTATATAAGGCTGTGCTTCTATAAATATAAAGGTTATAAGGTAATTAAAAGGAGGTTATTTTATTAAGTAACTGATAATCAGTATATTTAAAATACATTATAAGAAAGTAAATTATAAGCCTTGTTATTGGTATAAAGTCTTGTTATAAGATAATTTATTGGGCTTTTTGAAACAAATAAATAATTTGTACTCACGAGAGAGATAATGGTATGTAAATGGTTGATAATGAGTTGTTATTATTATTATTAAGGCTTATAATCTTTGTAATTGAAGTTTTTTTAGCATTTACACCTATTATTATAAGGAAGGAGAAGAGTGAAGAATTAGATTGGAAAAAGGCGTCAATAATTTTGTTACTGTCTAATAAAATCTTTATATTTGTGGGCTATAAAAAGACATGTCTTTTATTGGTTTACTAATAAAGAATACCTAAGATGAATACATCGATAAGACTATATCTATTATGTGTGCTGTTTTCTTTACCGCTGATAAGTTCAGCCTCTAATGGAAAATGGTCTGAAGAATTAAATAAGTTGGATGAGAGTTTATCTCAAAAGAGCGTCTATGAGCAAAGAAAACTTGATGAGATAAAGGCTTTGAAACGCAATTTGAGAACAGCATCACAGGCTGATAAGTTTAAAATCAATCGTATGTTGTTTGATCAATATTCATCTTATCAGTACGATTCAGCTTATGTTTATGCGAATCATTTACTCTCACAAGCTCTTAAAGAACGGAATTGTGATTATGAATTAGAGGCTCGCTGTGATATTGTCTTCTGTCTTCTTTCGGCTGGATTATATACTGAAGCGTTCAATGAGTTGGCTACAATTCGTCTTGAAGGAACCAATCAGCAATCTAGAAAGCTTTATTTTAAGATGGCATCACGCTTGTATTATGATGTCTCAGACTATACTAAGACCGAACCTTACCAAAGTCAATACATCAAACAAGGTAGTGTTTATACTGATTCGTTGCTTCATTATATTCAAAAAGACTCTCCAGAGTGGTATTATGCGGTAGGAATAAAAGAAATGAAGGAGCATAATTTTGCTGCTTCCCTTGATTACTTTAATCAATATATGGAGCAGAAAGGGGGTGATGTGCATAGTAAAGCTATTGTTACCTCATGTCTTGGATGGCTTTATCTGTACCAAAAGGATTTAAACAAAGCTATTAAATATCTTGCACAAGCAGCTATTTATGATAATAAAGGAGTTGTAAGAGAAACCACAGCATTGTGTACTTTGGCAAGACTTCTTTATAAAGAAGGTGATATACAACATGCAACTGAATACGTCAGACAGTCACTTTCGAATGCAAATTTCTATGGGGCACGACAGAGAGTGATAGAGGTAAGTAGTATTCTGCCCATCATTGAGCGGGATAGATATAATATTATGCAGGGGCAAAGGAATGCAATAGCAGTGGCAGCTGTGGTATTTATTCTTTTTGTTATTGGACTTTTTGTGGCGTGGTGGTACATTCGTAAGCAAATGATGGAGCTAAAGAAAGCTCAAGTAATTATCGCTCGGCGTAACAAACAACTTGAGACTAAGAACAACCAATTGGAAGAAGTAAACAAAATAAAGGATGAGTATATTGGGAGATCATTCTACATTAACTCTGAATATATTAATAAGGTAGAGAAACTTTATCGTACCATTGATAGAAAACTCATGACTCGCCGAATTGAAGACTTGCGTTCGTCACTCAAAGAGAGTGAATTGATAGCAGAAAGAAAGTCGATGTTCGTTGATTTTGATGAGACTTTTTTGAAGCTTTTCCCACATTTCATCGAGAAATACAATGAGCTTTTTGATGATCCGGATAGTAAGTGTCTTGATCCGAAACAGCTCACAACAGAGATGCGAATCTTCGCTCTTATTCGTTTAGGAATTACTGACTCTGAACGTATAGCAACATTCCTTAATTACTCAGTTCATACCATTAATACTTATAAAACACGTGTCAAGAATCGTTCTCACATAGACAATGATAAGTTTGAAGGCTATATCATGAAGATATAGTAGGCTTTTCTTTTATTGTAATGGTGCTTTCACAATACTTCTAAAGAGCATAGTCTTATGCTTAAAGAGGTTTAGTGTAAGTGCTATTAGTTCCTATTTGAATGTTTTAAAAAGCTTATTTTGTGGTTGAAAAATAGTTACTTCTTTATTATAAAGGCATTATAAGCCTAATATTTTGATTATATTTACCAATGAAAAAGATAATTGATAATACTTGATAATCAGCTTGTTGATAATTGATAAAATCATTTTCTGTTTATATAATAAGCAGTTTTATTTATTAAATGTGAAATCATCACTATCTTTGCGAATAAAGAATAAGAACAAAAGAATATATTTTAAATAACTAAAAACATGGTTCACTATGAGGAAAATCACAAGTAATTTGCTTGGTGCAGTGTTACTACTATCTTCAACGATGACGTTCCTAGGATGCTCAACAGTTGATGATGGCAGTTATACAGCACCCATTACACTGACCGAGAAGATTGGTGGTAAGTGGGTTGTGAACTCAGTTACGCAGACTGATGAAACTAACGCGCGAACAAAGACACTAACAAATCTACTCGACTTTGACACGTTTGTTATTAATCTTAACCAAGATGAAGCGGGTAATGCAACCACTTTCTCTGTTGAAGGTAATGCACCTGCACTACTGCCAACCAGCGGTACGTGGAAGATGGATTATAACTTCACAAAGAGTGACAACACAGCTAGTAATCTGATTCTTAACGATGGTAAAGCAGAAACATCTCTCACGGTAACAGCTGTACCGGGTAATACTAAGACTCTTGAATATCGTTTGACTCGTAAGACAAACGGACAGTCTTTTGTTTCATATACGTATAATTTAACGCAAGCTGTAAAGTGATTTGGCTATGAAAAAGATATTTTTAGCATTGATGTGCTTGTTCCCTTTGGTTTTATTTGGTCAAGGTACGGAATTAAGTACGGCTCCTAAGTGTTGGACAGTACCAGCAGTCTTCACTGCAGATGAGGAAGTTACGTTCTATTATGATATGACAGATGTGGGCTTTCAAGAAGGGGTTGATCTCTATTTATGGGCATGGCAACCAACAGAGCCAGATGCTGGTCATGGTGGTAACTCTTCGGATTTTGCCAAATTGGAGTACGTTGGTAACAACATTTATAAGAAGACTATGATACCAACACAATACTTCCATTGTGATGTATCAAAGTTCGAAGACGCTGAATGGCCAGGCTTTTGGCAACGCTTGAAGACGAAAGATGGAAGTCTATGGTCAGGTGTTTTTGCTGCTCCCGACAGCCGTTTAGAGTTTGCAAACTTCAAGAAGTCAGGTGCAGGTATAACCTTCTTTAGTGGTAAGAAGTCTACTGGTTTAACAGAAAAGTTCACTTTGGATGAGCCATTGACAGTCCTTTTCAACCCTGATGTGTATAAGTTAGGTGATAAGACATTGACAGAGTTGGCTAAAGATGCTGATTTCGTTCAATTTGGTGTACACTCAGCTTTAAATGATTGGACCGTACAACAAACACTTGATGTATGGCGTCCTGCTGTATTAAAGAAGGCTGGTTTGAAGAAACTCTCTAATGGTCTCTATGCTTGGAACGTTGGAATACCTAGTGAGTATTATGCTTATAACCCTCAAGATGCAGGTCAAGCTGATAAGCCAACAATCCTTGCTGATCCTGATCAGAAGGCTAGTTTCCAACTTGAAAACATGAATTATATTATAATTAAGGTGATTAAAGATGCTAATGGAGCTAATCAGTGGGGTGTAAATAGTGGTGATCAAAAGCAAAAGGCAGGTTCTGCTGCACCTTATCCAGACCCTATGTTCTCTTATTTCCCTACACGAGTAAGTGCAAAGGATATCCTTACTTTGACCCGTGAATATAATGAACGAACATCTGGAGATTTAAAGTATACAATCGTAGCAGGCTCTAAGACTCTTACAGGAACTATGTCTGGTGTTCGTGATAAGCGTGAGGTAACACTTGATCTTAATAAGGAGTTGGAAGGCGTTAAAGCATCTGAATTGAAATTAACTATCAAGGAACAGCATGATAGAGTGGTTGTTGAATCAACTATACCACTTGTTGTAGCTGATTAAATAAGGTGATGGGAGAGGAATTCTTTCCTATCTTTATCAATCCATAAAAGCATTAAATTCTATGAAACTAACATTTCAAAATAAACTATCGGGGCTCATCCTCTTTATGATGATGTTGTTCTGTAGCAATGTATCGGCACAAAATATCACAGTTAGTGGTAGTGTTGTCGATTCAGAGAAAGAGCCACTTATCGGTGCTTCTGTAAGTGTTGTAGGTGGTAAAGTAGGTGCTATAACTGACCTTGATGGTAAGTTTAGTATTGAATGTAAGCAAGGTGACATGCTCGAAGTATCCTATATTGGGTATACAACACGTAAGGTTCAAGCCGCAAAAGACTTGAAGGTTGTATTGGAAGAGGATGCTAAGAAACTTGATGAGGTGACTGTTGTTGGCGTTGGTTATGGTAAGATGCGTAAGAGCGACCTAACTGGTGCTATAGCATCTGTTAGTTCTAAGGACATGAAACAAGGTGTTATTACCTCTACAGAACAATTATTACAAGGTAAAGTAGCAGGTCTTTCTATCGTACAAAGTTCTGGTGCTGTAGAATCAGGAGCATCAATTCGCTTACGTGGCGGTACATCTTTGTCTGCAAGCAATGGTCCTTTGGTTGTAGTTGATGGTATTCCTGGTGTTGATATCAACTCTGTTCAATCGTCAGAGATTGTTAGTATGGACATTCTCAAGGATGCATCAGCGGCAGCAATATATGGTTCTCGTGGTGCAAATGGTGTTATCATCATTACAACTAATCGTCAGGGAACAGATACAGAAGTAAATACTATCCAATATAATGGCTATGTTGCCTTTGCTTCAGCAGCTCGCAAACTAGATGTATTATCGGCTAATCAATGGCGAAGCTATGTACGTTCTACTGGTAATATGAGTGCTTTGGACTTTGGAGCTAGCACTGATTGGCAGGATGAATTAATGCGTACAGCTGTCTCACATAGTCATAATATCAACTTCTCATCATCGAAGAAGAATCATGGATATCGTGCTAGTTTCACTTATAATAATAATGAAGGTGTAATCAAAACTAACACTATGAACAGGCTTGCAGGTTCATTGTCTGCATATCAAACAGGGCTTAATGGACATCTAAGACTAGATGAAGGTATCAATACAAACTTCGATAGTTGGCATCCAATCGATAGTCGAATATTCGAGCGAATGATTAATCTTCAACCTACGTTCCCTGTATATAACTCAGATGGAACTTACGCCCAATTGAATGGTACAAACACGGAGAATCCAGTTGAATTAAATAATCATCGTACAGAGGACCGAAAGCGTCATCGCTTCCTTGGATATATGAAAGCTGAGTTGCAGATTATCGATGGTCTCTCTGCGACAATGAATACTTCTTATGAGTTCAATTCCGTTAAGTCAGGTCTTTATAAACCAACTTATGCGCGCATGGAAGGGCAGAGTGAGAAAGGTTGGGGTCAACGTCTTTATGATGATTATACCAATAAGCAGCTTGAACTTTACCTAACTTATGATAAGAAGTTTGCTGATATTCACCACTTAAATCTGATGGGTGGTTACTCTTATCTTGATAATATCTATGAGGGTTTTAGTGCTACTCGTTCTGGTTATGACTCTGATGCTTTCGGTTATAACAACCTAGGTGCTGGTAGTGATTATAGGCAAGGTGACGCTAGTTCTTATAAAGGAGGTTCCAAGCTGATATCATTCTTTGGACGTGTTAACTATAGTCTTCTTGATCGTTACATGCTTACAGCAACCTTACGTCGTGATGGTTCTTCACGTTTCGGTGAGAACCATAAATGGGGCGTATTCCCTTCTGTTTCGTTTGCATGGCGTATCTCTGAAGAGCCTTTTATGGCTTCAACACGTGAGTGGCTCGACAACTTAAAACTTCGTGCAGGCTTTGGTGTAACTGGTAACCAGAATGGTATTGGTGAATACAAATCGCTTTCTATTCTTTCAGCAGCAGGTTCTGCTTATTACGATGGAGCAACTAATACATGGAAGAACTCCTACACACAGATTCAAAACCCTAACCCTGATCTTAAGTGGGAGTCTACTGCTCAATGGAACCTAGGTGTTGACTTCTCTGTATTTAATAAGTTGAATGGTACTTTAGAATTGTACTATAAGAAGACATCAGACCTTCTTTGGACCTATCCAGTGCCACAACCTCCATATCTCGTTGGTACTATGTTAGCTAATGTTGGTGACTTAGTGAACAAAGGATTTGAGTTAACTCTAGGTTACAAAGCTGTTCGTACAAAGGATTGGACACTTGATGCAAACATGTCTATGTCGTATAATAAGCAAGAGATAACCAAGTTGTCAAATGATCAATATCAAGCTGTTGGCTTGCAGGCAGGTCCTTTGCATAGTGTACGTGGTATGTCTAACATCTATTCACAAGTAATTAAAGAAGGTTATCCAGCTGGTGCTTTCTGGGGACCACATTGCCAAGGTATCTCTGAAGATGGCAAATATATGCTTGAAAAAGATGCTGATGGTAAGGTGAAGGAAGGTTATCTTGGTTCAGCAATGCCTAAGTGGAACATTGGTTTAAGTCTAAATGCTACATGGAAGAACTTCGATGCTAGCGTTGCAGCCTATGGTATGTTCGGACAGAAAGTACTGAATGTTAGTCGTATGGTATTATATGATCCAACGCGTTTCCCATCACAGAATACACTTGACGACTTCATGACTAGTGGTATAACTGATAATCCAACTTTCTCTGATTACTTCATAGAAAAGGGTGATTTCTTCCGTCTTCAAGCTATAACATTAGGTTATTCTCTACCATTAAACAGCCTCAAGAAGCTAGGTCTCACTCGTCTACGTTTCTATGTAACAGGCGAGAATCTCTTCTGTATAACTGGTTATAAGGGGATTGATCCAGAGGTTAGTGTACCAGACAACGTACTTAACTCACCAGGTATAGACTTCTTCAATAGTTATCCACGACCACGTACTTTCTCTATCGGATTGAACGTTGGCTTCTAAGTTCATCGTAAATTCTAACTTTAAAAGATTCTATCTATTATGAAACGATTGAATTTCAATATATCAAATATGCTCCCTAAAAAGGCATGCTTAGGCTTAGGTCTTCTCTTGGCACTATCTTCTTGCACCGATCTAAACGAACATCTTTATGATAAAGTATCGCAAGACAACTATGGAAAGACATCATCAGAAGTGGCTACTATAGTCGGTGGTGCGTATGCCACATTACGTGGTTATGGAGCTAACACACCCGAAGGTGCAGGTGTTATCTGTTATCCAACTTGTGAGTACGTGTTCTTTACTCAGGAGTGTTCAAGCGATGAGGCTTGTATTCCAACACGTGGTACTGACTGGTTCGATGGCGGTCGTTACCAGCAGTTCCAGCGTCATAATTGGGACGTAAAGAACACGGGTATCCTTTCAGTATGGCGTTATAACTTCACCGGAGTATCGAAGATTAACGCTATTATTCATCAAGTAGAACAAAGTGGATTAAGCACTGAAGACAAGCAAAAAGTTGAGGCTGAGCTACGCGGTCTACGTGCTTATTACTACTACAACTTGCTTGATTGCTTTGGAAATGTGCCTATCGTGACCGACTTCACACAGAAGGAGTTGCCTGCAAACTCACCTCGTAAGGATGTCTTTGCATTTATAGAGAAGGAGCTTAAGGATATACTTCCAATACTCCCATCAGGTACTACTTATGCTAAGTTTACGCAGAATGTGGCTAACACCTTGTTGGCTCGTCTCTATCTAAATGCTGAAGTTTATACAGGAACTCCACGTTGGCAAGATTGCTTGGATGCATGTAGTAAGGTTCAAGGATATAGCTTAACTCCTAACTACAAAGCCAGTTTCGCTATCCAAAATGAGAAGTCTCCTGAAATCATCTTCTCTATTCCTTACGACCATAAACAAGGTACTGTTGGTAACTACTTAGCTAGTATGACCTATCATTACAATCAGAAGTTAGCCTTCGATCCAGCTGGTGTCTACCAGTGGTGTGGTAATGGTATTTGTGCACAGCCAGGGCTTTATTCTTCATTTGATGAGAAGGATGTTCGTCGCCAATGTCTGTTAATTGGTCAGCAGTATAGTGCTAAAGATGGTTCAGAAGTATTGATGGACGATGGTTCACCATTGAACTATACTGAAGAAATAGACAATTTCACGGATGCTGCGAAGAATGCTGGTGCACGTTTAAATAAGTATGAGTGGAGTGCAACTGACTCTTGGGAGCGTGATAATGATTGGGTTCTTATGCGTTATGCAGAAATCTTAATGATGCAAGCAGAGTGTAATTTCCGCCTCGGCTATACCCCAACAGCCCTCACATATATCAATCAGATTCGCAAACGTGCAGGTCTCAACGATCTTACAACATTGACACTTGAGGACTTAGATACCGAGTGGAAGCATGAGTTTGTATTTGAGAATCTTCGTCGAACAACCAACATTCGCTTTGGTACTTACTATCAGGCATGGTGGGAGAAACCAGCTGATCCAGCCGATCATCACACTGGTATCTATCCTATCCCACAAGAGGAACTGAACAAGAATCCTAATTTGAAGCAGAATCCAGGTTATAGTTCACAACAGTAAAAAGCGTTGAAAGCTCCATTATAAGTATATAATAAGGATGAAAAGCAAGATGGTTTTCTATCGTAATATATACTTATAAATGGAGCTTTTTCATGCTCTTAATTATCTTATAAAGGCTCTTTTTTGTGAGTAATGAGGCTTATTAATGAGTCTAAACTTATTGCCTTATCATGGAAAAGAGTTTCTTTGTAATTGAAAAATAGATTAAAAATAGAAATAAATTAAACTAAAAAGGATACAAAAATAGATTATTTTCTTAGTGAGAACAATCTCTTTATTCTTTTAATCAGTTGTTTCTAGCGATAGAATCAAGTGTTTTAACCATGATAAGAGAGTGTTTTAAGCATTTAAGGGAATGGCGTTATGAGATAGTTAAAAGTTATTTTTAGATAAGAGAAAACGATTTTTTTGTTTAATTTTGTTCCTCTTTTTAACGATACATGTTGAGGGGCAGGATAACTTTTAATGTATCTCAGTATTACTTATTACATAATGGATAATGAATAAAAAGATATGGATTTAAAGTCAATACTTACTTTAGCAGCTACTGCTGGACTCTTATTTACATCTTGTGCAGATAGTTATGAGGGTGCACCCAAGAAGGTGGATGGAAGGCAAGAGGCGCATCAAGTAATGCCATTAGCCGTCCAGAAGACTAATAGTATGCAGGTTTATGCTCATTACATGCCATGGTTTGAGACAACAACGTCCAATCCGCAGAATGCAGGTAAGTGGGGTTATCACTGGACAATGAAGAATTGTGACCCTAACAAGATGGTTGGTAATGATAAAAGAGAGATTGCTTCGCACTATTATCCACAGATTGGTCCGTATGCAAGTGGCGATGAGGCAGTGCTAGACTATCAATGTTTGTTGATGAAATATGCAGGTCTTGATGGTGTAATGGTCGATTGGTATGGTGTAAATAGCGATAATTCTATTGCTCAACACAAGTCGAATACAGAGGCATTGTTCCGTGCTTTGAAGCGAGCAGGGCTCAAGATGAGTGTCGTCTATGAGGATCGTACATTGGACGGAGCGTCTGATAGGGTAGGAACAGCTCGTCAGGATATGCGTTATCTGGCAGAGACATTCTTCAAGGATGATAGTTATGTGAAGGTAGATGGGCGTCCACTTCTGCTCAATTTTGGTCCAATTACGATGGAATCACCGAAGGATTGGTATCGTGTCTTTTCTATCTTGACCACAAAACCGATGTTCCTTGTATTAGATGGAAAGCTCAGCAGCGTTAATAATACAAGCTATTCTGATAATGCGCAAGGCATTTATACATGGGTAAATGCCAATCCGAACTATGCTATAGCTAAGAACTATAAGTGCTTTGTGGGTGGTGCAATGCCTGGATTCCATGACTATTATAAAGAAGGTGAGGGCAGTAATGGTTATACAACATACGATGCTGAGGGTGGAAAGTTGTTCCAACGCCAGCTAGATGCAGCCAAGAACGCTGGGTTAAAGTACCTTCAGATTAGTACATGGAACGATTACGGAGAGGGCACAACGATAGAGCCTACACTGGAATATGGCTACAAGTACCTCGAAATGTTGCAGAAGTTTACAGGCGTGAAGTATACAGTTTCCGACCTCGAAGTTATCTATCAATGGTATAAAGCACGTGTTGCCGAACCTAACAATCCTAAGGTTAAGGAAGCATATAACGCCCTTGTACAACTGAAAATGGATGAAGCAAAGGCTATCATCGGCACTTTGAATAGAAAAAGATAAGGTAATTAATATCTCAATAAATGAAAACTAAGATTTTAAAACACTTCATTTTAGCAGTCTGTTTATCGCTCTTGCCAATGGCAATGGTGGCTAAGCAGGAAGCAATGGTGAGTTCACCATCAGGTAACATTACGCTGACGACTGGTGTAGATAATGCGGGGCGTCCTTATTACTCATTGAATCGTGGGAAAGAGGAGATACTTCTTCGTTCGGCACTTGGGTTGAAGTTGAAGGATGGCGACTTGTCTAATGACTTCCGACTCATAGGTTTCTCACGTGCAACTAAGGATGAAACGTGGCATCAACCATGGGGAGAAGAAGATGATGTACGCAATCATTATAACGAATTGACGATGAAGTTAGCACAGAAGAAAGGACTTCAACGCCAGCTGACCATTGTTTTCCGTGTCTTTGATGATGGTATGGGCTTCCGTTATGTATTCCCACAACAGAAGAACCTAAGTGACTTCATTATCACAGATGAGCTTACAGAGTTCTGTTTCAAAGGTGACCCTGAGGCATGGACATTACCTTTTGATGCCGATTACTATGAGGGACTTTGGACGAAAGCACCATTGAGTAAGAAGCAGAAGGTGTGTACACCTGTTACAATAGAGGCTAAGCCAGACCTTTATATGATGTTACATGAAGCGAACCTGACCGATTACTCTTCATTAAATGTCAAGCCGATAGAGGCAAAAGAGGGTTATGTGCGATTGAAGGCAGAGTTAGTACCATGGTCAAATGGCGACTTGGTGCGTGCAAAAGCACCTTTCGTCTCTCCTTGGCGTATGTTATCAGTAGAAGACCATGTGGGTGGTTTGATTACAAACCGCGTCATGTTGAACCTTAATGACCCTTGTAAGATTAAGGATACATCGTGGATTACAACAGGAAAGTACGTTGGTGTGTGGTGGACTTACCACATGCAACATGCCACATGGGGTATTGGTCCAAAGCATGGAGCCACAACTGAGAATACAAAACGCTATATCGACTTTGCTGCCGAGCATGGTTTTAAGGGCGTACTAGTCGAAGGTTGGAACTATGGATGGGAGAACGACTGGGGCAAGGAAGGTGATAAATTCAACTTCACAAAGCCTTATCCAGACTATGACTTCGATGGTTTGCAGAAGTACGCATTGTCGAAAGGAGTCTCACTGATTGCTCATAACGAGACAGGTGGTGCTGCAAAGAACTATGAGGAACAGCTGGAAGCAGCCTTCTCACTCTATGAGAAGATGGGAATTAAGGCTATTAAGACAGGCTATGTGAATAAGGTTATGGACAACAAGGAGCTTCAACACTCGCAATATGGTGTGCGTCACTATCGCAAAGTGATTGAGGCTGCAGCCCGACACCACATCATGGTGGTCAATCATGAGCCTGCTATGCCAACTGGTCTACAGCGTACTTACCCCAACCTCATCGCTAGTGAGGGTGTGAGAGGACAAGAGTGGAATGCTTGGGATGGCGCTGGTGGCAACCCACCTTACCATCTTTGTGTGCTCCCATTCACACGTCAATTAGCTGGACCAATCGACTTCACGCCTGGTATCTTCAAGCTCGAAGGACAGGTTTATGCGCATACTCATCCACACACAACGCTTGCTAAACAGCTTGCCGAGTATGTTGTCATCTACACTCCATGGCAGATGGCTGCTGACGAGATTGAGAATTACAAGGATCAACCAGCCTTCACCTTCATTGAAGCAATGCCTTCTAACTGGCAGAAGACGGTTATCCCGATGGCAGAGATTGGTAAGTACATCGTTACTGCACGTCAGAACCGTGATAACCAGGACTGGTTTGTTGGTGGAATGACCGATGAGAACGCTAGAGACATCAGTCTTAAACTCGACTTCCTAGCACCAGGTACAACTTATAAGGCTATTATCTATAAGGATGGACCTGATGCCGAATATGATAAGAACCCTTATCCAATGACCATCGAACAGCTTGTTGTGAACCATGATAGTGTATTGAAACTACACATGGCAAAGAGTGGTGGCTTTGCAATTCAGCTCATTAAACAAGCGTAAGGAGCAATAGCTTATAGCTTATTAAACTTATATTCATCCCTGCCTTATCATCTTGATGGGCAGGGATTTTGGTTATTATTTTGGTAAGGAATACTTGCCTTATATGTGATTTATTGTTATCTTTGCACCGTTTAGTACGTAATAATATGAGAAAATACAAGTTATTTGTAACATTTGGACTATTGACTATGTCTGTAGCAGTGCATGGTCAGACCTCAACAATATCGGGAGTTCTACTCGATTCATTGACCCATGAGGGGGAACCCTACGCTACCGTTCGTGTTTATAAAGGTAAGAAAAGTGACAAGCCAGTGGCTATGTCGGTTACAGCTATTGATGGTAAGTTCTCTCAGCAGGTAACAGGACAAGGTAACTTCTTGGTTTCTTTCACTGCTATGGGGCGTAAGGAGGTTCTCCGAAAGGTGCAACTTACAGCCACAGGAGGCGTTATCGACTTGGGTCAACTGTTGGTTCAAGACGATACGAAGCAGTTGAAAGGCGTAGAGGTAGTGGCACAGAAGCCACTTGTTAAGATGGAAACGGACAAGATGTCGTATGATGTTCAGGCTGACAACGACGCTAAGACGAACACAGTACTCGACATGTTGCGTAAGGTTCCGATGGTAACTGTGGATGGACAAGACAATATCTCGGTCAATGGACAGTCCTCCTTCAAGGTTTATGTGGATGGTAAACCGAACGTAATGTTCTCTTCCAATCCCTCACAAATATTCAAGTCAATGCCCGCCTCGGCGGTTAAATCAATAGAGGTAGTGACCAATCCAGGTGCTAAATATGATGCCGAAGGAACAGGCGGAGTGCTGAATATCATCATGAACCGCGTTAATGGCAAGAGTGCCGTTAATATGAATGGATATAACGGAAACCTTGCTATCTCTGCAGGAAACAAGGGTTGGCGGTCGTCTGGGTTCCTTAGTGGACAGCAGGGAAAGCTGACTTACAGTGCTAACATCATGTATAACGCAGCAAAGTCGAAAGGTACTGTGACAGAGATGAGCCGTACTGCGAGTGATGGGTCACGTATGGACTATCGTCAAAAGGGCAATACTCACATCCCATTCACCATGGGTAACCTTAGTCTGGGCTATGAGCTTGACTCTATGAGCAATATTGGTGCATCCATTGGGCTCACTTCCTTTGCTATGAAGAACGATGGTCACCCCATGACAACCTTCTCCGGTGGTCCTTACGGAACAGGTTTCTCGTATGGTAACGAGATGACCATGAAGAATAAGAACACCTCCTTTAACGGTAGCATAGACTATCAGCGATTCTTTAATAAGGCTCGCACAAGTAGTTTGACACTGAGTTATCTCTTCTCAACAACACCTGCCGAGAACACAAATCTTCGTGTTTATGATCCCTTACCAGCGGGTGTTACGATTCCATTAAAGGATCTTTATTCAGAGGCGAAGATGCGTGGAACGGAGCATACAGTGCAAGTCGACTATACCACACCGATAGGGAAAGGACAGACCTTAAGCACTGGTTTGAAGTTTATCGCACGTCGCAACTCTTCCGACTCGAAGTTTTATGACATCGTAAGTGGTGCTAATGTCTACAATGCTAACAACAGTGTGAATTATAGGAACACGCAGAGCATCCTTGCTGAATACGCCGAATATGCAGCAACAATGGGTAAGTTAGGTGCCAAGGTGGGGCTTCGTTACGAGCATACATGGGAGAACGTGAAGTTCATAGTAGGTCCTGGTGCCAACTTCAAGAAGCACTATGGCAACCTAGTACCATCTGCCAGCCTTACTTACAACCTATCAGCTGGTATGAATCTAGGCGTTAACTATTCTATGCGAATCAGTCGCCCAGGTATCAGTTATCTGAATCCTTACCACGACATAAGCAACCCGACGGCTGATAGTTATGGTAATCCTGACTTGCAAGTAGAGAAGAGTCACAACATAAAAGTAGTCTTCAACTCCTTCACACCGAAGTTTATGATCAACGTAACACTCGGTGAGAACTTTGCCAATAATCAGATAGAACAGTACTCATTCATGCATGGTTCGATACTGAATACCACGTATGGCAACATCGTTAAAAGCCGTTGGACGAACTTCAGTTCGTTTATGAATTACGCCGTTACTAATAAGACTCGTCTGATGCTAACAGCCAATGTTGACTATGGAGATATTCGATCAGAACAACTCAATGCACATAACTATGGATGGCAAGCCACTACATTCCTCGGTGTGCAGCAAACCTTCCCTTGGGATTTGAAATGGAGTATGTTTGTGGGTGGAATGACGAAGAAGTATTCTCTACAAGGCTATAACAGCGGCTTTAATATGTTTAATACAACGCTATCAAAGAGCCTTATTAAGGATAAACTCGACTTGAGTTTGATGTATTTCGTGCCATTCACTGGTAAGATAAAGATAAATCAGTATAGTCATGGAGCCGACTTTGAGAATCGTATGAACATCTCAATTCCTGCCCAGATGGTATCCTTCACACTTACATGGAACTTCGGTAACACCAAGAAGCAATACCAGAGTCATGAAACAAAGATAACTAACGACTTCCAAGAAAAGAAGAACGACCAGCAGATGAACGGCATGGGAATGGGGGTCGGGATGTAATTCTCCGTGCTTGTTTATCGTTATTAATGTCCCTAATGGGCGTTAATTAAAATCATAAAGGGCTGTAACACGAATGATGTTACAGCCCTTTTATTGCCTTAATAGTCTCTCTTTGAATCACTCGATAGTATCTCTTTTATTCGCTTGATAGTATATCTCTCGTCCAGAAGATACTTTGTTAACGGGATTATACACGCCTGTATAACTGATTATATACACCTGTATAATTGATTGTACAGCCTTGTATAAAAGTCTTCAAAGCCTTTCTAACGGATTGGAATACTAGTAGAAAGCCTCTTGATGAGCTTCTTAAAGGAGGGAATAAGTCTATGGTAGTTAATTAAAGAATACTCTTTGCCATTGGAAGAGGGCGTTTCCTTGATGTGAGAAGAGCCTTTCTTCATATCAACGAAAGGCTTTCTTCAAATTGAAGAAAGCCTCTCATTGTTTGTTCCCGTTAGGCACTCCTCCCCTTGGGGGAGGCTGGGAGGGGTTTAAGTCAAGCGTCTTTACTCCTTTGTAATCATGTTACGTGAAAGTCTCATGAGGATGGCGAAGATGATACAAGCAGTGATGAAGCCAGCGATGGCATCGATGAGATAGTGTGCTTGAATATATACTGTTGCACAACAAAGGAGGATGTAGAATGGTGCAAGAACAGCCAAGAGACGATAGTTGCGGTCGTGCCATAAGAGCAACATACACACTGTGCTCACGCCAACATGCGAACTCGGGAACGCAGCCGTTGGTCTTTCGCCTGCCGCCTTAGCGTCTTCAACGAGGTGATAGAATATGCCGTCTGTATAACCAGGGCTTGGTAAGCACTCTTGATGATGGTTGAAATAATCGTGCAAGTTGGGGAATACGCCCGCAGCAGCTTGTTGTAAGCCTATCGCCTTATAGTAGAATGTAGGACCAACGACTGGTAGGAAGATGAATACAACATAATAGATAAAGAACGAAGAGAGAATGACGAAGGCAGCACGATTGAACTCCTTGTAATGCCAACCGAAGTAGTAAACGGCGGTTGCAGCTATCATTGGATAATAAGCAGCGTATCCCATGTCGAATAACTCACTGAAGATATGCCCCGGAAGAGCCTTTGCAAAGAGCAAAGCAGGCTGACATCCGAAGAGAGATTGCTCCCATGTAGCTGCTAAATGGTCAAGGTTTGGGAGGTGGCGGTTGATCTCGTAAGTATCAGGATACCACCATGCGAGTAATGCCATTTGCACTCCTACACGTGTGAAGCGTGTTAGTCGACAGGGTGCAATGCGATAAACAAGCCACATAACAGCCGTGAGAGCAACGATGCGGATGCGCCCGTAGATCATAGCTTGTGGGTTATTGATACTCGTGTACATGAAGAATGTGATGATAAGTGTCAATACCAAGTAAGCCATTACCACCCATTCGTATGCCATAAGACCCTTAACAGGTTTCTTCTCTAGCTTAAATAAGTTTGTTATGAATCGTTTCATTGTTTGTTGTTATTGGTTTTGTTAGCCCCATTAGCCCTATTAGGCTTATTCGCCCAATTAGCCTAATAATAATTAGCTAATCTATAGCCAACCCTCTTTCTTATACCAATCAATCGTCTCCTTCACCCCTCTCTTGAGGTCATACTTCGGTTGATAGCCCAGTTCGTCGATAGCTGGTTGGATGTTACAACGCCAGTTTCGCTGTTTAAGAATCTGATACTTATCATTGTTAAGAGCCGATATTTTACCCGTGATATGCCCTATTAGGTCGCCAAAGAAGGTCACAATGCGCAGCAACCAGATAGGAGCAGTAATGCGAATCCACCATGGTTTGCCCAGTTCCTCATGTATCAAGTCGCTGAAAGTGGTGCTTTGATAAACCTTACCATCGCTTAGGAAGTATGCACATCCAGCCTTCCCGTGCTCAAGCGATAGGAAGACAGCCTGCACAACATCCCTTACATAGACGAAGGTGATGTCCTGTTGCTTGTAACCAACAGCAAAGTCGGAGTGCCCCTTGATACTCTTTGCCATTAAGAAGTAATCCTTCTCCCTCGGACCATATACCCCTGTTGGACGCAGGATAATATAAGGAAAGTCGTCGGGGAGCATTGCTTCAGCCTTTAACTTGCTTTGTCCGTATGCCGTGTTAGGCTTTGGTGTGTCCGTAGGTTCAATCTCCTTGTAAGGTTGTTGCTCTCTGATAGCTCCAAAGATACTAAGACTTGAAATGAAGACAAAGCGTTTCAGGGCTGGTTGAGTAGCTTGAAGTGCCTTTACGAGATTGTTAGTTCCATCCGTATTGATGCGGAAGAAGTCTGCTTTATGTAAACACTTCGTCACACCAGCAGCGTGAACAACATAGTCGAAGGCGTGCCCTGCAAGCTGTTCTGTCAATTTATCGACAGAAGAAAAGTCTAGTTCTATGAAATGAATGCGCTCATCTCTTAAATACTCTCTCGATGACGAGCGACGCACGGCAGCCCAGGTTTCATATCCTTGACGTATTGCCTCTTCCACTATAAATGACCCAATGAAGCCTGAAGCACCTGTTATTAATATCTTATTCATCGAAAATATCTTAGCAAACGTTTGCAAAGATACAAACTTTTTCGTTACTTTGTCGAATATATAAACATACTAATTCCATTATTTATGACGAAAGATAAGAAAGGTGGAAAGCGATTAACTAAGAAGCAACTAGCCGAACAGTTGACTTCTTTCTTTCAGTCGCAACCTAACGAAACATATAGTTTTAAAGAGATATTCCGTGCTTTGAAGTTAAAGACACATCCGGCTAAGATGTTAGCAATTGATGTGATGGAAGAGATGGCATGGGACGACTTTCTTGCAAAGGTAGGCGACAGTGCCTATACTCTCAATACAAAAGGACAGGTGCAAGAAGGTACTTTCATTCGCAAAGCTAATGGAAAGAACACCTTTCAACCAGACGATGGTGGCACTCCAGTCTTCGTCTCCGAACGTAACTCAATGGCTGCTTTAAATGGCGATCATGTCAAAGTGCAGTATATGGCAAGACGCCAGAATCATATTAAAGAGGCGATGGTCATTGAGATATTGCAGCGCAAGAAAGACACCTTCGTAGGCAAGTTAAGAGTGGAGAAGGACATTGCCTTCCTTGTAACTCAGGAGAATCTCTTTATTCATGACATACTAATTCCTAAGAAGAAGTTGCGTGGTGGAACCACAGGTGACCGTGCTTTGGTGAAGATAACACAATGGCCTGACGCAAACCACAAGAACCTTATGGGCGAGGTAGTCGATGTCTTGGGTGCAGCTGGTGATAATGACGTTGAGATGAACACCATTCTTGCGCAATACGGATTGCCTTATAAGTATCCTAAACGTGTCGAGGATGCTGCCGAAAAGATAAGTGCTGAGATTACAGAGCAGGACTTTAAGGAGCGAGAAGACTTCCGTGACGTGTGGACTTGTACGATAGATCCAAAGGATGCAAAGGACTTTGACGATGCTCTCTCTATACGAAGACTAGAGAAGGAAGGGCTTTGGGAAGTTGGTGTACATATAGCAGATGTATCGCATTATGTCAAAGAAGGCGACATAATTGACCGTGAGGCACAGCAGAGAGCAACCTCTGTTTACCTTGTGGATCGCACTATTCCAATGCTTCCAGAGCGTCTTTGTAATTTCATTTGTTCGTTGCGTCCTAATGAAGAGAAGCTCGCTTTCAGTTGTATCTTTAATCTTGATGATGACGCAAATGTAAAGGCTTACCGCATTGTACACACTGTTATCAAGTCGAATAGGCGTTACGCTTATGAAGAGGCACAGCAGTTATTGGAAGATAATGGTGTTGTTGATGGTACAGGAGAGCCTGCCCCAAAGCCAGGAAAGGATGGTTATAAGGGCGAATATGCCGAAGAGATCATTACACTAGACCGCTTGGCAAAACTTCTTCGAGCACGTCGTTTCAAGGGAGGAAGCGTTAAGTTCGATTCAGAAGAGCTCCATTTCGATGTAGATAACACTGGTAAGCCGCTCCGTTGTTACTTCAAACGATCGAAAGATGCCAACAAGTTGATAGAAGAATTTATGCTTCTTGCTAATAAAACAGTAGCGGAAAGCATTGGAAAGACCGTTAAAGGCAAGAAAGCAAAGACTCTCCCTTATCGAGTTCACGATAATCCAGACCCTCAGAAGTTTGAGAATCTACGTGAATTCAGCGCTAAGTTCGGTTATAAACTTAAGTCTTCGAGTACGAAGGGGGCTACAGCTCGTGCGTTGAACAAGCTCATGGATGAGGTACAAGGTACTCGCGAAGAGAAGGTGATACAAACGATTGCTCTGCGATCGATGATGAAAGCGAAGTATACAACGCATAACATAGGGCACTTCGGACTAGCTTTTGATTACTACACACACTTTACTTCGCCTATTCGTCGCTATCCCGACACCATGGTACATCGCTTGATAACACGTTACCAGAATGGTGGTCGCTCTGCAAACAAGGATCACTATGAAGAGTTGTGTGAGCATTGTTCGGATATGGAGTTGGTTGCGCAGAATGCAGAACGCGACTCCATCAAGTATAAGATGGTTGAGTTTATGGGCGAACACATCGGTGAGTGTTACGATGCACATATATCAGGTATCCAGAGCTTCGGCATCTATGCAGAGATAGATGAGAACCATTGCGAGGGTATGATACCAATGCGTGACCTTGATGATGACTATTATGACTTCGATGAAAAGAACTATTGTCTAGTGGGGCGACGCCGTCATCACGTGTATCAACTGGGTGATCCTATCCGCATAAAGGTGGCTAAAGCGAATCTAGAACGCAAACAGCTCGACTTCACACTAGATGATGGTCGACCCGTGAAGGTGCCCCAACAACCTGTGAAAGAGCAGCCAAAAGATAAGAAGAAGAAGGAAAGAAGGAGGAGAAAGTGAGCCTTTTTCTAATTCAAAATTATGATTACTTCATGTTGACAAGTACACGAGTTGACGTGTAGACAAGTTGTTAGATAAAGTTGACGAGTACACAGGTTAACGAGTAGACAAGTTGTTAGTTCTGTTGGATGTGGCATCTCTTGGATGAGAAAACACCTATCCTAACTGGCTCCCGTTAGGTACTCCTCCCCTTAGGGGAGGCTGGGTGGGGAGTCCAGACAAGGGCGTCTGTTCCTACAGCGTGGGGTTACTTTCAATTTAATGAGAGCTTAACAATGGTAAGCACAATGATGGATTTTGAATTATGAATTATGAGTTAAGACAGAAAAATGATTCTATTTTATGTGTAACAAACGACTATTTCTACTCTTACTCGGCGTTTTCTTTGTTCTAATAGCGCATGCGCAAGAGCAGAGATACACCCGTTTAAAGGGTTATTATCGTGTTTATCAGGCGACAAATAGTATGCTCTCTTATTTTGTAGATGGTATGATGGAGTTTTATATACCCGTATCTGACTCCATAGCAGGCAACTCTGACAATAAAAAGAAGTCCCCTTTTATTGATAGAAAGTTCCTTGGTGAACGTCGTCGAAAGGCTCCGAAAGCCAATGGCGACGATACTTTCGTGCGGATGTCACTGCCAAATTTAGAGCGACAAACGCTTATTGAGAGTATAAACAGCGAAGAGTATTCAACGAGGAACAATGGAGATGTGTATCGATGGGCGGATAAGTGCGGTAAAATAACGCATGACAAACAGAAGATAAAAGGGCAGACTGAATTGCTGACAACTATCGAGATGGATGAGTTAGTGGGGCAACCTAACCATGAAATAGATATGAGTCAGTTGCGTATGTATGGTATCGTGGCTCGTATGACACAATTTGATGAGAGCGAAACTTACCTTTCTAATTATGCTCTTAACGCCTTCCAAAAGCATCAAACCTTCTTTGCTCGTTATCGAGGAGAGGATGTTGACGATCGTATTGATATATGGAGTGAGTTCTATGTATCAGATAGAATGACGATAACAGAGGCTGAACTCAAACAGATAAAGAAGGAGAAAAACCATGTATGGACGTTCTCTATCCCCGCTTCTGTCCCTCCTTTAGATAAGGAAGTAGTTGCTGCTTGGGAAAAGATGATAGAATACTAAGGCACCAGACTACCAATAATTGAAATGTAAAATGAGGAAAATTCTTTATTTATTCATGCTTCCCTTGCTTATTATCAGTTGTTCGCAAGGGGCAAAAAAACGTAGTTTTCCAAAGGAGAAGTTCACTATTGACCTCTTACTTCCTACTTCCCCCGTGAAGAATCAAGGCTCCAGTTCACTTTGTTGGGTCTATGCTATGCTTGCAACGATTGAGTCAGAGCATATCATACAAGGTGATTCTGTCAACCTAAGTGCCGATTATGTGGCTCGAATGTATCTATATGAGCAGGCTAGAAGACGCCAATTTCTACCGCAGAGAGTGGCTCGTTTAGAGCGACCCATCACCACTCGCGGTATGAGTACAATGACACTTGACCTCATCAAAACCTATGGTTTACAGCATTATGATGCCTATCATAGTGAGCCAGATATGGACTATAATGTCCTTTGTAGGCGTCTTGATCGTTCGAAGAATGTTGACGAACTCTTGGATAAGAGTATCGGAACTTTACCTAAACTGGTCTTTATGTTTGGTGTGCGATACACTCCTTATGAGTTTGCACGCAGTGTTTGTATGCCAGAAGAGTACACAGCGGTAACGAGTTTCCTACATCATCCATTACATGAGAGCTTTCCTTTAGAAGTTCCAGATAATTATTTCCACGATACCTTCCTAAATATTACAGCAAAAGACATCATCCCCTGCATTGTAAATAGCCTGAAGAAAGGGCATCCCGTGTGCTGGGAAGGTGACGTCTCAGAGCCTCTCTTCTCCTTTGAACATGGATATGCAATGTTGGATGATGAGGCTCGGCAATGGACAGAAAAGGATAGACAGGAAGCGTTTGAGCACTTTCAAACAACTGACGACCATTGTATGGAGATCGTTGGAATAGCCCATGACCAGCATGGTAAACGCTTCTTTCTTTGCAAAAATAGCTGGGGCACGGACAATCCTTACCATGGTTTCATGTTCTTGAGTGAGCCTTATGTCTATATGAAGACCATTGCCTTGGTGGGAACTAACCTATAGTTATCTACTTCGAAAAGCTTCTTTATCATGGAGAAAACTTTTCCTTGAGATTAAAAATAGATTAAAAAGCAGAATAAAATAGTTTAATAATAGAATAAAAACAGACTAAAAATAACAACAAACGACGCTTATCAGTATTATTGATGAGCGTCGTTTGTTGGATAGATGAGGCTTATTACTTAGTAAAGAGTTGCTTTGCAAACTCCCAGATAACGATTCCTGCGGTCACACTAACATTCAGAGAGTGCTTCGTTCCGAACTGTGGTATCTCCAAGCAAGCATCACTCATGTCAACAACAGATTGTTTTACGCCCTTCACCTCATTGCCCATGATGATGGCATAATGGCTGTTGTTTGTAGTCGATTCAGCATTGAGATTGAGCGTATGGAGCTTTGTTGAATGTTCAACCTGCTCTACGCTATAAACGAAAACACCCTTCTTATGCAAATCTTCAACGGCATCTTCTGTCCGTTCAAAGTATTTCCAATCAACCGAATCTTCGCCTCCTAAAGCCGTCTTATGTATCTCGGCATTAGGAGGAGTAGCCGTTATACCACATAGATAGATGGCTTCTATACGAAAAGCATCGGCTGAACGGAATACACTTCCTACATTATATAATGACCGCACATCGTCCAGAACGACGATGAGAGGCAACTTCTCGGCTTCTTTAAACTCCTCAATGGAGAGCCGACTCATCTCTATTGTACGTAACTTGCGCATTTATTTCATACTAAAAGCAACCGCATAGGCTTTGATCTTAGTAACCATTGACAGCAAACCATTGCTTCTTGTAGGTGAAAGATGCTGTCTCAAGCCTATCTTATCAATGAAGTATAGGTCGGAATCTATAATCTCTTGTGCGGTATGATGACTTAGAATGCGAATCAAAAGAGCGATAATACCTTTTGTGATAAGCGCATCTGAATCAGCTGTAAACACCAGTTTGCCATCGACATTATCGCATTGGAGCCATACACGACTTTGACATCCGTCTATGAGATTCTGCTCGTTTTTATACTGTTCAGCCAATGGTTCAAGGTCATTACCTAGGTCGATCAACATCTGATACTTGTCCATCCAATCGGAGAAGTCGCTGAACTCTTCGATTACTGCATCTTGCGCTTCGTTTATTGTCATAGTTTCTTTTATTTAAAGGAGTGGTAGGAGTGAAGGAGAAAAGGGAGTTAAAACAAGTGTAAAGTGGCTTGATGTGTTTCATTCTACTATAAAAAGGATTGGTATTGTTGCCTTGTATATCCTTAACCTACCATCAAGAACATTTGTCTTCACGCCCTTTCATTCCTTAATTCTTGGCACTCTTGATTAGTTTAAACAGCTTATCATTTGGTCTTACCTTATCTGGTACGGGGATAGACACACGCCATCCTTGCTCTGCAACATCCACTGGTTTGAGGTCATAACGTATCTCTTCAGCATTGAGGAACATAGCTCCAGTGGTGTTACCAGTGATGAGTAGCTTGTCACCCTTTGCGAAGGTGTTGGCTTCAACGGCTATTTCTGCAACGCCAAGACGCGAGAAGTACTTCATCACCTTACCGATGAGAACCTTCTTTTCAGTTGCTTTGTTACCATATTCCTTGGTCCATTCTCCCATCTTCTGACCCTGATAGTAGCCATCCCAGAAACCGCGATTGAAGACGGTTGATAAGCGTTCGTCCCACTTGTCTTTCTTCTCTTCTGTGAAGGTTCCATCCAATACACTCTGCATTGCTTCCTTATAACATGACACCACAGTGTGTACATATTCGGGTCCACGAGCACGACCTTCTATCTTGAAGACACGTACTCCAGCATCCATCATCTTATCAATGAATCGAACGCTCTTAAGGTCTTTTGGACTCATTATATACTTATTGTCTATCTCCAACTGGTTGCCTGTTTCGTTATCAGTCACAGTATAACTACGACGGCAAATCTGCACACATTCGCCACGATTAGCCGATCTGTTGGCATCGTGAAGACTCATATAACACTTGCCAGAGATAGCCATGCAGAAGGCTCCATGACAGAACATCTCTATGCGAATAGGCTGTCCTTTAGGACCACAGATGTTCTGTTTTATAATCTGTTCGTGTATCTCCTTTACCTGATCCATGTTCAGTTCGCGTGCTAAAACGGCTACATCTGCAAACTGCGCATAGAACTTTAAGGCATCAATATTTGATATATTCAATTGGGTGGAGAGGTGGACTTCAACGCCAACTTGCCTACAGTACATCATTACAGCTACATCACTCGCTATGACAGCAGTGATATTTGCATCCTTAGCAGCGTCTATAATCTCGTGCATCGTTGTAATGTCTTCACCATAGATAACCGTGTTTACCGTTAGATAAGTCTTGATGTTCTGTGCGTTGCAAGTCTCTGCTATCTCCTTAAGGTCGTCTATTGTGAAGTGATTAGCAGAGTGGGAACGCATGTTCAACTTACCTATTCCGAAGTAAACAGAGTTTGCTCCAGCATGTATAGCAGCCGCCAATGACTCACGAGAGCCAACGGGTGCCATTATTTCAAAGTCGTTTATATTCTTATCCATTATGTTTATTATCTTGAACTGGGTGCTATCAGTTAGTAAGGTGTTTGTTTCCTTTTATGTAATACCTCGCTAAGGTGTTATGTAGATACTGATGAGCAACTCCTTATAAAGTAATCTCTTTTACTGAGAATAATCACTTTGCAAAGGTACAGAAAATATCCGATAAAGGGCGTAAAGGACTTTGTAACTTTTGTAAAAAGCCTATTCTCGTCGGTTCTAAAGGTCAAATAGTCAGGCTGTTCTTCGACTATCTACAATCTTTTTAGTATCTTTGCAAGCTGATTTTTATCGGTTAGAAAGGTATGAAAAAACTATATATTGAGACGTACGGATGCCAGATGAACGTGGCAGACTCTGAAGTGGTTGCCTCTGTAATGAAGATGGCTGGGTACGATGTATGCGATAATGAAGAAGAAGCAGACGCTATCTTCTTGAACACATGCTCGGTTCGTGAGAATGCAGAAAACAAGATTTACCATCGCTTGGACACCTTACATGCAGAGCAGAAGAAGGGTCGCAAGCTCATTCTGGGTGTATTGGGATGTATGGCAGAACGCGTTAGGAACGATCTTATTCAGAACCATTTTGCTAACTTAGTATGCGGTCCTGACTCTTATCTGAACCTCCCCGACATGATTGCGCAATGCGAGAATGGGAACAACGCATTAGATATCGAGCTATCAACAACAGAGACTTATCGAGACGTAATACCGCAACGCTTCGGTGGAAACCGTGTATCGGGATTTGTCAGCATCATGCGTGGTTGCAATAATTTCTGCCACTATTGTATCGTTCCATTTACGCGTGGTAGAGAGCGTTCTCGTGATGTGGATAGTATCTTGAAGGAGGTTAAGGACTTGCATGATAAGGGCTTTAAGGAGGTGACGCTATTGGGTCAGAACGTTAATTCCTATGGTCTGTTACCTAATGGGAAACGCCCTGAAAATGGTACATCATTCGCAGAACTCTTGCGTAAAGTGGCTCAAAGTGTGCCAGACATGCGCGTTCGCTTCACTACTTCTAACCCAGAAGATATGACCGTAGATATTATCGAGGCAGTAGCGTCGGAACCGAATCTCTGCAATCATATACACTTCCCCGCACAGAGTGGAAGCAATAAAGTCTTGAGGTTAATGAACCGTAAGTACACTCGTGAAGACTACTTAAGTAAGATAGAGGCAATACGTCGTCTCATTCCTGATTGTGGGTTAACAACAGACATATTCATCGGTTATCACGATGAAATAGAGGCTGATTATCAAGAGACCTTGTCGTTAATGCGTGAGGTTGGATTCGATTCCGCTTTTATGTTCAAATACTCAGAACGCCCAGGAACATACGCTGCTAAGCACCTTCCTGACAATGTTTCAGAAGATGAGAAGATTCGTCGTTTAAATGAATTGATACGCCTTCAGACCGAAATCTCTGCTGAACAGAACAAGAAGGATGAGGGGAAAGAGTTTGAAATCCTCATCGAACGCTTTGGAAAACGAAGTCGCGAGCAACTTATGGGACGCACTCCTCAAAACAAAGCAGTAGTTATTGCACGTGGTAATCATCACATCGGAGAGTTCGTTCGAGTACGTATAACAGGCTCAACTAGTGCCACTTTATTTGGTGAAGAAGTGTAAAATTAGAAAATGGGATAAGCTGACAAAACACTTATGAGAGAGTTTCTACACGTATTACGGAGGTTCGTTCCACCTTATAAGAAGTATCTTTTCTTGTCGATAATATTCAACATCTTATCGGCAATACTCAATATCTTTTCCTTTGCAACACTGATTCCTTTGCTCCAAATATTGTTTAAGGTGGATGCAGGAACAGGTGCAACACATTACATGTCATGGGATGCTGGGTCAATAAAGGAGGTTCTGTCCAATAATGCCGATTACTATACACAGATCTTTATAACCAGTGTTGGACCAACTACCACATTATTAATTATAGGTCTGATACTTGCTTTCATGACCTTCTTAAAGACGGGTGCTTACTTCTTATCATCGGCTTCTATCATTCCAATTCGTACAGGAGTTGTACGTGACATACGTAATCAACTCTATCAGAAGATAACCTCTCTTTCACTTGGCTTCTTTAGTGAGGAACGTAAGGGAGACATAATCGCAAGGATGAGTGGAGACGTGCAGGAGATAGACAACTCCATCATGTCTTCTATCGATATGTTATTTAAGAACCCTGTACTTATCGTCATTTACTTTACCACCTTATTAATAATATCCTGGCAGTTAACGCTCTTCACTCTTCTTTTTGTCCCTATCTTTGGATGGTTCATGGGCTATGTTGGACGTAAACTAAAGCAGAATAGCATTACAGCACAGGGTCTTTGGAGTGATACCATGAGCCAGGTTGAAGAGACACTGGGCGGTTTAAGGGTCATCAAAGCCTTTTGTGCCGAAGGACTTATGAATGAACGCTTCAACAAAGTGAATACTTCTTACCGCAACGACATCATGCGTGTGAATATTCGTCAGCAATTGGCGCACCCGATGAGTGAGTTCTTAGGAACAGTGATGATTGTTGTTGTACTCTGGTTTGGTGGTACTTTGGTACTCGGACAGTACCCAATTATCAGCGGACCAACCTTTATTTACTATCTTGTAATCCTTTATAGCATCCTTAATCCACTAAAGGAATTCTCTCGTGCAGGCTATAATATCCCTAAAGGACTTGCTTCCATGGAACGTGTGGATAAGATTCTTAAAGCGGAGGTAGACATCAAGGACTGTGAAAAACCAGTCCATCTCAAATCATTCGAGCATGAGATTGAGTTTCGACATGTTAGCTTTGCTTATGCAGATGAGAAGGATAAAGACGGCAATCCAGTCTTGCATTGGGTATTGAAGGACATTAACTTGGTGATTCCAAAGGGTAAGACCATAGCTTTGGTGGGGCAGAGTGGTAGCGGAAAGTCCACTCTCTTAGACCTTATACCACGTTATTATGATGTTCAGAAAGGTGAGATTCTCATTGACGGAATCAACGTGAAGGATTTAGGAGTGCATGACTTGCGCCAGTTGATAGGTAATGTAAACCAAGAGGCAATCCTCTTCAACGATAGTTTTAAGAACAACATCTCCTTCGGAGTGACCGCTTCTGATGAGGCAATAGAGGATGCTGCGAAGATAGCTAACGCCCATGACTTCATTACGCATAGTGAGAAAGGTTACGACACAAACATCGGTGATCGTGGAGGAAGGCTTTCGGGGGGTCAGCGCCAACGTGTGAGTATAGCGCGTGCCATCCTCAAGAATCCTCCAATTCTTATCCTCGATGAGGCTACGTCGGCGTTGGATACAGAGAGCGAACGCCTTGTTCAAGATGCTCTCTATAAGTTGATGCGAACGAGAACGACCATTGCTGTGGCGCACCGACTATCTACGATCAAGAATTCTGATGAGATATGTGTGATGCACGAGGGCGAGATTGTAGAGCGAGGAACGCATGACGAACTGATGGAGATGAATGGTTATTATAAGAAGTTGCATGATATGCAAGAGATATAAAAAGCCTCCTCTCCAAGGCTTATTGTCGAATGGATGGGAGAATGCATAGTATTATTTACAAATGAAGAGGGCGTTTCTTTGATGTGAGAAGAGCGTCTCCTTGCTATGAAGAGAGGCTTTCCTTCAATGGAGGAAAGCCTCTCTTTCTTTTTATCCTCTTGATTGCTATTAATGAAGATATGTGTTTTAAAGAAATACCTAACATGAGTTGCAAGTAAAAGAAATAATATCTATATTTGCAAGCAATACTAATATCTAAAATAGATAACTAATCTTTATATACATTTAAACAGCTTGGCTTATGAAAAAGACAATCCTTTTAATGCTTGTACTATTGGCTACTTGCGTAAGTGTTAGTCGTGCTCAAACGAGTAAGTTTAACGTGACTTTCGCCACAGATTTGGGCTTGGGTGGTAAGTCATATAAGATTGTAACCCCTCATATCTCTGCCACTTATGATGTTACGAAGAGGCTTTCTGCAGGCTTGAGAGTCGAAGAAGCCGTTACCTTAATGAAGTATCAAGGGATTAAGACACACGATTTACTCACCACCTTTGGTGGGCAAGTAGGATATGATATAGGTAAGATTTCTATTGCATCTGGTAATGTATTTAGTCTGCTCGTACAGCCTCGAGTAAGCGTAGGGCACACTATCGGCGGTGGACATAACCGCGGCTACATGTATTATCAAGGTGGAATTTACGTTAGGAAAAGTAGCGGTAGCATTCGTTCAGAGCTTGGTTTAGGCGTTAGATACAATGACTATCGTAGCGACCTAAACAAAGATAAGGCAGTGTTCTACGTCTCTTACGGATTCGTTCTGAAGTAAGCTCTATTTAAAGTAAGTAAATCTTAGGGTTGACATGACTTCCTGTAAGGGAAATTGTCAGCCCTATGTGCTATGGAAACTCAATCTAGTAGCGATGTTCGTAAATAATGTGTTTTTCTTTGAAAAACATTTTGTTTTCTCGATAATATTTCGCACTTTTGCCCTTAGATATACTAACGTAAACAGAAAGAGCAACTAAAAACCATGTTAGATAAGGAGAACAAGCGCCGCACGGTGGTCTTACTTCTAATGGTATTATCCGTGTTGAACGTCTTTGCGCAGCTGTCAAGTCGAGGAAAGGATACGCCTACTTCGACAACTGACCGCTTATCCCCTGGCTCGGAATATAAGCTTATCTTTAATGATGAATTTAATCAGCCAGATGGCACGTTGCCTGATATTCAATACAAGAAAGAGCCAGATAATCCAGAACAATGGCCTTTTGACAAGTCCGATTTCTATCTGATACTTAACCAATCAGTGGGTGACGGTTCTTGGGCAAAGCCCGTTGATACTACTCATACATACCAAATGGAGATAGATTGGATACGTGTTTACCAAAGAGATAAAACTAACATAAACAAAAGGAAATAATCTATGGAAGAACAAATCGAAGTTAAAGAGCTTGATAATGTGGTCGTTCACTTCTCCGGGGATTCGGGGGATGGAATGCAGTTAGCCGGTAACATCTTCACAACAATATCCGCAACTGTGGGTAATGGAGTGTCTACGTTCCCTGATTATCCAGCTGATATCCGTGCCCCGCAAGGCTCGTTAACGGGTGTGAGTGGCTTTCAGGTGCATGTTGGTGCAGGCAAGGTATATACACCGGGAGACCGTTGTGATGTGCTCGTAGCCATGAATGCGGCAGCACTGAAGATGCAGTACAGGCATTGCAAACCGAATGGAACCATCATTATTGACACCGATTCCTTTGGTGCGAAAGACCTCCAAAAGGCAGAGTTCCGCAGTGATGACTATCTAGGTGAGATGGGTATCGACCCCGATCGAGTGGTTGCTTGCCCTATAACAAAGATGGTGAAGGAGTGTCTGGCTGATACGGGCATGGACAATAAGTCCATGTTAAAGTGCCGCAATATGTTTGCTTTGGGACTTGTCTGCTGGCTTTTCAATCGTGATTTGAGCTTAGTAGATAACTTCCTTGAGGCTAAGTTCAAGAAGAAACCAGCTGTTGCCGAAGCCAATAAACGTGTTGTAAGAGCTGGATATGACTATGGTCACAACGTACATGCGTCTGTTCCGAACACTTACCGCATAGAGTCTAAGGTGAAGGAAGCTGGTCGCTATATGGATATCACGGGTAACAAGGCGACTGCCTACGGCTTGATGGCAGCAGCAGAGAAGGCTGGCTTGCGTTTGTTCTTGGGTTCTTATCCTATCACTCCAGCAACAGATATCCTCCACGAATTGGCTAAACACAAGTCAATGGGCGTCACAACGGTGCAATGCGAAGACGAGATTGCAGGTTGCGCATCGGCTATCGGTGCTGCTTTTGCAGGTGCTTTAGCTGCTACATCAACCTCTGGTCCGGGTATCTGTCTAAAGAGTGAGGCAATAAATCTAGCCCTTATTGATGAGCTTCCATTGGTGATTATCGACGTACAGCGTGGTGGTCCGTCTACAGGCTTACCAACTAAGAGTGAGCAGACCGACCTCTTGCAGGTGCTTTATGGGCGTAACGGTGAAAGCCCAATGTCTGTTATTGCAGCCACAAGTCCCACTGATTGCTTCGATGCAGCGTATCACGCATGTAAGATAGCATTGGAACATATGACGCCAGTAGTGCTCTTGACCGATGCATTCATTGCTAACGGCTCTTCTGCGTGGAAGTTACCTGACATCGAAGAGTTGCCCGAGATTCATCCACATTATGCTACAGAGGAACAGAAGTATAAGTACACTCCTTACAAGCGTAACCCAGAGACGCTCGCACGTTACTGGGCGATACCAGGCACAGAGGGCTACACACACATCCTAGGAGGATTGGAGAAGGATGGAGAAACGGGTAGTATCTCAACCGATCCAGAGAATCATGACAAGATGGATAGGCTTCGTTGGGATAAAGTGGCACGTATTCCTGTACCCGACTTACAGGTGCTTGGTGATGAGAAAGACGCAGACTTACTCATAGTAGGCTTTGGTAGTAGCTACGGTCACTTGTATTCTGCAATGGAAGAGTTGCGTCGTAAGGGTAATAAGGTAGCCTTGGCACAATTCAAGTACATCAACCCTCTGCCAAAGAATACGGCAGAGGTACTGGGAAGATACAAGAAGGTGGTGGTTGCCGAACAGAACCTTGGTCAGTTAGCAGCCCTTCTACGTATTCGTATCAACCATTTCGCTCCTTATCAGTACAACCAAGTAAAGGGACAGCCTTTCGTTGTTACGGAATTAGTTGCAACATTTGAGAAACTCCTTAAGGCTCCATTACCAAAGGAAGAGAGTGGTACGTTCTATACAAAGATATTGCAGTAAGACCCCTAAACATAACTTCTTTAAATTCTAAACAGATTATGAACCAATATACAGCACAAGACTTTAAGAAGGGACAACCACGCTGGTGCCCCGGATGTGGCGACCACTTCTTCCTTGCCAGCTTGCAGAAAGCAATGGCAGAACTAGGTGTTCCACCTTATGAAACTGCTGTTATCAGTGGTATCGGGTGCTCAAGTCGATTACCCTATTACGCTAATACCTACGCCATGCAGACCATTCACGGTCGTGCCGCAGCCATCTCTACGGGTGCAAAGGTAACCAATCCCAATCTTACCATTTGGCAGGTATCGGGCGATGGTGACGCTCTTGCCATCGGTGGTAACCACTTCATCCATGCCATGCGACGCAATATCGACTTGAATATGATTCTGTTGAACAACCGCATCTATGGTCTCACGAAGGGGCAATACTCCCCAACCAGTCCTCGTGGGTTCGTCTCTAAGTCGAGTCCCTTTGGTACTACGGAAGATCCGTTCCGCCCTGCTGAACTCTGTTTCGGTGCTCGCGGCAACTTCTTCGCACGTAGCGTTGCCAGCGATAACAATGAGACAATAGCCATACTCAAGGCTGCTTACCAGCATAAGGGGGCTGCCGTGTGCGAGATTCTGCAGAATTGTGTGATCTTCAACGATGGTTGTCACAACTCAGTCTACACCTCTCAAGGTCGTAAAGAGAATGCTATTTACGTTAAGCATGGCGAACCTTTGATCTTTGGAGCTAATAAGGAGTATGGACTCATGCAAGAGGGATTCGGCTTGAAGGTCGTTAAGATTGGCGAGAATGGCGTTACGCAAGATGATATCCTCGTGCATGATGCCCACTGCCAAGACAATACTCTACAGCTGAAGTTGGCTATGATGAGTAATGAAGATGGTTTCCCAATAGCCCTCGGAGTGATTCGTGATGTTGAAGCACCTACTTACGACGCTGCAGTGAACCAGCAGATAGAAGAGGTGAAGGCGCAGAAGCATTATCACACGTTCATGGAAATGTTGGAAACCAATGATATATGGGAAGTAAAGTGATGTGATTCTCATTTATAGCACTTGTGTTTGTAATAGAAAATGTGTATCTTTGCGCTTAGGTTAATAATACGTTGAGCCATGCACAGAGTCACAGAATTCCTACATAGCAAGTGCCCCTTGCAAGCTAATGTCAGTTCTTTACGCTCATTGTTAGCGTTAGGGACTGGCATTTTTATACTCCTTTATCTCTTCCAACCATTTGGTATTAGCAACTATTCTGGCAGTATCTTTCTGATGTGTTTGGGTGTTGGCATACTCTCGTCATGCGTTCAAGGACTCTGTTCGTTGCTTTTCTTGGGCATACCAAGGCGTAAAAAAGGATTCGTTACCAATGGTGATGTGCTGATATATTCGGTTGCAATCGAACTAGCCATGGCGGTTTCCATGACCATTTATGCATCATTCTGCTTTGGGGCACCGCTCTCGTGGCAACTCTTCTTCGTCTTTTTCTACTGGACTTTCCTAATTTGGTTACTCGTGACAGGTATCTCCACGCTGATAAGTTACAACCGAATGTTGCACAACAGACTTGAGGAAGTGAAGGTTAAGACCAATGAGGAGCAGGTAGGAATTATGATTACATTACATGACCAGAATCTGCGTGGCGAGGACCTATCGTTGCCTATAAACAATCTCTTGTATATCGAAGCGCAGAAGAACAACGCATTAGTGTGCTACGTGGCGGGTGACAAGATAGAACGTAGGGAACTTCGTACCACATTGACCGCCTTGAAAGCCGATCTGCCGTATGATAATATCTTTCAATGCCATCGTTCCTTCCTCGTAAACATCAATAATATTGAGTCGGCAAAGGGTAATTCCAATGGTTATCTCTTGCGCTTTAAGGTGTGTCGCGACACGATTCCTGTGTCCCGCACCTTTGTTCCTAGTTTGCGAAAATACCTTAGTTAAAACCGCACCTAACCTTATTTAAAGCCCTTTTTGATAACCTTTCCAAGCCCTTCTCATAGTAGGAATGTCCCTAACAGAAGTGAGTTTGGATAGGCAAATCATTGTGTTTTTGTCAGTGCCTGACGCCATTTCTTCCTGTCGTTAGGCTATGCTTGAGGCACTCTTACCTATGTAATGATGCTCGGAATAGCATGCTTGCGAATGCTAATTCCTATGAGTTGCGTTACAAACTAAGGGGAGTTTCATCTGTTAGACATATGCCTTCTGTTAGTTTCACCATGGTGAAACTTGTGTTTCATCGTGATGAGACACTCGTTTCATCATGATGAAATCTGTGTCTCTTCATGATGAAACTGAAAAAAGGTAGCTACAAAAGAGATGAAAGGGAGGTTGGAAACGGATGTAATGTATATGCAAAAGAGATGGAAGGGAGGTTGGAAACGGATGTAATGTATATACAAAAGAGACGAAACAGAGGTTGGAAAGAGAGCTTTAGGATGGGTAAAAGTATTGCAGAAAAGCTATATTGAGCTTGTAAATCATAGTATTGGATGTTAAGAATAATCGTTTTATGGGGTGGAGGTGCGCATTGATAGGTATATAATATAAGGTGCATAAAAACCTTTTACAGCTTTATGCACCTTCGTTTGTGTATTATTGACGTATTCTTTGAGGCTTATACGTTCAATGTTTCATTCTTTTTTAGTACGCGAGATATCGTTGCATAGAAGTCGTTTAACTCTTCCTGCTGATCCTCTTGGAAGGTATTTCTTTTCCTGATTTTCAGTTTAATTGATTCTCCTTTAATAACGAGAAAGAAGTGTTTCTGCTTTTCATCAAAGCCAGCCTGCTCTATGCTTGTCATAGGATAATAGAACATATCCCATTCAGCTTGCTCATTAGATTTGATTCTGTAGAAGCCTGGTATAGGTTGAGCGAGAGCGGATATTATATACATGTCCTCATCATTGTAGGCAATAATTGCTGGGTCTATCTGTCCTAAACTCCCCTTAGGAATATAAAATTCTACACACTTGATATTGCTTGTATTGATAGAAGGGTACTTCTTTGTGATGAATTCCATTGCCTTTGCTGTGTAGACTCCCTTACTATTCTTACATCAAGTGAGCGGCAACGTCCGAGTAATTCCTCTATCGTATCGCATAATTCTTGTCGATTTGTGATACCCCATCCTTGTTCGAGGAGTACTTTTGCACGTGAACCAATCTTAGATGAAAGTGTAAAATGGTCTCCTCCCTGCTGTCCTTGATATTGTGCACTTAGGGAGATGCGGCGTA
>ERZ1674053.23-NODE-23-length-38442-cov-19.471331_pt1 | contig 38442 bp, 19 predicted proteins | sample MGYA00581123_ERZ1674053 | MGnify/ENA primary metagenome ERZ1674053 (study PRJEB41354, sample SAMEA4873324) | human saliva metagenome | biome: human-associated habitat [ENVO:00009003]; feature: mouth environment [ENVO:08000002]; material: saliva material... | reverse complement strand
CAACCATATGAATATAACAATTGGTTCGCCGCAAGACTCAACACATAGTAAATAAGGGTGAATAACAACATAAAGCGAAGGCTATGCTGAGCTTATTTTGAAGAATCTCTGTGCTTTCTCTCCTCGCATTTGGGTGGAACGGAGGAAGGGAGGGAGTGTTCAGATGTAAAGATTATTCCCATCTGCTTTTTAATCTACGCCCTTTTGCGTTCTAAAAGATGCCCTTTTACCGTGCAAAAGGGCATCTTTTGATGTGTAAAAGGGCATGTTTTGCAATGCAAAAGGGCACCTTTTACAAGCCCGTTTGTAACCTATTGATAATCTAAAGGTTACAAAGGCGAAAAAGAAGGGATATGCTAGGGAAAGTGAAAGACGACGAAGCGGAAAGTGTAAGGATTTTTGTTACTCTTCATTTCGTTGTGTTTTTCAAGGTAAGGTCAGTGCGCTTTGTCATCAGGGTAGCGGTTTTACCGATTCAACAGACGGGTGAACAGACTGGGAAACGGACGAGAAGAAGACGAAAGAAACGGCGGGATTGGCAATCAAAAATGTGTCTTTCAGTCGGTGATTTTTTTATGTTCCAACGACAGTTTACAAAGAATTAATTGTATCTTTGCGACAGAACAAAAACTAATAACATTGAAAATAACTATGACAAACGTAACAAAATACTGGAAGAAAGTAGTCATACCACTGCTTCTTTTCTATGTTATTGCGGTAGCATGCAGACTCGTTTCGCTTTACGTCTTACCCCGTCTGTTCCCTGACAGTTGCTCTTCCATCATCTTGCAGCTATGTGAAGGAGTGGGTCCAGCACTGGGAGGTGTGGTGGTAATGGGCATCTTTAAGAAGAAGTTTTTCTGTTCCATAGCAGGTAAATCATGGATACGCAGCCTTGCATGTATCGTCTTCCCCACCCTGCTCTTTCTCATTTTCGACACGCATCATGGGCTAAGAACCTCCTTGGTGTTCTTAGGTTGCACGCTCTATGCTTTCCTTGAGGAAGTGGGTTGGCGTGGTTATCTAACGGGAGAGCTTGCAGCAATGCGCCCGATAAAACGTATCCTGACCATTACTGTCTTGTGGTTTTTCTGGCATTTGAACTTCTCTTTCAACATGAGTGGACTGATATTCTTCGGCATCTTACTGTTGGCTTCCTGGGGATTGGACCGGTTTGCACACGACACACGGTCTCTTCTGCTATGCGCTTGTGCCCATGGCATCTTCAATCTCTTCAAACATGGCAATGGAATCTTAGACAATTACCTGACGATTTCCTTGCTTGTAATATCCATTCTGTCGTGGTTCGTCATTTGGTATTGTCCCTTTAAGAAGAAGACCACTGCGCCTTAACCGTCTTTTTTACGAATCACAAAGCAGAGGAAGACCAAGAGCGGTACGCCCTATCGGGTCAGACTGAGTTTCAGACTGACACCGAAGTCGTGCGTTGTAGTAGGATAACTGCCCGATGACAACAGTGGAGAGTTGATCTGCAGGTCGTAATAGAGGCTTGCCGTAACCAACCTACTCAGTGTATAGTCGCCCATAAAGGAGAACTTAAAGGCAGTGTTACCACTTGATGCTGCCGACGACAGCGATGCGATATCACGTGTCAGCGATGCCTGTTGACGATAACTCATATCGAGACGGAGGTTCAAATCACGGTTCACCCCACCATTCTTGTTCGTCGAGTTATTGTCATTCTGATTGTTATCATTCTGTTTTTTCTTGCTTTTAACCACCCTTCGCGTTCCCGTATTGAAGAGATTGAAGTTGTTTATCCTGTATCCTATGCCGATAACCCAGTCCTTTGACGTTGCTTCATTGAGCTGGATACTCGTCATTGAGAGCGAAAGGACACGTGTCTGGCGGTACTCCAGACGTGCCGTAAGGTCATTCTGCAACGTCACATCCACTCCGAGCAGCGGTGAGAAAGCCTCATTGATGCTCACTTGTGAGATGTTATACATTGAACTTGGCAACGGATTGCCCGTTGTGGCATCGGTGATGAAGCCCAAACCGTTCATGTATTCCTGCCAAGTACTGTAACTCTGGTAAGAGCCAATGGCAAAGATACTGCGATAAGCATGGTTGATATTGATACTCTTAAACAATGTCTCGAAGAACGGCAGGCGTGACAATCCACTGTAACGTATGGTCCAGTTCGGCAACAGACTGCGTAAAGTAGGGAACAACTTCAGTCCGTTACCACCCATACTGGTGTAGGCATTAAGGAAAGCAGGTATCATTACGTCCGCACTATACTTGTTTACGGCTCCGTTTGCAGGGTTATATGTTCCTCCACCATAGGCTGCTGGATAGGTAGAACCTTGATATAGAGCCTCAACAAGCCCACGATATTTCTCGAGTGAACCCACGAAACGGTCGAAGGTAGCACTGTGATACCCGTTATTAGCATCCCCCTGACTTTCGAAAGCCGTACCCAGAGAGAGCGTTGTCATGGTCAGCGTACCACTTTGCGTGGTAGGATTGCCAGCATACATATACTGAATGCTGCGTGAGGTGGTCTCTGTCCGACTGGCAGTAAGGTCAATCTTAAAGTCTCTGAAAGGCTCTAACGTAACGCGCAACTGCAGATCTTCGGTCTTATTGGTCGTTGCTGGCGTAGCAACACTGTCATTAACGAGCAGCCAATTATTGTTACGAGCCTTGCCAATGTAGTCGTCATCAATGAGACCAAAGGCGAAATCGAGTCCCGGAGACATGGCTCCCGTTCCTCTTCTCTGCCCGAATGCCTTCCCGACAGTAGGCATGAAGCCCGGCAAAGCCATGGCATACTGGTTCCGATAAGAGACACTTGCATTACGAACCATCATCAATGCACGTGCAACACACTGTGCCGTCTTGTACCATCCCTTGTTCTCGAGTGGCTCCTTCGGTGTCACGGTGAGCTTCATACGTACGGCAGAGTCAGCCTTGTTATAGACCTTCACCTGGTTATCGCCCACCTTCTTCCACTTTATCTGTATACTCTTTCCTGTTGCATCCTTGGCAGATACCATGAGTCGTTTGGTGTGTTTACCATGTGAGATGACAACGGCTGAGTCGGCATTGATGGTTATCTCCTGTTCAAAGCTACGCTTATTCTTCGGCAGTTCCTTCTTCTTATTGTCCTGTTCCTCCTTCTTTTCCTTCTCTTTCTTCTTCTTTTCCTCCGGTGTCATTGGCTTCTTCGCCTGCAGATGAGGCTTTGTACGGTTGAAACGTTCGTTGGTTTTCTTAAGGAAAGGAACGTGATTATAGAGTCTTTCGAAGTTGAATGACCCGTTGATATTGAGCATACGGTTGCTCGTAATCGTATTTCCGAGTGACGTACCATCCTCCAGATCCGTTCCACGTACCCACGTGTATGCCGCAGTATAGGTGGCATCAGCATTCACCCAGTCGAAGGCTGGAATGAGATTGAGTGGCAACTGATAAGAAAGGGTGAAGTTCTGTTGATAGTCAAGTGGCGTTCCGAAGTGCTTGATACTTGTCCAAACAGAGTCTTTCCACGCCGTATATCGGTCTGGATAGAGGTCCTTATTGACCGGAGTATACGGCTCTTCAATCTCCGCATGGGTAGCACTCTGGAAGTTCAAGTGCAGGTTTCGTGTCAGATCCCACCGCAAAGCGAAGTCACGATTCCACAGGAATTGTGAGTTAAAGGTCAATGGCAGCATGTTATTGACCGTTGCTTCCATGTCACGTTCCTGTAGTTCGTAGTAGTTTCGGACCATCTCCGTGTTGAAAGTGATGTTCTGTGGCAACCAGTTGAGCCCGAAGTTCTTGAGGATATCAAACCATCTTGACTTCCCTTTAATGATTTTTCGGAACGGTTCCCATGTCTTATACACTGGAGTCCACGTATAGTTGACGGCTCCACGCCAGTTGTCTTCGTTCTCATAGACCGTTGTCTCACCCGTAGTATGTGAGTGTGAATGACTGTAAGAGAAGGAGAAGTTGGCAGGATCGTACGGCATTGGATGGCTCGTCGTTTGTATTCCGACACGTACATTAGACAAAGAGAAGTTCGTTGTCAGGCGTTTTGTCACCGCAATGGACTCTATGGAGTCGCGTTCCTGTCGGTTGGCAGCACCTTCCAAGGCGTCTTTCAGCTCCATATCTGTATCGAGTGGGTTATACTTAGGACGGCTTTCGCTCTTCGTAACACTATAATATAAAGGTGCAGAGACCTTCGCTTTGTCTGGGAAGAACTTACCTAACTCAAGGCTTGTGGTGACTGAGACGTCCGTTTTGGTCTCTTGTTGCCGCTCATTGACGCCCTGTTCAATACCACCAAAGCCATCCGTGCTGTGGCTGGCATTGATGTCTACGGTACCAAAGTCGGACAACTGGAGGTTCAACTGCCCACGTGCAGCCCATCCACCTTCATTGTTGAACTCTAACAAACGCAATTCGTTCACCCATACCTCACCACTTTTCTGACTGCTTGCGAGGTTTCGAACACCGATGATCATCGTCTTCACCTCTCCCAACGTTGGGTTACCCATGATCGTAACACGGTTAGCAGGGTGCTCAGCGTCGTATATTGAGAACGGACGATTGTAACTTGCAGTACCTGCTCCACGTGCTTGGTTGCGTTGTTTCTTTACCGATGTGAGCAGCTGTAGGGGTATATCCATCATGTTTTCCTCTGGCCATACAGCCTTACAGCCCTCTGCTGTGTAGGTATCATACCATCCTGCAGGGGTTAGTTTCAGAGGTATCTCATACTCATAGTAGTTGTTTTTATAGTCGGAACCCAACCGAACGAACACTGCCAGCTGGTTATCAGTAAGGTTAGTGGTGTTCTGTTCGAAGGCATTGGCATGTACAAACATCTGCAGACGTTTGTATTGGCGCAGGTCAAGGGTCGTGTTTTTATATACAGCCTTCGACTCTCCAGTACCGAGATTGCTCACCGACATAGACAAAGCCTGCTCATTTTGCTGAACAAGCTGTGGCTGACTTGGGTCCTGTCCACGGTCTATGCCTGGAGGAAGGGTATAGTTTACAGGTACTTTATTGTTGTTTTCCTCAATGCTAACGGCGCTTACTGCCATCGTTCCAGAGGTAGATGCAGCGTTGGTAAGGTTCTGTGAGTACTGTCTCCACTTACCACTTACGAGGTCGAACGTACCAAAACGCAGTACAACTGGCTTCTCAAAGTCGGTCAGGAACATACGCATGAAACGTATACTGGTGAAGTCGCTGATGTTACCTACACGCTTTTGGAACTCCTCCAATGGGATTCTGAACTGGTACCAGGTCACCGTTTCGGACCCACCTTTGCGTAGTGGGGCAGATGCTGTACGCTTATCCACAATGAAGTTCCTACCCACAACGAGGTCCTGTGGTCGGATACTGATATGATATTGATAGTATTTCTCATACTCATTCAGCGTATAATCCTGGTTGATATCCTCCACATCAGGTGTCGTTTTATAGGAAGTATCGTATCGTTCGTTGTTGTTATCGTTGTCAGGAGAGTTGCCTTGTGGGTTGTTGATACGCTTATAACGCTCCAAGATGGATGCCTTCTTTGCATCCCAATCCGACCCACGGAAGTAATGATAGTCATCATTTGAAGGGTCAGCCCATATAGAATCGAACACAGCTTGGTTCGTTCTGGCTCTTGCAGCAGTGAGAAAGTTCTGATAAGAAGCGAACTGTTGCTCCTCTTCATTCGTCAATCCGTCCAGACCTATGTCCTGTTTGGCTCTGCTTCCCTTTGATGTTGCGAAGGCATAGGTGATGGTTGACTGTGTAGGAATGCGTCCCCACTGCGTCGTTGTCCATGAAGAGCTACCGTCAACAGGCATTCCGCTCTCGTAAAACTTCTTCCCATCCTTAAGAATATCCTCTGAAACCTCACCTAAATCGATGTAGAAATCACCGCCATAGTGGCTTGCGTCGGGCTGAAGGTTCGAATAAATGAAGGGATCTAACATCCAAAACTCAATGTATTCGATGTTAGCTGCCTGGAAATCATTGGTATCGAGCTTGCGCATCATACCTCCCCAAGTACCTCTAGGGTTAGTAAGTCTACCGTTTGCATCGATGTTTGGATTGAAGTTATAGGGTCCTCTCTCCGTTGGATAGTACGCAAGATTGAGTACATTCAGCGTTGATATGGAGCCAGTATAGTTCAGATCACGGTTCGGGAAGAGCTCTCTGACAGGCACTTCACGCACATAATGGTTCAAAAGTTGCTCAAGGTCGCTCTTGATATGCCCCGGTGTGAGTGAGCTACTACGGCGTGTGAACAACGGATCGATATTATACCATGCCAGAAGACTGCGGTTAAAACCACTGCGAAGGCTTGTCTTATCCGTTGATTCTGGGAAGTCTGACGGTACACTTGAGATGACCCACGACTTCGGTTGGCTCACGTCGATGGTGTTCTTTGTCCCCTCGAAGTCATCCAGATACGAAGCATTGTTCTGTGTTCCCTTGCTTTGTCCGGCAATAAGCTGGGCAAATTCTGCCGAGAACGTTATGTAAGAAGGCTGTGTAACATGCAAGAATGGAATCTTATTCAGCATATTCGTCAGCCATTGGCTTTCCTTTTTCCAGTTGATATTCAGTCCCCAGATGGTGTTATTGAGTGGCTCTGCACCCATATTCACCTTCGTTGTCAGTGGTTGTTCAGACAGATGCATGAACGTACCACCAATCTGGAAGTCCTTGGAGAAGTCATATTCCCAGTTCAAACCAAGCATTGTCTTGCGCTCTTGTTGGTAACTGCTCTGGCTTTCCAGCGATACGTTGACAGCTGTTCCGGCATCAATGATACTCTGATTCAGTATCGTTACCTCTCCAGCACTGTAGTCAACGCTGTAATCAGAGCCCTCTGTCAGCGTGACACCACCGGCTGTTACGACCACCGAACCTTGTGGAACGTTGTATGCACCGAGTGAGATGACGTTGGCAGCCGTACCCCGATACTGTCCAACAAGCATGTATTTATCTTTCTCTGCAATCTGTTTTGCAATGGTTTTTGTGGAGTCGTAGAGCTCGGAGAAGACGTATTTATTGGCGATATTAGCTGCTACACCTTTCGCAAGGAGTGCCTTTCGGAGTCCTTCACCAAAGGGTTCAGCCAGCGGGAAGAACACTCTTCCGTTGTCAACGGTGTACCCTTCCACGTAATCGAAGTATCCATTGGCATGCGGATTATTGTTATTATCCAAGCGGTCAGCGCCAAGAAGGCGGATGATAGGCTGACTTTTCACTTGCGGTTCGGGGATATAAGAGAGATAAACACCTGTGGTATCACTCTGATACTTGACGTCTAAGCGGAATTTATCACGTTCAATGTTTGTCGAAAGGTAGTAGACGTTCTTCATCATCAGGTCCCAGTTGCCCTGTTTCGGGTTGTTACTGGTGTTCTTCAGTGACTTTACGAAGAGTGTTTCATTGATATCTGTACGGTCACTGGCGAACTCTCCCACCTGATAAGTTACTCCTCCATAGGTGTATTCATAGGCTACTGCCAGCACTTGGTCGGTCTGTAGTCCACTACGAAGTGATATATAACCCAGCGCACTATTGACAGTATACTCCGAACTGCTGAGCAATCGGGCATTGGCAAGCTTCTCATAGTCGTTTCCACCCACCAGTCCTGCACCGTCAAGGATGCTCGTCACCTGGTCAATGTTACGTGCTGCGGGATAGCCTTGTGCGATGGTGGCATACTCGGTGTTGGCATTGTTGGCAGGAACAGGGCCTGTTCCGGCACCCCAAAGGTCGGTACGACTGACCTTTGTGTTCTCACCTAAGTCGGTCAAAGCAACGATATTACGGGTGTTACTGGTCGTTCCTGTCTTGTTAGTAACCCATATCTCCACACGGTTGATGGTTATTCCCGTGGTAAGGTTGGGTAAAGTCTTCATCGCAGCATCGTAGTTGTTACGGAAATACTGCGAGAGGAAGAAGTGACGGTTGTCCTCATACTCCGTAGCATCAATCTCAAAAGGAGTGAGTTGCTTACCTCCTCGTGAGCTAACGCTTTTGTTTGAGCTCTTCTTCTGCGACAGAACGGTCTGCAGTTTCAACTTTCCGAACTGCATATCGGTACGTATACCGAAGAGGGATGTGGCTCCCTGAACAAGCGAGTTATTGGATGGGAAGGACACGTTACCACCTTCAACGAGTTTGATGATCTCGTCTTCTTTCCCTTCATACTTCAACTTGAAGTTCTGAGTATCAAAGTCAAACGTGGCGTCAGTGTTGTAGTTAAGGTTCATATTCACCTTATCTCCCACCTTACCATTGACGTTTAAGTTGATCTTTTCATCGAAGTCCATTGCCGTAGTACGGCGGTTTCGGATGGGTAATGAGGGATTATCGATGTTCTTTATGTTTCCTCCAAACTTCAGTTCTGCCGTTCCCTGTGTCTTGATACGTACACCACCGGGACCGAAAATCTTCTCTGCAGGACCCAGAGAGAAGTGCATATCGGTGAAATCAAACTTCTCTTTGCCTTTCTTTTGGAGTATTTCCTGGTTCTTAGAGCGGTAATAATCGGAGAAACTTCGCTTCTCACTCCACTTCCGATACTCCTCTGGTGTCATCATGATAGGGGCTGTCACGTAGGTATTCCCAATCTTATTGCCAATGATGTATCGGTCGAGTGTATCGTTATATTCCACGGTCTGCCGCATGTTCTCCGGACGACTGAGGTCGGTGGAGTTCTCTTTCAGATCGTCATAGGTGACAGGTGAGGTACGTTGCACCTTCCATCGCGGGTGTAAAAGGGAGTCTGGGATCTTCTCATCGTCAATCTCCACGTCAATTTTCTTCGCCTTCTTCACCGTGTCTGGCGGTGCGATAGTGGTCAGAATCTTCTCTATTGAAGCGAAACCAAAGGCTCCACGTCCCCAGCTCAACAGACAAACGCTGCCAAGGAGGACGACAAGAAGGAGGAATATGTAATGGTATCTTTTCAAAAGCGATTGCGAATCACACTTTACTTAATCATCTTCAGAGCCATCTTTACAACCTGTTCAACAGGAAGATCGGGCTGTTCAGTCAGAATACTGACCACAACCTTTGCCGAAGGAGCAGGAGAAAAGCCTAACATTGTCAATGCACTGACGGCTTCATCCTTGATTCCTGCATCAACAGCAGGCGTCCCTGGCTGACTACTTACATGTAGTTCGTCGGCTATTCCACTCTGCATGATCTTGTCTTTGAGGTCGACAATGATGCGCTGTGCCGTACGAAGTCCGATGCCTTTCACTGTTTTCAGCATCTTTTCGTCACCGTTTGCGATGACATTGCACAGTTCGGCAGGTGTCAAGGACGAGAGAATCATACGTGCAGTGTTTGCTCCTACACCCGAAACAGTAATCAACAACTGATAAAGTGAGCGTTCCTGCTTCGTTGCAAAGCCGTAAAGCGTGTAGCTATCGTCACGTCCTCCCGTCATAATTGCCTCATGCACAAAGAGTTTCACAGCCGTTTTACCTTGTATAGCACTATAAGTATTAAGTGAAATGCTCAACGCATAACCCACGCCATGTGCTTCAACAACAGCCAAAGCAGGTGTAAGTTCGGTGAGTTCACCCTTGATGTATTCTATCATAATTCAAAATTCTTCACCTTGAGAAGCCCAAGATGTGGTTGTATATACGGCATTTAAAACGTATATAAATAGTTTTTTATTGTAGGTTAATCACAAAAACTTCAGCTCCATTCAGTCTTTTTAAGGTCTGAATTCATGCTTTAACTGAAATAATGGTATTGCCTTTTGAAGAAATTCTCAATGTCCGTGACCCATGTTGGGTGCTCGTTGAAGTATCACTTCATCATCAAAAGGGAGGGTATCCTACTTACAAAATATAGTCATATACGGGTATTCTTCTCCTCAGAAGTTCCTCCTTAGAGACGTCTGACAGTACAAAGTCATTCTTGCTCTTTTGGCTATCTCCCTGCTGTTTTTGTCTAAGATCTACCATATCCGTATATGTTTATATCTATTTTTTACGGTACAAAGTTAGGTAAAACTTGGTTTATAAACAAGTAATATGCATCTTACTTTATGGCTTTGAATTGTTTCTTACGGCGTTTTCCATGCCCCAAAGTGAATCCACGGACAGCTTCGTTGCATCCTTTCAACCATGCTTTTCCTTTTAGAAAGCCCACCTTCACGCTCCGTGAAGGGAGAGAAGACTAAACGGAAAGGGATTTATTACCCGCCATAACACGCTCAGCAGAGAGGTAAGATGCACAGATGAAGCAAGAAGAAAGGCAACACAGTGTCCTTTCGAGACAATAAATTCTTAGGGAACGGATGTATTTTCGGGATTTAAACGATAGGGGAAAAATTACTCTTTTTCCCCTATCTTAGTTTGAAATTAGTTTGCTGTCACTTTTAACATTTCACGTAATCACCTCATGTATAATGGGTTATAGGACTACGAAAGATGACAGAAATGACAGCAAAAGTGATTCTTCTCACTGGCTTCATTCAAACCCCTTACCCGTCAACGCACCTGCTTTCATCATAAAAAAGACGCACTTACGCCAATGCGGTTGTGACCACAGAGCCATCAGAAGGGCAAAGAACCATCCAGGAGAGGTGCTGCAACCGTTGTCTGCTCATGCTCCAACAGGCGGAGATCAGCAATATGGTGAGCCAGATCATCACGTCTACTCAACAGTTCAAGTTCCTCTCTCCTACCCCGTGACATCCTGCAAAACTCCTCTTCCTGCTCTATTCCGGCAAAACGACGACCACAGAGATTGGCTGCAATACCCGTAGTACTGGAGCCACTAAAGGGGTCGAGAACCCAGTCACCGGGGTCAGTGGAAGCAAGAATGATACGAGTCAGCACACTCAAAGGCTTCTGTGTAGGGTGTTTTCCTTGCGACTTTTCCCATCGTCCGATAGCAGGTAACCGCCACACATCCGTCATTTGCTTGTCGCCATTGAGATGTTTCATCAGTCGGTAATTGAACTTATGCGGCACACGTGGTAGCTTCCGAGCCCAGATTATAAACTCTGTTGAATAGGTAAAGAACCTACAAGAGATGTTACACGGTGGGTTTGTCTTCTGCCAAGTGATGACATTCAGTATCTTATAGCCCAGTTCCGTCAGGCAGTTAGCCACGGAGAAAATGTTATGATACGTCCCACTGATCCATATCGTACCGTTATCTTTCAGCTTATCACGGCACAGTCTGAGCCACTCACGGTTGAAAGTCATCAGCTCTTCGGGGCTCTTTCCCTTGTCCCATGACCCTTTATCCACACACACTACATGCCCACTCTGCAACGAAATACCACCGTTGGAGAGGAAGTAAGGAGGGTCAGCAAAGATCATATCAAACTTAAAATCAAACTCACGAAGCAGCTTGAAACAATCGCCATGAGCAAGGAGAAAGTCGTCTTTCTCCACTGTAAACACCTCATTTAATTTATCCTGTAACTTCACTTTGCACATCATTTCTGAATGCAAAGTTCCATAAAAGAAAATACAAAAAGTGCATTAGATCATTGTTTAAGTTTTGTGATCATAAAAGATCAATTCTCTTTAAATCCATCCTTTACGCGAAGTCTGCAGACAAAGCACATCATATTGTTTCGCAATATCTTCATAAGAATGGAAGAATATACGATTACGCACATTGTCAAAGGCTGAATGTTCCCTGACTTTCTCAAACTGTGCATGTCTGTTTTCGGATGCTACAATGATAAAACGGGTATTGAAGTCCTGTAAATCACAGAACTTTAGAAATGAATTTTGCATATCCGTAGAGTGCTCCACCTCAAACATACTATCGGGCATACCACGCTTATTGAACCATATTGCATCAACTGTACGGGCACGCATCGTTAGTTCTGGATATGAAAAAGGAGGTATCTTATTTGTGTCACACACATCTTTTAAGGGCTTTTCAAGAAACAAACGATTCTTATCTTGTGCAGGAATATAAGTCTCAAAGTGCTTCATTCGTCCTATCTCTGTGATGATTCCCTGATAATAACCATGTGTAAAGACTTCAGAACCTTTACTTGTTTTATCCTTTAAATCAAACTTTGACAAAACAATCTCACGACATTCTTCTAACGCCCACAGCCCTGGTTGCACCCTAAAGATCTTTGGTGAGTTTTGAACTATTCGGCGAATAGACTCTTGTGGGGTCTTTGTTGCCCAATGAGAAGTGTCTATTATATGGTAAAGGTTACCTAAAGTTGAATATCCTCCATGCTTTCTCATAGCATCAACCACTTGGTCTGCCTGTGTATATTTCTTTGTCATAGAATGCCGTCTCTTGTCTGTTTTAAGTCATTTAAATAGTATTTACAGTGCAAATGTACGTAAAACATATGGTATTCCGTAGCTTTTTATTCTGAAAATCATCAGTTTAAAGGTCATCAAAAGGTGAGACAACGCCAAAGAAAGGATCATTGTTTAAGTTTTATGATCATAAAAGATCACATTTACAAAACAAACTTTAAAACGGCTAGGCATGTCGTTTGAGGTGCTTTTTATGAGTGGTGCGCTTATGTATTCATGCCCACGAAAGTGGGAAAAGGGGGACGGGAATGGGGCGGATGACAACAGGGTGAGGGCGGGGGAAGGATGGGATAGACAGGATGGGAGGGTGATGTGAGGAATAAGAAATAACCTTACAAAAAGTAAAGGGGTATTGATGACAAAACGAAGGATAATGGTGAAAAACGGGATTTGTAACCATCAAGGAATCAAGAGGTTACAAAGAGGCTCGTAAAAGGTGCCCTTTTGCGTTGTAAAAGACGCCCTTTTACACGTCAAAAGATGCCCTTTTACATTGCAAAAGGGCGTCTTTTACAACACAAAAGGGCGTAGATTGAAAAGCAGAAGGGAAATAAATTGACAAAGAAGGGGCAAAGGCGAAAGAACAAAGGGAAAAAGGGTAAAACTATAAAAAGGGGATTTGAAAAGGAAAAGGATAAGAAAGGGAAAGAGTAAAAGGTGCATTTAAAAAGGGAAAAAGGATAAAAAAGAAAGAGAGAAAAGGGGTATTTGAAAGGGAAAAGGATAAAAAGGTAAACAAGAAAAGCCAGACTTGCAGGTGCAGTCTGGCTTTTTACGGTTATTGAAACACTGTAGGTGCCTTTGCCAATGGCGTTATGTGCGGTGGCAGGAAGGCACTACAGCACTGATGATTATTGCAGATCCTTTGCGGTGAGAGGCTGTGAGAGGTCATCAATCTGTATGCCGCTCATCGGACATTCGATGCCCTTCGCAGCGTCTTTTATCTTGCCGTTCTCCATCTTCTCCGAACCATTCATCTTGAAATAGAGCTCCAGCCCATCCGACTTAGGGTCAACGCCGAGCATGTTCTGCTTGATCTGGTTCTCCGTACGAGCCACGCTCCACACGCGAACCTCGCTCATGTAACCATAGAAAGGACGTTCGCCCCATGGGAAACCAGCCAGTTTACCGATGTTGAAACCGATGTCGGAGTTCGGATCAAAGCCCGGAATGTTCCATGCTGACTCAGCCCATTTCACGCCATTGAGGTACATCACCGTCTTACCCGTAGCCTGATCAAAGGTCAGAGCCACGTGATACCACTTGTTGGTCTGCAGCTTCTCGGGTGCTTCATAGTGTTGTCTGCCCGCAGCTTGCAGTATTCCAGATGGTATACCACCGCCAGTATCACCGACACGGAGTATCATTACGCCTTCAGTTCCCATGATGGTGTTGTTGCTACCCCACCATGTTGAGTTGATCAGAGCCTCATAAGTGAACGACTTGAAGTGTGTTCCGGTAGGGAACTTCACGGAGATGTAACTTGAATAGAAGTTCGCTGCCTTGGCAATCTTGATGGGTTTGGCAAGGACAACATACATCACATTCTCGCCACTGATGGCTGGCACTGACCCTGCATGCAGCTGAATGGGCAACATATAGGTCTTACCCTCCTGCAACTGGTCGAGGTTATTGAGTGTCAGTGACACCTTCTCAGCATACACCTGACCAGCCTCAATGGTTGAAGCAGCCTTGCTGAAGGCAGCATTCTCTGGTTTGAAAGGAACGTAATTCGTACCGTACCGACTGTTATATGCCGCTACCAAAGTCGTATCCGCCAAGGTATAAGACACCTCAACAGCAGCGTTCTGCTTGTTGGAGAGGCGCGATGTGATGTCAACCTCCGCTGAAGTACCCGTGTCAGGCATGGAAACGCTCTGCAGATTGTTATCAAAATAAACCTTCTGCTTCAGCAAATCGCTCTCACTGTCTTGGCAACTCACCACACAGCATGCGGCGATTGCCACTGCAATATGTTTTAAAATATGCTTTTTCATCTTCATATTCTGTTTTAAAATTATGTAGGATTAAGGGTTCTGAGGTTGTGTTGTCTGCCCCATTCTCTCCTTAAACACCTTCTGATTAATCTGTATAGCCTGTCGCATCCACTTATAGTTAGGTGTGTTGTCATAGTCGTTATCGAAACGATATGCGCCTACTCCACCCTTATAACCCGTTGATGGCATGCTTGCAGCCTGCCTTAACAGCACGCCACCAGTCTTGAATGAAGCCTCAAAGTTATCGGTTGTGATGATGCTTTTCGGGTCTATTCCGAAGTTATCAAAGTTCGTTATACGCCCATATGACTGGTCAATCCAATAGTCAACATAGCCATCCAACGCCTCAGTAAGTGCCCAGAAATGACCATCGATACAGATCAGTCGGTGTCCCTTATGCTCTGGATCGCTCTTCGGACCAATGTATTTATTCATCTCTTTTACCAAGTAAACGAGTTGCTCATTGGTGCTTAACGTACCGTCCATATCGAACACACCGCTGCCAATCTCCCAGTCAATGTCATATCCATCCCAGTCATTGGCAACGAGAGAGTCGCACAATGCCTTTGCAAAACGAGCCAAAGCCTCCTTGTGATTATCGGAACCAATGACGCCATCGAAGCCCCAGAACTTCCAACGAGCCTGCTTCTTAGCCTCCTCAACACGTGCTTTATCGGTTGCCCAGCCTTCCTCTTCAGCCTGTTTCTCAACCTTTGCATATACTGAATCAGGTGTTCTGCCTTTGCCAATGTAGGACAAGAGCGTCACTTCCAACAGCTTTGTACCCTTCACTTTCTGCACAAACTCCTTGTCAGCCTTCTGCTCTGGCGTGATAGTAAAGCGGTTTGGCGCCCCACTCCACATGGAAACGATGTCCATACTGTCGGGCATTGAGGTGAGATATCCTCTTCTGTACGTGCCGGCTGGTGACCAGTTGGAATACCAACCGAAGGCTACCGGGCGCCCATAGTTGACAGCCTGCTGCTTATAAGCACGCAGTTCAGCATAATACTTCTCACTCTCGGCATTGTTCATTGTGTTGTATCCACCGATATGGTCATACGGTTTGTTCTCAATGTCAGCCGTATCGCTACATCCACAGACGATGAATCCCGTCATCAGAAGCAGCAACAAACTAATATATTTAAAGCCTTTCATTTCTTTTTCCTTTATAGATTAATGATTCTTATTGTCCCACCACAGACGTGTTCCAGCCTTATCCTGACCGCCACGTAGCATCTGTCGTGCACTCTCAAGGTTGGCAATGTCCTCTGCAGAGGTTGATCTGTTTGTCGGATAACGCATCCTTCGGATACCAATCTCACTGTCAACCTCACCGTTACTGTAGTTGGTTATTGCGCTATGGAGCTTAGGATAGCCCGTACGACGATACTCTGTCCATGCCTCTTGACCGTTAGGGAAGAGTGCAATCCACTTCTGTATCATGATCTTCTCAAGCTTTTCCTCATCCGTTCCAGTCCATTCTGTCGTTGCTTGGGTCACTGCTGGGACGCTAACGTTGACACTTGGATTGGCAACTGACATGTTATAAGCAGCTGGTTGCAGCCCTGATTGCAGGTAAGCGGTGACCTCTGAGGTTGGAATACCATTCTCTTCGAATGACATTTCTATACCTTTCTTATATAGATCTTCGGCAGATTGCCCAACAGGGAAGCCATGTAAGGCTGCTTCGGACAGGAGGAAGTAAACCTCAGAAGCACGCATCCAGTAGGTTGGGGTCGTATTTGAGATGGCAGGACGTGATGTATTCTTGAACGTTTCGTTCGAATTGACATCATGACCAGTAGGTATTGCCATGTATTTACCCATCGTTCCGACTGTCATAGCTTGTGAAAGCGAACTTGTATGGAAGTATTTTGCCAGTCGAGGGTCCTGATATCCGCCCAGATAAGCCAACATTGAAGAGCCCATACGGCACTCATTGTACTGATTAATGAGGTCATCAAAGTTGTTTTTGAATACCAATCCAGCTCCTTTCTCCATCTTAGCCTCATCCTCTTTGGCCTTCATCACACCGTAAGGATGGTTGATTGCCTGCATAGCATACTGACGTGAGAGCGCTGCATCAGCATAGTAGACACGCATAGCAAGGCGCAACATCAATGAATTAGCATAGACAACCCACTTCCTAACATCACCTCCGTAAACGGCATCTGCCTTTGGTAAGAGGGAAGTAGTACCATTATCGGCATATCTTGTCAGTACATCTACGGCATCAGAAAGCTCCTTGAACATCGCTTTATACACCTCTTCCTGACTGTCATAAGGCACTGTTATGAGTCCTTTTCCTGCCTCTTTATAAGGAATAGGGCCAAACATATCCGTTGCTTTGTGCCAAGCTGATATCTTAAGTATCTGTGCCAAGGCAAAAGCTTCAGGGAATTTCGTCTCCGTTTTACCCTTTAAATCCTGCCAGAGAGGCACAACTGTTGAGTAAGCTTCGGTATATGACGATGCCACCCACCCATCTTTGAGGAAGTAATTGAGGTTATTCGGACCGCCCCAGTTGTTGTTTTGCCCGAAATAACCACTCCAACAGTCGGCTGCAAGGTTGTAAGCAGTCTGGTATCTGTTCACTACTGACGTGCCATCTGCCTGTGTTCCGACGGGGAACACACACTTTTCCATTGCCGTTATAGGCCCACCAATGGTGATTCCGTCCATCATTCCTTCCTCAGGAAGCAGCTCGAATTCGTTCGTATTGACCTTTTCAAAGTCGCAAGCAGTGAGGGAAGAGAGTGCCAGGACAGCTATTATATATTTAGATAGCTTGTGTTTATATGCTTTTGTTGTCATCATTCTATTAGAATTTGAATTTAATATTGAAACCATAACTCCTCAAACTGGGCTGCATGAAATAGTCATTGCCTTGTCCATAGGTACCTGTTGACGCCGTAAGCTCTGGGTCGAAAGGTGCCTTACAGTATATCATCCATGGGTTAGTAGCCACGAATGAGAGGGTCAAGTCCTTGACAATGTTATTGAACCAACGTGAGTTGAACTTATAACTCAGCGTGAATTCCTGTATACGAATGTTCGTTGCGCTATATGTATAATAGCCTGCGAGGTCGTTTTCTCCTGTTGCCACGAGTGTATAATACTTCTTTGCATCATACAATCCTTGGTTAGGTAGCATCACACCCCCTGCATCTCGTGCATCAGCTGACGCCTTTGAGACACCGAAACGATCGAGCAATGCCTGTGTTGATGAGGTGACAACGCCACCGAAACGAGCATTAACAAGGAAGCTAAGTCCGAAGTTCTTATACGTGAAAGTATTGTTCCAACCCATCGTAAAGTCTGGTGTTGTCTTGCCAAGGTAGATAGGTTCAACGGTCTCGAGGCTCATTCCACCAGACGGACTGACGTTAACGAAGCCCTGATTGTCCTTTGCGAGCACCTTACGAGCATAGATATCATTGATCGTTCCACCCACTTTCAGCAACACCCGACCATTGTCTTTCGACACTTCAGGGATGTTTATGGGCTTAGGACTCAATGGATGATGATAGTCTTTCACCATTTCTTTGATCTCGTTGACGTTCTTTGAGTATACCAATGATGAGTTCCACTGCACTCCACCGAAGTTTTCTGTATATCCAAGTGACATCTCTATGCCTCGGTTCTCCACGTTACCAGCCTGCAGATAGACGGCTTTATAACCTGAACTCTCAGGCAATTCGCCGATGAAAGTCTGATTAAAGGTGTTTGATTTATACCATGTGAAGTCGAAAGAGAGCTTCTTCCAGAAGCGTGCTGTCAGTCCGAATTCATACGATTTCGTACGTTCTGCCTTGTAATCAGTGAAAGGATAGATGTCAGTAGACTTCAAACTACCGCCCACAATAGGTGTGGTGATGGTGCCAGGGGTCATACCTGAGCGTGAGACAGGCGAACCTACCTCAGTGTAAGAACCACGAACCTTCAGGTAAGAGATGAAGGATGGCAGCTTTGTCATCTCTGAAACGATGGCTGACATACCTATTGAAGGATAGAAGAAGGATTCCTCTGACGAGTTGACAAGGCGTGAGTTCCAGTCGTTTCTACCTGTCAACGTGAGGTAAAGCATACTCTTATAACCGATTTCAGCACTTGCGAAGGCAGCAACATTGCGTACCTTAGAGCCTCCACCGTCCTCACGTATCTTGCCATCGGTCGGTGCGATGTTGTTCAGAGAGAACTTATTAGGCACCAAGATGAGGTTACCACCGTAGCCACGGGTGAGGGATGCGTAGTCAGAATAGCTGTAACCAACGTTGGCAGCAAGGCTGATCTTACCGAAATGCTTGTTGATATTGGCTATAGCATCAATGTAAGTCTGATGCTCTTTATAGTCATAATAGTCGTAAGCACCGTTCGATTTGGCGAAATAATCAAATGATGAAGCATATATCTTACGCTCACTTGTCATGAAAGTCTTGTCCAAACGGATACGACCTGCCACACTTAACCAGTCGAAGATGTTATAAGTCAGACCGGCATTGAACATGAAACGGTCCTTATCATCAGGTGCAAGGTTGCGATAAGCGGTCCAGTATGGGTTCTGATTGGCGAACCTGCTGTCCATGATAGGCCAATACTGGGTTGGGAAATTGCGCACGTTGTCATAGCGTTCGAAGGTCTTGATGGCATCAAACGACTCTCCACGTGGGAAGAGATAGGCTGCAACGATAGGATTCCAGTACTCTCCCTGCGACACCATGTTATTGTCTTTCTGCTTGATATAGGATGCTCCTAGGTCGAGTTGTACCCTGTTCTTGAACATACGTGAGGTGTTACGGATGGTGAAATTGTAACGGTCATACGTGTTGTTCGGTACGATACCACGTGAATTGGTGGCTGCAACGGAAGCGAAAGTCTGGTTAAACTCGTTACCAGTATTGACTGTCAGGGCATTGATAAAGTTCGTTCCCGTGCGGAAGAAGTCCTTCTTTGGATCGTAAGAGCTTGGTGTTGCGAGCTTCTCACCCCAACTTTCATAGGAACCAAGCTTGTTTCCATACTTGTTTTGGAACTCTGGCATGAGCAAAGGGGAACTGAAATCGGCAGCACTTGAGAACGAAATCTCTACCCGTCCTTCCTTTCCTTTCTTCGTTGTGATGAGGATTGCACCGTTAGCAGCGTTGCTTCCGTAGAGTGCAGCGGCTGAGGGTCCGGCAAGAACGTTGATGCTCTCGATGTCTTCTGGGTTGAGATCGGCTATGCCTTCACTGCTAACGCGACCCTCACCCATGATGCCACTGTCCGTACCACCACTGAAATTGAAGATTGGAATACCGTCGATGACATAGAGAACATTGTTGTCTCCCTCAATGGACTTGGCTCCACGCATGATGACACGGGTTGCTCCTCCCACACCACTGGCGCTCTTCGAGATGTTAACACCTGCCACCTTACCGTTCAGGGAGTTAACGAAGTTGGCGTCTTTGTTGCGTGTCAGCTCGTCAGCACCCACCTTCTGAACGTTGTAACTCAATGCTTTCTCAGCACGTTTGATACCCAAAGCGGTAACAACCACCTCATTCATCGTGTTGGAAGTCTCCTTCATCGTGATGGCAAGGCTTGTCTTATCTCCCACGGAAACAGTCTGTGAGGTGTATCCAACATAGGAGATGACGAGCTTTGCAGCCGACGAAACGTTGATGGTGAAGTTACCATCAATGTCGGTTACGGCACCATCCTTGGTTCCTTCCACCATGACCGTTGCACCAATCAGGGGTTCTCCTGATGCGTCAACGACACGTCCTGTCACCTTATGCTTACCGTCTTGCTGCACAATCTGGCGCGTTGCGGCATCGGGTAAGCCTCCAGCGTTACCTACTGCATGGGCATTTGTCGGCGTCAAAGCCACAGACATGGCAAAGGCTACCGAGAAATACAGATGCTTCTGCTTTCTTTCGTAAAAATTTCTCATTAGGTTTAGGTTTTTAATTATTATATTTTAGGTTCCTAAGTTCTTGGTTATCAGGCGTAAATTACTGTGCCTAAATGGCTAAAAGAGGTGTTAGTTGGACACCATCGTTTGCAAATATAACACTTTATAAGGTTTTATCACTTACTTTATACTACTATTTAACGTTTATAAACATATTCTTTCCCCTCGCACATGATAATCTTCTGCCATAGAATCGTATGCAGATTGAATAAAAAAAGGAGGAAGATATGGGGGCTCCCCAAGCCCCAACAAAGGAGGGGATGTGCCTGGCGGGATGCGAAAAGCAGTGTGTTGGGAATATAACGGGATGAAGAATAAAACTGCAAAAACCAACGTTCGGAACTCAAAATAACACCTTATAATATATAATCGCTCTACACCTAAGCTTATAAACTTATATTTTATAGTATGCAATTCGCCTACATGTTAAACTGCAAACAAGTGTTTATAGCTTGTATTTCGCCTGCTTGCCAACTTGCGAACAAGTATTTATAGCATGTAATCCATCTACTTGTTAACTCGTCAACCTGTATTTATAGCATACAAACCATCTACTTGTTAACTCGTCAACCTGTATTTATAGCTTGCATTTCGCCTGCTTGCAAACTTGCAAACAAGTATTTATGGCACGCAATCCATCTGCTTGTCAAACTGTAAACAAGTCTTTATAGCATGCAATCCATCTACTTGTTAACTTGTAAACATGTATTTTATAGCAAACAACTTGTTTACTTTTTATCTCAAAGCCAGTCTACTAAAACTCTTAAACACCCAGTTATGCCTCTTTAAATACACTGGGGAATCTCGCTAATTGTTCTCCCTCTCCCTTCGGAGAGGGCCGGGGAGAGGCTGTATGAAACACCCCTTTACTTCACCGTCACTCTCCTTTCGCGGATGAGTTTCAGCTGTCGGAGGAGGTCATTGTAGTGCATCAGGTTGATACCAGTGCTGTGTGCAGCCTGCGTTTTACAGAATTTCTCAATCGTATCAAGCTGCTGTTCAGCATAAAGGAGCACATCCGACGATTGAATACGGTCGGCAGCACCAGCCTTTTCAGCCTTCACGGGGTTGAGAATAGCATTCAACTGCTCAACATAAGTGCGCTCCAGCATACGGCGTGTACGTGCTTTCACCTCCGAAAGACCCGTCAATGGCTTCCAGACACTGCGGTAAACATCATTCAAGTAATCCTTGAACTGATAAGCACCCGGTGCCCTTTGGTCCTTGTAAATCTTATCCATCAGTGCAGGATTCAGCATCACCTTCAGCACACGAGCCTGCTCATTGCTGATGGCTTCCACCGCATCCGTACCCGAAATGTCGGTCATCGTCGTCGGATAGAGCCACTCTGGTGCATCGAAAAGCTGACGTGAGAGATAGTCTACGGCGTCCCTACCCTTCTGAGCAGGTGCCACTTCATACGGTTTCTGCCCCGGCATGTTGTTCAGATAACGCCCACCGACATTCTTCAGTACGTGGTTTGTATAGCGATTGAACTGACTTACGACGCTCTTCCACATCTCCATACGGTCCTCATATTGGTCATTGGGCTGCTTGGTCCATGCCGGTAACGCCACAATGATGCGCTTTAGGTTCTTGATACCATAATCACTCGCCTTCACATTGTCGTCACCGAGGTCCTCACGCTGGGCACGTGGGTCTTCATTCTTCCCCTCTCCACCGAACCAAAGGCGTGGGTTCTTAGCCAGAATGGCTGTTGTCTCGGTCATCAAATGCTCCTTTTCGTCCTTCTCATCCTTGAATTCCGGACGGTATTGATAGCCCCAACGGATCGCCCACTTGTCATAATCGTTCACACGAGGGAACAGTCCGCGCTCTGAAATACCATCTTCTGGCTGCGCAACATAGTTGAATCGGGCGTAATCCATGATACTTGCCGTGTGACCATGCTCCTCAACCCACTTCTTATCACGTAGTTTCTCAACGGGAGTGGCGTGACTTGCACCCATATTATGGCGCAATCCGAGTGTATGACCCACCTCATGACTCGACACAAAGCGCACAAGTTCGCCCATAAGTTTGTCATCCATGTGCACCGTTTGTGCCCTTTTGTCGAGCGGTCCACACTGTGTCAGATACCATTTTGTCAACAGATTCATCACATTATGGTACCAACAGATGTGACTTTCGATGATTTCTCCACTGCGAGGGTCGACGATTCGCGGTCCATAAGCATTCTCAATCTCTGCCGGAAGGTAACGAAGTACGTTGAAACGAGCATCATCCACGCTCATCTTTGGGTCGTCTGGCCAGTCACGAGCTTGTATTGCATGCTTGAAACCAGCGGTCTCAAAGGCTGCATTCCAGTCTTCTATACCTTGCTTAAGATAAGGAACCCACTTCTTAGGTGTGGCAGGATCAATGTAGAAGACAATGGGTTTGACCGGTTCAGTGAGCTTTCCTTTGGCGTAAGCACGCTTGTCTTTCGGCTCTAAACGGAACCTTGAGATGAACTCTTCACGGTCAGTTTTCGTCTGTTCATCATTGAATATGGTGTATTTGTTGGTGAAATAGCCCACACGTTGATCCCAAATGCGACGTTGCATAGGCGTTTCCGGCAACAGAACGATGCTCGTATTGAGTCCGATGGTCATTGATCCCGTGCGAGAAGCAGGTGCTGAACCCGCCAAACTGCCATAGGTTCGGGTCGTAGCGACCTCCACATTGATGGGATAAACCTTCATTGTGTCAATGAAAGTACGGTCAGCCTGCAGTCCTCCGAGCTTCAATTGCTTAGCATCCGACGCAGAAACACTCACCACATTATTATCTTTTGCGAAGAGCGGAGTGACCTCCACCATCTGTGTATGCTTCCCTTTGTTGCGTCCGATGACCTTAAAAGCGGCGATGATAGGGTCGGCTGTGGATGCAGTCAGCGTCCTTGAGATCTTGCTTTTAGGGTCGGCTACCTGTGAAAGGACGTATGCTCTGAGCAGTAAAGTGTTGTTATCTCGCTGCTGAAAGTAGACCGTTTGCTCATTAACTTTCTCTCCTGCGAACTTCCCGAAGTTCTGTGGTACGGCTGTGAAGCGTGTCACTGCAAGCAGATAACGGCCCAGAACGGAGTCTGGAACCTCAAAGTACCACTTGTCATCAATGTGCCTTACGGTGAAAAGACCTTCCTGAACACTTCCTTTTTTCTTAATTAATTGCTCGTAAGACGGCGTTTTGTCGTTGCCTTTAGCATCCTTTCCGTCGGCTTTTCCCGTGTTGTTTTTATTCTTGTCTGCCGTTGTCTGCTGATCAGTAGAGTCGTTCACAGCATAGTAAACATTTCTTTCCGAAGCGAGTCCTGCACCCGTTCCGAACATCAAAGCAAGCAAACAGCTGGCTAATCTCTTATTGATTGTCATATTTGGTTTTTATTGTTTAGGTATGCAAAGATAGTAAATTAATATATTTTCAATGGCGTTAATAAGTTTAAAGAAGTTAAAGGAAAAGCTTCATTCTCCTTTATTTCACTACCAATGCTCTGCGTATTCGGGTGTCATTCAACGGACGATCGTTCTTGTCACCGGGCTGACGCTGGATGAGATCGACGATGTCGAGCCCCTGAATAACCTGTCCGAAGACCGTGTATTGACCGTCAAGATGGGGCGTACCACCCACCGTTTTATATGCTTCACGCACCTCTGGAGTGAGCTGAACGGTGCTGTCCGTGCGCTCATTGAGCCGTTGCTGCACCTTGTCGAGCTGTCCATCGGTGAACTTATAACCCCAAACAATATAGAATTGTGTGGCTGATGACTCCCGTTTCGGGTTGACATCATCGCCTTCACGGGCTGCACCCAGTGCGCCACGATGGTGGAAAAGCTTCGGGAAACATATCTCTGCCGGCACGGTATAGGTCTCTGGCGTATCGCCAACTGCCTCCCCCGGCTTGGCATTCTTCGACCCCACGTCACCCGTTTGTATCATGAAATCCTTGATAACACGGTGGAACAACACCCCGTCATAGGCGCCACTGCGCACCAGTCGTAGGAAGTTATCACGGTGTTTGGGCGTCTCGTTAAACAGTTCTATGCGTATATCACCACTGTCCGTCTCAAGTAACACCTCGTGTCGGGGCATATCCTGCACGGTCTGTGCCTGCATAGTGACCGCCGTAAAGGCAAGGAAGATTGCCAAAAGGGTAAAGATCTTTTTCCTCATCGTAGTATTTTTTATTTTGATTAACTATAACAATGTGACAAAGATAGGTATTTCTGATTAGAAAAACAACACCTATATACAGTTTTTTTCATCGAGGAGAACGACTCATGAGGACATGTAACGGGAGCTGCGGACTGTATAAAAACCACAGCGAAGAGCCACGAGTAGGAACGTGAAGGACACAGGAGGAGCTATTAGGAAATAACCTTACAAAAAACAAAGGCATATAGATGGCAAAACGAATGATGATGGTGAAAAACCGACTTTGTAACCTCCGCAGTATCAATAGGTTACAAAGAGGCTCGTAAAAGGTGCCCTTTTGCATTGTAAAACATGCCCTTTTACACATCAAAAGATGCCCTTTTACATTGCAAAAGGGCATCTTTTAGAACGCAAAAGGGCGTAGATTGAAAAGTGAAAGGGAAAGAAATTTACAAAAGAGGAGCGGAACTAAGAAAAGAGAAGCGGCCTCCCCAAGCCCCTCCGGAGGAGGGGATGTGAGAGGATACGGTGGGATATGGCAGGCTGAACAAGTCTCGAATACAGCCTCCCCAAGCCTCTTCGAAGGAGGGGATGTGCCTGGCGGGATACGTGTTTTCTATTGATTGTTAAAGAAGTCAGAGTAGTTAGAGGAAAAATTATGGGGAGTCTGGGTAATTGAAGGAGTAAAAGTCGTTAAGCCAAATGTGTTATTGGAAATGTTAAAGTGTGTCCCACTAATATTTTTTACCCCTATAACCACTTTAAATATATACCTTATAATATAAGACACATCTACTTAAACTACCATAAAGACCTATGTCCCCCACCTCAATCCACTGTATCCTATCTCACATCCCCTCCTTCGGAGGGGCTTGGGGAGGCACCCCCTTTGGGCTTGGGGAGGCACCCATTTCCTCTCTTTTTCCTTAGAATGGCAATCCAATAGCAAGGTGGAGGGCTTGCGCATCACGGAACCGAGTGATGTTATAGAAGCCACTTCTGCCCGTTGAATAAGGGACATGCAGACCGAAACCCCAGTCGAGACGCACCATGAAATAGCCAAGGTCATAACGCAGACCGACGCCCGTTCCGAGTGCCATCTCACGCATTACGTTCTTTATTTTGAAGTAACTGCCTGGGCGATTGGGGTCACGGTGCATCGTCCACACATTACCTGCATCGAGGAAAAGCGCACCATAGAGAGAGCCCATGAGGTGGGGTCGATACTCAAGATTGACCTGAAACTTGATGTCACCCGTCTGTTCTACATACGAACGGCGGCGCATTGACGACCGATAACGCCCCGGTCCGATTTGTCGGGCATTGAAGGCTCGGATGCTATTGGCACCTCCTACGAAGAATTGTTCCGTATAAGGAGCAAACCGACTGTTGCCATATGCCCATAAAGCACCGATGTTTCCGTGGAGAGCAATGCTGCTTTTCTCCGTCAATGCCCACACCTTCGTGGCGTTTGTCTCCACCTTTACGAACTGTGCAAAGGGGTTTTTGAACAGCTCTTTGCCCTTTTCACTCCATTTCCTGCCCGCTATGGCATAGCCAGCAGAGAGCAGATTGGAGGCTTCACTGACCGTTGTCCACACCTTCACAGGGCTTCGATAGGATGCAGGACTCATGAAAGTGTGCTGGAACATCATCTTCGGTATGAACTGATCAGCCATAGAAACCTCAAGATAAGGCATACTGTCAACAAGATGAATGTAACGGTCCGTCACCTTATGCATATACTCATAGGTAAGAACAAGGGGTGAGAAGGAGTAGCTGTTACGCTCGTTAGGTTGCCACTGATAGGTCAGTTCGCCCGAGACAACATGCCGTTTGAAGTATTTAGCACGGTTCAGCACGTCGACGGAAGCCTTCAGTGTCGTCGTAGGTGTGGTATAATAGATGCGTGGAGGTTTCGGTTTATACGTTATACCCAGTGCCTCTGCCCTTGCAATCTTCCTCTGTATACGGTCCCAACGCTTACGTGGAGGGATGGCAAAGGGGTTGACAAGACGTGGAATCTGCAGACTTACCTCCGCACCATACTCATAATTGTTCACGCCAAGACGGTCTCTGCCGTCGTCATCATCGTTCCATGCCCACTCATAAGAGCCATGGAGACGTGTGTCGAACTTCTCTCCGCCACGCAAAGCATTGCGTTTCGTCAGACCAACGATGACCTCTGGACCAAATCGTCCGCTTGTTTTGCCCTTCCCGTAAGCCTCAACATAGAAGTCATAAGGCTTGTCGAAGACACAATCCACCGCCACATCAAGCATGTGACAGGTGTCAGCAGAGTCGCGAGGGGTGAAGGTCAGACTCGTAGCAGAGAAGAGTCCGCTTGCGCTAAGTTGCCTTTGGCTCTTCTCTTGTGCCTCCGCATTGTAGAGCGTTCCTGGCCACATCTTCAAGTCATTGGCTATGGCTCGCATACGCAAGGGCATCCTCTTGCCGTTATAATTGACCATAAGGTCGCGGAAACGACTCTGACGTGTGAGTGAATCCATGAACTGTCGGCGCAGATTGACCGTTACCTTCCCTATATACCACCGTTGTAAGGCACGCGGATTGACCGAATCAGCCATCTGCAGGCGCATGTCTGCCTGTCCATGCATGCTTATTGTATCAGCCAGATAGCTGGCATAGTTGTTCTGATAATAGTAATATCCGTTGTTACGGAAGAGGTCTGTGATGCGTTTTCGCTCCTGTTCGAGTGTCGAAACATCAAAAGGATCACCGGGATGGATGACCGCTTTATCAAGATTCCGCCTTATCAGCGAGTCATTAGCAGGTGGGAAATTGGTATAACGGATGCTGTCAAGGGTCCAAAGGTGCCCCATGTCGACACTGTATTGCAGCTTCATCTTCTTCGGATTGCGCTGTGGCACCTGCTCATAGCTTATCTTTCCCTTGAAATATCCACGTTTCTTCAGGAGGTTTTCACCCACAGTGACACGCAGATCGGGGGTGGTAGAGCTCATCAAGACGGGCGATGAGCCGAACGTTTTGACCAACCATTGAGAGAAACGGGTGGTGTCTGGAGAGAAAGCATTCCATATCCAGAGACCTACAGGGAATGGAGATCGACGGCTCGGACTACCAAACAGAGCGGCATTGGGCTTTGTTGCCAACACAACATCCAGTTCTTCCTGCACGGAAGAGAAGTGTTTGTTGCGCTCATAGTCCGTATATTGCGTGGGTTCCATACCCGTATAGAGTTGTTCACCATCAGGAATAGCAGAGGTAGTGCTGCATCCTGACAGAATAGACAATAGGGATGTCAGGACCACAAGCCCTGCCATCCCTATTCCGATAAGGTGGTTATTGTTTCTTTTTCTCATTGACAAAATTGATTAACGAGTCCTTTCGCTCCTTCTTTGGTTGTGGAATGACGAGCGGACCATCGTCTTTTGAACGGAAGATGTCCTTGAAATGACGCAGCTTACGGCGCCATAGGATACCCGCACCAAACTCACTTAGGTTGCCTTCCAGCCAGTCATAAGCCTCACGCTCATAGTAAAGTTTGAAGTATTTCGTCTCCTTTTGGTTCAGTCTATACTCCATTGAGAAGTTGTCGAAGTATGCTCCATTCTCCTCAGAGAAGGTAGAACCGGTGGAGACACGTCCTCCCAAGATGATACGAAGACGGTTATCCCAGAAGCGTTTGGAGAACCTGAAGGTGTAATCCGTGTGTAGATTACCATTCACATCAGCCGTACTCTCCATGTTTGCACTAAGGTCTAAGCCCATAGAGTTGAGTGCTCTACCTGTAATAGCATTGACTTGTGTCTGTAAGAAGCTTGCTAAAGCACCGTTCATAGCCGTGTTCACGCTGGCAGAACTCTCTCCATCGAAGTACATTCCAGATGCTAACATCGTCACAGCGAGCTTCGATCGCTCCTCAGTGCTCTTGGTATTGAGGATACTTTGCATCTCTTGATCATCCGGAGCATCAATGATGAACTCGACACTTGGCTTCGGGAACTGCTTACGAAGCTTCACTCCACAGTTGAAATCGACTATTCTGCTGGTGCCAGAGGTCGTCGTTACGCTCGTTCTGACGGCTTCCGTGGCAGTGATATGTAGCTTTGGCTGCATCGGATCACCGGAGAATTCAAGGTAACTGCCCTCCTTAATGGTGAAGGTTCGCAATGGAATGACTGGCATAGAATACTTCATCTGACCGTCATTGATGGTATACCGACCACGCAATGTAGCCCCATTGGTTGGGTCATAGCTAAGAAGTAGACTGCCACCACCCACTAAATCAAGGTAATTCGACTGTTGCGGATCGAGTGCACAGACGATGTGTGCCTGCTCATCAATGTCCACTGCGAGGCGCATTGAGAACCCTGTGATGTCTGGACGACGTACCACATGCACCACAGAATCATTGAAATTAGTGAAGCGAACAAGCTCATTCAGTTCATTATCTGATGCCAATGTCCCGTCACGTACCACATAAGTCATGTCCGTTGTGCCCAGAACATCAAGCTTTCCAGCCAACTGTAAGTTGTTAACAGGTCCTGTCAGTTCACCCATAAAGTCGACAAATGCCTTGCCATATACCTCCGATCGTGCATTCTTCTTCGCATCAATAATCTGGAAGTTCTTAGCATTTATCTGCGTATTCAGCTGCATGTTGTCGAGATTTGAGAAGTCCAAAGATCCTGAAAGGTTAAGAGGTGACCCGTTACTGGAGAACATTTCGAAGTTCTCAAACTGTATTTTACTGTCTTTTATCAGTACTGGATCATTCGCAAAGCGCATCTTCAGACCGTAAGGGACGCTGACGAGATAGGCAGAATCAAGGTAAACTTCACCATTTATATCAAGGTTCTTGAGCGGACCCTTCACTGTTAGCGATCCTTCCCCATTCCCTTGGAGTCCTACTATTTGGTTAGGTACGAAGCCATTGACGTAGTTCAGCGGGAAATGGTCCATGGTTAGCGTTGCATCAAGGTCGCCTGTACCCTTGCTATGATAGACTCCTGAGAGCTCACCTACCTCGTTTCCGTTCTTGGTTATCACTGCATCAACATAGTGGGAGCCGTCATCCTTTGGCATATATACGAGCTGTGTGCCCACATCTCCCATAGGATTACCTTCATAAACGAGGTTCTTTATGGTCATATCACTGGACACTGTGAGGTCTTCTTTGGTCTTTATGATGTGATAATCACCATCCAACATACCCGACATCTTCGGTGCGAACGGCAAGACTGTGAACAGTTTACCCAGCTCGAAACGGTTCATTGAGATGGTAATGTTCTGCAAAGAGCTTTCGTCAGCATCGTCTGTCGACACCTGAACACCCGTCCCGTCATTGGCAAGCAGGCGCAGATCAGCTGACACACGATGGTCCCTACCGATGTAAATGTAGTTGGAATCATTCACAGCAAACGTCTTATAACCCAGTATTGACTGTGGTGATGTGACGGAAACCTTTATCCCTTGTCCCTCCATAGCTGACTGAAGAGCAAGGTCGAGACCCTTCTTCCCAGCGTTATCGAGGATGGTTATGTGGTTCTTTAAGCCGTGTTCATAGAACGAACCCTGCAGATATCCTCTATAAGGGAAGGTGTTATCGGGGTGATTCTCCAGTGCTATATCATAGTTTACACGGTCACTGTCACTGCGAAGGGTGATGTTTACGTCGTCAATCCGCAGACTGTCATAGACCAGAGAGTCCACTTTTATCGTGCCATCCAGCCCCTTCTGGGGTGAAGAAGTGAGTTCTATATCTGCCTGACGGAACACATATCCGTTCTGTGCAAGCAGGTTACTGAAGAGATTTCCACGTCCACTGTGGAGGGTGAAATGACCTTTCGGCAGCTGATGGAGGATCGCTGGCTGGTCAATACGTTTGTTTTCAATCTGTGCTTGGAGTGTCTTTGCGATGCGCTGACCCGTCTTGACGAGTTTGTTCACACTGCTATTGAAGGCTGTACTGAGGTGGAAATCACCTGCAGTGATGCTGGTATGAACCGTATCACGCCTACTCATGAGGTCGACATGGACGTCACCCGGTGCGTAACTACGCTGCTGATCCTTCACTTTCAGGTCGCCTAAGACACCCCGAAGGGTCATTCCGTCACGTCCATCTGTACCGAAAGAGGCATTGGCAGCAAAGCTACTGGTGAGCGGATGGTCAACGATGCCGAGCTGATAGAGGTCCACATGCGGGAAAAGACCATTGACTGAAGCATCCAAACGCTTACCACGCATCGTGGCATCTACGTTGAAACTACCTTCAGCCAGTGACACCTGACCACCCTTGCGCAGCTCATTCAGGCGGAGATTGCCCACATATCCGTTGACAGCATAGGTGTTCTTGAGGTCGGAACGAAGCTCAAGATCGGCGTCAGCAGAGGTGATATAGTGTTTATCTACCATCCCAAGTGCCTGCAGATCAGCCTCTGCAAGACGTCCTTTGAGGTGGGAATCAAGGTGATTGTTACGTACATTGGCTTGCACATCGAAGTTTCCTGCAGCCAAGAGGCGTGCCTTTTTCCGTCCTTCCTCCGTGAGTCTGAAGTTACGAAGAGGCCCACTCACATAGTGATTTGCCTTCATATCGCTGCGCACATCCATGTCTGTCCATGACGAAAGGACGTATCTCTGCTGCATCAAGCCCAACGCATGGAGGTCAACACGGCGTAACCAACCTCGCAAATGACCATCAACGAGCTTCTGACTGAACCTTCCTTGATACGTAAAGTCGCCTGCTATCATCCTGTTTGAGCTCTGAACATGTGCCGAAACATGGTCTCCTTTCTTCGATATGTCACCGTTCAGACCGTCAAGGTCGTACTTCTGGAATCTGAAACGGCGTATTCTGGCTGTGATATTGACTGAAGCATGCGGACTAAGGAGGTCTGTTCCCTTGCCTTGTGCCTTCACTGTACCCGTGAAAGGTGACAGTCCCATGTGTGGAAGGAAGTTCTGTAGCGGGAAATTCGTGGCTGTTGCCGTGACACGATAGAGTGTTGTGGCTGGGTTGAAAGCACCTTCTGCACGAATCTTTCCGCCTCCTTGCGTCAGAAAAACATTGCCTGAATAGAGGTTTTTACGTACATGCACCGTGGCGTTCACGCCCATTCTCCGTGGTAAAGACACTGTTTTGCGCACGTCACGGGGCAATAACGCATTGACAAAGCCCAGGTTTGTGGCAGTACCTTGCAACTTTAAGTCACTGCGGAAGGGCTTTTTACCCATGAGATCGGCTACCCAACCAGTCCCAACGAGGTTGAAATAGCCCGGCATGGCAAGGTGTAACTGTCGGAAAGAGGCTGAACGGAGATTGCCTTCCAGCCTTCCTTGCACCGTAAGGCGTGCCGATGGGATAGCACGATAGAGCTGTGAAGGGAGTGAAGAGAGGAAAGGAAGGAGGTCAGACTTGCTGACATAGCCGTCCAACTGTGTCGAAAGTGTTCCCGGATGGGTGTCGGAAAAGGCATTGAGGTTCATCTGGAAACGTCCTGCCAGCTCTGTTCCGGGCATGCGAAGATAGACATTCGGCAGGTAGATACTCGTCGAATCAAGGGTAAACGGACCACGGAACTCACGCACAGTGAGTCCACTCTTCTCCTCCATGTGTGCCGTTCGCACCCTCAGATGCAGTCTTGGAGCAGCGTAAACCAAGGAATCAACGCCCAGATAGACGTTGCGCATAGCGATATGTGCGGCATCAAAGCCTTTACGGGCTGGCTTAACGAAGTTCTGATCATAGTTCAGTGTACCACCTTGCCAGTCCAAATCCCCCACCTTATATATATTATCATGCAACTGGAGTTCGGCTCTTTGTGCCTGAGCCTTCTCGAATCGTGCACGAATACTCATCGTATCACCGGGCATATGCAGACGGAAATCAGTCTTGACAAGGGTTGCCCGGTCAATATTAATGTTCCAAAGCGGACGTTTCTTATGCGGATCCGTCGGGACAGTGTCGCCCAATGCGATGTCAATCCATCCCCCTTCCACATCGGCTTTGTTCACTCGTATGGAGTCAGTGGCAAGGTTTACGGCATGACTCACCACATGCAGACGTTGCAGATTGCCCCGTATGCGAAGGTCACCAATGAAGTTTACGGTGTTTGTCTTGAGTTGTGTGAAGGTGAGTTCGTTCACCTCTACCCTACTTTTGAGCAAGGGAAGCAGCTGAACACTTGCCACCAAACGGTGCACATCAGCCACAGTGTCTTTCTGATTGGCTATGGAATCATTCTGTCGGAGCACTTTCAAACCGTCCATCTGGAGGTCTAAGGGGAAAGAAAGGGTGACATGCTCAATGCTCACATCCATGCCAGTGCGGTCTGAAACGTACGCAGCAACACGCTTTACTGCCCAGTTCTGAACCGGCGGACAGTAAAGTAACGCTATCAAAAGGAGAAACAGTATGACAGGGGTTGCCACCACTGCTATCAGCCATTTCAGACTTTTCTTCATACCTATCGTGTTGTTAATTTAGCTCTTTGAGCTACTCCGACCTTGCAAAGTAACACATTTTTTTTTAAATACAAGTGTTCTAAGGGGTTAAATAATGAAATAAAGAGGTGCTTTTCATCTGCTTCTCTCCCGCGCTTGTGCGTTGATTAAGAAACTGGCTGAAACCGTTTACACTTATTTTTCCTATAAATCGCTTGCGTTTTTAAATGGTTTTACATAAATTTGCAGCGCTAAACCTAAAACAATAGCATACTTAACAACGTGTCTGACAGTGTGATCTGCGATAGAGACTACTATTTTTGCGATTTAAGATTGACTAAAAACTTGTTCTACAATGATGACTGTCTTCACTAATAAACTAATAAACGAAAATGAAAAAGATGAAAAAAAACTATGTGTATCCCCACTGTCAGATTATCAAAACGACTACTGACACGCCCTTCTTAGCGGGGAGTAACGGGAATGGAGCAGGGAAAGGCGACCCTCATCATGGCGGAGAAGACAACCTGGCAAAGCCTCAATACCCTTGGTATGATGAGGAAAGTGGAACTCAAACCTGGAATAATAATTAAACTGAAACAACCAACTAAAGAATGAAAAGACAAGCATTTTACTTTTTCTCTGGGGCTTTTATGCTCCTGGCTACTGCTGCCTGCAGTGAGCATGACGACATGACAGGTGACAATACCAATACTACCGCAACGAAAACGAGGATTGAAGTGACGGCAGACATGGGTGCTGGAACCCGTACTCTGCGCCCTGACGCTCAGAACCATATCATCTCTGAATGGGCTAAGGGCGACAAGATGGTTATCTATAACATTGCTGATGAGAACAAAAGCACAGAAGATAACTACAGTCTTGTTAATATCCAGAACATCAGTAGTAACAAGAAACAGGCTGACTTTGCTGGTGATGTCGTTAGCGTTAAGCCTGTAACGACAGGCAATACACTTGCTTTCTTCTATCCAGGTGCTGCCTTTGAGGGTGAAAAAAGCGTTGTTCCTGTCAATCCAAATACGACGCATGAGACAGAACAAGGGGCAGATCTTACCTACCATGACACTGCAAGCAAGATCAAAAATCTTGTTGCATTGAACATGAAACAGCAAGATGGCACACTGGAAACCATTGATAAGAAGTTCGATTACAACTGGGGAAAGGTGACAATCACCAGTAATAACCAGTTCACGAACTACACGGGAGAGAGTAAAAACAAAACCACTATCCTGAAAACAAAGGTGACATTACAACGTAAGGTGACCTTCTGGGGCATGAAGTTCACGGTTAATGGCGGTCCAAGTGCTACGGGTGTGCTGACGGATATAGACAGTATTAAAGTCAACGGATTGCGCTCTTACGATGTGCTCGACCTCCAAGACGGAACGTTTAAGGGTACAAGTGACGAGAAAGAATACGTCATCAACATTGCCAACAAGGACCGTTCAAAGTTGAATATCAAGTCTGATGGCTACGTCTGGGTAGCTTTCATGGCAGAAGAGAATGCCTCTAACCCAACAAACTTCACCGTAACGGTGTATACACAGGACGGGGTCTTCACCAAGACAGCTTCCAAAAAGTTTGAAAACGACTACGATTACCGCACAAACATCACCGTTGAGAAAGTCAAACCACAACCATGGGTTGAAGTAAACGGCGTGAAATGGGCTACAGGTAACTTCATTCATTATAAGAAAGGTAGTGAGGAGTACTGGGGTATAGCACCTGCACAGTGGTGGATCAGTAACTATGGCGATGAAGCAAGCCCAATGTATCAAATTGATCGCCGACAACTAAAGAGCAATGGACTGGGCTCTCAGAGTTGGTACGTTGATAGTAACCTCGGAGTATTCAAACATTCAACGGATGATATAGACCTTTTCCAGTGGGGTACAATAAAAGATGCTCTCGACTTAAAGGGAGATAATTGTCTCTTAGGTATAGGTTCTCACGACATCGCAGGCAAATATTACTCTAGTAGAGGTAATGTTTTCGTAAATCCAACACCAATTGCGAACAGGAGTCAGGCAACACATGGAGACATTGCTAAGTATTGGACAGAAGACGGAACAAAGCATTATCATTATCGATATCCCAAAGAAGCGGAATTAGAGAAGCTATGTTCAGCTAATACTATCATTGCTGCTTATTGCTATACCGACAAGGGAAACAAGATTTATGGTGCTTATTTCAGTAACTCAGTATCCACAGGAGCAAACTCAAAGTTCCCAACTGGCAGAAAGATATGGAAGTATCAAGATGTTACTGGTCTTGTCCTTGCCAACAAAGGACTGTTCCTTCCTATCACGGGTAGGCGTCCTGGAGGAATTAAGGCTAATAGAGTTAACGTTGATTTACGCTACGTCAACTACAATAGTGGGTTCTATTCACAATACAATAGCTCCCAAGCCATGTCAGACCTCACACAAAAAGGACTCTTCTTTGGGGCTGCTTTCAAAATGAATGTGGCAACTCCTTCAAAACTACAAGGTAGTGCTTTACGCCCAGTATACGTTGGTGCAGACAACAATGATGAGACAAAGCCGCTTGATGCAGCGAAGGTTCATGCCTTCCAAAACATCTTGACGGAGGCTGGACGTAAGTATTAGGAGATGGAGGGGAGAAACTTCTTTTGTAAGGATTCTTCCCATCCGCTTTTCAATCTACGCCCTTTTGGATGCTAAAAGACGCCCTTTTGCGATGCAAAAGGGCGTCTTTTGATGTGTAAAAGGGCATGTTTTGCAACGCAAAAGGGCACCTTTTACAAGCCTATCTATAACTCTTTGATAATCCAAGGGTTACAAAGTCGGTTTTCAACGGTTTCCATCTGACAGATGAACCATAAGCACACAAACTTTGTAAGGGTATTTCAGAAGGCTCATCCCCCATTCTTTTACCGAAAGGGGGAGGCTCCTTCATCCTACCAACTCACCTTCCGAACGAGGTTACCAGCGGCGGTATTGGTGGTAATCTTCACGATGTAAGTACCGTGAGGCAGACTAATGGTGAGGTTATTCTTGCCTGCTGCATCGACACGCTGTACCAATGCACCGTTCAGACTGTACACGCTCACCGTCTGAAGTCCCGTCTGCTGGATGTTCAGCACACCCCCTTCGAAAGTGATGTTACCCTTTGTCTCGGTGGTGTTGATGCCCGTTGGCGTTATATCATCATCTGAATTATACGGTCCGTTGAGGACTCTTATGCAGTAAGGGTTCTCCCATTTCGGGAAGACATCAACGTCTTTTCCATCCAGATTCACGATCAATCCCACCTTATACCAGCGGCCGTTGACGAGCTGCACATTGTTTTTAGCCATCCAGATGCTATATACTCCTATGCCACTCTGCCCCTCTGTAAGGTTGAGAGAGGATGGGTCGGCACCCAAAGAAACCACTCTTCCCGTCACCATATCCGTCAGTTGATAGCGCACAGGACCCACGTAGCCAGCAGCACCAACGACTTCAAACGACGCATGTAGGCGTGCTTTCTGCAGTGCTTCATAGTCAATCTCATTTCCATGACCCACTCCGTCGGCGTCTTCTACGCTGATTATCGTCGAACCAAAGAACTTTTCATTGCCCGTTTTGGCTATTGTGACGTACCAAGGCTCACGCATCTTGTAGTCTTTAACGTCTATTCGTGTGCCTACTTCTTTGTCAACGATGTAATGAGTGACGTCAGCTTTGATGCGAATCCTGCACTTCTGCCCCTTCACCTGGCGTGGAAGCGTCAGCGGAACATCGAAAACAGTGGTGCCATAAGGGTAGATGATAAGGCTACGTGACACCCCTGTGGACACCAACTGCCCTTTTTCGTCAACCACTTCAGCCCTGATGACACACTTAGCGTCCCTTCCGTCGAGCTTACGAACAGCCAGATGCACCATGTTTCGTACGCCAATCTGGAGTGAATCCTCAAGGATTGGCTTCTCAACAAGCTGCAACGCAGGTTCGTTGGAGGGTAACTCATCATAGAGAACCTTACCGTTCTGCACCTCAAGGACGATGCGTGGTGCCATCTTCATGCGTGTCCATTGTCCCCATTTGCCGTCGGCTTTGCGCTCAGCATAGACCGGTGCGAGGGTATAAGTACCGTTTTTCAGGTTGGAAAGGTCGGCTTTGAAGGCGAGTGTATCGGCTGCCAGGATGTTATGAGCCAGTTCTCCACCCTGGAAACGGGCTACAGTATAACCGCCTTTTGCGTAATAATCAGACGGACAAGCACGCATCATATTGCCTTTTTCATCGTATATCCCGAGTCCGACATCGCCCTTAAAGGGTTTATCACCACGGTTATAGAAGTGGGTATATACCACCTTTGCATCAGCCGTTGGTGCTGTTGGCTTCGCTCCAAGGAAGTGCATATCACCCCCAACATCGAACGATAGCTTTGAAGTTTGCTCTCTTAAGGCCTCCTCTATCTTAGGAACGCCTGCCTTATTAGGGTGTGCGAGGATGATAACAGGGTTGTATCTGAAGTCCAATAGTTGCTTATAATCCTCCTTTTTCTTAGCTACTAAGTTCAGAACAGACACTGCATAGTATCCATTACCATTGCCATACCATCCGAAATTCATATGAACCAGCCCGTCATGGTTGAACCCATCAGCCACCCAAGCATGTCCTCCGAGGTCTGAAGAACCTGCCATAAAGATTGGGAAGCCCTTCCTCAGCTCGCTACGCATAATGTCGAGGAAGCCAACTGGCGACTCTATGTCAAGGCTTATGGCTGCTACGTCATAGTCGAAGTAGGATGCGAAGGCGTTCTCAGCATCGTTATCAGTAGCTCCACTACCCTCTTTTGAGTACTGCATGTTGGTTGCTATGCCCAGATCTCGCAGCAGTCTGGCTACGGCATCAGCCTGTTCTGCACTGTAACTGCCCTGCTGATAGACGGGAAGCATGCTCTGCCAGGCATAGGTTGACTTGGAGAAATCAGCCGAAAGGGTCATAATGGAGTCGCCTTGTTGCTGCTTGTAGCTGTTCTGTCCACGTCCATGCTCGGGCCAACGATGGTAATACATGATCTGCGACATGGCTGTTGCGACACATCCTGTGGGCACATCATACCCGAAGTTCAGTCTGTTGTTGAACGGCGCATGCTGTCCCCAGTAGGTTTTCAGCAGTGGTCTGACCTCGTCACCCGTTGCTTTCAGTGCCACAGCACGTGTGGTGAGCGACGGATGAAGGTTCAGTTGGCGATACACCTGACGGTAAGCACGGAGGAGATCGCGTACCCCTGAGTCGGCATTCGTCGTGTCTAACTTACCGTTATCACTGTAAGCCAGCAGCTCTCCCATGCCGTCATGGCCTGCAACAACTACGAAACCTTTGCCCCGATCGTCGTTGTATATATAATAAGGAGAGAGTTTTGCGGTGCGTGTCTGTGCCATTCGGCGCACCTGTTTGTTCACTTGCACGTAGCGTTCGGCGATGGCTACGGCTTCAGCCGGCGTCACATTGCCAGCAAAGGTCAGCGTTCCGGAGAGCAGGAAAACGCCCAACGAAAGGAGCATCAGGCTGTTTTTGCGTAATGTCCTGAAAACTTTAAGGTAAATCTTCATAATATA
>ERZ1674053.2-NODE-2-length-104163-cov-14.458946_pt1 | contig 104163 bp, 78 predicted proteins | sample MGYA00581123_ERZ1674053 | MGnify/ENA primary metagenome ERZ1674053 (study PRJEB41354, sample SAMEA4873324) | human saliva metagenome | biome: human-associated habitat [ENVO:00009003]; feature: mouth environment [ENVO:08000002]; material: saliva material... | reverse complement strand
ACGCCCTTTTACACATCAAAAGATGCCCTTTTGCAATGCAAAAGGGCATCTTTTACTACCTCAAAGGGCACATATTAAAAACAGAAAGGGATTTTTTATTACATATTAAGTAGGTACTCCCACTTGGAAAACATAAAGAACCGACATGTAAAGCTCCACACCAAACACATAAATGGGAAGATATTTTGCCGTAGTCTCAAGTCCTACGGACAGCATTTCCTGCAGTTTCTGTACGCTGTTTATCGTTCCGCTTGTCACACCATAGGACAATGACATAACCAATAGTATGAAAGACAACGTTGGAATGAGACTCACCGAGAAGTTACTTGGGAACAACTGCCCCGTAACACTCAGCAAAATGGCATGCGGAACAACTGTAAGTAGAAGCATAATGACGATTGCCAATAAGAATTCAACCAATGCCAAGCGCAGTCCGATACGCTCCCGATACGCCAATTCGGTGTTAACCCGCCCCTTAGAGAAAGCATTTCGCAGTGCATCATAGAACTTACTATGCACAAAAACACCACCCGCGATGCTTGCAGTAATAAAGTAAACGAGCAATGGTGTCAGCTGATTAGCCACGAAAGAACCAAACAACCAACGCACTCCCTCCGTACTAAGCAGGGAACGCAACGGCAAATCAATGGCTGCTGCAGTGATCAGCCACGACAGAAATATTAGTAATATCTGAGCTATTGCAAGTGTAAGGACAATGTATCCAAGCTTACTCTTCATCAGAATGTAGGTTATCAATATCTATGATTCTTAACTCCAAGGCACGCACAACAAGTCTTGTTGCGTTGACACTCATGCCGTTGTTTCCTCCAGGGAAGAGCTTCTGAACCAACTCATTCTGCCTTTTCTCCAGACTCTTCACGCCGAAAGGCATACCACGAAGGTTCGTTATCTGCTCCTTTGTATAGCCAAGAGCAAGGTGACGGAGGAACCTTTCGTCGTATTCATCAATCTCATAGCTCACCATTGCTTCCTGATGCATCAGCAAACTGTTCACACTCTGTTTGAAACGACCGACAATTTTCTCCAGAATGGGTTGGTTAAAGACCATTCTTTTCCCCGAAATGACACTTGCAACATCGCTACGTGTGAGCAACTCACCACTTTTCAGACAGATTCCATCGGCACCTGCATCAAGAACATCGACCCATAGCTTCTCATTTAGTATCTCTCCCGTGAAGATAAGCACCTTAACATTAGGGTGAAGTTCCTTTGTCTGTCGGCAGATCTCCACTCCAACCGTTGTTGAACCACCCAATCCTAAGTCAAGAAGAACCAAGTCTGGCAGTTGCTGCTTAATCAGTTTCCAGTATGCAACCTCGTTCTCTGCTGTTCCAATGACCTCCGCTTCAGGGATTTCATTACGGAAAATACCTTCCGTTCCTTTGAGTTCCAAGGGTACATCCTCGACAATAATTACTTTAAACTTCTCCATTTCTGTATATCTTTTTATGTTTATTTTGCTTTCGACAATACGATGTCAATCAGTGTTCCATCCTCTGTTCGTGACGCAGAAATGCCACATCCTCGCTTATTAGTAGCCTCTCCGTTGTCTCTTGCAATCTGTCTGCAGATGTAAAACATCAGGTTTTCTGCCGATGGAGAGAAGAGATTCCGACACGCTTCATCCGTCAGTCGTAAGGCAGACATGAGCACATGCAGGATGATATATCCTCCCTTCTTCTCTTCAGAAGTAACAATCAAAGGCTGATTATCATTCTTCAGGAAAAGAATGTCAAACATATAAACCAGCAGATCAGAGTCACCCAAGATGGCTGGGACAGGTGTTTCAGGTGTAATGAACTTATTGGCAGAAACCAAATCAGCAAGGATGACAGGGTGAGCAACCAGCTTTGTGTTCTCAACCTGGTGCATAGCCTGCTGGCTAAGGATAGAGTAAAGCTCCTTATAGTAGACTGCCAGCTCGTCAATCGACTCCAATTGCTTCTCCCTTTGGTCCACAAGTTGACGGATACGGGAGGGATAATACATCGTCTCATGCTTCAAAGTAGAGAGACAATTGTCCAGAATACTATTACTAATGTGCAGACGTTCGTTCTCATATTCCACACATCGAGCCTCATCTTCAAGCAGTTCGATGTTCGATTGGCTCTTTTGATTCTTCTCATTTGCCTCGAAAAGAGTCTCTTGAATCTGTGAAATGATGTTCTTAAGACGCTCTGGAAAACGGCCGCTGTCGACTGATTCCACACTTCGGAGCTTCTCTTCAACACTCACATTGCTAAGCAGTACGGTATTGATATGCTTCACTTGCTCTACACTGAACTGATAAGAGAGACGCCGACGGTAATACATCAGATAGTAAACAGGGAGGATGAGGAGCAGCAACAGTACGAGCAAGACAATCGCTACATTCTTGTTCGTCTCTGATTTCATCATCATCCGACAGTAAGCAGCTAAGGTGTTATCAGCCGATTTCTCCTTGAAAAGATGCGTAAAGACGGAGTTGTTGTACTTATATAAATCCCATTTGTGCAGTGCAAGAGCCGCTATGGCACTCTCATTGCGCAGGTCGAGGATGATATCATAGTTCATTGGAATACTGTCATGATACCATTTTATCTCGGCAGGGACGTTAGACAAACTGCCAATCTTCTCTAAAAGCAACTTCCCATGAGGATGTAAACGAAGGTATTCCTTGTTCAAATAGTTCCTACAAGTATCTGCATAGGCAAGGGCAAGGGCATAATCGCCATTGATATTACAGAAATAAGTGGAGTCAGCATAGATACCTGCTAACCCTATATAATCGTGTTCGGCAAGGGCTTTCACCTTGTCTGTTGTATGTGTTGGGCGCTCTCCATAGCTCAATAAGGAACTTACTGAGAGTAAAACAACCAATAAAAGTCTGCTGATTCCTTTGGGTAAACGGAAGAAGAAACGGCTTCCAACACCCAATTTACTATCAACGCCAATTGTACAAACAGAGAAAATCTGGCTAATTTTCTTGTATTTATTAATGATTCCGTTGCAGTTCATCAGTCCGAAACCATGTGAAGTATTCTCTGGAAGGTCGAGGATTATCTTGTGATCAAAGATGTTTTCCTGCTGATCCTGCGACAATCCGCAGCCTGTATCACTGACAGATATCTCGACATAGTCGGGCTCTTCGGTTGAACTTATCGTCACTTCGCCGCCAGCTTCAGTGAACTTTCGGGCATTATCAGCCAACGTATTGACCATGAAAAGCGTCAATACCTGGTCTGCTTTCACCACAGCACGGGTGTTATCAACCCTCAATTTCACTCCTTTCATTGCAAAACCCATGCGTCCTTTCTTCACAATATCAAAGATATTCTGCAATGGGAAGCTCTCAATATGCAGTGAAAGACGTCCCTGACGGAGCTGAATCCACTCGGTAAGAACCGTGTTCAACTCATCAATCTTATCCGTTAGCTCCTGGATATAGGTGTAACGCTCCTGCTGAATGGCTGCATCCTCACCGCCTTTCTTAAGCTTATTGATCTCATGAAGCATCCGATCGATAAACGGAGTGACGTTATTGACAAGCGTAACCTTAGCCCGTTGCTCCAGATTCTTACGTTTATTGTCAACAAGATGGAGCTTACTGATGGTTAATTGTTCGGAAACTTCGTCGTACTCATCCTCCAATTGCGCCATATATTGCTCATTATCGCGCTTCCATTGCTCCAAAGGAACAAGCAAATCATCTAATGATTTACGGCTATCATTGCGTCTTCTGAGATAATGAAGGACCAATAAGAGGAAGATAATGAAGACAATTGCAAGTCCAATGGCCATGATCATCAGGTTCAACTGCTTGGAAGTCTGCTCTAATTGACCTGCTCGTGACTCAAAGTAACGGTCCTGACGTGTCTGTTCCTGTAGGTCCAGATAGGCATTTCGGTTGAAATCACTTGCCTGTTTGTCGTTCATTGAAGAATAAACAACACTCAACTGCTCACGAATAGACGCCACAAGGTCGGGTGCTTGTTCGATAGCTCGGTTCTTACGGAGGGCATTCTGCAGACAGATTAACGCTGATGGATAGTCATGTATATGCCAATAGCAAGACGCTAACGTACGGTATGAACCAGCAATCTGATATACATCACCATACTTTTGGAACAGATCCAACGACCGTTGTGCCAGGTTTCCTGCAAGTAAACTGTCTGGCATGTGGTCTATATTGATGTATTGTATGGAAGGAAGGTTATGCTCTATGAGTATATCCCGGCTTGCTTTGTTCTGCAGATGTTCACTAAGTCCCTGCAAAGAGTTCGCCTCCCAGTAGGGATAATTGTGCTGTCTGGAGAGCATATAACAACGTATCAGATAGTCAAACTCCTTCTGATTGATTTCTTCCTGCGTCCCATTGGTAATGATTCCACCTGCTCCGACGTTGTAAAGGTACGACAGGAACTGTCCAATATCCGTCTGAATCTCTCCATCTGGGTTGATATTCTTCAGTGCATTGACGGAAGGCTGCTCCAAACCAACGTAGAAATAATAGATAGAAGTGACTATATAAAACTCAGAACGGGCATAGACCATACGCCTTTTCATGCGCTCTGACAGCAGACGTTCGTCTTCTTGGATACGCCGAAGACGCCATACTGCCTTCTCATAGTAATCATAGAACTCCTTATTTCGTGACTCTCGCTGACACAAACGCATGAATTGTACGTCCGCAATCAGCAGTTCCACTTGGTTATCAGTACTGTTTAACACCTCTTCCAAGCGTTCATAAGCCTTTGAAAAGTCCATCCGCATCAGGTCACAGAAGACCAGATTGTTCAGTGCTTCAGCCTTTCCAGCACTGTAACCATCGGAAAGTGCGAGCGCTTTCTTGGCATAATACCTAACGGAATCAAGGTTTCGATAATGGGAAACATAAGCTTTGTCATTGAGTTCATCCACTTCCTGACTGTGTTGTGGCGTACATGCCGCAACAAAAAAGAAGAGAATGAGTATCAATGTCCCACCAATAAACTTATGTAACCTGTCTTTATACATTGAAATAGAAATAGAACGCAAATGTACAAAACTTTCTCCAAACTGCCATCAAAAGTCATTCTTTTCATCAAAAACTATGACTGTGCTTTCACACATTCCAACAATTATTATTAATTTTGCAACATAAATGTAATCACTATATGGTATTATGGCTGAGAAAATAAGGATAAAGGACATTGCAGAGCGGGCAGGTGTGAGTGTAGGAACAGTGGATCGAGTACTCCACAAACGCCCTAATGTATCGGCTTCAGCACTAAAAAGAGTTGAAAAAGCACTCGAAGAGATGAACTATCAACCCAACATGTATGCCAGCGCATTGGCATATAACCGCAGCTACAAGTTCTATTGTTTGATTCCGAAGCATGCCAGTGAGGCGTATTGGGACGAGATTGAGATGGGAGCCATGAAGGCTATAGAGCAGAGAAGAGACTTTTATCTCGACCTGGAGATAATGTATTACAGTCGACTCAGCCCAGATTCGTTCATCGAAACCTATAAGAAATGTCTCTCTTATAACCCTGATGGTGTGATATTAGTGCCTACAACGTTAGAAGTAACACGCCAGTTCACAGACGAATTACACGACCGTAACATCCCGTTTGTACTACTTGACTCCTATATGCCAGCCCTTCAGCCACTGTCATTCTATGGTCAGGACTCTATCCAAAGTGGACATTTCGCTGCCCACATGCTCATGCTTATTGCACGCCAAGAGACGACAATCATGCTCATGAAGCAGACAAAAGACGGAAAGATGGCGAGCCGTCAGCAGGAAAACCGTGAGGTTGGATTCCGTGATTATATGAAGAATAACTTCCCAGAGGTGAAGATTGTGGAGGTAAACCTCCCTCTTGACGAGGAGAAAAAGCAGTATGACGGAATCTTAGAGAAGTTCTTCAGCAAGCATCCGGAGGTCCATCACTGCGTTGCACTGAACTCTAAAGCACACATAGTAGGCGAGTTTCTGCTGAAAACAAAGCGTCATAATGTTCAGATTATGGGCTATGACATGGTGCATAAGAATGCCGATTGTCTTCGTGCTGGTAGTATTTCATTCCTCATAGCACAGCATGCTTACCAGCAAGGGTACTTTAGTGTTGATTCACTCTTCCGTGCAATCGTACTTAAAAAGAAGGTAGAACCTGTCAATTACATGCCAATAGACTTACTAACACAGGAGAATATAGATTTCTATCATCGCTCTTGGGTACAATAAATAAAGATAAAGAAAGTGACAGAAAACAGAAAAGGACTCTTAGCGCTCAGTCCACTTGTAGTATTTATCATACTCTATCTGGTGACATCTATCGTCTCCGGAGACTTCTATAAGGTACCGATAACCGTGGCTTTCATGATTGCGAGCATCTTTGCAATAGCCATTTCGGGTCGTTATCCACTAAATAAACGCATTGATATCTATAGTAAAGGCGCCAGTACGGACAACATGATGATGATGCTATGGATATTTGTACTGGCTGGTGCATTTGCTAATTCGGCTAAAGAGATGGGTAGTATTGACGCAACTGTCAATCTTACGCTGTCCATTCTCCCTGACAACATGCTGTTGGCGGGGCTCTTTCTTGCTGCTTGTTTCATCTCTATAAGCATCGGAACGAGTGTAGGTACGATCGTAGCTCTTACCCCTATCGCTGCAGGAGTGGCTACTTCGACGGGTACATCACTACCTTTTGTCGTCGCAGTAGTCGTTGGTGGTTCGTTCTTTGGCGATAACTTGTCGTTCATCAGTGACACAACGGTGGTCGCAACACGTACACAAGAGTGCCGAATGGCGGATAAATTCAAGGTAAACTTCTTCATTGCAGCCCCTGCAGCAGTCGTTATACTCATTGCTTACATCTTCTTAGGAACAGATATCCACCTCCTTCACCAGGCAGGTAGCATTGACATACAGAAGATTATCCCCTATATGGCGGTTCTTATCTGTGCCGTTCTGGGGATGAATGTCATGGCTGTACTCACCATAGGCATACTCCTGACGGGTGTCATCGGCATAGCTGACGGCACTTATGACGTCTACGGATGGTTCGGAAGCATGGGAACAGGTATCACAGGGATGGGCGAACTGATCATCATCACTATGATGGCAGGTGGTATGTTAGAGATAATCAGGGAGAACGGGGGTATTGATTACCTCATAAAAATCATCACACGCCATGTCAATAGCAAGCGGGGAGCAGAGCTGACAATAGCTTTTCTCGTCAGTCTGGTGGACATCTGTACTGCCAACAACACCGTTGCCATCCTCACAGTGGGTGGAATAGCGAAGCAGATAGGCGACAAATACGGTGTCGACAACCGTAAGGCAGCCAGCATTTTGGATACTTTCTCCTGCTGCTTGCAGGGTATTATCCCTTACGGAGCACAGATTCTTATGGCAGCAGGATTGGCGAAAATCAATCCGGTAAGCATTGTTCCTTACCTTTATTATCCGTATGTCTTAGGCGTTTTTGCCCTACTCTCCATCCTTTTCCAGTATCCACGCCGATACTCAAGGGCACAATAATCACACAAGAAGTAACACTCATAGAAAGGAAAACGAGATATGCAGTCTACAGAAACACCAGGAATGGATGTCATACAGCGTAACTTCTTCCGCATACTTAGCTCGGGAGCATTCAACAGTCAGTCGAATATTGAACCGATGTCACCCTTCAAATGGCGTCGATTGATGCAGATGGTGGATGCCCAACAGGTTATCCCTGTCTTCGTAAAGGGTATCAATAAGCATTCACTTGACGAGGGATTGCGCCTGCCTGACAGTATCATAGCTGATATAAAAGCAAGGATGAATGATAACAGAACGCTCTCAGCGAAGGTTCCTGAGAAGGTTAGGCTGAGCAGCAGACTGCTGAATCATCGTCTAAAGGGTATCATTCACAACGAATTGCACAGCATTGACACGTCAATAGAGGCGCTCGACATTCTGAAACTCATTGTCTCTAACTCACAGTCTATGCTCACACGTGGAATGGACCTTGACGGAATCATCACCCTTGGACAGTATTTGAGGACACGAGGGGATAAGGTTGACTTTGTGAAACTGGATGCTTGGCTGAGCAGTCTGATGCTTCATCCCATGGCAGAACTACAAGGAAACATTCTTATTTCGGTGTTCGGATTCGATGAAGACGAGCTTCCTTTCGTCACGAAATATGACCAGAAGGCTTATAAACTGACCCTTCGTAGTGTCTCCGACCTTGCTAAAGACACGGCACAGGAGTGGCATTTCAAGCAGAACTCAGCTGGTTTTGTCCGTAACAACGGGGCTGTTTTGCGCCGTAATCTTCGCCGAAGTCTGCGTTATGTGGGCTATGCACCACTTGAGACGGTCAGCAATTTCGCCAATAACTTCGTCAGAAGTCTGTCTGAAATAGAGGAATAACGGGCATAAACCACCAACAACGGAGCACCCAAAGCTACTTCACTGAAGAGGAATCTGTCTAAGTAATACGGTGTAAAACACCTATTCATACAGGGCCTTACCCCCCTCCTCTCACACAAAAGGTATTGCTGCAGTAATCAACACCAGGTGCTTCTGTCCCACAAGATGACGATGATTAGGATTTAAGAAATAACCTTACAAAAAGCAAGCTACCATGAACGACAAAACAAACCAGAATCAAGAAAAAACGACTTTGTAACCTATAGATTATCAAGAGGTTACAAACAGGCTTGTAAAAGGTGCCCTTTTGCGTTGTAAAAGACGCCCTTTTACACATCAAAAGATGCCCTTTTGCAATGCAAAAGGGCATCTTTTAGAAGCCAAAAGGGCATGTATTGTTTTCCCTACTACTATTTATCTTTACAAGAAACCATTGTAACCTCAATGCGACGTTTGCTATTGAGGAGGTTACGGGCTACTTGTTGCACATCAGATGACGTGATGTTACGCACCAAAGACTTATAATCCTTATCGAAGTCTATGCCATGGCGCAACTGATTATAAGCCACAAAGAGCCAGTAATCATTCGTTATGGCAGCCTGGTCATACTGCTTCAGAAGGTATTCCTTCACCTTCTGCAAGCTGACAGCTTCTGGTCCTTTGCGTGCAATATGCTCAATCTGTCCCGTGATAATCGGCATGACAACGTCATACTTATCAGGATCGGTGTCGAAAGCAATCTTCAACAGTGCGTGAGGATTGCTTGATTGCTCAAGACTCTCCTGCAGTTTGACACCATATACTCCACCTTTTTCCTCACGAACGGAATCAGTATAGGCAATGGACAGTACCCGTTTGAACACATCCAACGCCAGATCAGCCTTCGCAGTGTATGGTTCATCCCACGTATAGAAGATACTTACGCGTGCCAAAGGTGTCTTCATCTGCTTCTCAAAGCGATGCGTCTCATTGCAGTTACGCACATCAGGATAGCTTTTCACGAACGATTCCTTCTTACCTGTTGCTGGTAGCGATGCAATATACTGTTCCAAGAGAGGCTGAAGCTGACTCAATTCTATGTTACCCATGATGATCATCTTGAAGTTTGACGCATTACTGAATCGCTCCTTATAGATCTGCAGTACACGGTCATAGTTCACCTTATCAATAGAAGAAGCCTTGACGGGCTGCACACGAGGTGAGTTTCCATAGACGATAGAGGCTATAGAGTCATTGTAACTGACGTTAGGACTTGCCTCACGGTTGGTCAGGAACGAGCGCATTCGGTTGAGTTCGGCATTGAAAGCCTGGTCATCACGACGCAGATGGGTGAAGTAGAGGTAAGTGAGTTCGAAGAGTGTACGCACGTCTTTGAGGGATGATGACCCACTGATGGACTGTGTCTCTATGCCTACACCAGCGTTGATACGTACTGTTTTGTCAGACAGTACCTTGTTCAACTCCGTAGAACTGAAACGCCCTACACCCCCTTCCTTCACGGCAGTGGAGATGAACTTCGTATTGAGAACATCCTTATCAGGATAGAGAGAGCTACCTCCTTCCCCGAAGAAGTTCATCACTACGGCATCTTTCTGGTAGTCGGTCTTCTTGAAATAAACCTTCACACCGTTGCTCAAGGTAAGCTCTGTCATTCCGTGTAGGGCTGGTTTCTCACTCACGATACGTCCTTTCTTTGGCAAGACAGGGATGAGCTTCTCGTCCAAACGCTTCTCAACGTAAGCAGGATAAGTCTTTTTCTGTGCATCAAGAACCATCTTCTCCAGTTCAGCATCAGATGGAATCTTCACCTCAGGCTTGTCAGGAGCATAGACAACCAGCACCTGATTGCGGTCAGTGATGGCTTCACGCATGGCGGCATTGACCTCTTTCAGTGTCACTTCACGTGAGAACTGCTCGTCAAGTTGCTTGTTATAAGCCTCGGAAGTGATGGGTTCAGCATCGAGGAAGTTGTGTTGTGCACGTCGAACGTAATAGGAATTACGACGATCATTGCGTTCATTGAACTGTCTGTCAATAACTTTCCGACGGAAAGCCTTGGCTCTTTCGAGTTCAGAAGGGGTGAAACCGTGTTGGCGAATCTGCTCAATTGTACCGATTGCAGCATCAAATGAACCCTTAATGTTCTCCTGTCGTACACCGAAAGAGAGCGTAAAGGCATCCTTTGTCCTACTGACAAGGAACTGCCCGATGCGTGCTGAAGCACTCAAACAAGGCTTTGGGTTACGGTCCTGCATCTCATCAAGGCGTTCACCAACCATGTATGATATCAAATCATCCACATATCCGTCACGCTGATAGCGTATTGTAGACTTCTCAGCATCAGGTGTTGCATCCCGTTTCATGTAGAGTGTGACCAGCATGATGGGTTGTTCGGAGTCTTTCAGCGATGCAACAATCATCTTGTCGTTGTCATTTACAGGGTAATAGTCGCGCTTTGCGGCATTAGCAGGCATCGGAATAGAAGAGAAAACAGCCTGAATCTTCTTCTCCATCTGGTCTACATCCACATCACCTACAACGATAATAGCCTGCAGATCGGGGCGATACCACTTGTGATAGTAGTCACGTAGCACCTTATAAGGGAAGTGATCAACAATCTCCATCGTACCAATTGGCATGCAGTCTTCGTATTTTGTCCCCTTATATATAATAGGTAGAGCCTGCTCCATCAGTCTTTGTGATGCCATACCAGCCCTTCTCGTTCGCCATTCCTCATGAATCACACCGCGTTCCTTGTCTATTTCCTTGTCATCAAGGTCCAAGTAATGGCTCCAATCATGCAGAATGAGCAGCGTTGAGTCAACAACTGCAGGGTTCTTTACGGGTACTGCGCTGACGTTATACACCGTTTCGTCAATGGAAGTATAGGCATTCAGATTCGTACCGAACTTGATTCCGTGGGCTTCACACCAATGTACAATGCTCGGAGAGGCATCTGTATTCTTGAAATTCTTACTTCCGTTGAAAGCCATATGCTCAAGAAAGTGAGCCAGACCACGCTGGTCAGGGTTCTCAAGGATACTCCCTACACGTTGTGCAATGTAGAAATCGGCAATCCCTTTCTCCTTGTTATTATGTCGAATATAGTAGGTCATACCGTTCTTCAGACGTCCTATTCGGAAGCTGTTGTCGGTGGTGACGTTCTGTGCCAGTGCTCCTGTGACCAGCAGAAGGAGTACGAAAGCATTGAAAAATCTTCTTTTTATCATTGTTACTTATATCTTTTTGCGTTTAGAATAGCCTCATCAGAAGGTGCACCCAACGGTCAGCCGCCCCACGGTATGGTTCTTCCCGACAAGAAAAACATTGTCATCGCAGGCGTGACGATGGCTGAAGTCGAGGGCAATATACGTCTTCATACGTGTTGAAGGAAGGACGAAGGCATACTTAACACCCATGTTGAGTGCATATTGTGGTGCCGTAAGATACTTGTATTCACGATACATGAAGGCTTCCATGACGGGAAATCCCTTCTGTTTGTCTGAAGGTTTAGCCATCGTTTCATCCTCGAAAGCATCTCCAGAGCCTGTTTTGTAAGCATAACCAGCCTGTAAACTGAACACTCCTTTACGCATGATAACATTACGAGAGAGACTCACATAAGGTTCAGTTGTACGTAAATCCTGCCGGCGGAGGTATGGATAGAGGTAGCCAGTCTGCTTTCTTTGTGAGAAGTTAAGTCCTGTCTGCACCGTCCATAGTGGCAGTTCTCTTACGATTCCGTAATATCCTGTATAGCCAATGTGCACCTCATTCCATGCTTTATTCGCACTTTTAACAGGGTTAAGATACTCATAATAACTTGCACCCTGGGTATTCCGATTCATACGATAGGCTGTCATGTCATTGACAAGATTCTCACTTGAGAAGCTAAAGTCAAGGTTATGCACCTGACGGGACAGCTTCAGAGAGAGTCGGGAATGGTAATTGAAGAGGTGACTGTGGTGGTTAGCATAGACAATCGTGTAGGGTGACTTACGTCCGTAATAGCCTTTCCGATAAGAATAGTCCATATCATTGAACCAAGAAAGGCTGGGTAGGATATCCCAACCAGCCTGTATTCCTATGCCATGGTACTCACTTAACAGTGGTTGTTCCCTACTATTATCAGTGAAACCAGTATTTCCGAACTGTTCAAGGGTCCCAATCCAAGGACCATAGTTGATGTATGACACATAATCTTGCGCACTTGTGGCATACGTACTGAATGCTAAACTCTGCGTATTGCGCCTATATGCGTAGTTCAAACCAATGCTTACAGCATGTAAAGGGACATAGACACCTGCTGAAACCGTCATATCCATCAGCTTTGTCTTGTGTCTTAGATCCTTGTATTTAGCTATGTTTGCAGCCGTAAAGTCGAACTTTGCACCCAGGGAAAGCCCTTTATAGAAATCCCATGACAGTGCTCCAACGAGCTGATAGATGTCCCGATGCTTCGTACCAGCATGTGTCAGAGAGTCCTCAACGATGTCAAATGGCAAGCGAGAGGTCTGCGCAAAGGCTGAACCTGACATGTCATGACCGGAGAAATTGTCGTATTTCATACTCCCTGACATGACGATCTTATCCGTCAAACGATAGAAAGAAGCCACCTCTGCACCAGCTTGTAGGACACGAGGGGAGGCATCATAATTGACGAAACCACCCTTCCCGTACTGTACATACAGCTCAGCCATGGAGACATTCTGCGTCTTGAAGCGTGACAAAGCAGCTGCATTATGGCTCAAAAGCCATGGGTCAGCATTGCTGATGAAGCTGAAATCACGGTGAAGCAGACTGTCTCTTAACGGTTCTTGTGCCTTGATACCGATTGAGAAGAGTGTCCCTGCCAGTACAATTGATAGGAGTCTACGCTGCATTACTTAAGAGAAGACTGTGTACGTTCGTGGAAATCGTTTGATGAATTGTTTGTATCCATGTACACAATCTTGGCACCTTGCTTCATAGAAGCTTCTGCATCAATATGGCTGGGGTCGTTACCAAGGGTGTAGTTGTAGACTAATTTACCCTCATTACCAGCTATCTTCTTCGTTGCATCAGCATCAACATTGCGGTAAACGGTGTGCCCTGTGCGGTAAGTCTGTTTTACATAACCAGCGTCAACATCGTCTCCAAAGCGCTTTTTGCTTGTACCTTCATTAGTATCTTGGTACACTTCAACACCGTCAAGGATCCATTCTGTCGGCACTTTCAGCACTGCATTCACTGGAGTCTCAGCCTTTCCAGGTGCATAAACGATGTTATTTACATTCTTAGCAAAGTCTTCTGGCGTTGTATTCTTCGTCTGGAAGATGAAGAAAGCAGGTGAAGTCTGACTCAAAGGCCATGCATTTCCCTGTCCAAAGCGCACTGCTTTCAGGTAATGAGACGCTGGAATGACCTCAGAAGGTGTAGGATAATACATCTTATTGTCATATCCTGATGCCGGATCGTACATGGTATAGTAGTCTTTATTTGCATAATTGACACTCTTAGAGTAAGTCTTTGTATTGTCAACTGCGCCCATACAGCTCACAACGACCTGTGAATAAGGTTCAATAACAAGTGAATTAGGGAAATACCAGATACCATTTGTTGCTGGAACCCACCCTTTTGCAACGTAAGAAGGCTGTGTTGCATTTGCAGTATACCAATTATTGGCTACGGAATGAGCGTTATAAGGGTCTAATATGCCCACTGCAAGATTGCTGATGACCGCCTTTTCACCACTATTGTTATACAAAATGAATCCTTTATCACTCTGAAAGAACTTCTTAGGATCCGTATCATACGGTACACCTGTGGTATAAAGTTCCTTTATTATGACCTGATCAGCATTCTTATCTGTGGTCTGGAACGTCACATTCTTCACCTCTGAAGCAGGGAAAACCTGTACTGTACCGTCCTTATGTGTCACAACCATGTTCCATGACTGTGCGTTAATGTTGCAGACAAAAGCCATTATTGCAACAAAGAGAAGTATTATTCTTTTCATATTCTGTTTGTTTTTATTCCTTTAAAGATTACTGATTAACGAACTTAAAGCTCCTGGTTGGGGTGCGAAGGATGTAGATACCTTTAGGCAGAGACGACAGATTGAGTGTCGCATGACCTGCTGCATCAGCACGAACGGCACTGATAAGCCTTCCATTAAGGTCATATATACCCACGTTAGCACCCTCTTTCAAACCGCTGACTTCAGCATTATGGAAAGAGAACGACGGCGTTGCAGCCTCTTTACCAGCCTCTTTACCAGGCAGATTATTGATACCTGCCGTCACATTCCTTTGTATAAAGCTATACTCTAACACGTCTGTCAGTGCTGTGGAAAGTGTCTTTCCGTTACAGGTAACAACCAGATTGTTCTGTTCAAAGGTAACTACTGGCTGTGAATCCAGCGGAAATTCCGTCTTCGTACCATTCGTTTCGGTCAATACAAGAAAGGTTGCTAACCACTCTTGTGCATGACTTTGCAATGGCATGAGCGACAAAAACAGGGCTATAAGCCCCATAAAACTTACTTTATTCATAAACTTTGAAATTAATTATCCTAATGTTTTATACTCCTATCAATGGACGATTCGCTTCTTCGACATCACCAATGGCAGTGTAACCACACGTGATGAGTCAGACGAAACAACAACTTGTGCCTTGCTTCCATTGAAGAAATAACGATAGTCATACGTCTCTTTACGGGCTGAACAACTGATCTTGTACAGTCCAGATGGTACACGAAAGTGGGCTACACCAGCAGCATCCGTACTGTCGACGAAGGTACTTGCCACCCCATTTTGCAGTTCCACACGCAGTCCGTTATGTGCTCCATCATAGGAAGAGGGGAACTCTAACTGCACATCCAAGCTGAGAATATCGAGCCCTTCATCGTAGTCGGCACACGAAACAGCCACCATCAACACCATGAAAGCTACAAACCAATAACTTATTTTCCTCATTATATCTTCAGTCTTAACGATAGTCCATAATAGAAACTTGGTACATAGCCACTGCCAAAGAGGCTCGTCTCGAGTCCAGTCTGTGTGGAATGAACCTGTGAAAGGGTGTTGAAGAAGTTGTTCGCATAGAACGATACCGATACATGACGCCCTATTTCCTTCGTCACACTGAGGTTTGCCGACCAGTAAGCACTCAGTCTGTTGGGATTCAATGTATATGGATAATTCGTGCGAACCACCAACTGTGCCAGGTCATTAAACAGTCCTCTGTCATTCGTTTCAGCCCAACGTAGCTTCTCCGCAAAGGGTATCAGCACATCAGGAGCATCCCATGTACTGTAATATTCAGGGTAAACGATCACCGTCTGGTTCTCCGTTTTACCATCATAAGGTACTCCGAAATACTCATTTCCACTACTTACAACATACCCACGACTGCTTGTTGCCCTACTGAAAGCATAGAGAGAGCTTTCTAAACGCAGTGCTACAATGAGGCGAATCTTAGGAATATGCGTCGTAATAGTGGCATTAAGGTCCACCTGACCACTCACTGAACCATTCGAAGCAGAAGCATTTGCAGTGTAATTGGTTGTTGTTGCCGCCCCACCTCGGTAGTATCCGACGTATTGATACAGTCTTCCGTCACTCTGACGGGTGTTAAGTCCTACAGGAACATCGGCAAAGAGGGTCTCATCCTGTGCCTTATAGTGATAATATTTACCATCCAGCCGCACCTGCGTGCGCAGTGTTTTGATCTGTTTGAAGTCTACTATCCACTCTAAACCATACCTCTGCAGAGCATCAGCATTGACATAACGGGTATTGGTAACATAGGTATTACGCTCCTCATAACCCAATGTTAAAGGCGACTTCACCCCACTTGCATCACTCACCGTTACTATTCCCGTCTGCGGATCAATACTGAAACGGCGGTCAGCAACGGCTATCCCACTCCTCTGAAGCATTGCTGGAGAAGTGTATTTATAGGTGAATGGTGTGTAAACATCCGTCGCCATATAAGGATTGGACACCTTACTACGGAAGAAAGACAGACTGACATCAGCTATCTTCGTGCGCCATTCCACACCCAAATCCCACTGATCAGCCCGCTGCCATTTAAGATTAGCATTGTAACGAGCCATGGATGGATAGGTGTAATAGGCATAATAGGAACGGTTATCAGCATCACTGGTGGATGCAAAAGCCAACATATCACGATAAGAAGGGGATGGATAGAGCACCTGAAAGCTCGGAAGTTTCACACTTCTACCCCATCCTGCGTGCAAAGTCATACTGTTAAGCCAGCTGTTCTGCCCAAAACGGAAGACATAACGAGCGTTCATTCGAGGGGAGAAACTACCTACAGAGCCGTATTCCGAGCCAGGAATAGACGTTATATCCTCACGTATTCCCACTGTCAGCTCGGCATTCTGCCGTTCGTTCACAGCCATAGAGAGTTTGTTTTCAGCATAGATTGCGATGTTATTCAGCGATGGTAAGGCATCATAACGATACTCCCTCCACGAAGGAGCATAGCGCATATCGGCATAATAAGTGCCACGTCCACGGTTCTTACTACTGGTCCATTCGCCACCAACAAGCAGTCTGTTGCGGAACTTACCGAATGCTTTACTCCAGTTAGCTTTCATCTTCAGACTGTAATTCAACGGTTTAGAATCATTGAATCCACGCAGATACCAATAGCCAGTAGGTCCGAGAATGATGTTTGCCGATGGGTTTCTGTCGTAGTCTTCAGCAATGTTATACCCCTCTGTCAGCGTATGAATATAAGGTTGTGTGGCGTTACTGCTCTCATTGGTATAGCTCTCTGAGAGTCGATCAGCATAGGTAAAAGCTGCCGTAAGGTCAACGTTCGTAATCCAACGCTTATTCAACAGCCATCCAAGGTGTATGTTTCCACCAACGTTATTGTCCTTTACCTTATTATAATCATCGAGACTTCGGTCGGGATCAGCTTTCGAATTATATCCTCCGATACTACCATTCAGTCCCACTTCCAGCGTCAATGGCAACGACTTCTTCATGAAAACATTCATGTAACGCAGTGAGAGAACATTGCGTTGATAGGCTGTATAAGGCGAAGCAGCATCCAAGAAGGAGCGTGCATGCTCTATAGAGAAGTTCAATAAGCCTGCATTGCCACCCAGATCTATGCCCTTGTGCAATGCTATCTGGCGTGTATGCTGGTTGATGCTACCCTCAACAATGAAGGGAGAACTGCCCCTACGCGTCTTCACCTTTACCACTCCGTTGGTCAGATCACCGTATTCTACGGATGCAATACCAGGCACTACCTCCACACTTTCTATGTTTGAAGCACTCACACTACGTGTACTTACACCTGCCGTCTCGCCCATTGCAGCGTTGTTACTCAGTCGGATGCCATCTACTTCCACGGCTGTTCCAAACGAAGCATTGCCCCTTTCCAATGTCCCACTACGTAAGGTCAGCTTGCTATCGTTCATCAATGAAGGGTTCACACTCTTACCTCCTGGCAACAATTGGGCTATATCACTGAGGGTCATAATCTGCTGATTATCCAGCGTTTTACGGTCAATGGTGTAGGAAGTGGTTATCTCATCCTTCTTCCGATGGGCAACAACCTGCACCTCATCCAGCTGCAAATTGTCTTCAGCAAGGCGCACATTCTGCGTTGCACCACCAGCATTGACCATGACAACCACAGTCTGACTCGCGTAACCCATGCAGGAAAATACTACCGTATACTTTCCTTTAGGTACGTTTTTTATCGTGTAATTACCCTTTTCGTCCGTAAAAGCATAGAGCCGATTCTCCTTTAATGTGACTGTAGCATAGGCTATTGGCTTGTCATCAGCCTTGCTTGTGACATGTCCAGTGAGGTCTTGCGCCATAGTATTAATGGTCAAAACACAGAAAAGGATAGACGTTATAATCTTGTAAATAGGGTTCATCGCGTGCAAAATTATAAAGATTTAATCAAAGTTACAATACCCATAAGTAGGTATAGGATTGTTAATCTTACACGAAAAGACCGTAGCGGACAGCAAAAAAGATCCGACCGACACTCCCGAACGGGTATAAATCGGTTAACAAACCATAAATTTATACCCGCTCGGGAGTATTCTTTTGCAAAACAAAAGATTATCACTACATTTATACCCGATAAGGTATAAAAGCATGGAACAAAACGAATTGTCACTTACCATCAAGCAGTTGCGCAAGGAATACGGACTCACACAAGAGGATTTAGCCTTCAAATCGGGAGTTGGTTTACGCTTCGTGCGTGAGATGGAGCAAGGAAAAACAACATTGAGAATGGACAAAGTGAACCAGGTTCTCCTGCTGTTCAGTCTGCATTTAGGCCCCGTTCCCATCGTAAAAGAAACCCCTAAAAGCCCCTATAAGCAATGAGACAAGGTTCAGTTTACGTCAATGACAAGCTGGCGGGTACTATCATGGAGGATGAAAACGGGAAAGATTACAGCAGTCAACTGCTGAGATTGGAGCGGTTGAACGAGCAGTAAAGCCAGAGGAAAGTGGGCTTTCTATCCATTACGAAATATCCTTACACAAACTAAACGATGTTTATTCGGTTTTCAATGGGAAACTTCTTATTTTCGACTTTGTAACCTATGGATTATCAGGAGGTTACAAACAGGCTTGTAAAAGGTGCCCTTTTGCGTTGTAAAAGACGCCCTTTTACACTTCAAAAGATGCCCTTTTACATTGCAAAAGGGCATCTTTCACTATGCAAAAGGGCGTAGATTAAAAAGCGATAGGTAAATTATATTACAAAAATCTCACCTTAACCCATTCTGCAAGGAGGGTATTTCAAACATGAAACAGCTTACGATACACAAACCAAGAGAGCCAAAAGCACACGTTTGTCAGCATGAAGACACACTGTTTTCTCCGTGGTTTAGGACACAGAAATACCGCTCATGATGAGCGCAAAGAGAACACATTACAGCTTGCTGTTTCGACTTATTAAAGTGTTAAAGGATAGGATTCCTATTCTTCATTATAATCAGTTGATAAATAACCATAGTATATATCCTTATTAAAGTTCTGCTTTCAATGACTTACTTAACCTTGAAAACACATGATTCAGCCATATCCCATCAGGCATTCTCTCCCTGCAAAGAAGCATCGCGAGGGTCTTTTTTCTCTGTATCTTTCTTCTCTTACATTATAATATATTACCTTTGCAGGGACTGATGCGCTCGGTTTCCGTCATTAAGAACCAGAAATTCAAGAAAAGATGACCGACTATAAGATTATCAACGACCCCGTCTTCGGGTTTATAAAGATACCACGTGGCATACTGCTCGACATTGTTCGCCATCCGCTCATGCAGCGACTGACACGCATTCGGCAGCTCGGACTGACACAGGAGGTATATCCTGGGGCGCAACACACACGCTTTCAACACTCGCTGGGGGCTCTTCACCTCATGAGCGAGGCGCTGATCTCACTGCAACAGAAAGGAATATTCGTCTTCGACAGCGAGGTTGAGGCAGTACAAGCAGCCATTCTCATGCACGACATCGGGCACGGTCCTTTCTCACATGTACTGGAAAACACACTGATCAGTGGTATCACACATGAAGAGATATCACTGATGATGATGGACCGCATCAACAATGAGATGCACGGAGCACTGACTCTGGCTATCAATATCTTCAAAAATGAATATCCAAAACGCTTCCTTCATCAGCTCATCTCCAGTCAGTTGGACATGGACAGACTTGATTATCTGCGTAGAGACAGCTTCTTTACGGGTGTAACGGAAGGAAATATAGGCTCAGCACGTATCATAAAGATGCTCAATGTGGTGGATGACGCCCTCGTTGTTGAGTCGAATGGCATCTATTCCATAGAGAATTACCTCACATCCCGTCGTCTGATGTACTGGCAAGTGTACCTTCACAAGACCACCGTGGGCTGTGAAAACGTTCTCATCAACGCCCTGCACCGTGCCAAAGCATTGGCAGCAAAGGGCACAGAGCTATTTGCTTCCCCTGCCCTACGGTACTTCTTGTACAACGATGTGGATGCCAACAGCTTCCAATCAGATGAAAAAGCATTGGACAACTACATTGAACTGGACGATAACGACATATGGAGTGCGCTGAAAGTATGGCAGCATCATGATGACAAGATACTGTCCCTGCTGGCTTCAAACATTGTCAACCGAAGACTGTTCAAGGTGGAAGTACGGGAAGAAGAACCCACAGAAGAAGAGATTCAGGCGTTAAAAGCATCCCTATCAGCGACCTATGGCATTGAAGAAGCCGACAGTCAGTACCTCATGGGAGTAAATAAAGTGCAGAAAGACATGTACAATCCTTTCGATGACCACATCAGTATCCTCTACAAAGACGGTACACTGAAGGATATAACAGTAGCTTCAGAGATTCTAAACATCGAACTACTCTCTAAAAAAATATGTAAATATTATCTCTGTTATCAGAGATTCTAATAAAAAAACTATATCTTTGCACAATTAATAACACTTTAAATGGTATTATAAAACAATGGAATTCTCCGCAAAGCAGATATCACAATTCATCCAAGGGCGTGTGGAAGGTGATGAAAACGTTACCATTAACACCTTTACCAAGATAGAAGAAGGAAAGAAAGGAGCTATATCATTCCTCGCAAACCCTAAATATACACATTATTTGTACGAGACTGAATCATCAATAGTACTCGTTGATGAAGATATCCAGCTGGAGAAAAAAGCCAAGCCAACACTCATTCGTGTGAAGAACGCACGTGACTGCGTGGCAAAACTGCTGCAACTTTATGAAAGTATGAAGCCGAAGAAGCAAGGGATTGACTCACTTGCCTTCGTCTCACCCAAGGCTACGATAGGCAAAGATGTCTATATCGGAGCCTTTGCTTATATTGGTGACGGCGTCACTTTGGGCGATGGTTGCCAGGTTTATCCGCACGCTACGATCATGGAAGGTGTGGAACTGGGAAAGGAATGCATCATTTATCCGAACGTAAGTATCTACCAAGGTTGCAAGATTGGCAACAATGTGATTCTTCATTCAGGGTCAGTTATCGGCGCTGATGGCTTTGGTTTTGCACCAAACCCAGCAACAAACAGCTACGATAAGATACCACAGATAGGCATTGTAACCATAGAAGACAACGTAGAGATTGGTGCCAACACATGTGTTGACCGCTCAACAATGGGCAGCACATACGTGCGGAAGGGTGTCAAACTCGACAATCTCGTACAGATAGCACACAATACTGACATCGGGGAGAACACCGTTATGTCAGCACAGGTAGGTATTGCAGGTTCTACAAAGGTAGGACAATGGTGCATGTTTGGCGGACAAGTGGGTATCGCTGGGCATATCAACATTGGTGACAAGGTGTTCCTCGGGGCACAATCGGGTGTACCTGGTAGCCTGAAGAGTAACCAACAACTCATCGGAACACCCCCAATGGAACAGCGTCCGTACTTCAAAGCACAGGCAGTCTTCAAACATCTGCCAGACCTTTATAAGCAATTGAACGCCTTACAGAAGGAAGTAGAAGAACTAAAAAAGAACAAATAACATACATGGATACAATAAAACAGAAGACACTAAAAGGGAGTTTCTCTCTCTTTGGAAAAGGATTGCATACAGGATTGAGCCTGACTGTAACGTTCAACCCTGCTCCAGAGAACACAGGATACAAGATACAGCGTATTGATCTGGACGGTCAGCCTATCATAGATGCCGTTGCAGAGAACGTTGTTGACACACAACGCGGAACGGTTCTGGCGAAAGGTGATGCACGTGTGAGCACTATTGAGCACGGAATGTCAGCCCTTTACGCTATGGGAATAGACAACTGTCTCATCCAAGTGAACGGTCCGGAGTTCCCAATCCTCGATGGTTCAGCTGCAATGTATGTCGATAAGATCAACGAAGTGGGGATTGTTGACCAGAATGCACCGAAGGATTACTACATAATTCGTAAGAAGATAGAGATAAAAGACGATAATGGATCTGTCATAACGATACTTCCTGATGAGGAATTCTCCATCACTGCGATGTGTAACTTCGAATCAAAGTTCATCAGTAGTCAGTTTGCTACACTGGATGACTTCAGTACTTACGCAACAGAAATAGCCCCTGCACGTACGTTTGTGTTCGTTCGTGACATCATGCCACTGCTACAAGCAAACCTCATCAAGGGTGGTGACTTGGACAATGCCATAGTAATCTATGAGCAACAGGTACCACAAGAGAAGCTGGATCAGCTGGCTGACCTTCTGAAAGTGCCACGTATGGATGCTAACAACATAGGATATATACAGCATAAACCACTACAGTGGGATAATGAATGTACACGTCATAAGCTGCTCGACATCATTGGTGACATGGCATTGATAGGAAAACCTATCAAAGGACGCATCATTGCAACACGTCCGGGACACACTGTCAACAACAAATTCGCCCGTCTCATGCGCAAAGAGATACGCAAACACGAGATACAGGCACCAAGTTACGACCCAAATGAGGAGCCATTGATGGACAATATACGCATCCGTGAGCTCTTACCACACCGCTATCCAATGCAATTAGTGGACAAAGTGATAGCTATGGGGTCTACAAGTGTTGTCGGAATCAAGAACGTTACGAGCAATGAACCATTCTTCCAGGGGCATTTTCCACAGGAACCTGTGATGCCTGGAGTACTCCAAGTGGAGGCAATGGCACAGTGTGGCGGTCTGTTAGTGCTCTCTCAGGTGGAAGAACCAGAGCGTTGGTCGACGTATTTCCTTAAGATTGACGACGTGAAGTTCCGTCAGAAGGTTGTCCCAGGAGATACGCTTCTCTTCCGTGTAGAGCTCTTAGGTCCTGTTCGTCACGGCATCAGCTCTATGAAGGGGTATATGTTCGTTGGTGAACGTGTCGTAGCTGAAGCAACATTCACTGCACAGATAGTAAAGAATAAATAATAACAAGATACGAGAAATGAACCAGATTAGTCCTTTAGCCTTTGTTCATCCAGAGGCAAAACTGGGTGATAACAACATCATTGGTCCGTTCTGTTACATTGACAGGAATACTGTTATCGGCGATAACAACGTCTTCCAAAACAGTGTAACCATACACTTTGGTGCACGAATCGGCAACAACAATGAGATATTCCCTGGTGCAAGTATCTCTACTAAGCCACAGGACTTGAAGTTCAAGGGCGAAGAGACACTTTGCGAAGTGGGTGACAACAACTCTATTCGTGAGAATGTCACCATCTCAAGAGGTACCGCTTCAAAGGGAACAACAAAGGTTGGCAGTAACAATCTGCTGATGGAGTCGGTGCATATCGCACATGATTGCGTCATAGGGTCTGGTATCATCATCGGTAATTCTACGAAATTTGCAGGGGAAGTGACTGTAGATGACTGCGCAATCATCTCTGCAAACATCCTTTGTCATCAGTTCTGCCACATCGGAGGGTACGTCATGGTACAAGGAGGAAGTCGTTTCTCAATGGATATTCCACCTTATATTATAGTAGGTAAAGAACCTGCTCGCTACATGGGAGTAAACCTTGTAGGACTTCGCAGACGTGGTTTCTCTAACGAATTGATAGATCTTATCCACAATGCTTACCGCCTTCTCTATGGTACAGGGACACGGGCTGAGAACATTCAGAGGATAAAAGAAGAGCTGGAAGTTACACCAGAGATTCAGCATATTATTGACTTTGCTGAGGCTTCACAGCGTGGTCTAATCAGATAAAAGACCTGATTTGAAGGACAAGACATTAATTGTCATCACAGGACCAACGGGTGTTGGCAAGACTGAAGCAACACTTCAGATTGCCGAACACTATGGTATTTCAATCATAAATGCCGACTCCCGACAGATATTTGCAGAGATTCCAATAGGGACAGCAGCCCCAACGGCAGAGCAACAACGAAGGGTGAAGCATTACTTTGTGGGGAATCATCACATAGAAGATTATTATTCGGCAAGCCTTTATGAGCAGGATGCATTGAAAATCATTGATGATTCTGAATCGAAGGTAGCTCTTTTGTCGGGTGGTTCGATGATGTATATCGATGCAGTATGCAAGGGTATTGATGATATTCCTACCATTTTACCCTCCATTCGGGAAGAGATGAAGCGACGATTGGAAGCAGAAGGACTGCAGGAGATGTGCAATTTGCTCAAGAAACTGGACCCTGAGCACTGGGAAATAGTAGACCGTAACAATCATAGGCGTGTCATCCATGCACTTGAAGTGTGTCTACAGACTGGCAAAACATACACATCCTTTCGCTCTGACACCATCAAAGACCGCCCATTCAACATCATTAAGATTGGATTAAACCGTGATCGCGATGAACTTTATGAGCGAATCAATCAGCGAGTAGTGGCTATGTTGGATGCAGGAATGGTTGATGAGGCTTTGAAAGTATACCCTAAACGAGAGCTAAATGCCCTCAACACCGTTGGGTATAAGGAACTTTTTGAATATTTAGATGGACTAACTACTATCGATGAAGCCATCTTCAAGATACAAAGTAACACCAGAAGATATGCCAGAAAACAACTAACTTGGTATAAAAAAGATGTTGATATCAAATGGTTTCACCCTGATAACATTGAAGAAATCTTAAAATATACTCGCACTCTCCTACAAAACCCGAGTAAATAAGTAATTTTGTAAAGAACAAAAGATAAGGAATTTGTCCTGGACACGTAGACTATCAATCAATGATTAAGAAACTCTTTCACATCATAAAACGCATTGTACGGGGGCTATTAGGCATCTTTCCGTGGTATATAAACCTCTATAAGGGCCGTGCATGGTACACAAAAGCTGCCGTAGGAATCGTATCTTTCATCGTAGCAATCTTCCTTTACTTAGGTATGGTAGATACAAACTTCCTCTGGTTGTTTGGAAAATCACCTGGATTTGTCGAGATTAAGACCCCACCTACCTATGCTGCATCTGAGATTTATAGTGCTGATTCAGTCCTTATCGGTAGGTTTTACAAAGAGAATCGTACTCCTGTGAAGTATGAAGAGGTTAATCCTGCATTCTGGAATGCCCTCATCAGCACTGAAGATGAGCGTTTCTACAGCCATCATGGAATAGACTTCATGGGAATAGGTGGTGCTATTAAAGACGCATTAACCCGTGGTGACGGACGTGGAGCATCAACTATCACGCAGCAATTGGCTAAGAACATGTTCCGTGTTCGTACTCAATACTCCACCGGTTTACTTGGTCATGTGCCTGGATTGCGCATGTTAATCATGAAAAGTAAGGAGTGGATCATTGCAGTTAAGCTCGAACTCATCTATTCAAAGAAGGAGATTCTGACGATGTATGCCAACACTGTCGACTTCGGAAACAACTCCTTCGGTGTCAAAACGGCTGCAAGAACCTACTTCAACACCACCCCTGCGAGGATGACCATCGACCAAGCAGCCACATTAGTAGGTATGCTGAAGGCTACAACCTACTATAATCCTATCACACATCCTAAGAATTCTATCGCAAGACGTAACACCGTATTATATAATATGGTGACACATAACGTCTTGCCACGTACCCAATACACCCAGCTTTCACACCGTCCTCTGAAGTTAGACATACATGTTGAGGAGAATTATGACGGTCAGGCACAGTACTTTAGGGAGTATATTTCAGATTACTTAAAGGACTGGATGAAGGAAAATGGCTATGATTTATACAGCAGTGGATTGAGGATTTACACCACCATTGACACCCGTTTACAGAAATATGCAGAGCAAGCTGCAAAAAAACAGATGGAGAAAGTGCAGCAAACTTTCAACAATCACTGGCGTGGTATGCAGCCTTGGCGCGATGCTAAGGGCGATGAAATCCCAGGATTCATTGAGGGTATTGCTGAACGTCAGCCCTTCTATAAGAAGTTAGTACAGAAGTATCCGAACCATCCGGACAGTGTTTTATACTATCTGAACAAACCTCATAAGGTTAAACTCTTCGACTATGAGAAGGGAACTATAGAGAAAGAGATGTCTTCAATGGACTCTATTCGATACATGGTGAAGTTCATGCACTGTGCAATGGTTGCTATGGAACCACAGTCAGGGGCTGTACGTGCATGGGTAGGAGACATCGATTTCAAGACATGGAAGTATGATAAGGTTGTTGCGGAACGCCAACCTGGCTCCACCTTCAAGCTCTTTGTGTATTCAGAAGCCATCAATCAAGGGCTAACTCCTTGTGATAAGCGTCGTGATGAGTACATTAGTATGCAGGTTTTGGATAAGAAGACGGGACAGATGAAGACCTGGACGCCTCACAATGCCAATGGAAGATTCTCCAATGACAGCATAACTCTGAAGGCAGCCTTTGCCCGAAGCATCAATTCTGTTGCTGTTCGACTCGGTCAAGAGATGGGTATTAAGAACATTATCCGTACCGCTCAAGACATGGGTATCAAGAGTCCGCTTGATGATGAGCCGTCATTGGCATTGGGATCAAGCGACGTGAACCTCCTTGAACTGGTCAATGCATACTGTACAGTGGCTAATGATGGTGAGCATCACGAGCCTGTTGTCATAACACGTATCCTCGATAAAGATGGCAATGAGGTGTATGTTGCACCACGAGAGCATAACAAAGCACTCCCTTACAAGACGGCTTTCCTCATGCAACAGATGCTGAAAGCTGGTGTTAATGAGGGTGGCGGAACCAGTCAGGCACTACGTCAGTACCTCCCAACTACCGACACAGACTGGGGGGGAAAGACCGGAACGTCTAACAATCACTCTGATGCTTGGTTCATGGCAGTAAGCCCTAAACTTGTTGTTGGTGCTTGGGTAGGTGGCGAATACCGCTCTATCCACTTCCGAACAGGTGCCCTCGGACAAGGATCAAAGACCGCTTTGCCTATCTGTGGTAACTTTATTAACAGCGTAATGCGTGATAAGGCGTTCCAGAAGTACCATGCTAAATGGCAATTAGACCCTGATGAAGACATTGACATATCTATGTATGGCTGTCAGCAGCCTGTCACTCGCCGTCAGATACCTGACTCTCTGCGTTCACATAATCGTAACTTGAGGCAACGAGAGAGTGAAGAAGAGCTTGAAGAAGGTGGTGAAGCAGGCGGTGAAGAGGGAGGTTTCGAACTTGAACCCATACAACCAACGCCACCAGAGCACCGTGGCAACAACTCAAGTAACGAGACTCCAAGAGCCATCAAGCCCATGAAACGTCCAAAGAGTGAGGACGTTGAGATATAAAAAGCTCCTTCATGAGCAAACAGAATGTCGGAAAAGAAAACAACAATAGACATCAATTCTATAGACTTAGATAATCCGGAGTTGCAGAAAGCACTCCAGATTATCCAGTTCACACACAATTCCCTGTTCCTGACTGGTAAGGCTGGAACGGGGAAATCTACGTTTTTAAGATATATTTCTGCGACCACTAAAAAGAAACATATCATCCTTGCACCCACTGGTATTGCTGCTATTAATGCCGGCGGAAGCACCCTTCACAGTTTTTTCAAGCTTCCTTTTCATCCCTTAGTGCCCAATGACACCCGTTATTCGGCACGCAATCTGCGTGGAACGATGAAGTATAACGGTGATAAATGCAAACTCCTGCGTGAGGTTGAACTGATTATCATCGACGAGATAAGCATGGTTCGTGCTGACATCATCGACTTCATTGACAAGGTTCTACGTATCTATAACCGTAATATGCGCGAACCTTTCGGTGGAAAACAGCTTCTTTTGGTGGGAGATATCTACCAGTTGGAACCCGTATTAAAGGAAGAAGACCGCCGAATCCTGCAGCCTTACTACCCCAGCAGCTACTTCTTTGATGCAAAGGTGTTCCAGGATTATCCACTCGTCAGCATCGAACTGAATAAGGTTTACCGACAGACTGACCCTACGTTCATCTCCATTCTTGATCATATCCGTACCAATCAAGTCACTGATACCGACTTCAATCTTATCAACCAGCGGGTCAATGCCAGTCTTTCACCTACTGAAAATGAAGGGAAAGAAGACTTCACCATCACGCTATCAACCAAGCGTGACACAGTAGATTGGATAAACAACGAGGGATTAGACAGCCTACCCGGCAGCCCTGTCATGTTCATAGGAGAGATAAAAGGGGAATTTCCAGAGAGCAGTCTGCCTACTCCTATCGAGCTAAACCTCAAGGTTGGCGCACATATCATGTTCATAAAGAACGACATAGAGAGGCAATGGGTCAACGGAACATTGGGTGTTATCATCGGAATAGATGAAGAAGAAGGTATGCTTTACGTACACACGGAAGATGGAAACGACCTACAGGTACAACGTGAGATGTGGGAAAACGTACGCTACCACTTCAATGAAACCGAGCAGAAGATAGAGGAAGAACAGATCGGAACATACGTCCAATTCCCCATAAAGCTGGCATGGGCTATCACCGTACACAAGAGTCAGGGACTGACTTTCCGCAATGTGAACATTGATTTCACGGGTGGAGTCTTCGCAGGAGGGCAGGCTTACGTGGCACTATCACGCTGTACGAGCCTCGAAGGGATTACCCTTAAGGAGCCATTGCGTCGCAATGAAGTGTTCGTAAAGGCTGAAGTGGCACAGTTTGCACGCCATTATAATGACAATAACCTCATCTCTAAGGCACTAAAGCAGAGCAAAGCCGACAAAGAATACTATGATGCAGCACGTGCTTTTGATGAAGGCGACTTCGATAGCTTCCTTCGTAGCTTCTTCCTTGCCATCCATAGCCGTTATGATATTGAACGACCAGCAGCTAAACGGTTTATAAGACGCAAGCTAAACATCATCAACAAACTGAAAGAAGAGAACAAAAAGATAAAAGAAGAACAACGTCAGCAACAGGATTTCCTAAAGAAACTGTCCGTTGAATACGTCATGATGGGAAAGGAATGTGAACGTGAAGGCATGGTTGATGCTGCTATTGCCAACTATCAAAAAGCCATTGAGCTATATCCTGACAACCCAACGGCACAGAAGCGACTGAAGAAACTCGATTCAAACAGAGACAGAAAGGAGTAAACAATGAGTAAACAAACGAAGTTATCACGGATTATCAGTACAATAATCCTCGGAATCATCCTTGTCATTGGAGGTGTTATATCCTGTAAGCACAGCCATACCATAGAGGGACAAGGCGAAGGTGACACCGTTGCAGCAAGTGAATTCGAGCCACAAGGGGCAGAGAAGAAGCTGTCAATCAACCTCAACAGCATCACATCTGTGAGGTTTCCGAAATATAAACTGTCCAAAGCAACCCCCATTATCCCCGACTCTATCAGCATGGCAGCCGACGAAGAGACGGTCAGCAGTGGTAATTATGCAGCAACATTGATTCTTGATACCATCCCAAACAAAGATTTCTACGACCGAGTAGATGCTGCAGCACAACATGACACATGCTGGTCCATCAACAAATTTGCCTACACTTATCTCCACCGTGACAAACAAGGAGGCATGTATAAGATAGTCTTCAGCAAGGGCGGTACGCAGATCTTCGTCACACATGTGAACAGAGAACTAGCTAAAATCGCTACAACACCAGGGAAAGAAAAGGGTAAAAAGGATAAAAAAACAAAGAGATAAAAGCCTTAACTCCCCCTTTTTATCCATCATAAGAACAGTAAATTGTAAAAAGAAATCATAGTATATAAATCAATACATGCCCTTTTGCACTTCAAAAGATGCCCTTTTACATTGCAAAAGGGCATCTTTTACCATGTAAAAGGGCATGTTTTACAACGTAAAAGGGCGTCTTTTACAACCCTATTTGTAACTACTTGATATTCCAAAGGTTACAAACCTCATTTTTCAAGATTATCACCTATTTTGCATACAAAACCCTCTTACATTTTGTAAGATAATCTTCCCCTATCTCTATATGTACACAAACAAAACCAAACTGAGAAAAAAAAGATATAGATAAGTTCATCTTCAATGCCATCAAAAACAGATGCAAATAGACTGTCAGTGCACAGAATACAGTAACATAGATACAAAACCGACTCTTATTCAACACGATTAGAAAGAGTAAAGAATAGCTGTTAAATAGAGAATAAGTACCAAAATATTTGCATATATCCGAATTATCGCGTAAATTTGTGGCATAAAAACAAGATCTATGAGCTTTCAGATAAAAGAGATGGACTCTCTTTCAGGGACTAAAGCACATATATATTCTGTTTTATTCGACGGAGATGACGATACTTTGATAGAACAATTCTTCAATGAAAATGAAGGAAATGAACACTTAACAGAAATGTTAAGGAGGATAATTACCATGGCAAATGATACAGGTTGTTGCCGACAGTTCTTCAGAGAAGGGGAAGGAAGACTTGGTGATGGCGTAGTAGCTTTAGCAGTTGGAAACCTTAGACTATACGGTATTTATTTTAATAACACGATAATCCTATTGGGATCGGGAGGAATAAAGAACGTTAGAGCTTATCAAGATGACCCATTTCTCAATGCAAAAGTAGAACAGATAAAGTATGTAGCAGCAAAGATTAACAAAGGAATAAGGGAGAAAGACATTACACTCTCTGAAGATGGAGGATTAAACTTTGATAATTTTGAGGTGTATGAGTAATGAAAAGAAAACCAAGAACGTCTTAAATGACCTTCTATCAAAGATAGATAAGGTTGCACTTAAGAAGACCAGCAATCGTATGATGATTGCTTTAAAGATAGGAAATGCGCTGAAGAACAGTGGCTTATCACAGAAAGAATTCGCCAAGAGATTACATAAATCAGAATCGGAAGTATCTTCTTGGCTCTCTGGTGATAGGAACTTCACAATTGATACACTCACTGAAATATCATTGATGTTGAACATTTCATTGTTAGACACATCTATGAACAACGTGTGTACACTGCCTTCTACTGTGTTTTTACCTATAAAAGACAAGGGTACTAATGCTGAGATTTCTATGAAATCCCACTGGACTTGCCATTTAGGGTACATTGATTGTAAGTCAAAAGTTCAAAAAGTAGGCTAATGAAGAGTGATATAAACATAGAATATGGCATCATTGAATTACAAGAAGAATCGTATAAATTCAATTATGACATCGACCTTTCACAACTAGACAAAGCGAAGTTAGAATTCCAATTTGAGCACAATATAAGCGTATCTACCCAACCAGAAGGTGTCATTATTACAATGCGTGTGCATCTAATGTACAATGCAGAGGAAGTGATTCTACAAGGTGTTAGGGCTGTATTTGCTGTCAAACCATTCCATAATTTCGTAAATGAGATTCAAGAAGATGGTTTTGAGGTTACCAATCCTTCCCTTATCGATACTTTTATAAGTGTATGTATTGGTGCTATCCGTGGTATGCTGGCAAAGAATCTTAAAGGAACGCCTATAGAAAGTGTGGTATTACCCTTGGTTCCAATGAAGGTTATTAGTGCCAATTCAACCAAAAAGAAGAAATAATACTATCCCGTTTGCAACGCATCAGATAAATCATTAGCAGCAATTTCCCTCATATTACGGAAATTGCTGCTAATGTTTTCTTATTGAATAATAACCCCTTTTCCTACCAATTCATAGAAGATTTATAAAGAGTTTCGGGTAGATTCATAAGCCATATACCTATCCTCTACTAACGATGTACCCTGAAGAACTAACGAAATCAGCAGAAATCAAGCCACAATCTTCAAACTTCAAGCTCTGAAAACATCAGAAACTGAACTGGAAACCAACGGATGCAAACTCCTTCAACTGGAAGTAAGCATGACGTGAATCACGTGCTACACCATCGTCAAAGCGCGGATAAATAAACAGCTGAGTTGATATGTAACGGTTGAATTGGAAGGAGAATGTATTCTCCCACTCCACCTCCGAACGCCTATAAGTGGTGTAACCATAGAGTCGGGTACGCCATGTGAGCATCTCCAAGAGCTTCCATTCCAAATCAATTGTACACTCCGAACCAAAGTCATGTAGGAAATGATGACCCGTTCCGATACCCAATCGGTCTGAAAGTTCAAGCATTCGAGTATATTTCAGGTTATAAGCAAGAGGCGCAATATGGAATGTTCCCTTCAAACGATGGCCCAACCAGTCGGCAGAATAGTCCATACCAAGAGAGATATTGATGTTTGCTGGGGAGAGAAAAGCCGAATAAACCGTTGGATCATTCGAACGATAAGACTTCCCAAACTGCGTATATCCGATGAACTGAACGGTGTAATACCATTTCTTTGTGGCTTGTAGACCGAACTTAGAAGTAAGACGAATGAGGTCATCCGTACTCTTCACGCTGTGCAAAGAGTCGGAGCGGCTACTCTGCATACCATATTTCAGCTCCAATCGGTTACTCCATTTCACCTTTTGTTTATTGTTATAATTGGCGTCCATGACGACTGCTGCAAGGGCAGCATAGTTGCTTTCACCACCTTTATACCAGTTATCTGAGACGTAATTCTGCAAGAACTGCAGGGAATAGCTGCCACTGTAAGTCCAGAAATTAGGACGTACAACCATCACTTCCACAGGTACTGTGGCGGGTTCTACGGGCTTATCGTTCACCTTTTCAACCAAGTGTACGTCATGAACAATCGGTTGTTCTATCTCATTCAGCTTTGTCTGCTGTGCCTGAACAGCATCATTTGTTGTCCAAACAAGGTCGGGACGCGTCAGATAAAGTCGCATCAGTTCCGTGTCATAAGAGCTCTCGGGCTTGCCAAGGGAGAACATATTCCCAGCAACATCCCTATAGAATGTCAACGGAAGAAACAGTCTTGAACTCCCTCTCCCACGGATTTTCGATTGCTTTTTCGTGTTTTTTACGCTAAAGATACTGTCCTTCAGCCATGCCAGAGAGTCGGCATACTGTTTGGCAACACCTGTCGACGGCACGTTATCCTTGACTACTGACACACGACGTTGCTGTGCTGCAGCACCCAAACTAACTAAAAAAAACACTGAAAGTAAGATCCTTAATCTCATTATAGCATGCTTAATTTTCTGCAAACTTACATCAATTTTTTCGAATAAAGAGCTTCTTTGACAGAAAAATAAGTGTTTTAAACCATCTTACCACTCATTAAACCTACAAAAACACAGAACAGATGCGCTTATTTTCTATCTCTTTCCAACTGAAACTGCTGCAAGAGAAGCAACGTAAAAGCATGTTTTTCCAGCCTTCAATCACAACAAATTAAGTTGAGAACTACACCCAATAACAAGATAACACAAGCAGACTTAAAAGAAGATACATGAGCGATTACAGAAGAGAACAAATGCTACTTTTGTAAAACAAATTACCAATTAATTTTTAAAAGAGGCTCTTTTGCATTCTAAAAGATGCCCTTTTGCAATGTAAAAGGTGCCCTTTTGACGTGTAAAAGACGCCCTTTTGCAACGTAAAAGACGCCCTTTTACAAGCCTGTTTGTAACTAACTGAAAACTATAAGGTTACAAAGTCGGGGAAAGACGATTATCCTTCATTTCCCATCCAATAGCATTTCAAATATTGTAAGTTTGTTTTACCATACAAGAATACCACCGTTTTACCGAAATAACTTCGACAGAAAGGAATACACAATTACGAATATTCTGTACGATTACCCCCACTTTGGAACAGAAATTTACAAAGGCATGAACAACAAACAATCCATTTAATCCCGTCATAATGAAATCATTGTACCCGAAAACATCCCACAATTACACGATAAAACAGAAGCAAAAGACAGATGAAAAAATAATTGTTGGATAACAAGAGTATTCTATGGAAAATTCGTATCTTTGCACATTAGTTTGAAACCAACGATAAACGTTTTACAAAGACAATAATTAAACATACATACAATCGTGGCTGAAACAAAGTATATCTTCGTTACTGGTGGCGTAGTTTCCTCACTTGGTAAAGGAATTATCTCGTCATCTATTGGCAAGCTTCTTCAAGCGAGAGGCTACAACATCACCATCCAAAAGTTTGATCCATACATTAACATCGACCCAGGAACGCTGAATCCGTATGAACACGGTGAGTGTTACGTGACTGTTGATGGGATGGAAACCGACCTCGACCTCGGTCATTACGAACGCTTTACAGGTATCAAGACCACCAAAGCCAACTCTATGACAACGGGACGTATCTACAAAAGCGTCATAGACAAGGAGCGTCGGGGTGATTATCTTGGCAAAACGATTCAAGTTGTACCGCATATTACGGACGAAATAAAACGTAACATCAAACTACTTGGACAGAAATATCACTATGATTTCGTGATAACAGAAATCGGAGGAACGATTGGTGACATCGAGTCAGCACCGTTCCTGGAGGCTATCCGACAGATGAAATGGGAACTGGGAAAGCGTGCTATCAACCTTCACCTGACGTATGTTCCTTATCTGAAGGCTGCCGGTGAGCTGAAGACAAAGCCTACACAGCACAGTGTTAAGGAACTGCAGAGTGTGGGAATACAGCCAGATGTACTTGTTTTGCGCACAGAAAAGCATCTTGATGACGACATCCGCAAGAAGGTTGCAGCCTTCTGTAACGTCGATTTCGACTGTGTCGTACAGAGTGAGGACCTCCCCAGCATCTACGATGTGCCTATTAACATGCTCAATCAGGGCTTGGACGAAGCCATTTTACGCAAGTGTGGTGAGCAGATCGGTGACAAACCAGCTCTCGGACCATGGAGAGAATTCCTCGATAGACAGCGTAAAGCAACGAAAGAGGTACACATCGGACTCGTCGGGAAGTATGATTTGCAGGATGCTTATAAGAGTATTCGTGAAGGATTGTTACAGGCTGGCGTTTATAACGACCACAAAACAATCATTACTTTCATCAATTCAGAGGAACTGACAGAGCAGAATGTAGAAGAAAAACTCAAAGGTCAGGATGGTGTTGTCATATGTCCGGGCTTCGGACAACGTGGTATTGAGGGAAAGATTATCGCCGCTCACTATACCCGTACACATGATATCCCAACCTTCGGTATCTGTCTTGGTATGCAAATGATGGTTATCGAGTTCGCACGCAACGTCCTTGGCTATAAAGATGCCAACTCACGTGAGATCGACGAGAAGACTCCACACAATGTTATTGACATCATGGAGGAACAGAAAAACATCACGAATATGGGTGGAACGATGCGCCTTGGAGCCTATGAATGTGTGCTTCGTCAGGGTTCACATACGTTCAACATCTATAAACAAGAGCACATTCAGGAGCGTCACCGCCACCGTTATGAGTTCAACAACAGCTACGAGAAAGAGTTTGAAAAGAACGGTATGATGTGCGTCGGACGTAATCCGGAGAGTGAACTCATTGAGATCGTTGAGATACCAGGGCTGAAATGGTACATCGGTACACAGTTCCATCCAGAGTATCAGTCAACGGTTCTCCATCCGCACCCACTCTTCTTAGACTTTGTAAAAGCATCAATTGAAAATCAGAAAAAGAAATAATGGATAAGAATACTATCGCGGGCTTTGTCTTGATAGCCCTCGTTCTCTTTGGATTTGCATGGTGGCAGCAGCCATCAGCTGAACAATTAGAGCAGCAAAGAAAGGAATTCGTGAAGGATTCTATCGCTGCGGCGAAGAAAACACAGGCTGCAAAGGTTGCAGCAGCAAAGCAAGTACAACAGAAAACAGCTGCAGCAGCTGACACGACTGCCCTGTTCCACACTGCATTGAACGGTCAGGCACAGGACATTACACTGAAGAACAGTAAGGTGGAACTGACCTTAAGTACTAAAGGTGGTGTCGTTAAGAAGGCAGTTATCAAGAATTATGTAGGCCATGATGTCACCGTTAAGGATGGATCTAAGGACCAAAAGAACGTTACACTGTTCAGTGGTGACGACCAAAGTCTGAACTTTATGTTGGCAACAAAGGATGCTAACATCGAGACAAAGGACCTTTTCTTCACTCCAACGAACGTTACTGATACCACAGTAACGCTCACTGCAACAGCAGGAGCAGGCAAAACGCTTACCTTAAACTATACGTTAGGCAAGGATTATCTGCTCCATATGTCTCTACAAGCAGATGGAATGAGTGGTATGTTCGCTCCGAACTATAACCAGATGGATATCAACTGGCAGGATAAATGCCGTCAGCAAGAGCTTGGTTTCACGTTTGAGAACCGTTACGCTACGCTTACTTATAAGAAACATGACGGTGGAACAACACAGTTAAGTGAGACTTCTGAGAAGGAAGAGACTACGGAAGAGCCTTTAGACTGGGTGGCTTTCAAGAATCAATTCTTCTCTGCCGTGATGATTTCAAAGGATAATTTCGCGCAAGGAGCCAACTTGAAGAGTACACCTTTGGACAAAGAGACACACTATCTGAAGCATTATGAGGCAAACATGAAGGCTGGTTTCGACCCAACAGGTAAGCGTCCGTCAGAGTTTGAGTTCTATTTTGGTCCTAATGACTTCCGCCTTTTGCAGGCAGTTGAGAAGGAAAGCAGATTCCATAAGGACCTTGATATGCAACGATTGGTTTACCTTGGTTGGCCATTGTTCCGTATTATCAACCGCTGGTTTACGCTTTACGTCTTCGATTGGTTGAGTAAAATCTTCCCAATGGGTGTCGTATTGATCCTCATCACCTTATTGTTAAAGGCCATCACCTACCCTATGGTGAAGAAGAGTTACATGAGTTCTGCAAAGATGAGGGTGCTCAAACCAAAGCTCGACGAGGCTACAAAGCAGTTCAATAAGCCTGAAGATCAGATGCAAAAGCAGCAGGCAATGATGCAGAAATACGCTGAATACGGAGTCAGTCCGTTGTCAGGCTGTCTACCAATGCTCATCCAAGCACCTATCTGGATCGCCATGTTCAACTTCGTTCCTAATGCTATTCAGTTGCGAGGACAAAGCTTCTTGTGGATGAAAGACCTCAGTACATACGATCCTATCTTCTCTTGGGACCACAGCTTGTGGCTCATTGGAGACCATATCTCACTGACTTGTATCCTCTTCTGCGGTGCTAACCTGCTTTATTCATGGTTTACTATGCAGCAACAGAAGGACCAGATGGTGGGACAACAGGCTGATCAGATGAAGATGATGCAGTACATGATGATGCTCATGCCACTCTTCTTCTTCTTCATGTTCAATGATTACTCATCCGGTCTGAACTTCTATTACTTCGTTTCTCTATTCTTCTCAGCTGCCATCATGTGGGCATTGCGCAAGACAACGGATGATTCGAAGCTATTAGAGATACTCGAAGCAAAACGAGAAGAGAACAAAAAGAACCCTAAAAAGACGAGCGGTCTTGCTGCACGCATGCAGGCTTTACAGGAAATGCAGAAGAAACAGCAAGAAGATCTACGCCGTAAGCAAGAACAACTAAACAATAAAAAGAAGGGTTTATAGCCATGAACAAAAATCTAACTATCGCAATGACCGCCGCAATGCTTATGAGTGGCGGCGTTGCACAAGCACAAGACGTGAACATCGGAAAGAACAACATCACGCTGAAAAGTGACCTCATGACACCTGAAGCCTTATGGGCTATGGGGCGAATTGGGGCTGCACAGGCTTCACCTGACGGCAAGAAAATCGTCTATCAGGTGGGCTATTACAGTGTAAAGGAGAACAAAGGACACCAAGTTCTTCATGTTATGGATGCCAATGGCAAGGATGATCGCCTGCTGACGACCACTGCCAAAAGCGAGACTGACGCTGCCTGGCTCGACAATAACACATTGGCTTTCCTCACAGGGGGCCAACTTTGGACGATGAACGCAGACGGTTCAAACCGTAAACAGCTCACACATTCTGATATAGACATCGAAGGATTCCGCTTCTCACCCGACCGAAAACGTGTCGTTCTCATCAAGAGTATACCTTATTATGGTACTATCAAGCAGAATCCATCCGACCTTCCTAAGGCTTCAGGTATGGTCATCACCGATATGAACTACCGCCATTGGGATCATTATGTGACCACAAATGCACATCCTTTCGTAGCAAATGTCACTGCAAACGGGGTAGATGCAGGAGTTGATGTACTGGAAGGTGAACCTTACGAGAGCCCTTTGGCACCATTCGGAGGCATCGAACAGATCGACTGGAGCAAGGATTCAAAGCAGATTGCATACACTTGTAGGAAGAAAGAAGGCACCCAATACGCCATTTCTACCGATGCCGACATCTATTTATATAATGTAGAGACACGTCAAACGGTGAACCTTTGCAAGCCAGCTGGCTATGTTGAGCCAAAGATTGATGCAACAAAGAGCATGCGCAACCAGGCTGTTAACCATCAAAAAGGTGATATGAACGTAGGTTATGATGTGAATCCTAAGTTCTCACCTGACGGTAAATACATTGCATGGCAGAGCATGAAGAACGACGGATATGAGAGTGATCGCAACCGTTTGTGCGTATATGACCTGGCAACTGGCAAGAAAACATACGTCACAGAGAGCTTTGACTCAAATGTAGATGACTACACATGGGCACCCAACTCTAAGGATTTATATTTCATTGGGGTATGGCATGCAACAGTGAATATCTATCAAACGAACCTGAAAGGTGATGTCAAGCAACTCACAACAGGCGATCATAACTACGTAAGCGTCTCACTTTTGGGCAACGATGGTAAGAAACTGCTAGCTATTCGACAGAGTATCCGACAGGCAAATGAAGTGTTTGTTGTCACACCAGCCAAGAAAGAGAAGGCAAGTGAGCAGGTTCAGCTCACCTTTGAGAACAAACATATCTACGATCAGTTGGCACTTGGCGATGTACATGACCGTTGGGTGAAGACAACTGATGGTAAAGAGATGCAGGTTTGGGTAATCACTCCACCTCATTTCGACCCAAATAAGAAGTATCCTACCCTACTCTTCTGCGAAGGAGGACCACAAAGTCCGGTGTCACAGTTCTGGAGTTACCGTTGGAACTTCCAGATAATGGCTGCCAATGGGTATGTTATTATCGCACCAAACCGCCGCGGTCTGCCTGGATATGGCAGTGCTTGGAACGAAGAAGTAAGTACTGACTGGACCGGACAGTGCATGCGCGACTATCTATCAGCCATTGATGACGCTGCCAACAACCTACCTTATGTAGACAAAGACAGACTCGGTGCTGTTGGCGCATCCTTTGGTGGATTCTCAGTTTACTTCCTTGCAGGTCATCACAACAAACGTTTCAAGTGCTTCATTGCCCATGATGGTGCTTTCAACCTTCAGAGTATGTACACTGATACAGAAGAAGCTTGGTTCAGCAACTGGGAGTATGATGATGCTTACTGGAATAAAGACCAGAGCGAAGCAGCCAAAAGAACATACGCAAACAGTCCACATCTTGATGTAGACAAGTGGGATACACCAATCCTATGTATACATGGTGAGAAAGACTATCGCATCAATGCCAACCAAGGTATGGGTGCTTTCAATGCTGCACGCCTACGGGGCATACCAGCAGAGTTGCTTCTCTATCCTGATGAGAACCACTGGGTACTGAAACCACAGAATGGTATTCTATGGCAACGCACCTTCTTCAACTGGCTTGACCGCTGGCTAAAGAAGTAATCATAACCGACAGTTAACGAGTAAACAAGCAGACATGCAAACAAGAAGAATGACGCTTCGAGTGCTAAGGCTTGTGAACTCATACACGAATAAACTAATCATTATATTATGACTGATAAGATTCAAACTACGTTGAGAGACTCCGCAGCGATGCGTTGGACGGCTCTCCTATTATTGTCCCTAGCCATGTTCTGTGCCTATATCTTCGTGGATATCCTTTCACCTATTAAGGAATTGATGCAAGAACAGAGAGGTTGGGACTCAACAGCCTTCGGTACTATGCAGGGATCAGAGACCTTCTTGAATGTCTTTGTATTCTTCCTTATATTCGCAGGTATCATCCTCGACAAGATGGGTGTACGCTTCACGGCGATTCTTTCAGGTGCTGTGATGTTGACAGGTGCACTCATTAAGTACTATGCCATCAGTGATAGCTTCGCAGGAAGTGCACTTGATATCTGGTTCACAGACCATCTTAACCATATCCCAGTATTCGAACAGTTAGGTGTTTCGCCATTCTATGAGGGCATGCCAGCCTCTGCAAAGGTTGCAGCATGTGGCTTCATGATCTTCGGTTGTGGAACGGAAATGGCAGGTATCACCGTCTCTCGTGGTATCGTAAAGTGGTTCAAAGGACGCGAAATGGCTCTGGCAATGGGTTCAGAGATGGCGCTGGCACGTCTCGGTGTTGCTACATGTATGATTTTCTCACCGTTCTTTGCTAAGCTTGGCGGACATATTGACGTCTCACGTTCCGTTGCTTTTGGTGTGGTTCTCATCTGTATCGCATTGATGATGTTTGTTGTTTACTTCTTCATGGATAAGAAACTCGACAAGCAGACAGGTGAAGCTGAGGAGAAAGACGACCCATTCAAGATCAGCGACTTGGGCAAAATCCTCACCAGTATGGGTTTCTGGCTTGTTGCTCTACTCTGTGTACTCTATTATTCAGCCATCTTCCCATTCCAGAAGTATGCTGTAAACATGCTCCAATGTAACCTTACTTTCCATGAGTTACCTGCTGATTCCTTCTGGGCATCATCCAGTGTGACCATCGTTCAGTATGTTATCATGCTCGTTGTAGCTGCAACAGCCTTCATGTTTAACTTCATGAAGAACAAAGCAATGAAGAATTCAATGCTTTGTCTGTCTATCCTTAGTCTTATTGTTTACTGTTACATGGGTTACATGAGACAGTCTGCAGAATCCATCTTCGCTGTGTTCCCACTCCTTGCAGTAGGTATCACACCGATCCTCGGTAGCTATGTAGACCACAAGGGTAAGGCTGCTTCCATGCTCGTTTTGGGTTCATTACTGCTGATTATCTGTCACCTCACCTTTGCTTTCGTTCTTCCTCAGTTCAAGTCAAGCCAGGTTGGCGGTGTCATCGTAGCCTATGTAACCATCCTCGTATTGGGTGCTTCGTTCTCACTTGTACCTGCATCATTATGGCCAAGCGTACCAAAGCTGGTTGATGCAAAGATCATTGGTTCTGCTTATGCACTGATTTTCTGGATTCAGAACATCGGACTTTGGTTGTTCCCATTGCTCATTGGTAAGGTATTGGATAAGACTAACGTTGGTGTTACCGACCCAACCAAGCTCAATTACACCGCTCCGCTCATCATGTTAGCAGGTCTCGGTGTTATCGCACTCTTCATTGGTCTTGCCTTGAAGGTCGTTGACAAGAAGCGTCACCTCGGTCTTGAGGAGCCTAACATCAAAGAGTAAGACAGCGTAACATACGCATCAAAGAATAAAAATCATCCCCATGCGCATCGTGAAGATGTGCATGGGGATTTTCTTTTCATCATGGTTCAGAATATTACCTATAAGCTCTGCAGCAATTACAAATATCTTTACAGAAAAGTATAGTCCATCTTCTATAATTCATTCCCAAGTCCTTCATTTTCGCATTTGTAACCTATAGAATATCAAGAGGTTACAAAGAGGCTTGTAAAAGGTGCCCTTTTGCATGGTAAAAGACGCCCTTTTACACATCAAAAGATGCCCTTTTGCAACGCAAAAGGGCATCTTTTACTTTATAAAAGAGCATAGATTAAAATGTCTATGGGAAGAATTCTTACAAAAGAAGGGGATAAGTCAAGAACTGGAAGGCTGATTAGGACAAGCCAGTCTACAATGAATTCTTAATTTCAATATAGTTTTTGAAGAGCCATGAATGACCTTCTGCAACGAGTTTCACAACTTCTGCACAGATAAACAGTCCGATAAACACAGACAAAATAAACAGAAGACTGAACCCAAAGAATATCCACAGATCGCCATCAGCATACTTCTCCTGAAACCTGCGAAGCCATGATGACGTTGTGACAGTGGCATTCTTCAGCGTCACACCAGCATGAAGGGAAGCCTGAAGAACATGTTGGGATGCGCCATTGAGCTTAGCACGCATCTCAGCTAACTTCTCCTTAGTAGGCATACTGATGACATGTGTCTTTGCCACAGGCATGTTTTTCATCTTTTTTGCCTGTACTGGGGTGACGTCAACCAATGGAACTACCGACCGTGCACGCGTACGTGACGGTTTAGGAGGGTCGAATCTGCAAGTCAAAACATTACCGCAGTAAGGGCAACGATACTTCATTGTCCCGTAATTCTCCGCTTCAGCCACAAAATCGCGGCCACATTCATTGCATTTGACAGTATACCTCATGACGTCGCAAAATTATAAAAAATACTTGAATTCACTGCATGAATCCTAAGAAAACCATATGTCAGTATATAAAAAAGGTGAGAAAGGAGTTCTCGGAAGGACTACTGTTCGCACTTAATCGTTCCCTATCCAGCCCGTCAATAAGACGGTTTTTCCCCGCTAATAACAAGCACTGTGACATCAGATAAAACCTATACTTACCATTTTGGACAAAGTAAATGAAAATTACACACCGTTCCTTAGATTATATGCAAGTAAATAATTACCTTTGCAAGCAATAATAATAATACTTATGGATTGGTTAACAAATTTATTTAAAGTCCAGGACACGGTAGCCCATATCGTGTTACTTTACTCCATTGTCATTGCCTTTGGTGTCTACTTAGGCAAGTTGAAGATTGGAGGAATCTCACTTGGTGTCACCTTTGTGCTCTTTGTCGGTATCTTAGCCGGGCACATTGGCTTCACAGGTCCACTGCCTGTACTGAACTTTCTTCAGGATTTCGGCCTTATCCTGTTCGTCTTTATGATTGGTTTACAGGTAGGTCCGGGCTTCTTCGAGAGCTTCGGAAGAGGCGGTATTAAGCTTAATTTACTGTCATGTGTAGCTGTATTGCTCAACATCGGTGTGATGTTTGCCTGCTATTACATCTTCTTTGACACCAGCAACTTCCGTAATCTGCCAATGATGGTTGGTACTCTTTACGGTGCTGTCACCAACACTCCTGGTCTTGGTGCAGCCAGTGAAGCCTTGCATAGTGTGTTCAAACAAGGGATGGACTTCGACATTGCTTCGGGTTATGCATGTGCTTATCCTCTCGGAGTGATTGGTATCATCGGTGCAACACTCACCATTAAGTATATTTGCAAGGTAAATCTGAAAGTAGAAAACGATAAACTGAACGAGGAAGAGGCTGAGAATCCACATTCAAAACCTCACTCTATGTATCTTAAAGTAGCCAATGCCTACATCACAGGTAGGACACTTAAGGAGATATCAGAGTTCCTTAACCGTGACATTGTCTGCACACGTATCCTGCATGAAGGCGAGTTGAAGGTGCCAAACCGTGACACTGTCTTCGAGATGGATGATGAGATTCTCATCGTTTCTGCCGAAGGTGACGCCGCAGCCATCAAGGCTTTCATTGGTCCGGAGATAGTTGTTGACTGGCATGAAGAGGACCAGCCACAGCCAATGATCAGTCGACGCATCGTCATAACGAACAGTTCTATGAACGGAAAGACGCTGGCTAAGATGCATCTTGGCTCTATCTATGGCGTCAATGTGACACGTATCACACGTCAGGGTATGGAGCTTTTCGCCAGTCGTAACCACCACTTCAACGTTGGTGACCGTATTATGGTTGTCGGACCAGAGGAGAATGTGAACCGTGTTGCCGAACTGATGGGTAACTCTGAGAAGCGTTTGAACGCTCCAAACATCGCAACTATCTTCATAGGTATCATCGTTGGTATCCTCTTCGGTAGTCTTCCAATCGCCATTCCACAGATGCCTGTACCTCTGAAGCTTGGTTTGGCAGGTGGTCCGCTTATCATTGCCATCCTCATTGGGCGTTTCGGATACCGTATGCACTTGGTAACTTACACCACAACATCGGCAAACATGATGCTACGTGAGATGGGGCTGGCGCTCTTCCTCGCCTCTGTTGGTATCAAGGCAGGCGCAGGATTCTGGGAGACAGTGGTACAAGGCGATGGTCTGAAGTATGTATATACAGGCTTCCTCATCACGATTATCCCAATATTAATCGTCGGAACAATAGCCAGAATGAAGTATAAATTCAACTACTTTACCATCATGGGTATGATAGCCGGAACCTATACTGACCCTCCAGCACTGGCTTATGCCAACTCAATCTGCACGGGTGAGGCACCAGCCATTGGCTATTCAACGGTTTATCCGCTAAGTATGTTCCTCCGAATCTTCACTGCCCAACTGATAGTTCTGTTCTTCTGTGGGGCTTAGGTACGGATGATTGAATAGTAAAAGGGACACATCAGGTGTGATAAACACATATCATTCACATGTGAACAGCACCTGATTCATCCACATACAACCAACTAAAAGCGTTGGTAACACCACCAAACAGGGGGAGTACTCACACCGAGTGCTCCCCCTGTCCGTATCTATTGGCAATCAATACATACCTTGTTACCATTCAAAAATACTGTTGTCTCTCATCATTCCTACGCTCTTAACCTCACATTTGTTCAACTCCTATATAGCATCAATTCTACATTTGCGGTCTATCCTATCAACTTCTTCATCACAGTAAATACCTGAAAATAAGGCAATAAACACCTGAAAATAAAACAATAGCATGACATATCAAAAGTAATAGCAAGCCTATTTGAAACGAAACTGGGTGTTTTATAGGATTGATTTAAGCATGAAAGAGATGGCAAACAAAAAGCTGTAGAGAAGCATGTGTATGCCTTCTACAGCTTTCTTATGTATAAATAAGGAGCCAGATGCTACCTTAATTTCTTTGTAATCTTACCATCTGGTGTTATACGAAGCTCAATAACGTAGCTTGTGGAAGCATCAGGAATACCGATGATAACGTCATAATAGAGTGCTTTATCATCTGCATGCGTAAAGTAAAGCTTCCTAAGAATACTCTTTTCAAGGAAGTCTTTGCTGATAAGTGACTGGAACTCCTGCTTCCGAAAGTTGTGTGAGAAGACGAGTTTGTCATGGTTCAGCAGGTTCACTAACGCCACATTGTCGAGATACATATTATCAACTTCAACTCCATCATCGTTATATGTCGACTTAATAACCTGGTCCGACGTTGTTTCTACATGTACTTTACTCTGGAAATAGCCCAGATCTGTGCGTACAATGGTGTCCTGTGACTGTTCATCAAACGTGTTCATCGCATAGACATGATAGTTGAAGAACGTCAGAAGGGTCTTGTCTCCACTCTTTACCAACCGTACTTCATCACCATTTTGGTTCAGGAATTTCAGCAGATGTGGTGCCTGTTTCGTTATCTTATATCCATTAATGTGCTGTCCTTGCAGGTAGAGTGTGTCCTGATAGATCCAGAAACGCACCGGCATACTGGCTGAATCAGGATAGAAAATACTGTCACCCTTTGCCAACATAGCTGGATCACTGCTCTCTCCATTCGTCCATATGCCCTGCATCATCTCCTTTGCCTGCTTGTCTTCATGCGACATCTGATAGCCAGCATCTCTGTTTCTACAAGCCGACAAAGCCGAAAGCGCCACTAATATATATATAATAATGTGACTTTTCATATACTATTCAAACAGCTTAGCATCCTTCAATGCAAAGCCTTTATTGAGATCTTTGTCTGACAACAGCACGTCCTTAGCGTCAATAGGCCACTTGATACCAATCGTTTCATCATCCCAACGAATGCTGGCTTCAGCCTGTGGAGCATAAACATTGTCTACTTTATATGTAAAAATAGCTTCATCCGAGAGAACAAGGAAGCCATGTGCAAAGCCACGAGGGATGAAGAACTGACGCTTATTGTCCTCAGAAAGCTCCACCATAACATACTTCCCAAAGGTTGGAGAGCTCTTGCGGATATCTACAGCCACGTCAACAACGCGCCCTTTAATCACTCTTACAAGCTTAGCCTGCGAGAAATCACCAGCCTGATAATGCAGTCCACGAAGAACACCATAGCTTGATTTCGACTCATTGTCCTGTATGAACTCTACGTGATGGCCCACATGTTCGTCGAATTCTGCCTGTTTGTATGACTCAAAAAAGTAACCACGCTGGTCATTAAACACTCTAGGTTCGATGATCCAAACCCCTTCAATCTCGGTCTTTATATATTCCATAGGTTATTTTTATTTTACCTTTCGCAAAGATAAAAAGAATTATTGACATGTAAAAGGAATATAAACTTTTTCATTCTATCGAGGATATTTTAAGATACGACACTTGCCTCTTTCAAATAAAATAACTAATTTTGCAAACGTGACAAAACTCGAACGACATATAGAAATCCTCCTTTTGAAGAATGACTGTGTCATTGTTCCGGGGTTAGGTGGCTTCGTTGCACATCATATCAAGGCACGATATGATGAGCAGGACGGCATGTTTTTGCCTCCTTATCGCACCTTAGGATTCAATGCACAGCTGACGATGAACGACTCATTGCTCGTGCAATCGTATGTCGATGCCTATGACCTTAGCTATCCAGAGGCACTGTCACAGATAGAAGAAGAGGTTGCTGAACTCTATCATACATTAGAGAATGAAGGATGTGTAGAGCTCAATGGTCTTGGTAAACTTTATACTAACGCCGAAAGGAAGCTACAGTTCGAGCCTTTCGAAAGCGGTATTCTTACTCCGAACTACTATGGTTTAAGCAGTTTCGAACTCCCATTACTACGTCTCAAGCGTGCTACTGATGCATCAGCCATTGCCGATGCCAGTGCAAACAAGCATAAAGTAATATACATTGATGCTACGAACAAGAAGGATAAGCGCATCAGTATCAGCGTGAAAGCCTTCCGTAACAGTGCTGCTGCAGCTGCTTTGCTGGCTGCAACACTCCTTATTGCGTTCCCAATATCCAACCGTAAAGGTCTGCCGGAGCAGCAAGTGAAGAGCGGAGTACTGTATAATATCTTCGATTCCAGCGACACTTCCAATGCTTCTGCACAGGTACGACCAGTCAGAACAGCTACTGTTGAAGCACAAAGGAGTCTGAAGAAACCGGAAGAAAACCCTCATTACTGGACGATAGTACTGGCAAGTCATGTCACAGAGCCCAATGCGCGAGCTTACGTTGAGTACTTCCAGAAACGTGGATTCAGTGAGACACGTGTCTATGAGGGCGTCGGCAGCATCAAAGTTCTTTATGGTTTTTACGCAAGTCAGCATGAAGCTTACGCTAAATTGAAGTCTATGAACACAACACCGGGCTTCAAGAAAGCATGGGTTCTTGAGATAGGACAGTAACAACGATTATCTATTCCCTTTATTTATGAAACGTGTCAGATGTCCGAAGTGTGATAACTTCATCACATTCGACGAAACAAAATACAGTGCAGGGCAGCGCCTTGTCTTTCAATGTCCCCAGTGTGGGAAGGAATTTGGTATCCGTATAGGGGTCTCAAAACTAAGAAAGACACAGAAAGAGGAGAACGAACAGCCTGATACTGACGCTGATGAAGGTAAGTATGGAACACTGAATGTGATTGAAAATGTGTTCCATTATCGGCAGATTATCCCTTTGAAAATGGGTGAAAACGTCATCGGGCGCTATCAAAAGGGCAATCCTATCAACTGCCCTATCGAGACTGTAGACCCCAGTGTGGACATGACGCATTGTATTATCACCGTTAGTCGCAACAAGAAGGGTAAGCTTCAGTACGTATTACGTGATGGTCCGTCCTATACAGGTACGTTTGTCGACAATGAAATCCTTGGTGATCGGGAGCGAAGAGTCATCAGTGGGGGTACGCTTTTCACCATTGGTGCAACGAGTATCATCCTCAATACGCCAGAAGAAGAGGCTAAAGAGAAATAGAAAAGTAAAAAGATAGGAAGCAGAAATACGCCTTAGCACTGTAAAAAAGAAAAGTTTTAGAAGGGTAAAAGACTGCTTAGAACAGTAAAAAAGCCAAAGAGAAGAAAGATAAAAAACTAAAGAAATAAAGACAAAAGGATAAGGACACATGTCCTCGTTGGTCCGCATTGGAGAGAATAGAGAGCGGAAAAACGAGGGAATGTGTCCTTATTTCTTTCAATAAAAAAGAGCAATTTATCTTTTGATATATCCTTTCCAGTAGACCAATATAAGGATTTTCTGATGAGAAAACATTGTAAAACACCAAGAAATGATTCTCCATGAAAAGGCATTGTAGGGCTTCAGTACCATCTCTCCATAAGTCTTCTTTATCAGAAGAAATACTCCAATAATCTATTCGGGAGTCTAAGAAAGATTCCCAAACATAAAAGTTCGATGCCAGAACAACTACCTTAGAGGAAATAGAAGACCAGTGAAGAATACGTAAAAGAAATTCATAATAAAATCTGAGCGATAACCTTTGGATTTTCAAAGGTAGACAAATTGGATTGTAAAAGACGCCCTTTTGCATTGCAAAAGATGCCCTTTTACACTGTAAAACATGCCCTTTTGAACCGCAAAAGGGCACCTTTTACTTTGCCACTTATAAGCTATTGATTATCTGATGGTTACAGACTCACAAAAAGAACGATTACCCTTCATACTCAATTATTAGGCATTCTTTTCGTTGTAAGATATTTTCCTACAATGTAATCTGCCATTCTTTTCAAGGTATCAAACAAGATGATACAATACAATTCAATAAAGGAAACTATTCAGACAGTAGCATATATAAGCATTATCAACCAAGAATCGCAAAACAATAGCCCCTAAATCAACCTAAAAAACAATTGCCTTCCTTACAAAAAAAGTACAAAAAAAAGGTACGTCACACCGACGTACCCATTCATCTTTTCACCTTTGAAGACTGCAATCAATGCCAACTACATTCTCAATAATAATTCAAATATAGTCCTTGTCTTCTATATTTTTACTACAAACAATCCTATTCTTCCTCGTCATCAGAGAGAATCGTATCCGCAACACGCATACCACTGATAGGCAGAGTACGGTCGATAACAGCATTGTAAGAGATAGAACTCTCACTACGTGACAAGCCTAATGGCTGCAGTTTATCATGAATAATCTCCATAAGATGGTGATTGTTATAAGCATACATCTTCAGGAAGAGGTCATACTCACCTGTTGTATAGTGGCATTCAACCACCTCTGGAATCTGACGGAGTGCCTCAACGACATCATCAAACTTCTCTGGATTCTTCAAATTCAGACCTATGAACGCACAAGTTTCATATCCAATACGCTCTGGATCAATGATAAATTCGGAGCCTTTCAGTACTCCAAGGTTCGTTAATTTCTGTATTCTCTGATGAATTGCAGCGCCACTAACGTTGCAAGCTCTTGCTACCTCAAGGAAAGGAATTCGTGCATCTTCAGCAATAAGACTCAAAATCTTCTTGTCAAGACGATCTAAACTTCTGTGTGCCATTTCTTATTTTCTTTGTTATTTGGGACAAAATTACAAAAAATAATTCAAATACCAAAAGGAAAAAGATAAAATTACTACGGATTAGAACATCATCTTCCTTAGTGCTTGATACTGTGACTCATAGTAGCAGAGAAGTTCACATTGAGGACATTAGCTTCCCGAAGCATCTGTTTAATGTCAAGTATTGTCCCCATATCTGCCCTACGATCAGCTTTAATACTCACACTCAATGCCTTACGATCTTCAGGAGACAGTGAAGCAGAAAGGTGCAGAAGATAATTCTTTATTGCGGGTATTGTTGTGATTTTATCATTCAATTGTATGACAATATTCTTACTTATTGCCTCTCCTTTTTCGTTCATTGGATAGCCAACATATATATATTGTACACTTGATTTGTTGACCAATCGGGAGAGTTCTGTGGCTGTTGGCACTTGATATTTGACGTGTACCGTGGTCTTACGCATGTGCACAACGAGCATGAAAAAGAAGAGAATTGAGAAGATTAGGTCGGGCAATGAAGCTGTGTTCAGTGCAGGAATCTCATGATTACGTCCACGATAGAAACTCATTCTGCCCCTCCTTTCTCCGTTGTTGTTGGTTTATTTGCTGAGACGGCATAGACTTCTGATACCCGAATAGGTACCTCATCAGCAATCTGTTGTTGCTGTTCAGTACTGCAAAGGTCAAAAGATTTACCAAAAAGGTCGGATGCTTTACTGTTTCTAACGGCATTATAAGCTGCAACAAGTGCATTCTGAACATGCAGATAGGTATCATAAGATGCTTTACGATCGGTCTGTAACTGTATGAGATGGCTCTTTCCGTTAGCATTAACGAACTGTTCAGTACGCTGACGTATGTCCTTCATACTGACATTCTTACCATCCATAGTAACCTTATTATTAGCATCTATCGCCAAGCGGATAACCTTTCGTCCGTCAACAGCAGTCTGTTGCTTCTGTTCTTTCTCCATAGGTGGAAGTTGACGGGCTATCCCTTTGTCAAGATCCATTGATGAAGCGACAAGGAAAAGAATCAACAACATAAACGAAATGTCCGCTGTTGACGTCGTATTTAAGCCTGGCACCTTACGCCTTTCCCGCTGTCGGAACATCATTTCATGCGCTCCTTTCTATAATAACGTGTAGCTCCGAAGATCACAACACCTGCTGCACAGAGCAGAAGGAACAACGAACTGTTGACAAACATGTCCGAAATGCGTAGCAAGAAGGTGTCCGAGAAGTTCTGACCGTTGATGATCATCGTCTTTGCCGAGCCAAAAACAAACGTCAGAACAAGGCAAAGGAAGGTTGTACCATATACGATTGTAGTAATCTTTCGTGCTGGAACACCATTTGAAAGACGCTCATTATTACGTGCAAGACGTACACTTCGCACTGCTGCAATGCCTGCTGCAACAACAGCAATACCGAATAAGAACCACATGAAACCAATCAATAAATCAGTCAACATGGGTGCATTGAAAGATGAATCGGCTGCAAAAGGTTCATCAAAACCTATGAGATAAAAGCACAGAAAGACTGCAACCACAAGCCCTACCATCACATAAAGTATGCGCTGTGATATGCGTTCTTCGTCCATTTTTACCAATCCTTTTATTTTCTTCATTGCTAAAATCGGTTATTTTTATGGGGAGTTAGAGAAGCCAAAGGAGCCAAGAGAAGCTACGCTAAAGGCTCTGTTGTGGGTTAAAAGGAGCCAAGAGAAGCTACGTTAAAGGCTTTGTTGTGAGTTAAAAGGAGCCAAGAGAGTAAGACATCAGCCCCAAACTCCATTCTCAACCTCACACGCACGGTATGCTCTCAATACTCTTTTCCTTCTCCTTTTGAATGAGAATAAACGAGAGAAGCTACTCTTTTCTTTCTCCTTTTGGATGAAAACAAGGGAGAGAAGCTACTCTTTTCCCTCATTTTATGGATAAGAATAAGCGAGAGGAGCTACTTATTTTTTCATTTTATACTTCATTATCGCATCCAAAAGGGAGATAGCTGACTCTTCCATCTGGGCTGTGATATGCTCTATTTTAGAGAGAATATAGTTGTAAAACACCTGCAATACCAAGGCAACAATGATACCGAAGATGGTTGTTATCAATGCTACTTTCATACCAGCAGCAACGATTGTCGGACTGATATCCCCTGCTTCCTGTATCTGATCGAATGCCATTACCATACCAATCACCGTTCCAAGGAATCCCAATGACGGTGCCATGGCGATGAAAAGCGTGATCCAAGAGCAGCCTTTCTCAAGGTTGGCACTCTGAACACTACCATATGAGGTGACGCTACGCTCTATATTCTCTATGGAATCATCAATACGAAGCAAGCCCTGATAGCATATTGACGCCACCGGACCACGTGTATCACGACTCAGATCCTTTGCTCCTTCAATGTCACCAGCAACAATCTTATCCTCCAACTTACCCATAAAACGTTTCGCATCAATCTCTGAAAGACTCAGATAGATGATACGTTCTATGCAGAAAGCCAGTCCAAGAACAAGTGCCAAAGCCACAAGTGACATGAAACCGGCATTACCTTCGATGAATTTCTGCTTGAGTTCCTGATGAAAACCTGCGTTCTCTTTGTTCGGTTTTGCCGTTGTCTGGTCAGCAACTCCCGTTTCATCAAGTGCTGCATCAGACAAAGTATCAGCACTTGCAACAGTCGTTTTAGCCCCAGCAGCCTGTGCTGATGCCATCATTGAGCAAGAGAAAGACAGTGTTGTTATTATTGCGAATACTGCAATTAGTTTCTTCATAACCATAAACCAGTAGTGGTCTCCTTATTTATTAAGACGTTATTCCCATTTACCAAGGCATCATTGCCTCTTTATTATCTGCGCAAAGGTATATAAAAATGTAATAACCGCCAAATGTAACCTTGAAATAATGATTTGTCAATGGGTTTTTGAAGCGTTTCGTTCTCTTCCCTTTACGGTGCTGAAAGGGGAATGAAGGATATGCCATCAGGGCTTTGTAATAAAAGAATAACCCATGAACAACTCTATAAAAAACATACTTTATGCCACTGCCAGTGGGCAAACAGGAGAACCGTTAATACTCCTATCTAAGTTTAGAATTACTTTGCTGTCACTTTTAACATATCCCATAAGCATCTCATTCCTAAAGTTTTGAGAGCTAAAAAAGGGTGACAGCAGTGACAGCAAACACAGAAACGGAGAAAGAACAACCCCATTCTGCCACCCTGTTGACTACCCACAGAGAACAGATTAAGGACTAATGTCCAATCGCTTTTGCACAAAACTTTTCTTCTTTAAGTACAATTCCGTCCCACAAACGAAGTAAATGGAGGAGTCCTTACACTAAAGGTACACCACGTGTGTTCTTTGTTTCATCAATAACAAAGATACTATGCAGACTTCCGATACAGTCTATCGTACCCAAAGTGTTGAGCATAAACTGCTGATAACGCTTCATATCACGTGCATAAACCTTAATAAGAAAGTCGTAATCACCACTGGTATTGTAACACTCCGTTATCTCATCTATACTCTGAACAACATCCATGAACTCCTGAATCAGCTCTTGTGTATGCTGCTTCAGACGGATGTTACACAGCACCATGATGCCATTCCCCACCCTATGTGAGTTGACAACAGCCATGTAACGCTCGATGTAACCCTCCCGTTCCAACCGCTTCTGACGCTCGAAAACGGGCGAGGGAGAGAGGTGAACACGGGCTGCAAGCTCCTTAACTGTCAAGTGTGAATCACGCTGAAGGATACGAAGTATCTTCTTGTCTATATCATCTAACTCTGTATTGTGCTCCATTTCAAAAACTATTCATTATGCAGAATAATATTCTGTCATATCTATTAAATCGCAGCAAAGTTAGTATATTTTCCCGAATGACACCGAATATTTTGAGAATAAATACCTTTTCCATAACTTTGCAACCACAATCAACAATGACAATCAAAATAAAAAGGAAAAGAATATGAGTAATATTAGAACCCAAGCACCATACAGGGCTGACATTGTAGGAAGCTTTTTACGTCCAGAAGAACTGAAAGAAGCAAGAAAGAAATTCAAAGAAGGACAGATTAGCCATGCCGAACTGAAGGCTGTTGAGGACCGTCTCATCACCGACCTCATTGCCAAACAGAAGGCACACGGGCTGAAAGTGATTACTGACGGAGAGTTTCGCAGAAGCTATTGGCACTTGGATTTCATGTGGGGACTCAATGGTATAGAGGAGATTGAGCTTGAACATGGATACCAATTCCACGGAGAAGAGACCACACCAGGCTCTATTCAGCTGACGGGACGCATCTCTGGTGAGAACCATCCATTCGTAGAACACTTCAAGTTTGTGAAGCAATTCGAGGAAGAAGGGGTTACTGCACGACAGACAATCCCTGCCCCAGCACAGTTGTTTGCTGAACTTTTCCGAGGTGAAAACACAAAGAATACGTTGAAATACTATCCCGATACGGATCTTCTGATAGAGGATATTGCCAAGGCTTACCGCCAAGTGATTGCCGATCTGCATGCTGCTGGGTGCCGAAACATACAGTTTGACGATTGTACATGGAGCATGGTGGTTGACAAAAACTTCTGGAAAGCACTCGGAGGAGACAAAGATTCACTCGAGGCTTTGGCTAATAACTATCTGAAAGTAAACAATCTGGCTCTCGAAGGAAGACCGTCAGATATTGCATTTACCACTCATACCTGTCGTGGAAACTATCATTCCACCTACGCAGCAGAAGGAGCTTATGATCCCGTTGCACCGTTTGTCTTCGCAAAAGAGAATGTTGATGCTTTCTATCTGGAGTATGACGATGCCCGTTCTGGCAGCTTCGAGCCTCTGAAGTATATCCCTGAAGGTAAGATAGTAGTGCTCGGACTCATCACAACCAAGCGTCCTGAGCTTGAAAATCCTGACGAAATAAAAGCCAGAATAGCTGATGCAGCACGATACATACCGCTTGATAACCTCTGCCTCAGTCCACAATGTGGCTTCGCTTCCTGTGAGATTGGTAACAAACTGACCGAAGCTGAACAGTGGGCAAAGATTGACCTTGTGCAGAAGATTGCCGCAGAGGTGTGGGGAAAATAGAAGAGACTGCAGATAATGGGGACAAAGACTGAACGCCGATGAACCCATTATTGCAAGTTAAGAAATACTCTTACAAAAACAACAAGAGTATTGTTAGTAAAACGAACGAAAACTAAGAAAAACCAACTTTGTAACCTATAGAGTATCAAAGGGTTACAACGTGCTTTCCAAAAGGTGCCCTTTTACGTTGCAAAAGGGCACCTTTTACACTGTAAAAGGGCATGTTTTGCAATGCAAAAGGGCGTCTTTTACAATGCAAAAGAGCATGTATTGAAAAGCACAAGAGGAATTAATTTGACAAAGGTGAGTATTACCAGCAACAGATAAAGCGTACTTTGAGGCATTTTTCATCAGGTATTCAGACTTCTCAGCACAACACATGAACCCCTATGAAGACCGTTCTACGTCTTCAATTCCAGCTTGTTATTATCAGATAAGCCCCTTTCTTCTGGCAATATTCACAGCCTCTATCATACTCCCTGCCCGTAATTTCTCCCGTATATTCTGCCGATGTCTGTTGGCAGTATAGATACTTATGAAAAGCTTTTGGGCTATTTCCTTGCTGGAAAGGCCTTCACTGGCAAGCAGAAGGATTTCTTTTTCCCGTGGAGTGAGCTGTGGAACAGTTTCATTCTCTATGGAGATAGGGACAATTTCACCCGTAACACAGTGCTTCATGTGCACACGTACGGGCAGATTATCTCCCTGTTCGGGAGCGATTTCTATGATACCCAGTATCAAACAGTTGTCCTCTGTCACCTCCAGAAACTGCCGCTGGTGAATCACTCTCCTATAAACACCATCAGGAGCCAAGCCCCTATACTCATAGATACATTTATATTGGGTTTGCTCGTCTTTGGGAAGTGTGGAAAGAAAGGTGGAGATTTCAGCGTCAATCTGATTCTTAAGTGCCAAGTCGTCTGGGTGAATACGATCCGTAAGGGGGTAATCCTGAACCCTATCACTACCTTGTTCAGGGATATCATCATAACCAAAGAGAGAGAACTTGTCGGAGATAAAGTAATAATGCCCGTACTTATCCACTATATAAACAGCGTTATTACCTATCTCGGAGAGCATCTCAGCATAGGGAATATACTTCTTGACAAGTGCCTCAAGAGGATGGGTAGTGTTCATTTTCGTAAATGGTTATTTCTGCGTATTGCACCTTTTGAGGTACAATAGTAATTTTGCACCAAAGTTAAGAAAATATTTCAAGAAATGAAAACATACAATAGTATTATTATAGGGAGCGGCTTGGGAGGTCTGACAGCTGGTGCATTACTTGCTCTTTGGGGTAAAAAAGTCCTGGTACTTGAGCAACATTACATAGCGGGAGGATGTGCTACAGCCTTCAAACGCAAGGATTTCCTCATGGAAGTGGGGCTACATGAGATAGACGGTCTGCATGAACAGGATTTCAAACGCCCCATAATGGAGTTGTTAGGGCTCTTCAATGGGGTGGAATTCATAAAGATTCCCGAGCTATACCATATAAGGAAAGGTGGCTTTTCATATGTCCTGCCAGAGGGGAAGCAAGCAAAAGAACAACTAATACGGGATTTCCCTAAAGAGGAAAAGTCCATTAATGACTTCTTCGTCACCATAGAAAAGTTGTATAAAGAAATGCATCAGATGCCTCGTAGTAAGTGGTTCAGACGACTGATTCACCCCTTGATGCCCTTTCTCTACCCTACTATAGCTCGCACTTCCCGACTCACTGCTGGTGAATGGCTCGACAAACACTTCAAGGATGAACGCCTAAAAACAATCTTTACAGCAAACATGTGCTATTATACTGATGATCCATTCAACCTGTCTCTGATGTACTTTCTGGTGGCTCAAGGCAGCTATCTCAACGGAGGAGGACACTTTGTAAAAGGAGGTTCACAAGTCTTGTCCAATTACTTAGTCCACCTTATTGAGCGACATGGTGGTCAGGTGCTCACGGGGAAGTACGCTAAGGAGATACTGATAGAGAACAACCGCGCTGTTGGAGTTGCCTATCAGGACACTTTCAACAGAACAATTCCTATGGAAAAGATCTATGCAGACACCGTAATAGCCAATGCAGCCCAGCCCAATGTTGCCCAAATGCTACCCGAACCACAGCGCAGTGCATTACAAAAGAGGATCGGCAAACTAAGACCAGCATGCTCCTTGCTCTCTGTTTATTTAGGATTTAATATTGATTTGAGGGAGTTGGGGGTTACACATTATTCTAATGTGATTCTCAACAAAGCACTAAAATCACTCAAAGACATGAAAGACGATGCCCACAGTCCATGGACTGAACGGTCGTTTACATTCGTCAATTACGGGGTGATAGACGCTCAGTTATGTCCCAAAGGGAAGAGTTTCGGAGTCATCTGCACTACTGATTACTTAGCCGATTGGGAGGAACTTGATGATGAAGACTATCAGAAACAGAAAGAAGTAGTTGCAAGAACACTGTTGAATCGGTTGGAAAAAGAATATCCAACCATACTGAACTACTTGGAATATTACGAAGTAGCAACCTCGAAAACCATTCAACGTTATACGCTCAACCCTGCAGGTACCGCCTATGGATACGTACAATCCATAGGTCAGACAGGTCCATCGAGAGAGAAAAAGACCACATCCCCTGTAAGAAACCTATACTTCTCCTCTGCCTGGGCACCATCAGGAGGTGGTTATTCTGGGGCTATTTACAGTGGATTCTTTACTGCTAAAGCCATGAACAAAGCCGTTAAATGGTGTAGCTACGCACCTTCTAAGATAGAAGACACCCGTAAAGTAAGCCTCCTAAGCAAAGAAATCATCGCAGATAACACCGTGTTACTGACCTTCGAGAAGCCCAAGGGACTGATGTATAAGGCTGGACAATATGCCGTATTACAACTACATACACCCCAATACACGCATCTTGACATGCCATTGCGTCCCCTATCAATGGTCTCTCACCCCTCACAGGACACACTGAAGTTTGCCATGCGCATCAGTAACAGTGCCTTCAAGAGAAGTATAATGGATATGTCCGTGGGTAATCAGGCTACAATCTTTGCGCCAATGGGTGATTTCACCCTACGAAACAAGGGTCATGTGGTGTTCTTTGCAGCAGGGATAGGCATTACACCCATAGTCTCTATGCTCAAGGAATTGGAACTACAGCATTTCATTGGGCATGTAACGTTGTGCTATTCATGTAAGAATGAATCGGCAGCTGCCTTCCACAAGGATCTAAAACAATGTTCTTTACCTAACTATACCTATCTACCTGTCTTTACACAGACCCAGAAACGCATAGATAAGACCTATATTAGCAAGCATATTCCTTATCTTTTAGATAGTCAATGCTATATCGTTGGTACACATTCATTTGTAAAAGAGATAGAGACTATCCTACTTGGACAGGGCATTCAGAGAGAGGCTATAGTGAAAGATGACTTCAATTAAGAGCATATTCACGAGTGATTAAACCACAAGAGAGACGCTATTTAAACGTTTACCATTGTCTATTGGGGTCGTAAAGTAATGAGAAATCATAACAATTGGGTATTGCAACCTATCTATATAATAATTATCTTTGCACCCGATAATAATACTTAACAATATAATAAGTTACATGAAAAAAGTTTTACGTACACTTACACTCGCCTTATTGGCACTCTTCGCCAGTACAACAGTTCGTGCTGCCGATCATGTGAAAGTAAGCGAGAAAGACGGAAAGACCACTATCTTTGCCCTGTCTGACGATCCTACAGTAACTTTTACGGCTACTGATCTTGTCATAACAGCAGGTACAAAGACCGTGAACTTCCCTCTTACAGAAGGTCTTACCTTCGAGATTATCACAGAATCAACAGCTATTCAAACCGCACCTAACGCATCACGTGACGTGCGCTTCACACTTGACAACAGCGTTAAGGGTGAAGGATTACAACCTGGAAGCACTGTCGCTGTCTATCGCATTGACGGTCAGACAGTAGGTACAGCGACCGTTAACAGCAACGGTTCTGTGGAGATTCCGCTCAATGGACTACGTGGAATCTTCATCGTTAAATCATCAACTAAATCATTCAAATTTATCAAGAAGTAATGAAAAAGCTTTTTACACTAATAGCAATTGCCCTCATGGGGGTAGCAAATCTGCAGGCACAGACCGTAACTATCAATAAAAAGGATGGTTCAAGCGTAACTTTTGAAACAAAAGATATAAAAGATATCAAGTTCGTACCTGCTGCTTCAAGCAAAGAAGAGGTATATACAGGAAAAGGAACCATCAAGATTGGAGGAATGTTTGGTCCTTACACCGCTGAAAGTTCATCCTATACCATCGTTAAAAATGCCGACGGTACCATCAATGTTACAGTCGCTGAAGAGAAATATAAAGGCTTACCTGTAATGGGTAACACGGTCATTGGCACATATACTGTGAAGAATATAGCTTATGATGAGGCAACAAAAACCTACTCACGTGAGCTTGCTAAGGATGGCATCAAGGTACATGTGAAAGGTAATACCATGGACAAAGACCTTGACTTCATCAAACCAAGCAAGATAACAATTAAGTTTGTAGGGACTAATTCCATCTCTGTTAACTCAGTATATCAGTTCACTGGTATGCCAATGGATATCAAAGCAGAGTTCAATGGTCAGAAGAAATAAGTCTGAATGACCTATGCATAAAGCATTAAAGTCGATAAGACTCCTTGCTGGTGGTGCCATCCTGTTGATGGCATCAGCATGCAATGGGGTCTTTGATGATATATATGACACACCTTCCAACGCCACAAACGTCATGCAAGGACAACTCTTTGTGAACGCAACAAGCTGGAAGGACTGGTATTATGTTGACTTCGACTCACTGCAACAGTATGTTGAACGAAAGGATACGGCTGGTTTGCAGAGGGCTCAGACCGTCTTCACAGCTTATCCAATACCAACAACTGGAGCACCATCTGACGGAAAAACGGGTTTATATTCCTATTGGTTCGATGTCTTTGGAGAAGGTATCTCAAAGTATGAGCGGCGTGGTTACACACCAACAGGGGCACAACCAGAGCCTGCATCATGGAGTCTTGCATTCCATCGGAACAATGTTCGGACGAACGGAGGAGCGGTGTTGGAAACCCGTTACACCTCCCTTGACGAGCTACCAAAGAACAGTTCGGAGTTTACAGGAGCTGTTTTCACGGGTGATGAGTGGAGTGAATCGGAGGTTTGGGCTGACCAATCACAGATGTTATCAGGGATTATTGGCTGCCAGGGTATCACTATTAATAAGGTGTTATCATCCTGGTTACGCATCAATATTCCTCCTATGCCTCCACAGTTTACCCTGAACAGTCATGTGTTCATCATCCGATTGAAGAACGGAAAATACGCTGCTGTACAGTTAAAGAACTACATGGACACTTCAGGAACAAAGTGTTGGTTGACAATTAATTATAAATATCCATACTAAACCCACGTTATGAGGTCTTCAATACTTATCACTGTCATTGCTTCCTTACTTCCTTTGACGGGCTGGGCAGAGGTTTTTCCTGACTCTCTTGCCGCCCCCATAGAGATGGAACAGGTTGTAGTGACGGGTACACGTACGCCGAAATTGCTTGCCAACACCCCCGTTCTGACGAAGGTTATATCGGCTGATGACATCCGAAAGGCCGATGCCACAAACCTACATGACCTATTACAACAAGTCATTCCAGGCGTAGAATTCTCCTATGCCATGAACCAACAGGTGCACATGAACCTATCTGGCTTTGCCGGACAGAGCGTTCTTATCCTCGTTGATGGCGAACGATTGGCAGGTGAAACGATGGACGATGTGGACTTCACACGCATCGGAATGCAGAATATTGACCATATAGAGATTGTCAAAGGAGCTGCCTCAGCCCTCTACGGATCGAACGCTGCGGGTGGAGTTATCAATATTATCACGAAGAAAGGAGTACGAAATTTCGCACTAAACGTCAACGCTCGCTGGTCGAAACACAACGAACAACGATACGGATTAGCCCTTCAGCTGGGGAAAAAGCAATGGAATAACTTGCTAACTGTCAACAGAAACAGTGTAGATAACTACAATGTCACCAACGGACTGCACCCTATCACACGCGTCATTTCCACGATATACGGTGATAAAGTATGGGATTTCAAGGATCAACTGTCGTATTCTCCGAACGAAAAGATAAAGATAACGGGACGAGCAGGTTACTTCTTCCGACAGATGACACGTACAGAAGAGGTGCCAGAACGCTACCGTGACTTCACAGGAGGACTGCGTGGAGAGTGGAAACCAACGGAGAATGATGAGCTTTCGTTGGCTTATTCCTTTGATCAATACGACAAATCAGACTATCAACGCATCACACGTCTTGACATAAGAGACTACTCCAACGTGCAAAACAGTGTCAGATTGCTTTACAATCACACTTTCTCAGGGGGTAATGTACTGTCGGCTGGTACCGATTTCATGCACGATTATCTCTTCAACACAAACATTGAAGGTCATACACGTACGCAGAATGCCTTTGATGCATTCGCCCAATACGATTGGAACATTAATAAACAATGGGAGATTGTAGGGGCTTTGCGTTACGATTACTTCTCGGATGGACACGTATCACGCCTTACTCCGAAGCTCAATCTACGCTATCAGCCCATCCGGAACCTCAATATCCGACTCGGATATGGCATGGGATTCCGTGCTCCAACACTAAAGGAGAAGTACTATAACTTCGACATGGCAGGTATCTGGATAGTAGAAGGTAACCCCAATTTGAAGCCAGAAGTGAGTCATAACATCAACCTTTCAGCTGATTATACCAAAGGACATTACAACTTTACGGTGAGTGGTTACTACAATAAAATTGATAATAAGATAGCCACGGGAGCACCTTTCTATAAGTCAGCAACCGACATTATGCCCCATCTTCCCTATCTAAACCTCCAGAATTATAATGTTATTGGAGCAGAAGCAACGGTACAAGGACGATGGAGCAATGGTATTACAGCACGTCTGGCATATGCTTACACAGACGAACACCTACCCAAGAACAAGGCAGGAGAGTCTGTAAACAATCAATATATCCCTGCTCGTAAACATTCAATGACGGGACATATTGACTGGGATCACCAGTTTTCACAGCATTATGGGTTAGATATTAGCTTAGACGGGCGCTTCCTTTCAGCTGTTGATAACTATGAATTCGTTGATTATTACGACATATCAAAAGGTATCAACACCATTCATTACCCTGCATATGCGCTCTTCAAGCTGTCATTAGTCCAACGTTTCGGTAAGAAAATAAAGGTTTCTCTCGCACTCGATAACCTCTTTAATTATAAACCAGAGTACTATTATCTCAACTGTCCACTGACAGATGGTACGAAATTGATGGTAGGAGTGAGTGTAGATATATAGGAAAGAGACACCAACTTCTCCCCTTCCACGAATGGGAAAGACTGCTATTACAGAGAAATCACCTATGAGAGGAGTATGTTTAGGACATTATTTACTCACATATCTACCGTAGAGAGCCCTATAAACATACAGAAAAAGAAAGATTGTAACAATGAAATAATAATATAATGGAAGTCCAAACATCAAACATTGAAGACCAAAACACAAAGTCAACAGGTCAGAAATCAAAGAAAATATACCCTTGGCGAGCCATCGCTTCGTTCCTTCTTGTATTGTTTACGATGCCATTAGGGCACGCAATCATGATACTAATGGAGAAGTTTATGGACCCTACAGCCGTTCATTATGCAGGTTTCACAATGGGATTCGTGGGGTTGGTAATGGTAATCATTGGTGTATTCGTTAAGGGAGACACCCGACAGACCCTCTGGGGGCTCATTGGTGGACTGCTTTTCTGGACAGGTTGGGTAGAGTTTCTCTTCCTTTACTATGCCCGGAGATATGGTGTTCCACCAGAGATAGAGAACGGTCAGGTAGTAACCAAGCCTGAATATCTCATCATGCCAGCCTCCTTTGGAATGTGGATGATGGTCATGACAATGTATATCTTCAGTACAAAGAACGGTTGTGACTTCATCACTTGGATACAGAAAAAGTGTTTTGGGAAGCGCAAACAACAGATTGTCTTCCAGCCAATGACCCGCCATACCTCCATAGTAACGTTCATGGAACTGAACATGATGCTATGGGCTTTATACTTATTGTTGATGTTTTGCTATGATAAGAACTTCCTTGGCGATCACCATCCCGTGACTTATCTCGTTGGTGTCAGCTGCCTTGTCGGGTCATTATTCATGTTCAAACGCCAGCTTTTCCTGGCTTCTTGGGGTGCAAACATCCGTATGGCGATTGCTACAGTGATTATCTTTTGGACTCCAGTGGAGATCCTTGGGCGTATAAACTTCTTCCATGAGTTCTGGGTTGAACCAGAGAAATACACGTTCCTCATGGTCTGTATCCTCATCGCTTTCATCTTTTTACTCCTCTATTTCTGGTTCAAAGCATCAAAAAGGAGGAAGTTCAAGCGTCAATAAGTGGGCTAATCATCCCGTCTCATGCAGTCTATAGAAGCATTAAAAGGCACGGGAAAGAAGGGAAAAAGCTATTATGACTTTCAGAAAATGTGCATAACAGCTATAGAACAGGGGCAAATGCCGTCGTCTATCCACACCATCAACTATCACGTGGGCAGTCGAAAGCATTTGCCCCTACATTATATATACACATCCCACCTTATATATAACACGAGATAATACGCTCTTTCAACCATCAGACATCTAAGAATCGAAAGATAACAAACGAAGAAGAGAAGGCATTTACATCCACATCACAATGATGGTCAGGACTTCCATGGACCATCATCAACCTAAGATCGTCAAATGAAATATTTGATTTCTACCAGTGTTTAACTGAAGACAAATCCCTATCTTTGCAAAGAATTATGATGAAAATAGATACAACCAACATGTGTTCACACCTCCAAAAGAAGCTTTTTGGGGAGGATGGAGTGTATAATCCCGTGTGGAAAGCAATGCAGAAGGACGGAGAGTTAACAGCCGTAGTGCGCTCCCGGCAGTTACATATCTACAGAAACGGGAAGAAGATAATGGTCCTTGCAGGCAAAGCAGCACCAAAGATTATTCGTGAAGACAGCCTCAGCGAGCTGTTACCAAAGGAACTACTGAGATGAAAAAGGCAATCATCATGGGTGCCAGCAGTGGCATCGGACACGAGGTGGCACGACAACTTATCAACGAAGGATGGACTGTTGGAGTGGCAGCACGCCGCATTGAGCAGTTGACCGACCTGCAGAACAGTGCACCAGAACGGGTCTTTACGGCACAGATTGATGTGACCGAGGAGCATGCAGATGCCTCTCTCTCAGCGTTAATAACACAGATGGACGGAATAGATCTCTATCTTCACGTAGCGGGAATAGGATGGCAGAACCCATCACTTGAGCCAGAAAAGGAGATAAAAACAATGGAAACCAATGCCACGGGCTTCACAAGAATGGTGGGCGCAGCCTACCGTTACTTTGCAGAACACGGTGGTGGACACATCGCTTGCATCACTTCTATAGCCGGAACAAAGGGTCTTGGACCTGCTCCTGCATACAGTGCTACGAAGGCTTTGCAGAACACTTACCTACAGGCTTTGGAACAATTATCACTCACTAAGCATCATAACATTAGGTTTACGGATATCCGTCCGGGCTTTGTTGACACTCCTCTACTCTCTGGAACCGCGCACTTCCCAATGCTTATGACTACGAACCATGTGGCGAAATGCATCATAAAAGCCATCAGAACACGCCGTCACGTATGTGTCATCGATACCCGTTGGCGTATCCTTACGTTCCTTTGGAGACATATACCGGACTGGATCTGGAGACATATCCGCCTTGCGTAAGCCTGAAAGGATAACAGACAGAAGACAGAATGACATAAGGACATATTTCTTTTAATGACATATTTTCTTTAATGATATACAAAAACAAAAGGTACAGGTGTCGCTCCTGTACCTTTTTTCTTAACATATCATCATGTATATCACATCTTCTTATGTGTCAATGCAGATGCATACAACCGTTTTTTATAAGGAGAAATGTCATTAAAAGGAAGATCTCCTTATGTCATTCCGCCTGTATATTCCTTCCGATTCTTCTGTCTTATTTACTGGAATGTCCCAACAACACCTCTTTAAAGAACTTCGTTGCAACAGAGACAGGGAGCAGAACGTCCTGTGAGAAGTAGTGGTCAAAGCCCTTCAACAGTACGATCTTACCATTGGGATTATCACGAAGATAAAGACTACTGGTGACATATGGTTCAAACTGATCCTCCGTTCCATGAATGACATACAGCTTTCCTTGATAGCCTTTGGCTGTCTCCAGGATGTTCAATGTCTGTGCTGTCTTGAGCCATTTACCACCCATCGTGTGTCCCATCACCTCAAATGTAGCTGGAATATTGTTCGGATCGAACTTGAAACCAGAGAATTCACCCCGTTGAGCATCGTCCTGAATGGCTACAGCAGGAGCAAAGAGCACAACACTCTTTATCTTGTTCGTCCCTTCTCTACCTGCAAGCATTGAGGCAATGACACCTCCCATGGAGTGTCCGGCAAGCGAAATATTACTTACGAAGTCGAGTTTGCGAGCATAATTCAGCACCTTTTCAGCATCAGACTGCAGGTTATTGAAGTCCATATCAACGATATTTCCCTCACTTTTACCGTGCGAATTGAAGTCGAAGCGCAACGATGCGATGCCACTCTCCTGTAAACTGTCAGCCAAAGCAGCGCAAAGCATGTTATCCTTGTCGCTTCCCAGTCCGTGCATGATAATGACCAAAGGCACCTTTGTCCCTTGTTTCATCTCTGGAACCTGCAATGTAGCAGCCAGCTTCCCCACACTTCCGGGAATCGTCACTTCTGTTTTTCCCGTCCATACAGCCTTTTCCATGACTGGCACAACCGTTGTCGCTGTCGTCTTCGTGGATGTTGGCGTCACTTTCTTCACGGGTTTCACAACTCTTGCAGTCCTTGTTGCAGACTTTCTAACAGGTTTTCTCGTCTGTCCATAAGCTGATACTGTCAGCAGAAAACAGAACATCAATAGAATCCAACTCTTGCTTTTGTTCATTGTTTTAGTATTTCTTTTGCTGTTAATAACCATTCATCACAAAGCAAAATAACCCGTTCTGCAAGACGGGAGAAGTCTCTCTGCCTCCGTCTGACGGGTTAACTCTTCGTTCTTGAAATCATCTTTACGCCACAAAGATATACTTTTTATTCTGTATCGCCCCACTTTCTCCCCCACTTTCTTTGCGGAATCGAAAACAAAACGTCAAGGCAATGACGGTCACGGCATGCACCTTGAAACAGTCATATGCCCCCATCATTTGACAAACGGACTTCATTTAAAAGCCTCAACAGTAGCAAGAGGAATATCCATAACCAACCAAAAACAAACCCATAGGAAAGTTCTTGCACCTCCTCTCGCCACCCCCTTTTGTAAGAAAGATTCATAACTGCAAAACAATACACGCCCTTTTACCATGTAAAAGACGCCCTTTTGCATTGCAAAACATGCCCTTTTGATGTGTAAAAGGTGCCCTTTTACAACGCAAAAGATGCCCTTTTACAACCCTCTTCATAACCTCTTGCAACACAATAAGTTACAAAGGTGATTTTTAAGCATCATCCTTGAAATCACGAAAAAGCAGCATTCATTTTTGTATTGATATTTCTTAACCACATAATTCCTCCCCCTAAGGTTTTCAGTCATGCCCCTAATCAATGCTTATCCTCTACGATTAAGATAAGAGACGGTGAGCGATGCGGAATTATTCAGGTTGAAATTCGCTGATTATCATCAAATGATATAACTTTGCATGACGAAAATAAAAAGGACTGATGGAGATAAATAGCAAAACAGAAAACAAGAACATAGAACAGACAGCCTTTGGGATTCTACTCACAGTAAGCTTCTGTCACCTCTTAGATGACACCATGCACTCAATGCTTCCTGCGATCTATCCCATGCTGAAAGAGGAATTCGGACTAAGCTTTCTACAGATTGGTATCATCACATTTGTACTACAAATCACTTCATCAATCATTCAACCTTTCGTTGGATTATACGCTGATAAACATCACAGTTGGTGGCAGTTACCTGTGAGTATGATATTCACGCTTATCGGTATCTTCATGCTTTCCTATGCCAACAGCTTCTATGTCATCCTGCTATCGGTATCCCTCTTCGGATTAGGTTCATCCATTTTCCATCCTCAAGGATCGCAAGTTGCACAACAAGCATCAGGCGGAAGGAAGGGATTAGCACAGAGTATTTTCCAGGTAGGAGGCAACGGTGGCTTCGCGTTAGGTCCTCTGTTTGCAGCCCTTATCGTGATACCTGTCGGGCTGAGTGGTGTCCGTTGGTTTGCGTTCATAGCCATCCTCTTAGCCATTATATTGGTATATATTGGGAAATGGCACGTCAAACAGACCCAGAAAGTTCATAAGAAGAGTCGTACCCAATGGACCACTGCAAAGACTTACAGCCGTTATCAGATCTATGGTTTTGTGTTTATCCTCTTCGTGTTGATGTTCTCTAAGAACTTCTATACAGAGAGTATGACCAGCTATTTCACGTTCTTCCTGATAGAGAAGTTTGGTATTTCCATTCAATATTCACAGGTTTGTCTGTTTGTTTTCTTGGCTGCTGAGGTTGTGGGGACACTCCTTGGCGGATGGATTGGTGACCGTTACGGACGTAAGAATGTGATATGGTTTTCCATTTTCGGTGCTGCCCCCTTCACCATCATGCTCCCTTACATCAACAGTCTGGCAGGTACCATCCTCCTCTCAGCCCTCATCGGACTCATCATAGCATCCGCTTTCTCAGCCATTCTTGTGTATGCCACCGACTTAATGCCCAATCATATCGGTACGATAGCAGGTATCTTCTATGGTCTTTCGTTCGGACTTGGTGGTGTTGGTAGCTCCTTCTTCGGCTGGTTAGCAGACCAAACATGTATTCTTTTTGTATTTAAAGTCAGCACTTTACTTCCCCTCTTAGGCATCATTGCACTCTATTTGCCAAAGATGAAGCGCGAATAAAACGAGGTAAAAACATTCCTTTTGTTCCCATAACGACCGTCTTTGTCTGCAGATTCATAAGTTCCTTACCCTAAGAAACCTACTGAGAGCATTGACAGTAACAGCAAACGAAGAAGGGAAAAGACTTCGTTTCCCAGGCATAGACAATGCATCATACAACAAAAAGGGCTAAAACCTTCTTTTGGTTTTAGCCCTTTACATTATATAAGAAGAGAGTGAATGAAAGCTATTCTTACTTTAATGGGAATGTGAAATGCTTCTTATCTTTCCCATTCAGTCCCACATAATCAACGTCCATCTTACCGTTTGCAATGTGGCAAAGCAGATAAGTATTATTACTATTGACTAAGTTTGGGAAGTTAATGATCTCATTTGGTTTCTGGAAACCAAAGGCATGAAGGTGTGCAGAGAGCATCACTGAGACGTTCATCTTGTTCAATTCTGGTACGAAAGTCTTCTGCATATGATAAGGACCATGCCAATTCTCAAGTGTAGGAGGCATGTGAGAGAACACCACTAAAGGATATTTACCAATCTTATGCTCCTCACGAAGGCTGCGCAACCACCTTGTCTGCTCTTCACGATACTGATCATAAGCCACTATACCACTGTATTCAATGTCCTCATCAGGCTTGTCTTCACCCGAATCAATAAACAAAAAGTCGATGCCAGCCACGTGTTGCAGTCGGTAATACTTCCCGTTTCGTGTTGGGAAATACCGATAAAGATAATCCGCAAACTGCCCTCTCAGCTCATGATTGCCACGGTTGAAGAACAAAGGAGTGTGTGTAGCGAACATCTGAACACACGTATCCAAGTAAGCTTCCATCATGTGTTGCTGACTTCTAAGGCGGTTTGACATGTCACCATTGAGCAAAACGAAATCGAGTTTATTGAAGTCTATGTTCTTACATAGCTCCTTCATGAACTGAGCACGTTCATGAATATCATTCAATACCAAGAAAGTTATCTCCCGAGGGTGGGCAGGGAAAGTCGTAAAGTCGTAGGGTTTACCTCTCCACACATCAGTACAAGCCACTTTACCAAACGTCACCCAATCATCGTAACGCCACTCTGCTACCTCCTGAGTGAACACCCGATAACGATATTTTGTGTTAGGTTTCAACCCCTCAATATGCACCTTATGTACACTATCTGTAAGCACTTTGCGTCCTTCAAAGATATCATAATAACGTGTCCGAGCCTTTCCATAGAAATGATCCGACCCTTCAGGAGCCAGTTCAACCCATGATAATCCGGGCTTATCTGTTACCCAAACAATGGTAACACTTGTGCTATCCATATCGCAAATCCATGGTCCGTGGGTGATACCTATACCCTTGACGCTGACAGACAGCAGCAACATTAATGCTAACAATAAATGTTTCATGTACTTTGATCTTTATTTTTAAATTGTATTTTAGTCTTTAAAAGATAGTAGAAGTAATACTTTAAGGAAGCAAGAGCATTGCTATTTCTTCCACAGAACCTCCTTTTTCTGCAGCTCTTCACTGTTTCTTCCCACCATAACGTCAAACATTCCAGGTTCAACAATGTACTGCATGTTGTTATCCCAGAACCCTAAATCACGCACATTGACGGTGAAGACAACATGCTTGGTTTGTCCTTTGGGGATAAAAACCTTCTCAAATCCTTTCAATTCCTTTACTGGTCGAACCATGGAAGCAACCTTATCAGCAACATAAAGTTGGACTATCTCCTCACCATCATAGCTTCCCGTATTGGTGACATCCACTGAAACCTGCAGTGAACCATCAGGGTTAAACTGCTGAGGACATTGCATCTCACCGTAAGAGAACGACGTATAACTCAGTCCATAACCAAAAGGATAAAGGTTTTTGTTAGGAACATCAATGTGACGAACAGTAGAACTGTAAGGCATATCACCCGGTCTGCCAGAGCGTTTATAATTATAATAGTTAGGAATCTGTCCTTCCGTAAGAGGGAAAGAGGCTGTCAACTTAGCGGAAGGGACGGCATCACCAAAGAGAATATCAGCCACTGCGTTGCCACATTGAGTACCAGGGAACCATGCTTCTACCAATGCATCAGCCTGCTTATCTACCTTTTCCAAACACAACGGACGCCCACTCATAAGGACAACGACAAGTGGTTTGCCTGCTTTTCGGAGTGTATCGAGCAACGCTTCCTGCTGTCCCGGCAGGCGAAGGATCGCCCTACTGCGTGATTCTCCACTCATTAAAGCCTTCTCACCCACCACTGCTATGATGACATCACTCTGCTTTGCTGCCTCAAAAGCTGATGAAAACTCATCTTTAGAAGGAGCTAAGAAGTCACAACCCTGCACATATTGCAGTGAGACATTACTACCAAGCTTGTTCTTTATGCCGTCCAATACAGTCACAACATCAGCATCTTCACCTCTTGCCTTCCAAGAACCCATTACCTCAGAACGGTTATTTGCCAGCGGACCAATGAGTGCAATACGCTTTGTTTGCTTGGAAAGAGGGAGCGTTGCATTATCATTTTTCAATAGAACCATTGAAGAAACAGCAGATTTTCGGGCTAAATCAATCATTGACTGAGAGCGAACTACCTGTCGTTCGCGCTTGTTATCAAGGAAACGATAGGGATCTTCGAACAGTCCTAAGGCATATTTAGCACGTAAGATGCGCTCAACAGAAGCATCAATGGCTTGTAAATCAACCTTACCACTCCGCACATCTGCCTCTAAACAACGGTTATATAAACCGTCAGTCATGTTCATATCCACCCCAGCCTTGAATGCCATGAGGGCTGCATCATCATCAGTTTCAGCCACACCATGTGCCTTTAACTCCCGAACTGCATTCCAATCACTCACTACAAAGCCTTGGAATCCCCACTGATGACGCAACAAATCGGTCATCAACCACCGATTGCCAGTAGCTGGAACACCATTAACACTGTTGAAAGCAGACATGAAAGTCTTCACTCCAGCATCCACACAAGCCTTGAAAGGAGGGAGATAAACCTCGGATAAGGTAGATAAAGAAAGGTCTACAGGGGCGTAGTCACGTCCTGCCTGTGGTGCTCCATAGGCTACGAAATGCTTGGCACAGGCATACACAGAGTTAGGTTCTCCTATGTTCCATTGGAACCCTTTCACCCGTGCAGCAGCTATTTTACTTGCCAGATAGGTGTCTTCTCCTGCCCCTTCAACGATCCTTCCCCATCGAGGATCGCGTGCAACGTCCACCATAGGGGCAAAAGTCCAATGGATACCAGAGGCAGATGCCTCTATAGCAGCAGCCTTTGCCGTCTCGAACATAAGCCCTAAATCCCACGAACAGGACTCCGCCAGAGGTGTAGGGAAGATTGTTTTGTAACCGTGAATGACGTCGAAAGCAAACAAAACGGGAATCTTCAACCGTGACAACTGCATGTTTCGTTGCTGCAGTTTCCGAAGATTATCAACCCCACCGACATTCAAAATGGATCCAACCATACCCCTTTCGAAGAGCGAATCAGTAAGAGAACCACTCTTAGGACCCGTCAGAAGCTCTCCTCCTACATACTGTGAGAGTTGTCCTATCTTCTCTGTTAACGTCATTTTCTTCATGAGATTCCTCACAAACAACGTCTCTTTATCTGATGAACGCACTGCCTTCTTCACGGGTTTCTGTGGAGAATCAGGTGTTATGTCATGGGCATTACCCACCAAAAGGCTACCCATGACAAAGGAAAGAGCTATAATACAACGTTTCATATACCTTGAGATTGAATGTTTACTTAGATGTTATACGAAGAGTCTGGGGCTGTAAATCAACACCCTTTGCCGTGAGTTGAATGTCTGAAGGTGTCTTACCAGACTGTATTACCACCATACATTTACCATAGAAAGCATGCCGCTCACTGGCTTTAAAGCGTTCCATAGAGAAAGGACTACCATTGTCAACACCTGCAATCGTGGCATCTCCCGTTAAAGAGAAGATGATATTATTATCTGCCCAAGGGCATAAATTACCATCTTTGTCAACCACTTCCACCGTAACAAACGACAGACTGCGTCCGTTTGCTTTGATCAATTGACGGTCAGGAGTCAACCGAATGTGGTGAGGAGCACCTGCTGTTCTGATGATTTTCTCAGCCGTTACATTACCATTCTTCCGTGCAACGACACGTACTTCACCCGGTTCGAAGTTCAAACGCCATGCTACATGATACTCATGATCATTCTGTTTGCGGCGTACTCCCTGTGATTTTCCATTCAAAAAGAGCTCTACTTCATCCGCCTTGTTATAGTAACACCACATGTCAATAGGCTGACCTTCTATCCAGTTCCAGTGTGGGAAGACATGCAACACAGGCTTATTGGTCCATTCACTCTGGTACAAATAGTAAGAATCTTTGGGGAAACCAGCCAGGTCAACCAAGCCAAAATAACTGCTTCGAGCAGGGAAATTGAAAGGAGTTGGCTCTCCTATATAGTCAAATCCAGTCCAAATAAACTGTCCAGCACAGTAAGGTGTATGCTTAACTACATCCAAAGTCTGTTCATGTGTAGACCCCCAATAAGCGCAAGAGTTATCATATGATGAGCAACGGAAGGTGGGATCAGTGAACGGACGCTTCTTTGTTGGCAGTCGGAAGAGCGAATCACTTGGCATCTTATAGTATCCACGTGTTTGTAAAGCAGACACTGTTTCCGTCATGATGAAGGGTTTTCCAGGGAAATTCTGTGGTACATCCTTCACCTTTTGTTGATGATAATTGAATCCAATCACATCCAAAGCACCACTCTTAAACAGGTTATTCTCTGGCGATACCTCATTACATCCTGCCGTAATGGGTCGCGTTGGGTCATAACGACGTACGATAGCAGCCAGCACCTGTGTGAGTTTTGCATTCAGATTGAGCTTGTCTCCCTGTGTCAATGCAGCCTTGCTACGATTGTCATTGAGCAGGATATTCACGTCTTCCAGTGCCATTCCCTTGTTATCCACCTTGTTCCACTGCTCCAAAACCTCATTACCAATACTCCAAATGACAATGGAAGGATGGTTACGGTCACGTAAAACCATATCACGCAAGTCACGTTCAAACCATGTTTTGAAATATAATGAGTAGTCATAAGGCGTCTTTCCTTGCAGCCAACTGTCAAAAGCCTCATCCATAACGAGCACTCCCAGACTGTCACAGAGGTTTAAAAGCTCGGGAGAAGGAGGATTATGAGAGCATCGGATGGCGTTGACACCCATCTCTTTCATCATGATAACCTGCCGATGAAGGGCGTCTTCATTGACTGCAGAGCCCAGACATCCTAAGTCACCATGCAGACAAACGCCATTGATCTTGATGTTTTCACCATTCAGGAAGAAGCCTTTTGCCACATCAAAGTGTGCCGTTCGTATACCGATAGTCGTGGTATCGCAATCCAACACCTTACCATTCTCTATCAATTCGGTTGTCATCTTATAGAGATAAGGGGAAGAAAGCGACCACAGATGGGGTTTGCTGATGCGCATTTGCTGACTGACGAGAGTGCCCGAAGCAGCCGTCTGACCACCTTTCGATGTCTGTGCAACAAGCTGATGGTTAGCATCCCATATCTTCTGACGCACTACGAAGCGGCGATTCAAGCCACCGGGATTCTCTATTTGTGTGTTGACAGTGATGTTCCCAACACCCTTTTTCAACTCAGATATAGCCTGTACGCCCCATTCTGCTATGCGAACATCGGATGATTTAGACAAGTATACATGTCTGTAAATGCCACATCCCGTGTACCAACGGCTGTTAGGCTGTTGTGAATTGTCTACTTTCACGGCAATAACATTATCACCTTGCTTGTTAAGAAAGGGTGTAAGGTCATAGCTAAAGCTGATGAAACCATAGGGACGTGTCCCTACAAGCTTACCATTCACATAGACTGACGTACACATATAAGCCCCATCCAGATGGATACTGTAACGGGATTTGGCATCGTTATCCTGTAAAACCAAATGCTTCCGATACCACCCTATACCCCCAGGTAGCGCACCTCCAGTAGCACCAGAGGGGTTCTGACAATAGAAATCACCTTCTATTGCCCAGTCATGTGGCAAATCTAATAATCGCCAATGGCTGTCATCGAATGTTATCTGCTGTGGAGAGTCATCCTGATAAAGAGAGAATCTCCAGCCATTATCCCACAAATGACGTTCAGCTGACTGTCCTGACAATGGCAGAAGACACAGTAAGGTCATCAGAAAAGGATAGATATAACGCTGGAAATGATTGCTAAAAGTCTTCATTTTCAATAGAGGTTCTTATGAATTATTCGTTAATAGAATTGTTATTATTGGATGATTAGTGAGTAAACATTGCTCTTCGGAGAAGCATAAAGGCTACCTGTACTATTGTGCTAAGCCTTAGCTCCACATGTGCGGGGCGTCAGCACCACATGTGCGAAGCCCCAGCACCACACGTGCTAAGCCTTAGCACCATTGTGAAAGACGGGCTCTTATTCTCCATTATATGCTCATTTGTAAGATACTTATAATCAATCTCGTACGCAAAACGATTACTGTAAAGCTATACAACGTAACACATCAAGTAACCATTTGTCTCTATCTCCTGTGAGAAAGCATGCCCCTGACCGTAGGAACACTGCCCCACTCAGAGGTTCTACAACTCTATCCAATACCCCAAGCACCCTAAAACGAGATGTTATGATGGGGTTATCGGATAGAGATTGCTTCAACATGATATTAGAGACAAAACCTAAGAGTTACACAAATCAATTATATATTATCTATGAAATACAAACTTCTTTAGGGTACTTCAATTGTAGCTTTCTTCGTAACGAAGTCGATTGTTATCTTGGTTCCAGCCTTCCAGACATAGTCTTTATTAGGTTCACCCTCGCCATTCTTACGATACAGGAAGGCACCTGTCTCTGGATCAATATATACCTCACGCTTCCAGGAGCCGAACTTCTTGACGTTCTGGAAAGCAGGGATGTTTGGATAGATTCTCATTCTACCGCCCTTTGCAAGCGTTGCAGACATCGTCCGACCGTCAGGATTCGTCGTAAACTCTACTGAAGCACCACCACAATCGCCCGAAAGGCTCAACGGCTGGATGTCAATTTCACGGGAATCTAAGCCTACATATATAAGATATATACCATTAGCTGCCACGACAGCCCTATCGTTTACCACCTGATAACCCTCCGCTTTCTTCAATTTTGCGAAGTTACCCTTACCATATGCCTTGTCAGTAGAGAACTCTAAAGCCTCTCCACCAGGTATATAAGAGATGTAGAACCAACGGGAATTACCAGCATATCCATTCTCCATTGAGACAACAGAAGCAGCATTCCAATCCCAGTTTCCAAAGCTATTGCCTGTCATGTAAAGCTGAGGAACGCCCTCAGGGATAAGGTTCTCTGGCGTAGTACCACCAAAGTCAGCCGTGTTATTAGCCATATTCATACGCACGGTAGTACCTTTAGTGACAGGTAATGCCGGCATATTATCAACCGATGTACCAGGGTAGACAATCTTTCCATTGCGTATTGAGAACTGCATCGTTGTCCAATTACGGGCATTGTTATTGGAAGTTGCAAAGAGATTCAGCTTACCTGTCTCAGTTGTTTCCACTGATAAGTTCTCGCCATTGACGGTCACAGGCTGCTCATTATCCCCCAATGCCGTTCCCAAAGCATAAACCTTTGGCGTCTCAAAAGCAATGAGTTTACGGTCTAAGTTCACATAAACAAGATAGAGTCCAGAGGTATTCACAGTGGCTTTTCCGTCACTATTCACGGTAACACCCTGCATTGTCTGCAATGTGGAGAACGCTTGTGAACCGTCTTTTGCCATTGCCCACTCAACAGTTTGCCCAGCCTGCAGATAACATAGTCGCCAGAATTCACCATTCCCAACAGCACCTACAGGAGCCATCTGCACGATATTGGCAGTATTCCATGCGCCAAAGTTACTTCCTCCCATATAGAGATCGTCAGGGAATCCCGTCACTTCAACACCCTTACCACCCATACGCGCCTCGAACTTATCCGTCAAAACGCTATATTTTATCTGAACACTGTATTGTCCTTTCAATGGGAATTTAAGCTTCACATCCGACTGGTTAGTGAGTGGCTGATAGTCTGCTGTCAGCTGATTGGTACGTTCTGCCAAGGCTGTTCCAGTGTAAACAGCAGACACAGTGTCCTGTTCGCTCTCACTATCACGCAGATAAAGCGGTGCTCCATCATTCATATTGAACACATATCTGCCTGGTAACAACTGCTGTGTAGAGTCCTCATTGCTCCAGGTAACTACATGTGTGAGTCGGTCATAAGTAACCTTACTCAAGCCAACAGTAGTACTTCCCTCCGTTGTAAGTGCATTCTCACCCTGCATAGTAAACTGAACAGGAATGATCGTAAGCTCTTTTCGCTCCTTATTAACAACGATTTGATAAAGTCCTTCAGCAGGAACAGTGAAGCCTTCACCCCCTTCTGTCAGGTTAAAAGCCGTTGCATGAGCATTGGAGAGTGAGATATCAGCTCCCTTCCCATAGGTAACGGGTTGTCCGTCAGTCCCTACAAATGATATCTGAAAGCGTCCTTCCTTCTTCAACCATGCACGAATACTAAACATATTTGCATGAGAACCAGACTTCAACCTACCCGTTTCAATGGGTACAGAGAATTCAGAAGAGCTCCCAGAGAGGTAAATTCCTTCAGGAACATTCACCACTTCATCATATGCTATGTTGTTTTCGGTACAGGCTACCACGCACAACACGGATAGCATCACCACTATATTCTTTAATCTTATCATGACTTTCCGATTTTATTACCAACCTTTATTCTGTTCCCAATGATGCAACTTAAGCACTTCTGATTGTGGTATAGGATACCAATACATCTTGGGTTGAAATACTCTTTGCTCTACCTGGACAGGTGAATAAGTAAAGTTACCAGCATCATCTTGCGTAATCTTTACGCCCTTCACAGGTGCTCCAAGGGTTGAAGAGGCAACCTTCCAACGACGAACATCCCAGAAACGATGCTCTTCAAAAGCCAATTCCACACGACGCTCATGGTGAATCAACGTGCGCATCTGCTCCTGTGTGAGTCCAGAAGGGACATCAGGCAATGACACACGTTCACGAATCTTGTTCAGATAGACAGCAATGTCAGGGTTCGTTGGGTCATATTCATTGAGCGCTTCTGCATAGTTTAAGTAGATTTCTGCCAAACGGAACAATGGTACAACATGCCCATCGCTTCCTCCACCTGTCTGGATATTGACGTTCTCATTGAGGAATTTACGCAAGTAATAACCCGTTTTTGTCGCATTAGGGTTGGGCATTGCATCGGCACCACCTGGATAAGTAGCAATCCTCTTGCCCTTAAACAAGACACCATTCATCAACACCGTTGCTAACAAACGCTCATCTCTGTTCTCAAAAGGGTGTGCAGCTTTAACAGGATCATTCCAATCAAAGGCTGTACCATCAAGCATTTCATAATCGTCTATTAGGTTTTGAGAAGGGTTAGTACCGCCCTTTCCGCCATAGCTTACAGGGAAATTGCTCTTCTCAAAGTCTGAGTTGGAAGGGTAACGCCGTACGAATATATACTCTTTATTCTGGAAATCATTCTTAAAAAGGTCATCATAAGCTGGCGCTAACTTGTATTGATTGAGGTCGATGACAGCCTTAGCAGCATCGGCAGCAGCCTTCCACAAAGTAGCATCCGAAGGCTTGTTAGCCTCGTCTATATCACCAAAATCAACATAAAGAGGACTGGCTGCATAAAGCAACAGACGACTCTTCAAAGCCAAAGCAGCTCCTTTCGTAGCACGTCCAAAGGCATCATTCATGTTACGCCATGGTGTCAACTCTAATGAATCAGCAGCCATGTCACAATCTTTAACAATGAACTCCACTACTTCTTTCATCGTTGGACGTGGTGTATCACTGTAATCTTTATTGATATCCAATGTCGATTTGATGATAGGAATAGGTCCGTAACGTTTCAATAATTCGAAATTGAAGTAGGCACGGAGGAAGTGTGCCTCAGCACGCCACATACGTATATCCTTCAAATTATTCTCATATTCCACCCGCTTTGCTGGGTCTAACCGTGAGATATCAAGATTAATATGATTGGAATTCTCCAATAATGTGCAACACTTTGCTATACCTGCGAAGTAACGATCCCATACATTATCAGGATTACTTAAGGCATTCCATGAGCCATTATTGAACTGTTGGATGTTAGAAGACTCTATTGCAAAACAAGCATCATCAGTGGCAGCACCTAACAAAGCATCACCCGAGAAGCGATTCAGCCCTTCTGGGAGTAGTGAATAAGCATACGTAAGGTATTGCTTGGTACGATTGTAGGAATCGAACGTTGCTGTCTTGTCGATAAAGGAATCCTCTTCACGATCCAAAAAGTCATTGCATGAGCAGAGAGTAAAGGCACTACCAACTGCCATGGAGACGAAAACGTATCTGAAAAACTTTGTGTTCATAAGATAAAATTCTTAGTTAAAATAATTAGAATGCAAGCCTTAATCCCACGCTAACAGTACGCATTAGTGGGTAGCTTAAGATGTTATCTTGCTCGGCATCACCTAACTTTCCAAGGTGATCAAGCGTGAATAAGTTGGTTGCATTCACATAGAAATACACCTTACTGAGGCGTAATGCATGTGAAACGGCATCTGAAAGCTCATATCCCACTTGTATATTACGCAGTCTAAGGAAGCTTCCGTTCCTTCTCCAGAAGGTAGAAGAACGATAGTTATTACTGAAATCGACTGTAGAAAGTCTTGGGTAAGAGGCATTAGGATTGGTAGTTGTCCAGCTGTCAAGCGCCAGATTGGATGCCGTACCATTGTTCTGGAAAGAGTAGACACTTGCTCCACGCAAATAGATATCACGTTGTGCAACACCTTGGAACAGTACACTTAAATCGAATCCTTTGTACTTTACACCACCGCTGAACATATAATTCCATGCAGGAACAGTAGCATTGCCAACGGGATGTGCATCATTCTCATTGACGATCTTGTCACCATTATAGTCCTTGTACTTAATGTCTCCAGGTGCAACATGCCCAAACTGAGGCTGTGGAAGATCAGCTTTCAACTTACCATTACTATCAAAATCATCAACGCTATAGAAGCCTTCTGCCTCTAAAACGATAGGTTTCCACACTGGATTACCTTTCTTATAGAGATAACTTTCAGCCTGAACGTCCTCCCCTTGTTCCTTTACTTTGCTCATAGCATACCATGTTCCAGCCTCAGCAAAGTAAGAGATCTTATCGTGAATCTTACCTTCGTAGCGTGCTTTGAACTCAAAACCATGATTCGAAACCTTACCAATATTCATCAAAGGAAGAATGTTTCCATAGGAAGCACCTACTATACCGAGTATGCGAGAATAAGGAAGTGCAAGGATTCCAGATTGCTCTTCATTGAAGATATCAAAGTTTATAGATAGGTTTTTATATAAGGTTGCATCAAATCCTACATTGAAAATGCGCTTTTTCTCCCATGAAACGTAAGGGTTAGCCAAGGTCTTTTCTGTGAAACCAGCGGACTGTGAGCTGCCAGTTCCGAAGAGATAACTCCCGCTATTACCATAAGTCTCATTATAAATATACCGTGCTGAAGTTTGATTATTACCTGTTAAACCATAAGAAGCACGAACCTTCAAAGCATCAACCCAAGCCAATGACTTCATAAAAGACTCATTGCTTACAACCCAAGCAGCCGACAATGCAGGGAAGAAACCAAAACGATGTCCACGTGCATAGTTATCTGTTCCCATATAGGAAGCTACCAATTCAGCTATATACCTCTTATCAAAGTCATAGCTTAAACGGCCCGCAAAGTTCACATAACATTCATCATTGCGCACGTTATATACTTGATAACGGTCGTTTGCCATCATGAACATAGCGTGTAAACCATGCTTGCCAAAGCGGCGTTGATAGTCAATCTGTGCCTGTAAATCAATTCTTGAATCACTGGTTCTAAACCCTTCTGTTGAAGTCAAAGCAGCATCTGAACCATATTGTGTGTAGCTATAAACAGGATTATTGTCTGCATCTACACCCGTTTGTGTAAGAGAATACCGTGCATAATTCCTTGTCTTAGGAGATGTTTCAGCCATAAAATTGTGATAACCGAACATAACCTTGGCACTCAAGCCACGTACAAGGGCACTGAAATCATACTGAAGTCCAAAGATAACTTGCACAAAACGAGAGTTCTCTTTATACAATCCACGGTTCAAGAGGTTTGCAACAGGATTGGTGTAGAGGGATGTTCCGCCTATACTTCCATTCGGATTGTAAATAGGGAAAGCGTTAGGTGGAGTGGTCCAGATGGAGTTTAGATAGTCACCAGCACCACCACCGCCGGGTGTTGTACGCTCTGCAAAGCTGACAGCAGAGTACAATGACGCACGGAAGTAGCGTGTGATGTCTACATCTAAGTTAGCTCTGAAATTGTAACGTGCGTAATCAACATTGGCATTCTCACGTGCTTTAGAGTCTGTACCACGGTAGATTCCACCGTTCTGCATCAGTCCTGCCATCACATAATAGTTCAGACCACCACCTCCACCACGGAAGGATAGCTCTCCCATTGTCAATGGAGCGGTGTTCTTATACAGTTGTTTCTTCCAATTTACATTTGGATAGAGGTATCCATTCGTACCCGACTGATAAGCAGCAAGTGCATCAGAAGAATATATAGGAGCCTTTCCATCATTGATAAGTGCCTGATTATACAAGCTTGCATACTGATAAGCATCCATTGGGGTGTCCATGATTGTTGGCATCTGAAGCCCCGTTTGTATGCGGAAACCTATCTTAGGAGAGGAATGAATTCCCTTCTTTGTTGTGATCAGCAATACCCCATTGGCTCCTCTTGAGCCGTAAAGTGCCAAGGCTGCAGCATCCTTTAAGAGGGACACTGACTCTATTTCTTCTGAGGAAAGGTTATCTAATGGTGCCTCAAAGCCATCAATAAAGACCAACATCTGCTGGTTTCCATTGAAAGAACTGACACCTCTCGTAAACATATTCTCCATATAGAAGTCATAACCAGGCTCTCCTGACTTCTGCAAAATAGACAGTCCTGGAAGCATTCCCTTTAAGGAATTACCCACGGTTGGTGACGTAATATCCATGAGACGTTCACCCTTTACCGTAGATATTGCTGCGGATTGTGCCCAAGTAGGTTGCTTTCCATAGGCTATATGGGTCTCTGTTGTGTCTGAGACAGTTTGTGCTTTCACAGGCGCACATAGCTGCATGAGTGCACAAATAAAAATAGAATATCTATATTTCATTGTTCTGTTGTTTTACATTAAGGTTTACTTGATACTACCATCCAGGGTTTTGGATAAGATAACCCTTGTTGACTTCCTTCTGATCAATAGCATATAAGTAACAGTTATCATTCCAGAAACGATGCTCAAAGACATACGGTTCGTAATGGATATGCGTCTTATTACCATCTGTTGAACGGATTCTTAAGCCATAGAACTTACCCTTCATCACTCCTTCATCACCTGCAATACGCCATCTTCTGATGTCCCAGAAACGATGATCTTCAAATGCTAACTCCACAGATCGCTCATTACGCAGCTTCTTTCGGAATGCTTCTTGTGTCATATTTGCAGGGAAATCTGGCATACCAGCACGTGAACGAATGGTATTTACAGCATCATAAGCTGCCTGAGGAGGAGTACTCTCATACTCATTCAACGCCTCTGCATAATTAAGATAGAGCTCTGCTAAACGGAAAACGGGCCATTGAACATTAGCGGTATTGCTACCATTGACATGCAAAGCACGTGGAACCCACTTGTGAAGTAAGTGACAAGTACGGTCCATAGCAGACTTCTCTGACCCACCATCAAGGAAGTTTATAAACGGTATCTCATCGTTCCAACTGCTGCTATGGTAAGCTATTGTCTGCTTAAAACGTGGATCAAGACTGTTGTAAATATCAATGAGATTATCCCCACCATTCATGTTCCAGTCTGCAGGTTGCCCATCGGCACGTTTCTCATAGTGCTGAACGAAGTTGAAAGTGATGTATAATCCAGCATCACCCCATGCCTTATTCATAGCCCAAGTAGGGAGGTTAGCAACCAACGGACGGCTGGTTGTCTTGAAGTTTCGGTACTTCATATTCCCCAAAATGATTTCCTCATTATCAGGTATTGTCCATACATCTTCATAATCTTTATCAGGGTTTCCTGTGTTATGAATCTTATAATGCCCTGAAGCTAACGCTGCATCAATGGCGGCTTTGGCTGCATCGGCTGCCTTCTTCCACCGTTCTCTGTCATAATTTCCATACCCAATAAGATCCTCATGACCTGGGAATGACATATACGGAGTACTGGTATTGAACAACGGACTGGCTGCATAGAGCAATACTCTTGCCTTTAAAGCCAAGGCTGCTATACGTGTTGCACGTCCTAACTTCGCATTATCGGTATAGTAATCTGGCAGATATTGTGTTGCACGATCACAATCAATAAGGATTGAATCAATGCAATCTGAGAAGCTGTTCCTTGGACGTTGTGAGAAATCAGTAGGGTCAATGACTTCTCTAACGATAGGCATACCACCATAACGATAGACTCCTTCCCACAACAACATGGCTCTCATGAAGTAAGCTTCACCCGTCGTACGCTTGTTGAAATCAGGGTCTCCCTCATCAAAAGGCACCTCATGAATACGCTTTAAGATAAGGTTTGCAACACGCATAGTATGGTTTCTCAAATAGAACCGACAGTCTTCATCCCATGGGAAATTGGTGTTTGTATGGTTTCCTGCATTCCATGCAGCATTGCCCATAGCCCATGTTGCTACGTCTTCTCCCTCATCACAGGCTGAAGCCAACGTAGAAGACGATAACAAACGACGGTCAGTATTGCTACTACTCATACAGAATCCGTAAGGCATTCCCTCTGCATAAAGCGTCGTCAAGAGCTTCTCTGCATCAGCACGGGTAGCGAAAACTTCATTCTCTCCGTAGTCAACAGAGGGTGGAGTCTCCAAATAATCAGAACAACCTATTAGGAAAATGGGAGCAATTGCCCATGCTATATATTTACTTTTCATTTTCATATGTAGGGTTTTAGAATTGAATGTTTAGGCCAATGTTATATATCTTCTGCAATGGATAGGTGTTAATCTCTGTTGCACCTCCCTTAGATGGGGCTTCAGGATCAAGGTCAATGACATCCGTCCAGGTAAATAAATTAGTACCACTGATATAAAGACGCAAGCTCTCTAAGCCTAAAGCCTTTAACTGTTTCCTGTTAAAGGTATATCCAAGCTCTATGTTCTTCAGACGAAGATAGTTGGCATTGCGGATCCAGAAGTTTGAATCCTGGTAGTTATTGTCGGTATCACGAGATGGACTCATGGACAGACGTGGGAAGTTGATAGGCTCTCCATTGTCATAACGTTCCTGTGTCCAGCGGTCCAATATCAATGTCTTGGCACTGTTATGTCCTACAACAAATGGCCATAATGCCCTACCGAAATACTTAATAGACACATGATCAGCTCCTTGGAAGAGTGCTGAGAAGTCGAAACCACGCCAGTTACAGCCGAAAGAGAATCCATAAATGATCTCTGGAGTAGGTGAATAGCCGATAGGTACCATGTCATACATATCAATCTTTCCGTCTTTGTTCACGTCGACATAGCGCATATCTCCAGGCTGAAGACGGTTACCATTCCAGCTACTAACGGGCCGATCAAGGGCATTTATCTCTTCCCATGTGTTATAGAAGCCGTCGAAGAGAAGACCATAGAACTGTCCTACGCGTCTTCCTGTACGCATCTGATAAGCATATTTCTCTGGTACTTCATCCTGGAAGAGAATCTTGTTGCGTGCAAAAGAGTAATTGAACCGACCCCAATAATTAAAGTCACGGATGTTATTACGATAGTTAACATCGAGCTCAAAGCCTGAGTTCTCCATCTCACCCATATTGTAAGCTGGCAACGTAGCACCTATTAACATCGGTGCAGTGTTTCTGTCTGAAAGGATATTATTGCGTCGTTCCTTGAAATAATCAAATGAAACGGTGAGGTGATTCTTCAAAAGATTGACGTCAACACCTAAGTTTAGCTTACGGGCTTTCTCCCATGTAAGCAACGGATTGCCCAAACGTCGTTCCTCAATCATCTGGGAATAGTACGGATTGGATGATGAACCGAAGTTATAACCAGAAAGGTTGCCACTCGTTTCTCCATATACGGAAGGGAGATATAGGAAGCGATCACCACCGATTTTATCGTTACCAACCTCACCATAGGTCCCTCTCAGCTTCATATAAACAAGCCAATCATTCTTTGGGAAGAAAGGTTCTTCACTGACAATCCATCCTACAGAGACTGCTGGGAAGAAGCCAAAGCGACGACCCGGAGCGAAGTTCTCTGTACCGTTATATCCCATATTGAATTCTGCCAGATAACGGTTGGCATAGCTATAGGTCACACGGCCAACGATTCCTTGGTAGGCATTGGGGACGAGGTAAGCCAGACTGGGTGCATAATACTTGCTCTGGTTATAAAGCAACAAGGCTGTTGTGTTGTGCTTACCAAAGGTTTGATTGTAATGTAAACCTACCTCAAAGTATACTTTTCTGTTCTTATTATAACTGAAACCACCACCCCATGTGCTGGATTCGTTCTGTGGAACGAGGATAACCTGTGTCGGATCACTCGGATCTCGCTTAGGAACAAAGGTCTGCATCGTCTTCACTGAGAAGCGTTTACTGTTATAATAACTATCGTAAGAGGTGCTGGCATGAACGGACAAGCCTTTCAACAGCAGGCGCGAAAGGTCATAATCGAACCGTAAGGTAGTATTGATTGTATTGGCAAAGATGTCGTTATAACCATTATTCAACAGTGCTTGCCATGGGTTTTCATCGTCAATTGTGTTTTCAAGACGTACCAGTTTGCCATCTACCATACCGGGAGTTCCCAATGGAGTAGCCCATGATATCTCCTTCCAAAGCTCACTGTTGCCAATGCCCGGGGTATGGATATTGTTGATCTGTGCAGACAACTGTACAGTGGCTTTGAAGTCTTGTGTGACATCAAAGTCGAGGTTTGAACGGAAATTATAACGTGTGTCAGAAGCATTTACGTCATGGTCACGGTCAATCTTGGTGTACTTATACATACCACCTTGATTGAAGAAACCTGCTGAAATGAAGTATTTCACACGGTCAGTACCTCCCGAAATGTTGAAGTTATGCTGTGTACGCAAGGATGTCTTACGCAGGAATGTACCCACCCAGTCCGTACTTGGATGCATAATAGGGTCACTTCCATCACGGTACAGCTGTATGTCCTGTTCTGTAAAACGTGGCACATAGGATGTTCCTTTGGTGTAGGCGTCATTCTTCAGGGCTTCGTTATACATCTCACAGTACTGTGCACTGTTCAGATAATGGGGCAATGCTGTTGGCGATTGGACTGCCATGTTCCCTGAATAGCTCAAGTGTGGCTTGCCTTTCTGACCTTTTCTCGTTGTGATAAGGATTACTCCATTAGCACCACGCACACCATAAATGGCGGTTGCAGAGGCATCTTTAAGAATACTTACTGATTCTATTTCGTTCGGATCAAGCCCGTTGTAGTTCGGACGTTCCACTCCATCAATCATCACCAAAGGGGCTGTATTGTCTGAAAAGGTGCTCACACCACGAATCAACAACGTGGAATTGTCCTCTCCAGGAGCACCACTGCGCTGCATAGCAATAAGACCTGGCATCTTACCCACGAGCATATTACTGATGTTTGCCTGTGGAGTTTGCACTAAGTCTTTTGTTGATACGGATGCAATGGCACCTGTTACGGTTGCCTTTTTCTGTGTTCCATAACCAACAACAACGACCTCATTGAGTGCTTGTGCCTCATCTTCTTTGAGGACTATGTTCAGGTTTGCACTGCCTTTCAGTGCTATCTCTTGGGTTGTAAAGCCGATATAGGAGACCAGGAGGGTACCATTGGCTGGAACATCCAAGGAGAATTCTCCGTCGGTATTGGTGACTGTACCAATCTTTGTACCCTTTACAAAGACACTTGCACCGATGATGGGCTCACCATTTGCCTCCTTAACAAGCCCCACAACCTTATGTTTCTCTGGTGTGGTCTGGGCTTTCTCACCTGAGGATTTAGCCTTCTTTGTCACTGAGGGCTCTGCTTTCTCCTTCGATGCGGGGGCTGGGTTCAGAACAATCGTGTTGTTATTGAATGAGAACTGGATGCCTAAAGGGGAGAAAACATAGGACAATGCTTTCTCAACTGACCAGTCCTTACAGACGATTGACACCCGAGTCTTGGGATTAAGAACGGTGTTACGATACACGAAAGTGTAACTTGTCTGCTTCTCAACCTGTCGAATAAATCGACTAACTTCTTCATTTTGAAGATTAAGGCTTACATTCCCATGCTGCGCCCACAGTGTTACAGGGACTAAAAGTAGCCATACAAACACTGCGAAGCGGAGGAAATGATACCGCTTACTGTTTAAATTGTTTGTCATTTTATTTAGGTTTTAAGTCTTCTTTGTTATTATTCTATGGTAACGTAATCATGGTTTATATGGTATTTGAAGCCGTATTGCATACTCAAGGAGTGGAGAACACTCTCTAAAGTCTCATGGTAAAAGGCTCCTGTCAGCTTGTCTTTAGGTAGATGATGATTACGTATTTGGATGGTGACACCGTACCAGTTCTCTACTTCTTTCAGCACTTCGCCAAGCGATTGACTGTTGAAGGCTAGGTAACCGTCCTTCCATCTGGCATCGGTCGACCCGTCATTGTCGCAGATAGTGACATGGTGTGACGCCAGCTGGTAAATGGATTTCTTACCGGGATAGAGCCGATAGTCTTTGGCAAAGGCACTGGAAGAGAGGCGGACAGCACCCGTGAACAGGGCGGTCTCAATGACTCCTTTGTGATAACGGACATTAAACTGTGTGCCCAACACCTCTATCTGCATGTCATTTACCTTGACACGGAACAAACAGGAAGGGTCTTTGGTAACGTCGAAATAGGCTTCTCCTTTCATCAAAACAACCTCACGGTGTTTGCTGGGCACTACGTTGTAACGCAACTGACTGTTACCGTTAAGGCTGACACGTGTTCCATCTGGTAAAGTTATTGTACTTTTATTTCCTGCTTTCACACTGACGTAAGTGTAAACAGGGGCTGTAGGTGTAAAAGATTCATACCATAAGTAACTGCCGGCGGCTAAAGAAATAATCAGAATCAGCATGGATGCAATGCGCAACAGTCTGCGAGCACGTGAATGCCACTTGTCTTTTCGTATCTCTTCATGGATGTTCTGTAAGACTTTTTGCTGCGATTCGTAAGTCATCCGTGCCGACTCTGACGAAGAAGAGAAGTCCTCACACATCAGGTTCCACAGCTCTTCATCTGAGACAAAGGGAACTTGACGCTTTAAGTCGTCTAACTCTGAGGGGGTTAACTCTCCCGACAGATAGCGCTGATATAATTCTTCTATTCGTTTCTCCATGCATTATTTTACTTCTAATAACATATACGTGAAAGCATAAAAATGGTACCTGAAAATAACATTTGTTAACTTTCAAGTACTATTTATCCCCCATCAGAACGCTGACAGGTGTAAGAAAAAGGGCACAACGTGCCTTAAGAGAAATAATAAAGTAAAAGGATTAGGATACTTGACAGATTCTTCTTGAACAATTTCAACGTGGATGTCAAGGAGTTTTTCACGGTTTGTGAAGATAAATTCAGGGACTCTGCTATCTCGTTTATAGGCATATTCTTCTCGCGACTCATCTCATAAATCAGACAAGCACGCTTCGATAACAGCTTCTTGGTTTGCTGCACACGGTCAACAAACTCATTGTAAGCAACCTGCTCATCGGGAGTTGGGAAGGAAGAAAGCTTATTGCACGCCTGCTGATAATCGTCAAAACTGATCTTTGAGACCTGTTTTCTGAAACCATCGATGATCAGATTCCTGGCAATAGTAAAGATTAAAGCATGCACATTACCGTAACAATCAAGCTGTTTGCGCGACTTCCAGAGCTTTAAGAACGTCTCTTGAACAATATCCTCCGACAGCGTACTATTCTTTGTCTGCGCTAATACGAAACTATAAAGCTTGTTGGAATAAAGGGAATACAACTCTGAGAAAGCCTCATAAGAACCTTTCTGCAACTGTTCGATGTATTCATTATAACTGTCTTCCATTTAAATAGAAATAGTACCGATGGGTAATGGTAAAGATTTTACACAACTTATGATTTGAAAATGGTTCTCCTTTCGTCTCCTCAGAATAGTCTTTCTTTTTTAATTATAAACCATTGTAAGCAGCTAAAGGAAATCATTTCATAAGGGATTCAGGTCCGTTAAGGTCTCACTCACAGTGCTTGGACCAGCAATAGCCTTGCAGATTGTTCGCCTTTTCCATATAGTTGATCTGTATTCTATTTTGCAAAAGTATATATTTTTTTTGATTTTGCAAATAAAATAAATATCTTTTATATTTAATCGTTCAGGAGTTTTTACTCCAAAAATACGTCTTTGGGGGCATTTTATATATTAAAATGAATGTCATAATACATTACAAGATGAAACAATAAAACACTAAATGGAACCCAAGAAACGAACGATGAAAAGATGGTTGATGGCAATGGATGGAACGAATGGGAAGAGAAGCTGTGATACAAGCTTATGAGTGTTGTTAGAAAAGGTATAAAAGGGATTTTCTATATGTGTTATTTACCAATTTAAAAAAGAAAATATTAACTTTGTACACATAACAGATTTAAATGATTCAGACACATAATATTAAAACTAAAATGAAATGAAAAAGAATATTATCACATTGACTTCTTTAGCTCTTTTGGCATCAGCTTGCTGCTGCAAACAGGAAAAATGCAATACGCAAGACCATGATATCACGCTTATAGGACATAAGGCAACGCTCTCCTACCCTGGTCTTACAGCCAATGTTAAGTATCTGAATGACAGTACTATCTATTGGAAAACCACCGATGAAAAGGACTGTGTGGCAGAAGAAACCAACCGAATGGTAATGAAAAAGATTGATGGGGCGAAGTTTTTTGTGAACTGGATTGAGAAAGACGGGACCACTGTAAGTCAGGTAATCGACTTGGAAAAGAAGACTGTTGAGGCGTTCCTGACCTTCGATGATGCAAAGGGAAAGCGCATCGCACAAATGTTGGAAGGGACATACGAATTGGATAAATAAGACACATTCGCTTGTCGTTCATAGGTGAACAAACAAGGCTCTGTACACCATAATAATATAAGTTGGATAAGAAATGGGATTGAAATGAACGCCACTTAGCATCCGACTTTTGTAAGAAAGATTCATAACTGAAAAGTAAAAGGTGCTCTTTTGCCATGTAAAAGATGCCCTTTTGCATTGCAAAACATGCCCTTTTGAAGTGTAAAAGACGCCCTTTTACAATGCAAAAGGGCGTCTTTTAGAACGGGTTTTGTAACTGATTGATAAACAAAAGGATACAAAGGCATTTTTTCTTCATAGCGGTTGGATTTGCAAACATACGCCTTAAGATTATTGTAAAGATGTTTCTTAGCAACTGATAAGTAACCATTGACAAATGGAAGAACGCATAAATGAACAAGGGACAGTGACCTTTGAGCACATAAAAGGAGGAAAGAAGTCAAACGATCAGTAGCCTTCAGGCATATAAAAAAGAGGAGAAGCCAAACGACTTCTCCTCTTTTTATATTCTATTCTCTATGTGAATAGAGTCTGTTTACATCTCTTCCACTGCTGCCTGTGCCGCTGCCAATCGTGCGATTGGTACACGGAAAGGTGAACAGCTGACGTAATTCAAGCCCACTCTGTGGCAGAACTTAACTGAACTTGGTTCACCACCATGCTCGCCACAGATACCACATTTGAGGTTCTTACGTGTCTTACGACCCTTCTCAACACCCATCTGGATGAGCTGACCAACACCCTTCTGATCGAGAACCTGGAATGGATCGACATCCAAAATCTTCTTTTCAAGATAACTTGGGAGGAAGCTTGCGATGTCATCACGGCTGTAACCGAAGGTCATCTGGGTAAGGTCGTTAGTACCAAAGCTGAAGTATTCTGCCTTCTCTGCAATGACATCAGCTGTCAAAGCAGCACGAGGAATCTCAATCATTGTACCAACCTTGAATGGAACTTCAACACCTTCCTTCTTGAAGAGCTTTGTTGCTGCCTTACGAATGATGCTCTCTTGGATATCAAGCTCATTGACAATACCAACCAATGGTACCATAATCTCTGGCTTAGGGTTATATCCTTCTCTCTTCAATTGGATAGCTGCACCAAGGATAGCCTTGGTCTGCATGGCTGTAATCTCTGGGAATGTGTTGCCCAAACGACAACCACGAAGACCCAACATTGGGTTGTGCTCGGAGAGAGAATTCACACGACTCTGAATAAACTGTACGCTCACACCCATCTCTTGAGCCATGATCTCCTGACCTTTCAGGTCATGTGGAACGAACTCATGCAATGGTGGATCAAGCAAACGGATGTTTACTGGCATACCATCCATGCACTTGAGAATGCCGTAGAAGTCCTGCTTCTGGTAAGGAAGGAGCTTATCAAGAGCCTTCTCACGCTCCTCTGTGGTATCAGCAAGAATCATCTCGCGCATCGCTTTGATCTTCTCATTCTCGAAGAACATGTGCTCTGTACGACAAAGACCAATACCTACAGCACCGAAGTTACTTGCCACTTCTGCGTCATGAGGTGTATCTGCATTGGTACGTACAACGAGTTTAGTGTATTTCTTACAGAGATCCATCAGCTCAGCAAAGTCACCTGTCACTTCTGCAGGGCGTGTCTTTACTTCTCCAGCATAAACTTCACCTGTTGAACCATTCAATGAAATATAATCACCTTCACGGATGATTGTTCCGTCAATCTCTACTGTTCGTGCCTTATAATCAACCATAATAGCACCAGCACCACTGACACAACACTTACCCATACCACGTGCCACAACAGCTGCATGAGATGTCATACCACCGCGAGCAGTAAGGATTCCCTCTGCAGCAGACATACCAGCGAGGTCCTCAGGAGAGGTTTCTATACGTACCATGATGACCTGATGACCATCCTCATGCCACTTTGTAGCATCTTCAGCAAAGAACACTACCTGACCACAAGCGGCTCCTGGTGATGCTGGAAGACCACGTGTCAACACATGTGCCTGCGCTAAAGCCTCCTTATCAAAGACTGGGTGAAGGAGTTCATCAAGCTTATTTGGTTCGCAACGGAGAAGAGCTGTCTTCTCATCAATCTCACCTTCATGCAACAGATCCATGGCAATCTTAACCATAGCAGTACCTGTACGCTTACCGTTACGTGTCTGTAAGAACCAGAGTTTACCCTCCTGCACGGTGAACTCCATGTCCTGCATGTCGTGATAATGCTTCTCTAACTTGTCCTGTAGAGTATATAATTGCTTGTACAAGTCAGGCATTGCTTCCTCCATAGAAGGATATTTGTTCCGTCTTGTCTCCTCATCGATGTTCTGTTGTTCAGCCCATTGCAGAGAACCTTGCTTTGTAATCTGCTGTGGAGTACGGATTCCTGCTACAACATCCTCGCCCTGTGCATTGATAAGATACTCACCATTGAAGAGGTTGTCACCAGTACCTGCATCACGAGAGAAGCATACACCAGTAGCTGAAGTGTCACCCATATTACCGAAAACCATCGCCTGAACGGTTACAGCTGTACCCCATTCCTGTGGGATTCCTTCCATCTTACGATAGAGAATAGCACGCTCATTCATCCATGAATCAAACACTGCACAGATGGCACCCCATAGCTGTTCCATTGGATCATTAGGGAAATCCTTACCTGTCTGGTCCTTGATTGCTTGCTTGAAGAGTACAACGAGCTGCTTCAACTCCTCAACAGTCATTTCGTTGTCGAGCTTAATACCACGCTGAGCCTTTACCTTCTGAATGATTGCCTCAAATGGATCAATATCTTCTTTATTGACTGGTTTCATGCCTAACACTACGTCTCCATACATCTGTACGAAGCGACGATAGCTGTCAAAGGCAAATCTTTCGTTACCAGTTTTCTGTGCTAAACCAACTACAACGGTGTCATTAAGACCGAGGTTTAGAATGGTATCCATCATACCAGGCATTGATGCACGTGCTCCAGAACGAACACTGACAAGGAGAGGGTTCGTTGGATCACCAAATTTTGAGTTCATAAGTGTCTCTATATGATGGACACTGTTCTCTACTTCTGCCTTTAGTAAACCTATTACAGTCTTCTTACCCTTCTCAAAATACTCGTTACAAACGTCTGTGGTAATGGTGAAACCTGGAGGAACAGGAACTCCGATGAGGTTCATCTCCGCTAGGTTAGCGCCCTTACCACCAAGAAGATTTCTCATATCGGCCTTACCTTCTGCCTTCCCATTACCGAAGGTATAAACTCTTTTTTCGCTCATAGTTATAAATGATAATGTATTTTAGTTATTATATCCTAAGTGCAAATATAACAATAAAAGGGTAATTCAACAAACTTTTTAAGTAAAATTGCAAACTTCACCTTACATTTTTGCATTGTTAGCGAGCACAGATTGCATTAAACAAGCATAGCATATGGCAAACAGGAAAAAATCATTAACTTTGCAATGAAATACAAAACAGATTATGAGTAGAAAGAGAAAGCCATTCCCTATACTTGAGAATGTCACGATAGAGGCTGTGGCAGCCGAAGGTAAATGTATCACACACGTAGATGATAAAGTGGTGTTTGTCCCCTTTGTTGTACCTGGCGACGTTGTAGATCTGCAGATACGGAAGAAGAAAAAGAGCTATTGTGAGGCTACCGTCGTACGCTTTATCAGCAAGAGTGCTATCCGTGTGGAACCGATGTGTGAGCATTTTGGCATCTGCGGTGGCTGCAAATGGCAGAATCTCCCCTACAGTGAGCAATTAAAAGCCAAGCAACAGCAGGTGTATGACCAGCTGAGTAGGATTGGGAAAGTGGAACTTCCAGAGTTCCGACCCATCATGGGTTCGGTGCACACGAAGGCATATCGTAACAAACTGGAGTTCGGATGCGCCAACAAACGTTGGTATACAGCAGAAGAACTGCAGGCTTTACCAGAGGGAGTTGGCTTATCCGAAGGTGCTATTGGATTCCATATTACGGGGGCTTTTGATAAGATTTACCCTATTGAGAAGTGCTGGTTGATGGATGATCTGTGCAACGAAATCCGTAACGATATCAGGGATTATGCATTGCAAAGTGGGATGACTTTCTATGATATCCGTGCCCAACACGGGTTGTTACGTGATATTATGGTGCGCAATTCCAATACAGGTGAATGGATGGTGCTTGTACAATTCCACTATGATGAGGATGGAGACGATGAACAGGCAAAGGCTTTGATGCAACACATTGCCGACCGTTTCCCTCAGATCACCTCTCTTTTCTACGTAGATAACCAGAAAGGTAATGACACATTCAACGACCTTGACCTCACAGTCTTCAAAGGTAAGGATCATATCTATGAGACTATGGAGGACCTGAAGTTCAAGGTTGGACCTAAGAGTTTCTATCAAACGAACACGGAACAGGCGTATCATCTATACGCCGTAGCAAGAGAATTTGCCGATCTTACAGGCAATGAACTTGTCTATGACTTATATACTGGTACAGGAACAATAGCCAACTTCGTTGCTAAGAACGCCCGTAAGGTCATTGGTATAGAGTATGTACCGGAAGCAATTGAGGATGCTAAGGTTAATTCTGAGGTAAACAAGATCAGTAACACACTCTTTTACGCAGGTGACATGAAGGACATTCTGACCGAAAGCTTCATCCAACAGCACGGTCGTCCTGATGTTATCATCACTGACCCACCACGTGCCGGCATGCATCCTGACGTTGTTAATGTCATCCTTGGGGCACATCCGGAGCGTATTGTATACGTCAGTTGCAATCCATCGACCCAAGCACGCGACCTGGCTTTGTTGGATAGTGAGTACAAAGTAGCTGCTGTTCAACCTGTTGATATGTTCCCTCATACACCACATGTAGAGAACGTTGTCTTACTGAAGAAGCGATAAGATACATAGACTTCTCCCTGTGATAATAACTATTATTATCATGAGGAGAAGTTTTTGTTTTTATCTTTAACAGTGAATTTACACCTTATTAATATAGTAGCCTTTCATCTTCTTCAGAAAGAATAATGCCATAAAACAATAAAATAAGTATATTATTTTGTACTTATACCCTAAAATATTATCTTTGCAACATTGATACTTGAGAATGAATCTGATATTATTATCCTAAATCAACATTCATATAATTATGAAAAAAACAGTTCTTTCAGCAGCCCTATTGCTATGTTCTATCGTGGGCAATGCGCAAGCTCCCAAATGGGTGAGCAACGTTAAGCTGTCTGGATTTGCTATTGTACAGTATCAGTACAATGGAATGAAGGCAGACAAGTCTAACACTTTCAATCTTCGTTTAGGTCGTGTATCGCTTGATGGACGCATCCTTGACGATTGGTATTGGAAAGCACAGCTGCAGTTTAATGGTAATACTTCCACCTTAGGAGCCTCTCCTCGCTTGGTAGACCTCTTCGTTGAGTGGCAGAAGTATGACTTCTTCCGTGTGAAAGTGGGACAGTTCAAGAATCCATTTACTTTCGACAACCCTATTCATCCTATTGATCAAGGCTTCATGGGAGTAGGACAAAGCATCTCAAAGTTGGCTGGTTTCGCCGACAGAGCAGGTGCTCACCCTTCCAATGGACGTGACATTGGTTTGCAGGTACAAGGTGATCTCATTAAAAATGCAGCCGGAAGAAACCTACTTCACTATCAAGTAGGCGTCTTTGATGGTCAGGGAATAAACGTAAAAGACGTTGATCAGCAGAAGAATATCATCGGTGGTATATGGGTTATGCCTGTTGAAGGACTCCGATTGGGTTGCTTTGGTTGGACAGGTTCCTACGCTCGCAAGGGTACATGGACTGATGATGCTGGCAATCCACAGGCTGGTGTGCGCAAATTGCAGCAGCGTCGTTATGCTTTCTCCGCTGAATACAAAGCCAATGATTGGACATTACGGTCAGAATATGTGCACTCTACGGGTTACGCCTTTGCTAAAAGTCTTTCTCATACGGATGATGCTGCAGCCAAAGACTGTAGCTTAAGCAGTAACGGAGATAAGGCACAAGGCGTTTATGCACTTGTCATTGCACCTATCATTCGCGAGAAACTACATGCTAAAGCACGTTATGACATGTACCAACCATCGGAAGGTGCTGCAAAACAGCGTACACAGTATGACATGGGACTTGACTATCAGTTCACAAAAAGCTTACAATTAAGTGGGTTCTACTCTTATGTTCACGATCGTAGTTTAGCCGAACCAAACTACTCTATGGTTGATGTTGAGTTGAGTTTCCGCTTTTAAAAAAACATAAAATATACGGATATATACACGATATATCCGTATATTTCCGTATCTTTGTCCACCACGAAGATTTGAAACCAGGGGGAATTTAGTTTTACACTTAGGTTCCTTTGTATTTAGAACATAATCGGTAACGATGGCAAAACAACGATACGACTATACTAATCATGGGAGAGGATTTCATAACAATGCCACCTCACAAGCAGCACGGCGGCGCAAGAAGCTGAACAGAATTCTGCAAATCGTGGGAAGCATCGTGGCTATTGGCGTTCTCTTCTTGGTTTATTGGGTTTACAGTCACTGATTAACCCTCTCATCATTTATCATTCTTTGTACTATTTTTATCTGTGAGTTAATTGCTGTTTCATACGCTATTCCAGGATAAAACATATAAACAAAGAAATCAAGTATCTTGATAATTACATAAAGGTCTGGGACTTTTTTATGTAATGTATACTTCCTTTCGCTTCTTTAAAAGCTATCTTTTATCGTCAGAAAGATATGCTTTCTTCTTTTAGTTATAGGCGAATCCTTTTATAAACCACCCTCTCTTGCTTTTCCATAGGTATCATATTGGCGTGTGCTCACTGATCATTCTCTGTTGTGCGGACGCTTAGCACATCATGTGCGGACGCTTAGCACAACGTGTGCGGATGCTTAGCACACATGGAGCTAAGCATCCGCACCAAAATAAAAAAATATCTTTTATCAATCAAGGTATGGTATAAGGTTGTCTGAAAGGAAGCTTTTAAAACCGCTGTTCCTTGTGTATTGTGTGCAAATGATAGTGCGCACCATCATAATCAACCCGCATCATTCGCTGCTGGAACCGCTCTTCCTTTGAGAGAGAGAGTGCCACATGACCCATGGTTCGGCGCAGATTAATCTCAACAACGGGATGAACAAAGAAGCCCGAAGTGGTGTCTGCAGCAGTATTCTGATTGGCAACGACCATCATATCAACCCCTAATGGTCCCTGATATTTCCCTTTTAAATGATCATTCAAGAGCTGTGTAAGATGTTCAGTAAGACGGTCTAAGACCCTATTGTCAACATACGGGGCAAGCATCTGCCGTTTTTCATCCTCCGTAGACAGACTGTTCCCAACGTAAGCCCCGTTGATGGCGTGGAAAACCGATAGTCCTGCATAATGTACACCGGCTGCATCAACATAGAATTCCATCCCGAAATCCTTCATTTTGTTGTAATAAGGTTCAACCATTATACCCCCTTGTTGAGAGATAACTCTGGCTGCCCAGCTCGTAATAGCTGCATCCATCGCTTGGTCAATGTACCTTACACCACGCCCACTACTGCTCCAAGGAGCTTTGATAATAGCCTTCCCAAAAGACTGAATAACATCCTTCAGTGCTGGAATACTCTCCACATAGAAAGCCTCACCACACAAGAAAGGAAGCTGCATGTCCTGCTGTAGCTGCTGAAGAACATGTGCTGAGAACCTTCTGTTGCTAAGTGTTCTTATCTCGGAAAGCTCCGCATCAGATGGTAAAACATCTTCATGAATCCCGAGTTTCATAAGCTGGAATTTTATAGCGGAGTCCCATCCCCATGGCGAAACAGACTCTATTTCATCCGCCACGTTGGCAACCTCATCCTGACTTATGAACCTTACACGCTGCACATGTGCCATGAATCGACGCGCATGAACCATTGCAGAGGTAGTATTCCCCACCATAACACAGTCTCCATCCTTTGCCCACAGTGCCGGTAAGTAGTCAAGATCATAGCGCAACTGCCTACCAGCGTGTGGCGGTGTAAAGTACTTATTATCATAGGATAACGCAATATCGTGCTCGGGATTGAATATATGTAAAATCATTTATTAGCTACTTGTTTGCCATGCAAAGGTACTTCAAAGCAAATGTACCGCAAAATAAAAACAAAAAAAATCATTTTTTGCCATCTAGAGTTTGCAAATTAAATAAATAAGTAGTAACTTTGCATCTGATTAAGTATTCATAACGAGAACAAGATGGACGCATTCTTTCGCACTCATACATATCTGGTGGAGCATGTATATGCTCCTGTGCGCCGTCGGCTCATGGATGAAATAGACTGGACCGACAGGATGATTGGTATCAAAGGGACGAGAGGCGTTGGCAAAACTACCTTCCTACTGCAGTATGCAAAGGAACGATATGGCGCAACAGACCGTCAGTGTCTCTATGTGAATATGAACAATTTCTACTTTCAAGGTAGAGGTATTGCCGACTTCGCAGGGGAGTTTTATCGTAACGGGGGTAAGGTATTGTTGATTGATCAGGTCTTCAAACAGCCGGAATGGAGCAAGGAACTCCGTCGATGTTACGATTATTACCCTAAGTTACAGATTGTATTCACGGGTTCAAGTGTCATGAGATTGAAGGAAGAGAACCCTGAATTGAATGGAATTGTAAAGAGTTATAACCTCCGTGGCTTCTCTTTTCGGGAATATTTGAACCTCCAGGCAGGACTGAATCTTGAACCTTACACACTGGATGAGATACTGCTTAACCACGAGAAGATCATCAAGAAGATTCTACCACAGGTCAGTCCGAGGAAGTTTTTCAAGGATTACATACACCATGGGTTCTATCCTTTCTTCCTGGAACATCGTAATTTCTCGGAGAATCTGCTCAAGACCATGAACATGATGACCGAGGTGGACATCCTACTCATCAAGCAGATTGAACTGAAATATCTCACAAAGATCAAGAAACTCTTCTATCTTCTTGCATTGGATGGTCCCCAAGCTCCGAACATCAGCAATCTTGCAAAAGACATAAACACAAGTCGTGCAACGGTAATGAACTACATAAAGAACCTTGCCGACGCCCGATTGATAAACATAGTCTACCCTGTTGGACAGCAATATCCAAAGAAACCTGCTAAGGTAATGCTGCAAAACTCCAATCTGATTTATGCTATTTATCCCATTCAGCTGAATCAACAGCAGTTGATGGAGACATTCTTTGTCAATGCTTTATGGGAAGACTGCAAGGTCAGTCAGGGTAACAAGGATGGCAATTACATCGTAAATAACAACAAGAAATTCAAGGTTTGTGATGCAGAGAATGCCAAGATACGCATCAGCTCAGACACAACCTATGTAAGATATAACACAGAAGTGGGTAAAGGAAACTGTATCCCGCTATGGTTAATGGGATTCCTCTATTAGGAATAAGATCAAAAACATTAAGAAATCTGTTGAAAATCAGATCAAAAACATTATAATAATATTCATTTAATAAATTTCAAAATGGCTAAAGAAAAGAAGTTTATCACTTGTGATGGTAACGAGGCAGCTGCTCACGTGAGCTACATGTTCTCTGAGGTAGCAGCTATCTATCCTATCACTCCATCATCTCCTATGGCTGAACACGTTGATGAGTGGTCAGCACGTGGACGTAAGAACCTTTGGGGTCAGACTGTAAGCGTACAGGAGATGCAGTCAGAGGGTGGCGCAGCAGGTGCCGTTCACGGCTCATTGCAGTCAGGTGCTCTCACGACAACCTTCACCGCTTCACAGGGTCTTCTATTGATGATTCCTAACATGTATAAGATTGCCGGTGAGCTTTTGCCATGTGTATTCAATGTCTCAGCACGTACACTTGCAAGTCACGCACTTTGTATCTTCGGTGATCATCAGGACGTAATGGCTTGTCGTCAGACTGGTTTCGCACTGTTCTGCTCTGGTTCTGTTCAGGAGGTTATGGACCTCTCTGCAGTTCCTCACCTTGCTTCATTGAAGACTTCTGTTCCTTTCATCAACTTCTTCGATGGTTTCCGTACATCACACGAGTATCATAAGATTGAGTGTCTTGACCAGGAAGACATCCGTCCATTGGTTGATGAAGAGGATATTAAGCGCTTCCGTGATCGTGCAATGACACCAGAACGCCCAGTAGTACGTGGTACTGCTGAGAACCCAGAGACCTTCTTCACACACCGTGAGGCAAGTAACTCTGCATATGAGAACGTACCAGAGGTTGTTGAACACTATCTCAATGAGCTCACAAAGATCACTGGTCGTGAGCATCACCTCTTCGATTACTATGGTGCTGAGGATGCTGAGAACATCATTATCTTGATGGGTTCTGCAACTGAAGCTGCTCGTGAGGCTATCGATTACCTCATGTCTCAGGGCAAGAAGGTTGGTATGGTAGCTGTACACCTCTATCGTCCATTCTCTGTTAAGCACTTGCTTGCAGCTGTTCCAAAGACTGTTAAGCGTATTGCTGTACTTGATCGTACTAAGGAACCAGGTGCAGAGGGTGAGCCATTGTACCTCGATGTGAAGAGTGCTTTCTATGATGTAGAGAATAAACCATTGATCGTTGGTGGTCGTTATGGTCTCGGTTCTGCCGATACTACACCTGCTAAGATCATCGCTGTATACGACAACCTCGAGTTGCCAGAGCCAAAGGATCACTTCACCGTTGGTATCGTTGATGACGTTACCTTCACTTCTCTGCCAGAAGTAGAGGAGATTCCATTGGGTGATAAGAGTACTTTCGAGGCTAAGTTCTATGGTCTTGGTGCTGATGGTACCGTTGGTGCTAACAAGAACTCAGTGAAGATTATCGGTGACAATACCGACAAGTACTGTCAGGCTTACTTCTCTTACGACTCTAAGAAGTCAGGTGGTTTCACCTGTTCTCACCTCCGTTTCGGTGATAGTCCAATCCGTTCTACCTATCAGGTAAACACTCCTAACTTCGTTGCATGCCACGTTCAGGCTTACTTGAACATGTATGATGTAACACGTGGATTGCGTAAGAACGGTACATTCTTGCTGAATACGATCTTTGATGGTGAGGAACTCGTACACTTCATACCTAATAAGGTAAAGCGTTACTTCGCTAAGAACAATATCACTGTTTACTATATCAACGCAACAAAGATTGCACAGGAGATTGGTCTTGGTAACCGTACCAATACTATTCTACAGTCTGCATTCTTCCGTATTACAAATGTTATTCCTATCGACCTTGCTGTTGAGCAGATGAAGAAGTTCATCGTTAAGAGCTATAGCATGAAGGGACAGGATATTGTTGATAAGAACTATGCTGCTGTTGACCGTGGTAACGAATACAAACAGTTGACTGTTGATCCTGAATGGGCTAACCTTCCAGACGATGCAGCTAAGGCTGACGATGCTCCAGCATTCGTTAAGGAACTCGTTCGTCCAATGAATGCACAGGCAGGTGACCTCTTGAAGGTTTCTGACTTCGTAAATCATGGCACTGTGGATGGTACATGGTCAGTGGGCACTGCTGCTTATGACAAGCGTGGTGTGGCTAGCTTCGTTCCAGCATGGACACCAGATAACTGTATCCAGTGTAACAAATGTGCATTCGTTTGTCCTCACGCTTGTATCCGTCCATTCGTATTGGATGAAGCTGAGAAGGCTGGCTTCAATGAGCCAACACTTGATATCCTTGCGCCAAAGGATCTTAAGGGTATGCAATTCCGCATCGAAGTATCTGTTCTCGACTGTACAGGTTGTGGTAACTGTGCTGATGTCTGCCCAGGTAAGAAGGGTAACAAGGCTCTCGCTATGACACAGTTCGTTGCTGGAGAGGAAGAGGCTACACGTCGTGCAGCTGACTGGAATTACCTCATTAAGAACGTTAAGAGCAAGCAGAACTTGGTAGATATCAAGTCAAATGCTAAGAACTCACAGTTCGCTCAGCCATTGTTCGAGTTCTCTGGTGCATGTGCTGGTTGTGGTGAGACTCCTTACGTTAAGCTCGTTTCACAGCTCTTCGGTGACCGTGAGATGATTGCTAACGCAACAGGTTGTTCTTCAATCTACTCTGCTTCAGTACCTTCAACGCCTTATACAACAAATGAGGAAGGTCACGGTCCTGCATTCAACAACTCATTGTTCGAGGACTTCTGCGAGTTCGGTATGGGTATGGCAATGGGTAACAAGAAGATGCGCGAGCGTATCGTCGTACTCCTTAACGGTGCTATGGCTGAAGATCACGTATCTGCAGAGTTCAAGGAAGCTGCTCAGGAGTGGCTCAACAATATGAACGATGCTGATGCTTCAAAGGTTGCAGCTGCTAAGCTGAAGCCATTGATCGAGGCTGGTGCAGCAAAGGGTTGCCCTGTATGTGCAGAGCTGAAGACACTTGATCACTATCTCGTTAAGCGCAGCCAGTGGATCATCGGTGGTGACGGTGCTTCTTACGATATCGGTTACGGTGGTCTCGACCACGTCATCGCATCTGGTGAAGACGTTAACATCCTTGTCCTCGATACTGAGGTTTACTCTAACACGGGTGGTCAGAGCTCTAAGTCTACACCACTCGGTGCTATCGCACAGTTCGCTGCTAAGGGTAAACGTATCCGCAAGAAGGACCTTGGTTTGATGGCAACAACCTATGGCTATGTATATGTAGCACAGATCGCTATGGGTGCTGACAATGCACAGACATTAAAGGCTATCCGTGAAGCTGAGGCTTATCCAGGTCCATCACTCATCATCGCTTACTCTCCATGTATCAACCATGGTCTGAAGATCAAGGGCGGTATGGGTCGCAGTCAGGCTCAGGAGGCTAACGCTGTTGCTTGTGGTTACTGGCACTTATGGCGTTACAACCCACAGTTGGCAGAGGAAGGAAAGAACCCATTCTCTCTCGACTCTAAGGCTCCAGATTGGACGAAGTTCCAGGATTTCCTCCACAGTGAGGTTCGTTTCCTCTCTGTTCTCAAGGCTTATCCAGATGAGGGTCAGGAACTCTTCAACGCCTGTGAGGAGATGGCAAAGCTCCGTTATCAGAGCTATGTCCGCAAGACTAAGGAAGACTGGAGTGAGGAAGAGGCTTAAGAGCATCCTTACAAAAGAATATAAAAGAAAGAGGTTCCTCGAAAGGGGAACCTCTTTTTTTCGTGCTTTTCCGAACGCTCGAAAGGTGAAAAGGTAGCTCTCCCCTCACCCACTATGTAAGAAAACATCCTCCTTAACCTTACCTGTAGACAGAGCTTACCATAAGGAATATTCCGAACCTCACCTAACAGCAATAATAACAACAATCGTAAGAATGATTCATAAGCAATTCCGCTCCATCCTCTGACTTCATATAACATCGCCGCCATAGGCTTCCTCTTTAGAAAAAAACATACAGGAAGAGCCATCAGCAACCTCATCTGAACTGATTTCATCGTATCATCTGACTCGTTATACGTAAATCAGCCACACACAATAAAGATAACCCCAAACCTGGTATTAGTAATCCAAAAATAAATCGGAAGAAGACTGCTTTATTTCTCCTCCTCCTCTTTTGTAAGAAAGATTCACAACCCAATCGCAAAAGGTACTCTTTTGCAAAGTAAAAGATGCCCTTTTGCATGGTAAAAGATGCTCTTTTGAAGTGTGAAAGGTGCCCTTTTGCACGGTAAAAGGGCACCTTTTAGAAAGGCTTTGTAAATCTCTGGTAACCAATAGCATACAAGTCTGAATGCTTTTCATTTCTTTTGAATTTATAAACTTGTAGCTTCAATCTCTTGTAAACATATTTCCGATTAGCCCATAATGATTCTGCGGTATACGTCGGGACGGATAAGTTTACAAGGATCTGCACCGGATATTTTTACCACAAACAACCATATCCCTTGACTATCAGTTGCCCTTTTCCCACTCAAGTACAAAAGCCGATTGGCTTATTCTCTTTCTGATATTCAGTCATACTTTTGTCTATATCCTCTATAACGCTATCATTGCAAGAGGTTGCAAAGATGACACATATCATTATGAATGAGATATTTACTTTTTCATTTAGGATAAATTCAGTATTATTTTTGTTCTATATCTTCAGGACCTCCAGCATGTCCAGTAAAAAATCCTTCAACATTACATCTTTCACCTGTAGGCCAAATACCTGAAAGTTTTAGATATCCATGAGCGAACCCTTTTTTATCAAATTCATCGAGTACACAGATACCTGAAAGAGAGGTGACTACCGCCGTTCTTATATATCCAGTTACTGTCCTTAAAATGCAAACTCCTCCGCTACCAAATGTAGGAAGATGTCGCCTGTCCTCCCATATCTTTTTGTAAAAATCCAAAGGTTTATTCTTATAGAGTAAAGTGTCTGCAGTAGAAACTATAGTATAAGGCTCTTTTAACTTTAGTTTCTTCAACGGTGAATCAAAGATGATATCAAGAGAATATGCATGATTCGAACGATTGCCTGGCTGTTTTCGGAGATATAGGTCCAATTCTGTCAGTTGTCCCTCACATTCCAATATTGATAAAAAGGAAGGATTTTGTGAGCTACGCAGCCAGTTCCAAGAATCATAATCCTTATATACTTCTCCATTCAGCGTTATCGTTGCAAAGGTATCATATCCTTCCACTTCTTTCATACAACTTGAAAGAAGGAAAATATTGCATAACAATATTAAAGAGACTTTTAAAAACTTTATCATAGTTCTATTCTTTATTTGTTACGTGAATCCAACAAGCAAGTGCAAATTTACTTAACTAGTTCGTAAAAGCACTCATGTGGTGTTTTAAATTCTAATTTTTTCTTGGTCTCATGTTAATTTTCTTTTTTCATTGTGATTTATTTTAAGATTGCACTTTCGCTATTTTTATGTTCATAATCAGGTGTTTTGGATGTCTTCTTGCCGTAATCAAAACTATAAACAATTTTTAATGTTGCATACTGG